>Ga0222420_100097_pt1 | contig 170476 bp, 155 predicted proteins | sample 3A2ome_FD_182470 | JGI IMG/M metagenome (GOLD analysis project Ga0222420, IMG submission 182470) | Enriched microbial communities from leaf-cutter ant dump, University of Wisconsin, Madison, United States - 3A200A (version 2) | ecosystem: Environmental > Terrestrial > Nest > Insects nest > Nest... | reverse complement strand
CTCCCGCGCCCGGCTTGTAGTTCATCACGATGGGCTGCCCCAGGTACTGCCCCATCTTCTCGGTGATGGGCCGCAGCATCTGGTCGGTATCGCCGGGCGAGAACGGAATGATCAACTGCACCGGTCTTGCCGGATAGCCGGCATGCGCCGGAGCGCTCAAGGCCAGGCCCAGCGCGAGGGACGCCAACGCGCCGCTCAATCCTTTGAAGCTATGCATGTCTGTCTCCTGTATCGTTATTCACCGGCTTTCCAACGCGCCGTTCATTCGTGGTCGATCCGAATGGCCTCCAGAAAGCGCGACACCATGTTGTAGGCGGCCACCGTGGCCGTGATCTCCACGATTTCCTTGTCGTCGAACGCCTGGCGAACCGCAGCGAAGGTGGCGTCCCGGACCCGGATATCCCGCGTCATCTCATCGCAGTACGCCATCGCCGCGCGCTCGCCCGTGTCCAGCGGCGCAAAGTCGCCGGTCTTCAGCCCCGCCACCTGCGCCTCGCTGCAGCCCGCCCGCAAGGCGATGGGCAGATGCTGCTCGAACTCGTAGTCGGCCTGGTTCAGCACCGCGACGCGCAGGATGAGCATCTCCCGCAACGTGGGCGAGAGCCCGCTCTGCTGGCGTATCGCAGTGAGATAGCCCAGCCAGCCTTCCGCTACCGGCGGGCTGTTGAGCAGCATCCGGTACAGATTCGGCAGGCTGGACCGTTCCCGTTCGATGCGTTCCACCAGCGGCCGGATCTCCGGCCTGCCGACATCCGCATAATCGATTCGCGCCATCGTGATTTCCCTTTGATTGGTCTTCAGTCGCAGCGGGCGCTCATGCCCCCGTCCACGACCAGTTCGGTTGCGGTGATGAAACGCGCCTCGTCCGAGGCGAGAAAGAGCACCGCGTTGGCCGTGTCCCGGCCGTCCCCGGCGAGCGGCAGCGGAATGCGGCGGCGGCGCCGTTCCAGCAGGGCTTCGATATCTCCCTCGCTCTGCTGGCCGGCCAGGAAGGCGTCCACCAGCGGGGTATGCAGTTGGCCCGGCAAAACGGTGTTGATGCGCACGCCCTTCTTCGCGTATTCCACGCCGGCCACGCGGCCGAACTGCATCACGCCGGCCTTGGCCGCCGCATAGCCCACCTGCGGCGCGCCGGTCCAGCGTATGGCCGAGGTCGAGGACACATTGACCACCGCGCCGGCGCCCTGCGCTTCCATGATGGGCAGGACGTGCCGGCAAGTGGTGAATACCGAAGTCAGGTTCAGGTCGAGCTGCCTCTGCCAATCGGCCTGCGACAGCGCCGCCGCGCCGCCCGGGATCGGGCCTCCCACGTTGTTGACCAGGATGTCGATCCGCCCGTGGCGCCGCCGCGCAGCGTCCACCAGTTCGGCCACCTGGGCCGCGTCTTCGACATCGCAGATATGGGTCTCGATGCGCGGCCGGCACGCTCCGGCCAGCTCCAGGGTCTCGGGCAGGGACTCGGGCCGCCTGTCCACCGCCACCACCGTCGCCCCCTCCTCGGCAAAGCGCACCGCGATCGCGCGCCCATTGCCCCAGCCCGGTCCGACGCAGCCCGCGCCGAAGACCAGGGCCACCTTGCCGGCCAGGCGCCCGGCGCCCGCTCGTTCGTGCAGGTTCATTGCCCCCGCTCCGTTCAGCGCGTCGCCATGGTGATGCCGCCATCGACCACGATCTGCTGCCCCGTGATGTAGCGGCTCTCGTCGCTGGCCAGGAAGGCCACGGCATGGGCCACGTCCCAGGCGTCGCCCATCCGGCCCGACGGCACCTGCCCATGGCGGTGCGCCACGAAACCCTCGTAGTCGCCCTGGGCGTACTTCTGCGCCAGGCGCTCCACCAGGGGCGTGAACATCAATCCGGGGACCACCGAATTCAAGCGCACGCCGTCACGCGCATAGATGACGGCGGTGGTGGCCGTCATCTGCATCAGCGCGGCCTTGGCGGCCGCGTAGCCCACCTGGGGTTTGCCCGCATAGCGCAACCCGGCGATGGACGAAATGTTGATAATCGAACCTCCACCGGCGCTCTTCATGAGGGGGATGACGTGCTTGCAGCACAAAAAGGCGGAGGTCAGGTTCACCTGGATCTGATCGTGCCAGAGGTCCTCCGGCATGGAGACCGGATCGCCGGGTTCCGAACGGCCCACATTGTTGACCAGGACGTCGATGCGGCCGTAGGTCTCGATGCAGGCCCGCACCAGATCCGCCACCTGCCCGCCGTCCGTGACGTCGCATTGCCGGACCGCGATCTTCCCGCCCTCGGCGGCCACGGCTTCCGCGGACTGGCGCGCCGCGTCGATATTCAGGTCGCAGCCGTAGATCGCCGCGCCCTGCCTGGCCAGTACCGCCGCGGCGGCCTTGCCGTTGCCCCAGCCCGCGCCCAGCGTTCCGCAGCCGGTCACCAGGGCTACCTTTCCATCAAGACGAAACATCCCAGCTCCAGAGAAAGATCCTGATGCAAGGCTAAGGCAGCGGGGCTCCCAGGTTAAGTTCCGATTTGAACGGCATTGATAGACAAAAAGAATGAATCTGACGACGAGACAATTGCGCATCTTCGTGCTGCTGGCCGAAACGCTGAGTTTCCAGAGAACGGCCGAGATGCTGCACGTAACCCAGCCCACGCTGAGCAAACTGCTGAAGGAAACCGAAGAGACGCTGGGCGTCAAACTCTTCGAGCGCACCACCCGCATGGTGCGTCTATCGCGCGAAGGCCAGGACATCATCGACACCGCGCGCAAGATCACCGCGCTGCACGACAAGGGCATGCAGGAGCTGGAGCAGCGGCTGCGCGACCGCAACAACCGCGTCGCCGTGGCCGCCCTGCCCACGCTCGCGGCCTCGCTCATTCCCCTGCTGATCCAGAGTCTGGCGCGCAAGCATCCACGGGTCCGGGTGGACGTCTTCGATCCCATCGCCAACGAGGCCCTGCAATTGTTGCGAGAGCGGCGCGTGGACGTCGCCGTCACCACCCAGAACGATGAAGGCGCCTCCGACCTCGTCTACCAGGAACTGTTCACCGAGCCCTTCGTGCTGTTTCACAGCGCCCAGGTCAAGCCGGACGTCGCGCGCTGGGCGCCCGCGGAACTGGCGCGGCTGCCCTTGATCAGCATGCCGCCCGGCACCAGCGTGCGCGTCCTGACCGAACGCGCCTTCCAGGCCGCCGCCCAGCCCTTCAACCCGGTCTATTCCCTGCGGGACCTGAACACCATCGCCCGCTTCGTGCAGCACAACTGCGGCATCGCGCTGTTGCCGGAATCATCGCTGGACAACGCAACGCAGCGCGGCGTGCGCAAGACCCGGCTGCGACAGGCGCTCTCGCGGTCGATCGGCATGTATATGCGCCGGGAAAGCCAACCTTCCCGGCTGCTGCGCCACACGCTGGATGAATTGCGCCGGCTGGGAAGGGAGCGGCAGGTTTCCTGAGGCCGCGGGACACGAGGCCGGGCCCCGTCAACGCAACGGGGAATAGTCCGTCGGGCTCAGGAAATAATTCTCGATGCGTTCGACGATGGGCCGTTCCGCCTCGCTGGCGGCGCGTTTGGCGATCCATTCGGGATCGGCCTGGAAGGCATTCCATTTGCGCTCGCGCTCGGCCAGGCTTTCCCATTGCAGCATATAGGTCAGGGCGTGGTTGCTCGGGCCGGCCAGCGTCGTCCAGAACCCCAGGGGCCGGATGCCGTGCCTATCGAAGAAGCTCAGCGTCGCCGTGCTGAATCGTTCGTGCAGCGCCGGCAGGCGTCCGGGCAGGCAGTGGTAGATGCGTGTTTCGATGATCATTGGGTCTCCGTTGCGCAGCGTCCCGCGCGCGCGTAGTCGGTTTCCGACAAGGCTTCCTGCCAATCGGCCTTGCCCAGCGAGATGGCCAGGTGCGCCATGAAGGTATCGGCGGCCGCGCCATGCCAGTGCCGCTCATGAGGGCGTATCCACACCACGTCGCCCTGGCGGATTTCCCGGGGCGTTTCGCCGTCGACGCAGATCCAGCCGCGGCCCGCGGTCACGTGCAGGACCTGGCCGTGCTCGTGCGTGTGCCAGAACGTGCGCGCCCCCGGAGAAAAGAACACGTGGTTGATGCCGACGTTGTCCGCCGCAGGCATGACCGGATCGGCCCAGACCACGCCGGTGAACGTCGCGCTGCGCTGCTCGGACGGCTTGCCCTGGTCCCTGCCATGAAAGACTTGCATGAAAGCTCCTTGGTCTAAACGGTTTTCAGGCGGACGCCGCCCGATACGTCGCCGATGGCGTCCACCACGCGATTGCTGATCTGGTCGCCGTAGCCCAGCGCCGTGGCCAGGCCGAAGCAGGCCGCCGGGCCGGCCGCGTTCAGCGAGGCCACGCCCAGTTCGCGCGCCAAGTCCACGTACAGCACCACGTCCTTGGTCATCAGCTTGCTGGTCAGTCCGCCTTCCAGGTAGTCGCCGTCGACGATGAAGGGAAAGCGGTTGAGCGTGGCGAAGTTCACACCGCTGCTGCTGTTGATCACTTCAAGCAGGCGATGCAGATCCAGGCCGGCCTTCTTGCCCGCCACCATGACCTCGGCGGTGGCCGCCAGGCTGACCGCGTTCAGGAAGTTGTTGAGCAGCTTGGTGGCATGCCCCGTTCCGCTGCCACCCATGCGCACGACCTTGGCGCTGATGGGCGCGAACACCCACCCTAGGGCGTCGATGGCGCCGGGCTCCCCTCCCACCATCAGCGTCAGGGCCCCCTTCTCCGCCGCGGCCGCGCCGCCCGATATGCCGGCATCGACATACCGCACGCCCCGGCTGGCGAAGCGCGCATGCAGGCGTTTCGTGGAACTGGCCGCCGCCGTGCTCAGGTCGACCACGATCTGGCCGTCCCGGCAGTGCTCCAGCATGCCGCCCGGGCCCTCGGCCACGGACTCCACCACCTTGCTGTCCGGCAACGACAACATGACCACGTCGGCATCGTCCATGACCGCGCGGACCGTCGCGGCCGCTTGGGCGCCGGCCGCGGCCGCGCGCGCCAGATCGCTGTCGTACCCGAGCACCGCGATGCCCGCGCCGATCAGCCGCCGCGCCATCCGGCCGCCCATGTTTCCCAGGCCGATAAAGCCGACACGATTCCCGTCCATGTGCTTTCTCCCTTGTCCCGGTCCGACCCGGGCGCTAATAACCCAGGACGGTCAGCGCGCCGTCCACCTTGAGCGTGATGCCGGCCACCGTGGCGCTCGCATCCGAAGCCAGGAACACCGCGGCGCCGGCCACGTCGGCGCCCGTGGACAGGCGGTTCAACGGCGTGCGGCGGCGGCGCGCGGCCCAGCCTTCCTCGGGAATCACCGAACTCGCGCCCGGCGTGACCACGGGCCCCGGCGCCAGCGCGTTGACGCGGATGCCGTGACCGCCGAGCTCCACGGCCTGCTGCCGGGTCAGCGCATCCAGCGCCCCCTTGATGGCGCTATAGACCGCCGCCCGGGCGATCGACACCGACACCGCCACCGACGACAGGTTGATGACCGCGCCGCCGCCGCGCGCGATCAGGTGGGGGGTGGCGGCCTGCAACGACCACAACGCTCCCTTCAGGCCCACGTCCATCATCTTGCAGATCTCGTCTTCCGGCATGTCGACCAAGGGCGCATAGTGAAAATACGCCGCATTGTTGACCAGGATATCCAGGCCGCCCGACTTGCCCGCATAGGCGTCGACCGCAAGCAAGACCTGCTCGCGGTCGCGCACATCGCAGGGGATCGGCACCGCGCCCGGCACGTCGCGCGCGGCCTCGGCCAGCAATGCCTCGTCGATATCCAGCAGCCCTACCCCGGCGCCCTCGAGCGCATAGGCCCGGGCGATCTCGCGCCCGATGCCGCCCGCGCCGCCGGTGACGATCGCCACCTTGCCATCCAGCACTCCCATGCCGCCTCCTTTGTCTCGATGCCGTCACTGCCTGGCGCGGACCTTCACGCCGGCCCAGTCTTCGACCACGCGCGCCACGTCGGCGTAGTCGGCGTCCTGGCCGCGGATGGCGGTGGTCATCACCAGCATCTCCCGCACCGACGACCCCACGACCATGGGCACGCCGTGGCGCTCGGCCTCTTCCAGGCACAGGCGCACGTCCTTATGCGCCAGGCGCGCCGCGAATCCCACATTGAAGGTGCCGGTCAGCACGGCCTTGGGAAACTTCTCCATCGTGGCCGAGTTGCGCCCGGACCCGGCGTTGATGACGTCGAGCATGACGCTGGGATCCAGGCCGGCCTTGACTCCCAGCGCCATGGCCTCGGAAGTGATCGCCACGGCGGTGGCCGACAGCAGGTTGTTGGCCAGCTTCATCACCTGGGCTTGCCCGGCTTCGGCGCCCAGATGGAAAGGCTTGCCGAAATGGCCCAGCACCGGCGCCAGGGCCTCGTAGCGCGCCGGCGGGCAGGCGGCCATGATCGCCAGGGTGCCGCGCTCGGCGCCTGTCGGCCCGCCGCTGATCGGGGCGTCCACATACTCGATGCCCCGGGCGGCCAGCGTGTCGAAGGCGCGCCGCGCCGCCGCCGGCCCGATGGTCGATAGATCGACCACGCACTTGGCCCGGCGCGCCCGCGCCAGTCCCTCTTCGCCCCCCAGCACCTGCTCCACCGCCTTGCCGTCGGGCAGGCTCAGGAAGACCACGTCGGCCGCGTCGCCCACGGCCCGCGCGCTGTCGTGGACCACGGCGCCGCGGGCCGCCAGTTGCTGGCGCGCGGCGGGATTGCTGTCAGCCGCATGCAGCGGGTGGCCGGCGTCGAGCAGGCGTCCCGCCATGGGACCGCCCATATTGCCCAATCCGATGAATCCGTAAATCGTCTCGCTCATTTTTCATCCTCGAAATATGCCGCTCGCGGCAGGGATCAGCGGGCCTGCAGGCCGATCTGCCTGGCCAGATCGGCGAATTGGGTCTGGTCGCGCTGCAGGACGCGGGTAAAGGCCTCGGGGCTGCGTTCCTCGGCCGAGGGAATCTGCGCGGCCAGGCTGTCTATGCGTTCGCGGAACTCGGGCGACTGGACCGCCTGGGTCAAGGCCTGGGCCAGCTTGTCGACCACGGCCTTGGGCGTGCCCTTGGGAGCCACCAGGCCATTCCAGATCTGCAGGTCGAACTGGGGCACGCCGCCTTCGGCGAAGGTCGGCACGTCGGGCATCTGCGGCAAGCGCTCTTTCGACGCCACGGCAATGGCCTTGATCTGCTTGCCGCGGTGCAGGGGCAGCATGGTGACCGTCTGGTCCAGCACCGACTGGATGGTGCCTCCCATCAGGTCGGTAATGGCCGGCCCCGAGCCGCGGTACTGCACAAGTTCGGCCTGCACGCCCGCCATCTGCAGGAACATCGCCTCGGCCAGGTGCGCGGTGGTACCGGGTCCGCCCGAGCCGAAATTCAACTTGAGCTCGCCGCTGCGCATGCCCGCCAGCATCGAGGGCAAGTCCTGGATGCCGCTCTGGTTGCTCACGCTGAGCACCATGGGCACGTTGGCGATGGTGCCCACGGCCGTCGTGTCCTTCACGATGTCCAGGCCGGCCTTGGGATAAAGCAGAGGGATCAGCACCATGGATTGGTTGCTGAACATCAAGGTGTAGCCGTCCGGCGCCGACCGGGCCAGCCGCTGGAATGCCAGCAGCCCGCCCGCCCCGGTGACGTTCTCCACCACGAAAGTCGTCTTGGTGGCCTTGCCCAGTTCGCTGGCGATCAAGCGGGCCAGGGCGTCCAGGCTGCCGCCGGGCGCGACCCCCACCATGATGGTGACGGACTTCGACGGGAAACTCTCCTCGGCCATGGCCGCCTGGCCCGACCCCAGGCAAAAGGCGATGCCGGCAAGCAGGGATGCGATGCGTCGTTTCATGTTGTCTCCTCTCTATGGGGCGGCCTTTGCGGCCTTGTGCCTTGGTGGATAAAAAGGTTCAGCGCCGGCTCAACATCCCCGCCAGCGTGCCGACGGAGCCGGCCCTGTCCAAATGCGCGATGGCCTCCAGGCAAGCCTCCGTCGTTCCCGCCGGCAGGCCGGCCAGCGGGAACAGTTGCAGGAACTTGGCCTCCACGTCGCGCCAATCGATGCCGCGCGCGCCGGAGCCGCGGGGCGCCCGGCAAGTGGCGCGGTGCACCGCGCCGTCCTGCATGTAGATGGTCACCGTGCCGCCGTGCCGGTGCGGGAAGCGGTCCGGCAGGGGCGGCGGGTCGGGGTCGAATTCGACCTTGTCCTGCAACGCGGCGATGACCGGGTCCGCCATCCTGGCCACATCCATGTGCCGCCAGCCGAAGCCCTCGTCGGCGATCGACGCGGCCACGAAGTAAGGCAGGCTGTGCGCCGCGTCGACCAGATTGCGCGGATGGGGCTCGCCCTTGAAATTGGTCCACTGCACGGCCGCCGACACGACGATGCGCGCGATGTCGCCCGGCCGCGCGGCGCCGGCGCGCGCCGCCTCGGCCGCGGCCTCGGCGGTTGCATGGAAGGGGTGCGCGCCCGGCATGAGCTTGATGGCCAGGTCGGTCACGATGTCCCAGGAAGCGCCCCAATCGCGCACGATGTCCTCGCGCGCCTGCCCGCCCAGGGCATCGAGCAGGCCGCGCGGCTGTTCCAGCACGCCCAGCTCGCCTTCGAAACCCCGTTGCGCCGCCAGCGCGGCATGTATGCCGGCGGCCGCCGCCTGGCCCGCGTGATACTCCCGCGCGCAACTGGTGTCGGCCGCAATGGCCATGCCGCTGGCCGAGGTCGCCGAAAGCGCGATCGCATGCGCCAGGCGCGGCGCGTCCAGGCGCAACAGCAGGCCCGCGGCGACGCAGGCGCCGAACACCGTAGACCACGAACCGTGAAATCCCCGCTGCATGCGGCCTGGCGTCAAGGACTCGTCGATGCGCCCGGCGACTTCATAGCCCAGCACCATGGCGGCCAGCACGTCCCTGCCGCTTGCGCCCTCGCGTTCGCCCACGGCCAGCGCCGCGCTGGAAACAATCGTGCCGATGTGCGCGATGCTGCGCATATCGCTGTCGTCCGACGCCGCCGCGTCGCTGGCCGCCGCATTGGCGCGCGCGGCGCTGGCCAGCGGCAAGCGGCCGGCGTCGAACCACAGGCCCGCCGCCGGCGCGCCGCCGTCGGCCAGCGCGATCTCGCGGATGATGCGGGCCGACTCGATGCCATAGCCCATCGAGGCGCTGGCCAGGGTGCTGGCCAGGCTCATCTTGGCGTGCTCGATGGCGAGCGCCGGCAGCGCATCGGCGGGCGTGGACAAGACGAAGTCGGCCAGTTGGCGCGCCAGCGGGCGCGCCACGGAGGGGGATTGCACAATAGCTTCCTTGACGAGTGCGTTGCGCCGGCATCACTGCGCGGCGGTTCCCAGTTCCTTCAGGACGGGGACCCATTTGGCGAGATCCTGGCGCACCAGGGCCTCGAAATCCGCGGGCTGGGGGATGGGCGTATCGGGCAAGGTAAAGCCCTGGCCGATCAACTTTTCACGCAGCGGGGCCTGCGCCATCACCTTGTCCAGGGCCGCATACAGGCGCGTGGAAACATCGGCCGGCAAGCCCGCCGGGCCGACCAGGCCCCACCACAGCGTGACCGAATAGTCCTTCAGGCCGCTCTCCTGCATCGTGGGGACCTCCGGCAGCAAAGCGGAGCGCCTGGGTCCGGTCACGGCCAGCGCCTTGAGCTTGCCCGCCCTCACCAGGCCGATGGCGGCCGGCAGGTTGTACAGGCCCATGTCCACGTCGCCGCTGAGAATCGCGCTCAGGCCCTGCGGCGCGCCGGTATAGGGCACGTGCATGAGCGGCTTGTCCAGGTATTGCGCCACCGTGGCGCCGGCGATGTGATGGCTGGTTCCCACGCCGCTGGAGGAATAGCGGAACGTCTCCGGCGGCTTGGCCTTGATATCGGCCAGCAGGGCCGGCGCGTCTTGATAAGGCGACTTCTCGGCCACGACCAGCAGGTTCTGCACATCGGCGATCTCGCTGATGAAGCTGAAATCCTTGATCGAGTCGTAGCCGGGGGCCTTGTAGAGCACCTGGTTGTTCACGAACGTGCCCTGCGCGGCGATGCCCAGGGTATAGCCGTCCGGCTTGGCGCGGGCGATGTCCATCGTGCCGATGGTGCCGCCGGCGCCCGCCTTGTTGTCCACCACCAGCGGCTGGCCCAGTTCGTCGGCCAGGGCCGACGCCACCACGCGCGACAGCGTGTCGGCCGCGCTGCCGGCCGCGAACGGCACGATGAGCCGGATGGAGCGCTCGGGATAGGCCGCCTCGGCGCCCGCGCTCCACCACACCGCACACACCAAAGGCAGCAACGTCCAGGCGCCTGCCTTGCGCCGATAAGACCCGCTCATTCCGTCTCCTCCTTGCGCGACGCGGACCGCATCGCGACACTTGATTTAGTTTTGTCGGACAAGCAGACTGTAGGCGCCTTCTCCGCCTGCGTCTGTCGAAACTTATTCTTTGACTATTGAGTCGATTTCAACAATGCACAAACTCAGAAACCGCCTGGGCCCGCTGCGGGTGCTGGACGCCGTGCATCGCAGCGGCGGCGTCGGCCGGGCCGCCGAGCTCCTGCACGTCACCCCCGGCGCCGTGAGCCACCAACTGCGCCGGCTGGAAAGCGAACTGAACGTGCAACTGGTGCAGAAGGACGGCCGCGACATCGCCTTCACCGCGGTCGGCACCGAGCTGGCGCAACAGGCCGCCGAACTCTTCGATCAATTGGAGGAAGTGCTGGCCAAGGCGGCCGAAGCGGGCGCCAATCGCCGCATCCGCGTCAAGGTCATCCCCAGCTTCGCCATCAAGTGGCTGATGCCCAGGCTGGGCTCGCTATATGCGCGGCATGCCGACATCGACATCGAGGTGGCCACCGTCGCGCGCGCCGACGACACCGAGCTGCACAATGCCGACTTCGTCGTGCGCTGCGGCGATGGCGACTGGCCGGGGCTGCGCGCCGACCTGCTGTTTCCCGATGAACTCGTGCTGGCTTGTTCGCCCGCGCTGGCCGAGCGCCTGCACGGCCCCGAAGACGTGCTGGGCGAGACCTTGCTCAAGTCCATGATCGCCCCGGACTGCTGGGACCGCTGGCTGCTGTCCGCGGGACTGGCCGCAAGCGGCGACACCCGCTTCATTCCGCTGGCCAACGCCGTCCTGTGCCTGCAGGCCGCGGCCGAAGGCCTGGGCGTCGCGGTCACCCAGCGCGCCTACATCGCCCAGGACTTCGCCACCGGCCAACTGGTCCAGCCCCTGGCCCATACCGCGCGCAGCAGCAATGGCTACTACCTGGTCAGCAACCCCGCGCGCGCCAGCGGCGCGCCCTTCAGCACGTTTTCGGATTGGTTGATCAGCGTGAAGTGAGGGGGGAGGAAATTGCAGTCTGACACCGTTCTAGATACGGGCCACCCAGGCGCCGTCCACCTCGGCCAACTGGCGGCTGATCTGGCCGGCGGCGTCGATGACCGCCTCGCGGAAGGGATCCAGGCGGCAGTGCTCGGCGCGCACGATCAGGCTCAGCCCGGCCACCACGCGCTTCTCCAGGAAAATGGGCGCGGCGATGCCTATGGTGCCCGGCGTGATCTCGGAGTCGCTGACGGCGACGCCCGCAACGCGGATGGCGTCGAGCTCCAGGCATAAATCCTTCAGGCTCTGCCGGTGCGAGACGGCGCGCACCTGCTCTTCGTGGGCAAGGTACATGCGTTCGAGCGTGCGGCGGCTCTGGTGCGCAAGAATGACTTTGGAGGTCGCGCCGCGAAACATCGGCATCGTGGCGCCGCGCTCATAGCGTCCGATGCGCGCGGCCGGATCGCCGATTTCCTGGTGGATGCACATGACCTTGTCCTGGTAGCTGCGCGTCAGCACCGAGGCCGACGAGGGCGTGGTCGCTTCCACCAACCGGCGCATATGCGGCTCGGCCACCTTCAGCAACGGATCGCCGTGGCGCATCAGCAGATCGAAATGGGCAAAGGTCGGCCCCAGCACGTAGCGCGCGCCCATCACCGGGGTCAGGAAGTCGGCGCGCACCAGCTCCTGCACGTCGCGATAGGCCGAACTGACGGAAACCTCCATTTCGCCGGCGATTTCCTCCACCGACCACGCGGCGCGCCTGTCATAGAGCTGCAGGATGTGCAGTATCCGGTTGCGCGTCCTGATTTCACCCGCCACGTCGACTTCTCCCTATCGTTACGCCCCAACGGACGTCCAGTTTCGCAGTGATTGCGAAATCTGGTTTCCCGCAATTCTAGCAGCGTCACCCTTTTCGCCGCCTTGGACGCGCGCCTCGTGATTTCATCCGGGACTTGCCAAACCTCCCACACAATGGAAGAATTCATTTATTCGCAATGAATGCGAATAAACATTTTTTTGCAATCAGGTGGAATATGGCAGACGACGAGACTTCCGAAACACGCATCCCGGTCACCCTGCTGACGGGATTCCTGGGCAGCGGCAAGACCACTTTGCTGAATCACTGGCTGCGCGACCCCGCGCTGGCCGGCGCGGCGGTCATCGTCAATGAGTTCGGCGAGATCGGCATCGACCACGCGCTGATCGCCAGCAGCAACGACAACACCATCGAACTGAGCACCGGATGCCTGTGCTGCACCGTGCAAGGCGATCTGGTCGAGACCCTGCGCGATCTGCGCGCCAGGCGCAGCGCCGGCCGCATCCCAGCCTTCGACCGCATCCTGATCGAAACCACGGGCATGGCCGACGTGGTGCCGGTGATCCAGGCCTTGATGACGTTTCCGGTCGCCCGCTCGTTCCGCCTGAACCGCGTCCTGGCCGTGGTGGATGCGGTCAACGGGCCGGGCACGCTGGCGGCGCATCCGGAAGCCGTCAAACAGGTGGCCGTCGCCGATGCGCTGATCGTCACCAAGACCGACCTGCCCGGCGCGCGCGTCGCGGCGCTGGCGGATACGCTTGCGCGCATCAACCCGGGCGCGACGCGCGTGGTGTGCGAACCGCCTGCCGCGCCGGACGCCACCGTGCTGGACGGTCCCGATGTCTATGACGTGGCCGTGCGCCCGGAACAGGCGCGGCAGTGGCTCAACGCCGCGCCCTACGCGGCCGGGCACGGCCATGATCACGGCCATGCACACGCTCACGGACATGCGCATGGCCATGCGCGCATCGAAACCTTCTGCCTGGATTTCGCCGAGCCCCTGCAATGGCCGCAGGTCAGCGCCTGGCTGGACGCGCTGGTCATGGCGCATCCGGACGAACTGCTGCGCGTCAAAGGCATTCTGCACATCGCCGGCCACGACCGGCCCATCGTGCTGCAAGCCGTGCAGCGCCTGTTCCATCCCCCCGCGGAACTGCCCGAATGGCCCGGCGCGGATCGGCAATCCCGCATGGTTTTCATCACACTGGGCCTGAGCAGGGACTACGTCATGCAAGTGTGGGACACGGTGCGCCAGCGCGCCAGTCCGCCTGCCGTCCGCGCGGCCTGATCGTTTCAGCATTCCCCATCACAAGGAAAAACAGCATGGATACTTTGATCAAGAACGGCCTGGTCGTTACGCCGCAAGGCCGCCTGCGCGCCTCCATCGGCATCCGCGACGGCCAAATCGCCGGCTTGTACGAGGCCGGGGCCGAACCCGACGCGCGAAACGTCATCGATGCGGCCGGGCTGGCGGTGTTGCCGGGCGCCATCGACATGCACTCGCACCACCGCCAGGGCTCGCAGAAAGGGTTCGAGTACAAGGACACCATCCACACCGCCACGCAGCAATGCGCCGCCGGCGGCGTCACCACCAGCGTGGGGATGCCCAACGTCAATCCGCCGCCCAACTCGCTGGACCTGCTCGAAAAACAGTTCGACATTTATCGCAGCGACGCCGTGGTCGACTGGAACTTCAATCCGGCGCCGACGATAGAGTCGGAAATGGAGGCCATGAGCGCCACGGGCATCGCCGCATTCAAGATCTTCATGGTGGTCGACACGGGGCGGGACTATCCGCACATGCCCGGCATCGGCGTGCACGACCACGGCAAGCTGCTGCGCATCATGCAGCGCTGCGCCGAACTCGACGTTCCCTTGATGGTGCATCCGCACGACCAGGCCCTGATGGACGTGATCGAACAAACCTACTGGGACCGCGGCGAACGCGACGCCCTGGCCTATGCCCGCGCCTACGCCGCCCATGACGGCGTCATCTGGGAAACGGCCATCGCCACCCTGCTCCGGCTGCAGAAGGCCGCCGGCTGCCATCTGCACATCCTGCACACCCAGACCGCCGGCAGCGTGCAGCTTATCCGCGAAGCCAAGGCGGCCGGCCAGAAGGTCACCTGCGAGATCAATCCCTGGGCGCTGTTCCTGGGCTGCGAATGGTCGGCCATCCAGCGCCTGGGCTCGTATGCGCTGTCGTACTGGGTGCCGGAGAAAAACGTGCCCGGCCTGTGGGAAGGACTCAACGACGGCACGATCGATATCGTCGCCACCGACCACGCCCCGCACACGCGGGAAGAAAAGGAAGTGGGCTGGACCGACGGCTGGAAAGCCCATACCGGCACGCCTTCGACGCAGTTCTACCTGAGCATGTTCCTGACCGCGGCGCAGGAGGGCAAGATCAGCCTGGAACGGGTGGCCGAGGCCTGCTCGGCAAAGCCGGCCGAGTTGTTCCGACTGCGCGGCAAGGGTGAAATACGCGTCGGCCTGGACGCCGACCTGGTGCTGGTCGATCTCGATACCGAATACGAAGTGCGCGACGAGGACGTACTCAGCCTGGTGGGCTGGAGCCCCTACGCCGGCCGCCGTCTCAAGGGCAAGCCCGTGCGCACCCTGGTGCGCGGCGCCACGGTGTACGCGGACGGGAAAGTGGTCGGCGCCAAGGGCGGCGGCCAGATGGCTGCCGCGGCACGCTGAGGCGAACGCCGCGCACCGCCAACGACACAAGGGGAAAACATCATGAATCGTCGTCACTTCTCGCGGCTGCTGGCCTCGTCGCCGCTGCTGCTGTCCGCGCTGGCACAGGCCCAGGAAGGGGCCGCCACCACGTTGATCGTGCCTTACCCGCCAGGCGGCAACACCGATTATGTCGCGCGCATCACCTCCGATTCGCTGCGGCGCACGCTGGGCTTGTCGGTGGTGGTGAAGAACCAGGCCGGCGCCGGCGGAACCATCGCCACCGATGCCCTGATCCGCTCCCGCAACGACGGCAGCACGCTGATGGTGGGCTCGATCGGCCAGGTCTCGCTGGTGCGGTTCCTGTTCAACGTGCGCTACGACCCGTTGAACGATCTGGTGCCGGTGGCCAATATCGCCAGCAATCCGCTGGTCCTCACGGTGCCTGCCGGCTCGCGCTTCCACAACCTGGCGCAGTTGATCGAGTACGGCCGCGCCAATCCGGGCGCGCTGACCGTCGCGCATGGCGGCGAAGGATCCATGTCGCATATGTCGGTGCTGGTGTTTCTCAAGCGCGCCGGCATCGAAGCGACCCTCATCGGCTATCGAGGCGGCGCGCCCGCCCTGCTCGATACCATGGGCGGCACCACCGACCTCTATTCGGCCAACATCTCCGAAATCCTGCCCTACAAAGACAGCGGCCGCATCCGCTTCCTGGGCGTGTCCAGCCGCCTGCCCGTCCCTCAACTGCCCGGCGTGCCAGCCATCGCCGACACCATCCCCGGGCACGAGATCGAAACCTGGAACGGCCTGTTCGCGCCGCCCGGCACGCCAGCGGCGGTGGTCGACAAACTGGCTGACGCGATACAAGCCATGCTGCGCGACCCGGACGTGCTGAGCAAGTTCGACGCCTCCGGCAGCCAGCCACGCGAGGGTGAAGTCAAAGAAAAATTCGCCCGCCGCATCCGCGACGACATCGCGCTATGGACGCCGCTGGTGTCGCTGATCGGGGTCAAGCCGGCAAATTGAGTGGGAGAAGGAAACGGTGCCGGCTCCCGCAGCCGGTTGCATTCGAGGTCCATGGACTCATGGCGGAAACATCAAGGGCGGCCAAGGCCGCCCTCGTCAATTGAGATGCGGAGTTCGAGTTCTCTCTGTATGCCTGTGTATCGACGGCTGTGCCAGATACACAGGCACACGCATCCCCGGGTTCTCAGACACGTTGGCGATACCTCGTCGGGGTCTAGTAGTGTCCAGCGCCCCGGAATCGGATCGGGGCCAACGGTACCGCGGCGGGTGTCAGCGCCCAGCGGGCCGATTCGTCCTGTATCCCTGATGGAGTCTTTCATGAAATCAACTCGCCTGACGTTTGCTGCCTCCATGCTCGCCCTGGGCACCGCCTTTGGCGGCACCGCTGCCTTGGCGGCCGAACCGCCGACCGCCGTGCTGGTGCACGGCGCCTTTGCCGACGGCTCGAGCTGGAACAAGGTCATCACCAAGCTGCAACAAGACGGTATCCGGGTCGTGTCGGTGCAAAATCCCTTGACCTCGTTGGCCGACGACGTCGCCGCGACCAAACGCGCCATCGATCTCGCCCCGGGCGATGTGGTGCTGGTCGGCCATTCGTGGGCCGGCACCGTCATCACCGAGGCCGGCGCGGATCCCAAAGTCAAGGGCCTGGTCTATGTGGCCGCGTTCGCGCCGGGGCCGAACCAGAGCACAGGGGAACTCGGCAAGGGCTACCCGACGCCCCCGGGCATCGGCAAGCTGGCCAGCACGCCGGACGGATACCTGTACCTGCCCGCCGAAGCGGTCAAGTCCGATTTCGCCCAGGACGTACCGGCCGCCGAGGCTGCCCTGGTCGCGGCCACCCAGGGGCCGATCCGCGCCGCCGCCTTCGACGAAAAGGTCGCCCACGCCGCGTGGCAGGGCCGGCCGAGCTGGTTCGTGGTCAGCGGGCAGGACCACATGATCGACCCTCAACTGCAGCGCGACATGGCCAAGCGCATCCAGGCCAAGACCACTGAGCTTCCCGCCGGCCATACCTCGATGCTGTCGCATCCCGATGACATCGCGAAGGTCATCGAGCAGGCCGTCCACACGGTGCACAAGCCCTGAGCGGCCGGCAGCCCGGCGCGTCGGTGCAACGTACTCGCGCAAGCCCGACATACACCGCTTGCGCTGTTATCCCGGTCAACTATTTGGAGAAGCAACATGTCCCATCCCATCAATACCCAGCGCCGGCGACTGCTCGGCACGACCTCGGCCCTGGCGGGGCTCGGCCTGCTGAATCTCAGCGTGGCCCAGGCTCGGCCCACGCGGCAAGGCACATCGAATGCCCGGCTGGCGGCCGCCGCCTCGCTCGGCGCGATCCGCCAGATCAACGCTGGCACGCTCGACATCGGCTACGCCGAACTGGGGCCGAGCAACGGCCCGGTGGCCATCCTGCTGCACGGCTGGCCGTACGACATCTACAGCTTTGCCGAAGTCGCCCCGCAACTGGTCGCCGCCGGCTACCGGGTGATCGTGCCCTACCTGCGCGGCTACGGCTCGACGCGTTTCCTGTCGGCCGACACCCCGCGCAACGGCCAGCAAGGCGCTCTCGCGGTCGACGTCATTGCGCTCATGGACGCCCTGAAGATCGACAAGGCGGTGGTTGCGGGGTTCGACTGGGGCGCGCGCACGGCTTGCATCGTCGCCGCCCAATGGCCGGAGCGTTTCCTGGGACTCGTGTCGGTGAGCGGCTACCTGATAGGCAGCCAGGCGGCGAACAGCAAGCCGCTGCCGCCGTCGGCCGAACTGCAATGGTGGTATCAGTTCTACTTCGCCACCGAGCGCGGCGCGGCCGGCTATGCCGCGAACCTGAACGACTTCAATCGCCTGATCTGGCAACAGGCCTCGCCGAAGTGGAATTTCGACGACGCGACGTACCTGCGTTCGGCGCAGTCCTTCGACAACCCGGACCACGTGGCCATCGTGATCCACAACTACCGCTGGCGCCTGGGACTCGTTCAAGGCGAATCGCAGTATGACGAACTCGAAAAGCGCCTGGCGGCCGCGCCGACGATCGCGATACCGACGATCACGATGGAGGGGGACGCCAACGGCGCCCCGCATCCGGCGCCCGCAGCCTATGCCAAGCAGTTCGCCGGCAAGTATCAGCACCGCAACATCGACGGCGGCATCGGTCACAACCTGCCCCAGGAAGCGCCCAAGGCGTTCGCCGATGCGGTGCTGCAGGTCGTCCGTCTCTGACGGGAAAATGGTGCCGGACTACAATTCCGAGGGTGAAAATCGTAGTCCGACACCATTCTAGATATGGCTCTTTCGCTGCACTCCTTCTCCGATATCCCGACCGACGACTGGCAAGGCCTGTTGAACCACCCGGCGGTGATTCGCCACATGCCGCTCGCCAGCGGCGATTGGACCGAGGACGCCATCGCCGGCTGGGCCAGGGGAAAAGACGCGCAGTGGTCGAAGAACGGATATGGACCGTGGGCGATCCGGATCGACGGCCATTTTGCCGGTTGGGGCGGCTTTCAGATGGAGGATGGCGAGGCCGATCTCGCGTTGGTTCTGCTTCCGGAATACTGGGGGCAAGGCGCCAGGCTTTTCCGCCACTTCATGAGCCGCCGAAGTGAATTGGGCATCGGTCCGGTAAGCATTTTGCTTCCGCCGAGCCGGTCTAAAACGAGGGGGCTTGCCAGACTCGGCTTCGTGTTTGTTGAAGAGTCGGTGTATGAAGGCCAACGTTTTCTGAAATTCCGGACCTTGGAATAAGGGCCGGACGTTCATGGTTTTCCGGCAATATCCAGGCGTGGCAATGCGGCATCAGAACAAGGCTATGCTGTACGACGTATTCAAGCGCCGCAAGAAAGCGCCTGGAGCCACGTGCCTCTATGTGAATTAGGATCCATGCGAAACACGCTTCGTTCGAAAACCGGGTTGATTATTGCCATCGTGGTGGGTTTCGCCATGGCGTTCGCCCTGCTGGGCGGATTGAGCATCGGATTCTCGGTGCCGGGCATTGCGCTCCTGTCCGTGGCCGGCGCCCTGTTCGGCGCCATCGCCGCACCGGAAATCGAACCCCGGGCCTTCCGCCGTCCCGCGCTATGGCAAACAGGCTTCGCCATCCTCGGCTGCCTGCTGGTCGCCGCCCTGCTCGGCGCCGGCGCCGACGGCTACGCGCTGGCGGCGGTGCTGGGCATCATCCTGGGGTTTCTTGCCCCGCACTGGATCAAGCACCTGAGCCTGCCTTGAGCAGAACGAAGCAGAACGCCAGGCGGAAGCAAACGAAAAAGCCCGCAAGACGTTGTGATCCTTACGGGCTCGCCACTCAGTCACTACGAAGCACTCCGGGTATCAGGCCGGAGCACTTCCCCAGTCAGAGCTAGAAGCGCGTGTGCAGATACAGCGAAGCAACATGGCTACTCAGCCCGGAGCCGAACTGGCCGCCATAGCCAACACCGAAGGATGTGGCATCGCCGGCCTTGGCTTCGGCGGCCAACTCCAGGACCGCAGTATCGCGAGCCAAGGGCACGCCGCTGACATGGAAGTTGCTGCCCTGCCCCTGAACAAACGCCAGGCTCCTACGCTGATCGACATCACCGTCGGCGTGCATCCAGGCCAAGCTTCCGCGCAGCGCGGCGGGGTGCTCGAATAGCGTGAAGGACGTCGTCCCCCGCAGACCTAGACTGCTGGTGAGGACTCCATCTCGCTGGCTCTCGCCCTTCAATGCACCCGATCCGCCGCTTTCCTGGAAGGCGTCGGCGCGTTGCGAAGTCCAGGCGAGTTGCGCGTATGGTCCGAAGCGGATGTCATCATTGACACGCACATCATAGCCAAGCTCCGAGAACAATTGCATGCTTTTCACGCTGTAATCGGCCTTCAGGGACTGGCCGCCGGCCAGATCAATATGGCGCGTCGAATCCACTTTGTGGTGGGTGTATGCAGCCCCCGCGCGCAGAGTCATGCTGTTTCCGCCCAGGTTCCAGCGCTTGCCGCCATAAAGTGCCGCGGTATAGCTTTCGGTGTCGGCATGGGAAGACCTATCGTCCACGGAGGTCTTGCCGTCCACATAGCCCAGCGCCCCACCAACACGCCAGCCATCGGAGATCTCGACGTCGCCGCCAACCAAAAGCCCACCCTGGCGCGTCTTGGCCGAAGCGGCCCCGGCGCCGTCGGCGCCAAGCCGGTATTCGCCGCCAAGCACCTGGGCCCACAACGGCGAACCCTGCACGGGCAAAGCGCCAGCCCGGCCCAAGACCGCGCGCTGCACCAGACTGGTCGATTGCAGCAGCGCGGACTGCGTGCTGGCGTGGATCTCGCCACTGAGCTGGTCCAGCGCGCTCGCAGGGCTCGAAGACACAAGCGCGGCATCGGCGGCACTGTTCATGCCGGCCACCGACAACGCGCCATCCAGGGTATGGCTTTGATTCGAGGTGAGGCCCTGTCGCACGGCGGCGACCTTGGACTGATCGACCGAAAGGCTGACAAAGACATCCTTGCTACCGTACTTGACGGGATCCAGGCGGACTAGCGTATTGGCGAAGCTGCTGTCCAGCCCGCTGCTGGCGAACGTGCCAACTATATTTCCGTTCACCGTCTGCAGAATCCGGTAGTCATGGCCCAGGCGGTAGCCTCCGGTCCCGTTTTCCTGGGCAACGATCAGATTCGACGCGGATATATCGACGTTGCCGGTGGAAGCCCTGATCAGGTCGGACGCGCCCGCCGCGTTGATTTCGGCCTTGTAGGTGCTGCCGAAATTGCTGATGGAGCCGTAGGTCTGCACGCCAATCGAGTTACCCGGACTGATGGTCGCGCCGGCGGCATTGACGTCTCCGCGGACAATCAGGTTGCCGCCAAGAACGGACGCGCCCGAAGCGGTCACATTGCCCTGGACGACGATGGGGGCCGCGACCGATCCGCCGGCCAGCGTAGCGCTGTTGCTCAGAGCCACATCGCCGCCGATGGCGCTTCCCTCCGTCTTGCTGAAGAGGAAGTTCGAACCATCGCCGCTCAAGCCGCCCGCAATCTGTGCCGTCCGCTGAAATACAAAGTCCGCGCCGTTGCTGCCCGCGACGGACTGCCCGATCACCAATGGCCCGAGGAACGTCATCTGCGCGCCGCCGGAAGCGGTCACGTTGGACTGCAGAGTCGTTGGGCCGGAGAAGCTCATGGCGGCGCTGGTATTCACGACATTCCCCGCCACCGAGGTATTGCCGTGGAATACGGCCTGTGCTCCCTCGTCCACGGACACGCCGCCGCCGATCGTCGCACCGTTATTGAACACGATCGTGGCGTTCTGCGCGCCCGACACGTTGCCGCTGATCGGCGCTCCGCCATTATCGACGAACTGCCCTCCGGCTTCCGTGGTCGCGTCATTGATGCCGCGTACCAAGCCGCTCCAGTTCGCCCCGGCCTCGACCGTGAAATTGGTGATGCCGCTGCGGCTGCCCTCTGCCGATAGACCGTCTAGATCCACGACGTCGCCATAGGCCGTTGAGCCAGCGGACAAGGTCAGATTCACAATACCGTCCATGCCCGCTACGCTGCGGTTCACCCGCAGCAAAGTGCTATTGTTGCGCGTCGCGACTGTACCGCTTCCCAGGACGATCTGCTGCGTTTGCCCGGCCGACTCAAAATTGGACACCAGCGACGCGCCGGCCGCCTCCAATCGTGTGTTGGTCAGATTCACCGTGCCATTGTCGTTGATGACGATGCCGTCGCCCTTCTCCGAGACCAGCGTCGAATTCTGCGCCTGGAAGCTGCTCCCGTAATTGACTTCGGCAGCGACAGCGCGGTCTCCCTTGACCGTCACCGAACTGTCATTGAGCTCCACCGTTCCGGAGGTGAGGTTGTCCCCGACCGCGCCTCCAACCTTCGCGCCGACGCTATCGGCGCCATGCGTTACCAACGTCATATTGCGCGCGCTGATCGTGCCGCCTTCCACATCCTGCGTCCCGCCCGCGGCCACCAACCCGTTGGCCGTCTCGTGGGGGCTGTTCGCGTTGGGATCGCCGGCCACATCGATATTGACGCCGTTCAGCGTGACCAGGCCGCCTTGATAGGCCCAAATCGCATCGCCGACGCTGCCAGCGGTACGCACGGTGACATTGGACGCATCCACCTTGGAACCCGCGCCGCTTGCATACAGACCGTAGGCCATGAAGCCATTGGTCTGAACGCTCGCATCCAACAACGAGATCTCGCCGCCATTGGTGGCATACGCGCCGTATGCGCGCTGGCCTTGCGTAGAGATCGCCGTGCCGTTCTCCACATGGATCATCGATCCCACGCCATCCGTCGTAAGCCCGTATGCTCTCGAGCCGTCGCCATCCTGAGCGTCGCGGCCTTTGGCATTGGCCGTACTGATACTGCCGCCACTGATGGCGATGCTGCCGCCCGCCTGGGCGCGCGCGCCATAGCCGTAGAGCCCATTGGTCTCGACCGCTACGCCAGTCGCCGCGATCGACGAGCCCAGGCCGTCGGCAAGCATGCCGTACGCATGGTCGCCGTTGACGACGAGGGTGTCGCCATTCAGTACGAGGCCGCCGCCGCTCTGCGCCGTGGCGCCGTGCGAACCCGCACCCTGCGTCGTGATCGAAGAGCCGGTGCTGCCGACCGTGCTACCGTAGGCGGACACCAAGCCCGACGCGGAATCGCCTTGCGTCGCAATAGAGACCGATTGCAGCGTGACCTCGCCCCTAGTCGGCTCCGCGGAGTCTCCCGCCACCACCCCCGCGGCGCCCATGCCCGCAGTCGAAATCGATGTATTTTGCAGGGATGCCTGACCGGCGCCCAAACCTCCACCGTACACCCTGATCCCGGCGGCCCCCACGCCTTCCGTCTGGATTTCGCCTCGCAGGTAAGAAAGGGTCGCGCCGTTGAATACTTCCGCGCCGAAACTGCCCGCGCCGCGCGTCGTAATGGAGGTGTCCTGAGCCTCGACCGAGGCGCCCTTGTTGGCCGCCTGGATCCCCACGGCGTAGCTGTCGCCCAGCGTTTGCACCTCGACCCCGTCCAGCGTGATGCGGGTTAGCTGCTCCGGGTCGGTGGGCGTGCGGTAAGCCACGATGGCATGGCCGAAATGGTTGCCCGTGGTGACCTGCACGCCCACCGCGTCAATGGACCCGCTGTCATTGGCCTGCAAGCCGACGGTACGCTTGCTGCCCACCACCGATACGGTTCCGCCATTCAACTTGACGTTGCCGCCGCCGGAAGCGCCCACTCCGGCGGTGAACGCGTGCGCGTAGTCCGTCCCGGTATTCGTCGAGAACGCCGAGACCGAAATCGTGGCGTTGTTCAACGTGGCGGAAGCGCCCGCCCCCGTGGCCAGCACGGCCCGGCCGTTCTGTCCGGTCGGGCTGTCCAGGTTGTTGGTGATCATCAGGTTATCCAGCACCGCCTGACCGCCGGCGCCGATCTTCAGCAGGTCATACGCCCCACCGGAGATGATGCTGGAGTCGCCCGTCAGCACGCCCCCCGACACGACATTCAACGCGCCATTGACGGTTTGCGAGCTGATGTCCTGAGCGCTGTCCACTGTGGTCTGCCCGCTCGTTTCCGACGCATAGCTGAACGCCCCCGTCAGCGCGACGGCCAAGGCCGTCCGCTGCATGCGTTTTGACTGAAGTCTTGATTTCACCGTTTTCTCCATTGATGCGCTTGGGCCAGGGAAAGTGTTCGCCGGGCGCCGTGCTGAAAGCCTTGCCGGCCGCGTCCCCACGCGATACCGGATGACCACCTGATCCAGGTGCAACGAAATTCGTGTTTTTATATAAATCACAATTGTGTTATTCAGAGATGTGCGCGAACACAATCGTTCCGATCCCGGCTAGTCATTCGCAAAAATTGCTCCGAGCTTCTCCAAATGCTCCAGCGCCTCGCCACAGCCCTTCACCACGCAGGTCAGGGGGTCATCGGCCACGAAGACGGGCAATCCCGTCTCTTCCTGAAGCAATCGGTCCAGGCCGCGCAGCAAGGATCCTCCCCCAGTCAGCGCAATGCCGCGTTCAGTAATGTCGGCGCCCAATTCTGGCGGAGTTTGTTCCAACGCGATCTTCACCGCCGATACGATCTGGTTCAGCGGATCCGTCAAGGACTCCAGAATCTCCGCGGACGACACGGAAAAACTGCGCGGCACGCCCTCGGCAAGATTGCGCCCAGTGACCTCCATCGTTTTCAGTGGCGCTCCGGAATATGCGGCGCCTACTTCCTTCTTTATCAGTTCGGCCGTGGGTTCGCCGATCAGCATCCCGTAGTGGCGCCTTATGTAGTTGACGATTGCCTCGTCGAATTTGTCTCCGCCTACCCTGACCGATCCCTTGTAGACCATGCCGCCCAGCGAAATGACGGCCACCTCCGTCGTGCCCCCGCCGATATCGACCACCATAGATCCGGATGCTTCCGCCACCTCCAGGCCCGCACCGATCGCTGCCGCCATCGGCTCCTCGATCAGATAGACGCGCGACGCCCCAGCGCCCAGCGCGGATTCCCGGATAGCCCGCCGCTCCACCTGGGTCGAACCGCAGGGAACGCAAACGATGATGCGCGGGCTGGGCGCGAACAAACTTCTCGAATGGATCATGCGGATAAACTGCTTGAGCATTTGCTCGGTAACCGAAAAGTCCGCAATGACGCCGTCCTTCATCGGCCGGATGGCCTCGATATTCCCCGGCACGCGCCCCAGCATCTGTTTTGCGGCCTGGCCGACTGCCTGAATGACCCGCTTTCCCATCCCGGATCCGTCGTCCCGGAGGGCGACGACGGACGGTTCATTCAGCACCACTCCTCTTCCGCGCACATAAATTAGGGTATTAGCCGTGCCTAGATCGATCGCCAGATCCGTTGCGAATCTTTGACGGAGAAATTGCATCATCGCCAGTTCTCACTAGCGAGCGAGGCTAGGCAGATGAAGCACATTCGGGTAAAGCGCCGTCAGCGTCAGCATGTCCGAAACGAATGCCATCTCCATCAGGATGAGCAAGAGCGGAATGACGTAGTTGGACAATACGGAGATGCCAAGCCCCACCCGTAAGGCCAGGCGCTTGCCCGGCCACATCGGGAAATAGTCCTTCATCTCGAGCTGCGCCTGGAGATAATCCGAGCGCGAGTGCGCCTCCTTGCCGGAGGTCAGCGCAGCGTACTCCTGGTGATACTCTTCCAGCCGCACTTCCGAACCCGCCGCCATGTACCGGGTCAGGCGACGGCTCAGGTCCTTGAGGGAATCACCCTCCTGATTGAGCTTGTCGGCCCGCAGCTCGAAGCCGGCCTTGCCCGCGATCACCGTGAACACCAGGATACCGACGGCCAGCAGGACCTGGACCATCGCCATCACGGCAGGACTGAAGCCCAATGTAATGGGGGAGTTCTGGAGCAGCGGAATAATCATCAGCCCCACCGCGAACATCATCGAAGTGAAAAGCCGAAATCGATAGGAACGTCGCAAGCGGACGGAGGCGTTGTAGCGGCACTTCTGGGAAATACGCATACGCAGCAACAGCGTCTCCGCCTCCGTGCGCGGCCGTATGAGTTCATTGATCGGCGTTAGCACGTCTTCTTGCATGGAGGTTATGTCGGCGGTGTCTTTCATGGATCCGAATCGTCGTGGTTTGGGAATACCTGACTTCCTGAATGCATCGGAAGCTTCAAAAAAATCCGCCAGACCCGACACATTGGCGGGTCTAATATTGTCGGAAGCGAACAAGCGACCAAGGCGAGGAATCTGCATTCGTTTCGCGGGGAGGTTACTGGCCGGAGAGGCTCAACGCCCCCCCGGCGATTGCTCTGAATGACGACTGTCGATCAGAAGCGGACTTTCATGAAGAGCGAACCGGCGTTGTCAGTATTGCCGCTGCCGAACTGGCCGTCATAGCTCAGCCCCAGGGCAAAGCCCTTGTCCAGGCCGACTTCACCGCTCAGTCCGACGACAGCGGCGTTCTTGGCTATCGGCGAACCGTAGACCGAAAACGCGCCGGCGCCGCCTTGGACGAACGACATCGAACGCGAAGGATCGCGATCGCCCGTGGCATGGCGCCAGCCCACATGGCCACGCAGCGTGAACGGATTGGTCTTTCCGGGGTAGACGAGCGCCGTGCGCAAACCCAAGGTGTAGGTGCCGAGGTCCTCGCTCGACGAGTCCGCTTTTAACGCGGTGTCTCCACCCGACTCGTCAAAGCCGCGCAGGCGCTGTTTGAACCAGGCGACGTTCACATACGGTTCCACTGAATAGTTGTCACCCAGCGGAATCGCATAGCCCAGATCGCCGAAGAGCTGCCAGGTCGATCCGCTGTAGTCGGCGTCCAGATCCTGGGAATCGGCCAGGTCGACCGTACGGCTTGTGTCGATGTTATGGCGCGTGTAGCCGCCGCCGACCAGCAGTTTCAGGCTGCCCGGGCCGGCCTTCCAGGCGTTGCCGCCGTACAGCATCATCGTATAGTTGTTGACGCTACCATCCGAGTTACGGTCATTGATTTTGAAATCGCCGCTGCTGACGCCAGCCGCCGCGCCGAGGCGCCAGCCGCCACCGATCGCCGCGTCACCGCCCACCAGCAGCCGACTGGTCGAATAGCGCGTGGATGCGGCATTGCCGTCATCCTTCGTCGTCGTTCCCGCCGCGTTGAAACTCGTCCACAAGGGATAGGCGCCGCTGGTCGGCATGGCATCCTGCGATGCCGCGTCGGTCGAGGCGGTCGGCTGGCCGGGCAGCATCTGCGCGCCCAGGTTCGCGCGCATCAGCCCCTGCATCGCCGCACTGGTCGACAGCATGTCGTTAAAGAGAATGGACCGCACGCTCGCGTGGACTTCACCCGAAAGTTGGTCGAACGCGCCCTTGGGGTTGGCCGAGAAGAAGGCTTCGTCCACGCTCGCGTTGGAGCCGGCCAACGTTGCCGAGCCCAAGGCTGCCGCGCGTTGGTTGCGCGAGAAACCGTAGTTATTGATGGCTCTGGTGTCCGGTGCCATGCGGACGGCCACCGACTCCGGCGCATAGATCGTACTCAGTGCAAGCAAAGGATAGGCTTGCCCGTCCCAGGACGCGGACGTGAATTTTCCTTGTACGCCCGACGCCGCGGTGAGCACGGTGTAGTCGTGATTGAGAAGGACGCGGCCCACGCCATTCTCGGGAGTGACCACCAGGCTGGCCTTGCTGATATCCGCGCCGCCGTTTCCTATGACTTCCACCAAGTCGGATTGGCCTTGCGCGTTGATTTCCGCCTGATAGACCGAACCGGTCTGCCAATCGATGGCGTTCGTCGTGATCGCGCCGACGGAGTTGCCCGGGCGGATAGTGGCTCCATTGCGGCCCGTCAAGGTGCCGCCGATCGTCCAGTTTCCTCCCAAGGTCGCGTTGTCCACGACAACGTCGCCGCTGGCCGAGATCCGGTTATCGACAGTGCCGCCGCTCGCCACGGCGCGATTGTCGATCAGCAGCGAACCAAGCGTGCTGCCGCCGGCAAAATTCAGGGTCTGATTGCCTCCCTCGGTCAAGACTTCCCGCACGCCTTGCATCAGGCCATCATACGAAGCCAACGCGCCGAGACGCACGTATGTGCCGCCGTCTCCAACCAGGTCCTGTTGAATATCGACAATATTGCCCTTGGTGACAGAACCGTCTTTAAGATCCAGGTTCACCCGGCCATCCCGGCCTTGCTCGCTGCGCTCCACCTGCAGCAACGTGCCGTTGTTCTGCACCAGCGTGGCGCCGCTGTCGATCGAGATGGTCTGACGCTGTCCCGCGGCGTCTAGGTGCGACGTCAGGCTCACGCCGGTGGATCGCACGACGGAGTTCGCTATGCTCAGGTTCGCCGAGTTCTCCAGCACGATGCCCGACGCCTCCTCGCCGATCGCGCTCAGTGTGCTTCCAGAGATCTCAAGCGACGACACCACCCTGTGCCCCCGGCTGACGACCGAGCCCAGGCGGGCGGCTGCCGCCCCTGCGCCCGACGCGCCGACACTGCTGTCGGCCAAGCTGACGCGGCCGCCGTCTTGCACCGACAGGCCCGAGGCTTGCTCGCCGGTCGTCGTGATAGTCGATCCCTCGATCAGAGCAACGCTGTTCCTTCCTTGCACCAGCACGGCGTCGCTGCGATAACCCGAAGTTGACACCGTGGCGCCGGAAACCCAGGCCCCGGCTTCGCTACGGTCGCGATCATGGCCGCGACGGCCGCGGCCGTGATCGTCGTTGTCCCGGGAGGTCCGCACGATCAAGGCGTTCGCGTCGTTGCCCGTCGCGTTGAGAGTCAGATCCTTCAGAAGCGCAAGACTGTTCTCGACCTTCACCGCTGCGCCGCCGTCGCCCAGCGCCATGACCTGGCCGCCCAGGACTGCAGCGCTCGCGCCGCTGGAGACCGCGATGCCAACCGCGGAAGCCGGGTCGCTGCGCCTTGTGTAGATCTGCGTATCGGTGCCGGCCTGCACCGTGGTGTTGATGGCCAACAGGGTACTGCCCCGGCCGTCGACGCTGACGCCGTTGGCGTCGGCCGACACCGTCGACCCCAGCAGGACCGCCCTGGCGCCGTTACTGACAACACCCCCTTTGCTGTCTTGTCCGGTCGCCGCGATGTCGGTGCCGACCGTCCAGACCGAGCTGCCCTTACCGGAAACGTCTATGCCCCGCGCATCATTGCCTTGCGCCTGCACGTCGCCGCCCAGGACGATGGCTTTGGCGCCCTTCGCGACGTTCAATCCGATAGGGGATTCCGTCTGGTAGCGACCGCGGCCATAGTCGTTGTCTTGGACCTGCGCCGAAATCTGGTTGTTCTTGGCAACGAGCACGCTGCCGTTGCCCGTCACAGTTGCGCCTGCCACTGACCCGACCGCGATACTGTCGGCCAGATAGGCGAAACCGGAAGACTTGATCTCCAGCGCCTGGCCATCCCGGCCGTTCGCGCTCAATTCGCTGTCGAGGATCACGGCTCGGGCGCCTTCGCCGCTTACCGCCGCGGCGACGCCATTTTCCCCATTCGCCGACATTTTGCTGTCGGTAACGACTGCCAGACCACCGTTCTTGACCGACAACGCCTTGCTGTCCTTACCGGTGGCGGAGATTTTTAGATCGTCGACGATAGCCTTGGAACCGCTGCCTTGCACCGACAGGCCATCGGCGCTACGGCCACTAGTGCCGATCTGGCTGCGCGACATTCGCAATTCGGCGCCGCTGCCGACCGCTACGCCATCGCTGTCGCGGCCCGAGGTGCTGATGGCGCTACGCGAGACATTGGCTCGCGCCTCATCGGACAAGTTGATGCCACCGGCCCCGGAGCCGGAAGTGCGGATCTGCGTCTTGCGAACGCTCAAGTCGCTGCCGCGCCCGTCGGCGCGTACGCCAACACTGCCGGAACCCGAAGTCGAAAGTTCGCTGTCTTCGATCTCGACATCGCCACCACGGCTGACTTCAACCGCGCTGGAAGAGGCCCCGCGGGTACGGATTTCCGAGCGCTTCAGCACCGCATCGGAATTCCGTCCATCGACACGCAATCCGGCGGCGCTCGTGCCGAATGTAGTGATTTCGCTGCGGTCCACATGCGCCTGGCCACCTCCGGTGACCTCGACGCCATCGGCGTCCGAGCCGCGCGTTTCGATCTCCGTTCGGTACAACGTGGCGCTGGAGCGATTGCCTTGAACCGCCACACCATCCGCGCCCCTGCCTTGGCTCTTGATCGAAACGTTGTGCAGCTCGACCATCCCGCCCGACACCGCCTTGGCGACATCGCTGCCGTTGCCATGAGTTTTCAGGCGGGTGCCGTCCGCGCTGACCGTGGCGCCGCGGCCCGAGGCCTGGAGCGCGGGCGAATTGGAAGCATGCGTCGCTACGCTGCCCCCTTTGAGCGACACCTCGGTCTCGCGACCCCGCGAGTGGCGGTTGCCATTGCTGGTCGCACTGACGGCAGGTCCATTTTGGGCGTGGTGGCTATGCCGGCTCTTCCCCTCGGCGGAGACATCGGTGTCCACCAGCTCGATTTTCCCGCCATCGATCGCTCTCACCAGTTCGCCTGAACGGCCATCGACATCCACGCGCGTCCCGCGAATCAAGCCCCCATGCGTCGCAGTCAGACTGGTGTAGTCCTTGCCCCGCTTCAGCGTGACCTTGTCGCGGCCCGAAGCCGTCACGTCACGGCTCGGCATAGGCTTGCGGAAACGCAAGCAACAAGGCAGCCGTCAACGTACTCAAAACAAGCGTCGGCGCGTTTTTCGACCAATTGATCCTTGACATCAAAGTCCCTCCCAAGCCCATCGGGCTCATCAGCATGCTGTGACACAGGTTGTGTTAAAAATTTTCCAAACAAGCCAACGAATTTAATTTTTTTTATAAAAATCATGGACTTAAAAAAAATTCACTTGATCAAACAAGTTTCGTCGTGTTTAAATTATAAACACACTTGTGATTAATTGTGTGGGAGTTGCGGTGAAACCACGCGTAAAGATGATTTCCGAAGATCAAAGCGCTGTCAGCGTTTCGGTAGCCTCTGATGACCGGCTACCGGATGGTTGGCTGCCGCGCCATCCCCTTCCCGCCGACGACGGCGCCGGCCGCGGCCTTCGCCAGCGCACAAGGGAGACGGCGTTTCCGCTCCTAGGCGGTCAAGGTTCCAACATCAGCTATTTCTCGGTGGGGGACGTGGACAGCCAGCGTCAAGTCGAGAGCCTCAAGCTCTTGGGATTCGACGTAAAGATATGCTCCGACAAGCTGTGGGCCGGCTTGGAGACCATCGAGCCTGGGAGAATCCCGATCGTCGTTCTCCATGCAAGTCCAGCCACTGCCCTGCTGGGCGTCGCGCGTCTGCGGTCATTGCTTCCTTCGGCTTGGTTGATTGTTACGTCAGAGTTCCCAGATAAGGTCTCTCGCGTCGCAGCGATGCTGGCGGGAGCGGATACTTGCGCCGACGCTTCGCTGGACTCTCTGGAACTGGCCGCTACCGTTTTGGCCGCGGCCCGAAGACGAGAGCCACGACCGGACGCGCGCAAGACGCCTCCACAGGCTGCGGAGCGCCGCCAATTCAAAGCATGGAACCTGACCAATGACGGCTGGACGCTTAATTCACCCAGCGGCACAGCAATAGAACTGAACCAGATAGAGCGGGAAATCATGCGGGATCTCATCGAAAAGTCCGATAGGCCGCTTATGCGTTCCAATCACGCCACCAACGGCGTGAACGACCGTGCGAGCCGCAACCTCGATGTTGCAGTCAGTCGATTGCGAAAAAAAGCCGCTGAGCACTCTATCCGTCTTCCTATCAAGACCATTCGCGGCATCGGCTATGTATTCGTCGCGGAAGAACCTTGCTAGCCCCGGTCCGGACCATTGATGCGCGCGGACTAATCGTCCGCGACCGTCCTGTCGGCTGGCATGGACACACATCCGGGGCGGTTCTAATCTCCTCCATAGTCAGGATCATGCCGGTGGGTCATGTGGTCTGCCAGTTTCTCGATCCTGTCGTTCAGCAGGCCCATGGATTCAATGCAGAGCGATAGCAGCTCATCCACTTGCATGTGATTGATAAGAACGTCGTTCGATTGCCCTCCTTCAGGAACGCCATGCGTCTTAAGCAGCACCAACAGAGATGCGACTCCGCAAGCCAAATTGCGGGTTGTCTCGAGCGTCTGTAATAATGGAACAGCATCCAGTTTTTTTCGGCTGGCTGCTTCATAGGTTGCGCGGTCAAACCGCCCTCCACGAGGCTCACCAAACTCATCGCCAATTCCCATATTTCCCACCGTTACTTTATTACCGTTAATTTCAATGTCCGGCTAGAAAGAGGCGCGGTGTCCCAGACCCACTTCTGGTGAGGAGTAGCCGGTGGCCGTACCATTAACCCCCGCTCCCGTCTCGACATCTATCCCCTTCCACCCAATCATCACTATCTAAACACAAGTGTGTTTGTATTCTTTTTTAAATTCTCGCACAATACCTTATTTCAGGACTATATTTACCTGAATAATTGTTGGCATCAGGATTAAGTGAATATAAAAAATACTTCACTTGTGTTAGTGTGAAGCGTATGATGACGATGCCGCCGCTGCGCTGGTGGCGAAGACTCTTCGGCTAAAGTGGTAACAGCGGCTTTTCGTCCTGCCGGATGAGTTGCATGCGGCAATTTGGTGGCCAAAAATTTCTGGAGCAGGCGCGGTAGATCGCCTCGGCTTTATATAAAAAGCCGCGGCAACACATTGCCATGACAGTCGAGACTGCTTTTCAAGCGCCGATACCCATCCCGGCCAGCAGCTCTCCGGCAAGGTTCTGACTATAGGGATGTACCGTCAAAGCGACGGATGCGCGGTCCGCGATTATTGAAACTCTGGATATTGCCAAAGAAGGGCGGGGAAAACACGCCGATGGCAAAGGCCATATATTTCCCCCCAGGAGGGCATATCGGCAACTCCCCAGAACTCAAGAGTTTTGAATACTCTTGGGATTCCCAGGGGAGATTAATGCGTGAAATTTCAAAGGGAACAACGGTACCAATATTGCAGCAATTTTCTTGATAGGCGCATGCAAAATACGGCATCCGTAACAAACACCTATCGTTTACTCTGGCAAGCTTGAATATACGTTGCAACCATGCTCGAGAGAACTTTCTTCTCCGATGCGCTCAGGGATAAGTATTCCTCGAGGCTCACCTCCCTGAACGGCCAACGCACCGACGAACCGTCCAAGGCATTCCTACTGGATGCCTTTCTTGCGCTGCCACCGTCTGCGCCAGGCACTTCGTCCCCGTGGCTCAGCCAGCCCGGGCTTACCTTCAGCGCCTGAGCAAGGCCGACCAATGCTTGGCCGGAAGGCTCGACTCTCTGCCCGCTCTCATAATTGCCGATTGCACTCTGCGTAAGGCCACTGGCGAGTGCCAAGTCCTTTTGTGTCCATCCAAGACGCAGCCGCATTTTCCGCACTCTATTGCCGAAGGTATCCACAGTTCTAGTTCTTTTCCATTCGCAGATCGCCGCATAGGATGCGGGTAAGCAATTCCAATTTTAATCTCAATCTTAGCTAACTGACGCCCCTCCAACGCTGTCGCGAGGAATAAGTTAAGAAATGTTTCTATTTGAATTTTTTTGAATATCCTTCTTAAAGCCGAGCACCTAATCAGCCACGACGGTTAAATATATTCATAGGTATGTATCATATAACAAAGCGTGATTTATTCAATTTTAAGCCCAGATCGCAACACTTCATCTCAATGAAACAAATTGTGGCGAACGAGTGAGCCACGAAGGGGCCCTGTCCGGCATGGCAATGGCGAACCCTTGCACAGCGAATACGGCCTCATCGGCCCTGGCTAGATTCAACTCCGCCTCATTTTCTATCCCTTCGACCACCACGCAAGGGCTGCAACTGGCACATAGCTTGATCAGCGCCTGAAATTGCCGAATCCCCTCTTTTGATTGCACAGCCCGCTGCAACATCAAACGATCGATCTTTATGATGCATGGAGAAGCTTCCAACAGGAACGCCAAAGTGCAGTTGCCCACTCCTACATCATCAAGCGCAACTCGTACGCCTGCCTTGCGCAATCGCACAATTAACCCCTGCGCTTTTCGCAGATCCCGCAACACCCCGGTCTCTGTTATCTCAATGATGAGACGCGCAGCAACAGAAGGGCGTGACTGCAAAAAATCCGTCACCTCGAACCACCATGGATCAGGATGGAAGGAAAGCGCCGACACATTGCATGCCAGATGCCGCGCGGGATGCGCCTCCAGCACCTCGATCGCTGTCCAGACGACGCTACGATCCAGCAACCAGGCAATCCCCAGTCTTTCCAGAGCGACAGCGATCTGCCCAGGTCCGCCCACGGCGGGACGAAGCAACAACTCGTCGTATAAAACCGAAGACAGGTCTTGAATAAGGACCACAGGTTGGAACGCCAACGGCAACCGGCCGGTTCGAAGGCTCCCCAGTAGATACGAGGCCTTGGCCATGTCGTCACGAAATTGCCCAGCCCGTGCCGGTTCACCACCGATCCCTTCCTCCCCTGGGCCCCCTGCCTCGCCCAAGCCGGGCTGCATGGCGCCGCAGGGCCTGCCGGCGTCAACGCACAAGAGCTCCGTGACTATCAGCGGACATACCCACGAATCAGGCGCTATTTCGATTGGCATGCTAAGTGCCGTCCGCTGGCTCAATTCGTAATTGAGGATGTCGTCAGCCCAACCTTCCCACGTCTGAGCAGCATATCCCAAACTCACCGTCAGCACATCGTTCTCGCGCCAGACCGGAACGTCCGGCCCACCCACAAGGGACAGGCGTGTCCATAGCTCTCGCCTCACAGCGATGGCCACGTCGAGTCCGTACGCGAGTTCAATGTCCCGTAGATTAACTACTCGAACTCTCAAACAGGGACAAGCACCCCACTGGCTATTGACCCGGCTCGTTTCTATGGACGGAATCATCGAGTACATCCTAAAGCGCAGCGGAGCTGATACATGGATCTACCTCAGGAGCTTACACGTCGATGAGAACGCTCCGAGTCGTGCTCAGGCCGTTTGCCGAATGTCTGGCTGTAACCTACCGACCAATGCCGCATCTGATTCTTGAACATGAACGGTAAGCCAGCCGCGCGCGGTCATGGGTGAGGGGCCATAAGCGCGCGCGGCAGCTTTCCAGGGCATATCGCCCTACACAGTTGTGTTTTTATATTTAAACACAATCATTGTTCTCTGTGAGGCCCTGCCGAAAAGAAAATTTTCAAATTCAGGAATGGCAGAAAACGGCAATATTAGCTAAACCAATACATTAATTTTCGCCCAATAAATAAAAATATGTGGCTCCAATTAAAATGGCTCGAATTCCGCAATAAATATCCGCCATCAACGAGTTTATTTTTATTGATTTCGCTTTGAAATTAATTTCACAAGATTCTGGCAATATCTGAATTCCTGAAACTCAGGACGACGCCGTGACGCAAGAGCGATGCTGACGCAATCGGGTGCTTCGCGGGCAGCAAGCGCTTACCGGTGGAAGAATCGCAACACAACGAATTCGGCGAGACGGCAGCAGGCTCGCCGGACAACAAAAAAACCCGCATCCTCATAGGAGAGATGCGGGTTTTTACACGCCCAGGGACGCCCTGGAACAAATTCTTGGTGCGACGGCGAGACTCGAACACCATAGTATAGCCAAACGGAATTCTCTATAAAAGTACCTAAAACGGTACCCAAAATCCATTGCTTGCCACCGGTTGCCAGGGTAGACCCGTAGTTGTTTACAGCAGCAAACTGAGGCAGGATACAGGTCAATATAATACAAAAATTAACAAAACATGCCCGACCAGTAGAATAGCTTGACTGGGTTCAGGCACCTGGAACATACGCCAATGACATGTGAGATCGTTGTTGCCAACCGCCTGGGACTAGCGCTTGCGGCCGATAGTGCTGTCACGTTTAGCAGCCAAAAGGGCAATACTTATGCCTCAGGTGCCAACAAAATCTTTCAGCTAGCCACATCCGCTCCCGTTGCCGTAATGATCTATAACGGAGCGACATTACACGGTATGCCATGGGAAGTGATTCTTAAAGCATTTCGACGATCCCTCGGGAATCGAAGCTGCAGCAAGCTATCGGAATATCGTGACACCCTAATCTCGTACTTAAATGCAGAGGCATTGCTACTGCTTCCGGAAGAAATTCGACAAGCTGCCTCAAAACATGCGTACGAGGTAGCTGCAGGCACGCTCTATGGTGCAATGCTGAAATCGCAGCCAATCCTAGAACAAGCGGCGCCGATTGCCGATATCGATGCCCTCAGGACAGCAGCAGATCAAGCCTTCCAGGAAATCGAGCAGACTCTGGAACCGTTGCCGGTGTTGCCTGGGTTGTCCGATCAGGACCTTCAGCCCGCACTCGACGAATATACTGAATCTTTAGCCAACCTGATTGATGATCACCTTAGAGCTCAATCGTCCGTGCTTCTGGGAACGCTGGATAGCCGGCGGCTAGCCCGAAGAGCCATTGAGACAGCATTCAAAATGGGCAACCAAGTTCTACAAGAAGGGTACACTGGACTCGTCTTGGCTGGGTACGGCGACGACGACTATCTGCCCAGTTTTCTTTCGCTCCATTGCCACGGATTTGTCGGCACGCGTCTTCTTCTAACCCAAGAGAGTCAAGGCGATATTAATTTGGGCGTGACGGCCTCGTTGATCCATGGATTTGCGCAACGCGCAATGATCGAAACGTTCACCCAAGGCGCAAGCCCAGAAGTGTGGCGCAGTGTAGGTATGGCGTTCAACACCCACGCAGCGGCGGCATGCCGCAGTATCGTTCAAAGCAGTGGAGGTCATGCGACTGATGAGCAAATTGCGGACGCTGTTGCAGCCGTGGCGAACGATTTCAACAAGCAATGGGCATACTCAACTTTCGATGCGCACCTCAAGCCACTGCGTGAGATAGTGGCAGGGCTAGCTCTGGACGAATTAACGGAGCTGGCCGAGACTCTCGTGATGCTCGAGAGTCTCAAGGAGAAAGTGACTTCTCGGACTCAGTCTGTTGGAGGCCCAATCGATGTCGCTGTACTTACGAAGGAAGATGGCCTGATCTGGATCAAGCGAAAACACTACTTTGATCCGGCTTTGAATCAGCGGTACATTAATCGACTACAGCAAAGCTAGGAGGCCCTGATGTCTGAAAATTTCATATTACGGCATGCCGACCAGCGCTACTCTGATACCTTCACAAAATCTTCAGCCCAAAGTTCCCCTACAAAAGAGCAGACTACGCAACCTTCGGCTCAGCCCATGGATCGCCGCGACATCCAAGAATATTTTGACCGCAGACACGAGTTCGAATCGCAGGAGCAACCTACAGCGAGCCCATTGGCGAAGTATCTCTCTAGGTCCTACTGAAATCGAATACCAGGAATGCCGAACCCTCGCAGCGACAATGCAGCACAAGATAAAACAAAGCCGGGCATCTGCCCGGCTTTGTCGCTTACCCCTGACGCTGAACAACTAACTGGCACTGTTCACGAGATCCATGACGTATACAGCGCGTGTATCGCGAACCTCCAAGCCGGCGCGCAACTCGCCCAGAATCGCAACTAAATTTCGGACGAAGAAGTCAGCGTGAGAGTTCGACAGCATGACCGTTGGCTGTTCGCGATCCAGCAGTGTGACATAAGCGGTATCGAGCACCAGAGCACGCCCCTCATCCACGCTCTTGGTGAGAACCACAGGCCGGTTCCAGAGAACGGGCGGTGCGGGTTGCGTAGGGCTGCCGAATAAATACCCCCCCTCTTCGTCTCGCGTGATCTGGATTCGGAGCCAATCAAGCGGGTTCATCAGAATGGAATTCGGTTGATAGCCGTACTCTGCCAGCGATGAAATGGCCTCTCCGATGATATCAACCGGGCTGACGCCGATCACGGGCACGAATGGCGTACCCAGGCGCACCAAGCCGTCGATTTTCCCCTGTCCGCCCGGGCCGTTCACCAGTTGGTTCTCCAACCGGTCCAGCACTTTGGACGACAGAACGTTGCCGATCATGCTTTGCAGCGCGGCATGATCCGACAGCACTTGCCGGCTGGCAGGGGTCCACCCAGCAATGGTCGCGATCTCGGCGCGCTTCAACTCGCCGCTGAAAGCGATCTCTGCCTTGGCATCACCCTCGTTCTCCTGCTCCGCCGCGTCGCCAGCCGCACTGAGTTGAACATAATCGACAGCATCCGCTGAAGTGGGCCGCGATGGCAAAATATCCAGCAAGCGAAGCGGGCGAGTCACCGGACCGAAGATACCGCTTCGCTCGGGGCGACTCGGCATATAGGTACCGTCGCTCGCGGGCTCCAGAGGGGTATTCGTCAGAGCAGCACGGATGCTACAAGAGAGCTTCGCGCGAACAGTGCCCTTATTCCAATCTTGCAGCTCGCTGAATGCGGACAGACCCTGCAACTCCTGCCATGCCCGCGCACCAACAGGCGAATATTCTGAGCCCAGATTGCCGGTACCACGCGCCTGGCCAGTCGCAACAACTTGCTCCAACGTTTGCAGGCGGTTTTGTATTTCATCCTGGCGGGGAGCAAGCGCCCTCAACTGAGCGCCGACTTCCTTCAGATTGGCATTGATTTGTTCCACTTCATTCATGATTGGCTCCTGTTAGACACCCTCATGATGCTGCCAATCAACGCGGCGCTCCATGCCGTTCAATGCTGTTCAGATCGGTTGAATTACCAATCCTCCCGCTTACCCTCAATCCAGACAGCAAGGTCGTACAGCCTATACGAAATACGCGAGCCATTGACCGGAGCGCGGTAGCTGGCTGGTGCCCCGCCTTCACTTCGCAAATTCTTCAGACTTGTTGGTGCCATCCCAATCAGGCCGGCTGCGTCAGCCTCGCTTACGCGTTGGTCGGCGCTCACAGCGATGCTGTTCTTGTTCGCGCATGCGAGCAACGCTGCGGCAGTCGCTTTGACGCGTTCTTCCAAAGTCGGCATTGTGAGATTCCTTGCAAACAGCAGTGGCAACCCGGATAGCAGCGCTACGCGAAAGCCCTTCCGCGCGCAGCGCGCGCTCCAATCGGCGCTTCAGAGCCACATCATCAGGCAGAGAAGCGGGCCGTAGGCGGGCCCATAAACTTTTCAATGCAGACATTTGTTGACCTGCTTGAACTGGACCTGCACCAACGCGTGGCGCGTGCCTTTGACATCCACCAGGACAACCCGAATCTGGGGCGCAGCGGGGTTCGGCACGACTTCGACGGCGGGGTATACGCCGCCCGACAAAGCGTGCTCCAGCTCGTTCAATTCATCGGCAGACATCTCATTGACCGCAGTCGCCACCAGGCGCGCAGCGGCCCGCATCAAGCGGTCGGTGTCAGCATCGAGCTGCGAGGTTTTCGTTTTCTGTGAAATTGACATCAGTAGGCTCCATATGGGAAGGGTTGTTACCCCCCCCCCTTCTCAAAAATTAGATCTGCACAAAAAAAGACTGGGCGGCCGGTTTCCGCTTAGCGCCCTTTTGACTTTGCCCCACCCCTCCCCACGGAAGACGCCAGGGGCAACCACCACCATCGAATAACTCGAATAAGTCGAATAACTCCCTGCTGCCCTGCATCGGTCGAGCCGTCCGGCGGTGTCTGCCGTCCTTGTTATTCGACTTATTCGAGTTATTCGACAAGGGATATTTCATATACCGTAAGTTATTCATATATATAGAAAAAACTCTTAAAATGCCTTATGACGAATAACCGGATTAGGTCGAATAACACTAGACCGCCTTAGGGTTGACTTGATACATGGGAGTGGGTCGCGCGCCCTTGTTGCGTCGGGCATAGCTCCGGACTATGTGCTGATCCTCCAGGCGCTTGAGCGCCTTGGTAAGCCTGTCCACGCTACGAAAGCGTCCCTCCAAAGCCTTTTGGCACTCAGGCCGGCTGAACTCCATCTGCCCGCCAGTGCGTATCCACTTCAGGACAAAGGCGGCGTCAGAGTCAATGCCATCAGCCCCGAGCAACCCGAATGCGGCCTGCGCGTGCGGCACCAGCAGCCACCCGAGACTCACTGCCCGACTGACGGCAGCATCGCCCACGTCTTCAACGCCTGTGCCGGAATCAGCCAGCTCTAACAATGCCGCGATACGCGCCACTGCGCCCGGAAGCTTGCTGGTCCAATCGCTGATGGCTTCGTATCTTCCGCCTTCGCCTTGCTGATCCTCGATTGACTGAGCAAAATCGGCCCAGATATCAAGCGCACGGTTCGACATGGGCAGCACTCGCGGCTTACCCGGCACAGAGGGGATGTTCTCCAGCAACCGAAACAGCGAGGCCTCGTACTCTTTACGAACGTCATCCGGGATAGCCATCCTGCTTCGCACATCCCGCTTACCAACGTTGCTTTCAGGCATTGCGTACAAGAACCTTGCCAACAACCCGGAGTCTCGAAAGCGCCTTGAGGACGCTACCTCAGCCAGGACACCGGGCTGCAAGGCCAAGCCAAATGTAAGGGCTGGCTTGTCTACGTGCGCCTCGCGCCCAGCTCGATCTACTCGCATTGCCGTGCCTGCGTGCCCTTTAAGGAAAGCATCCAAGTTGGCCGAACCGCCGTTGTAGAGACCTGCCATCACTTGGAATATGCCCGCCTCATCCGACAACAACGCCATGCGCTCGCCGTACTCCGAAAGCATGGCTTGAAGCCGCTCAGCGGTCACATCTTCCGTGAATAGACGCGGGGCGCGCAGCTCGGCGGGCATTGACTCTTTCTCCTGCTGAATCTCAACGCGGATGCGCTCGCGCTCGTCAGCATCAGCGGCCTTTGCTGCGTCCTGGGTAAGGCGCTCGATGCGTTTCTCGGCCACACGGCGCGCAGACGCAACGCGGCCGCGCTCGGCTCTGCCGCGGTCGTACTCAAGTTTTTCCCAATGAAGGAGCGGAGAAGTCATCGCATTGAACACGGCCGACTTGCGCGCCCCACTTGGCATGGCCGTCAGCGTCCAAATCGCTAGGGGTTCGGTGTAATCGTCTCCGAAGGGCGCAACCTCGTAGCGCCGTTGGAGAACCGCTGCCAGCACGGCCAGGCTCACCATCACCGACAATGCAGGCGGGGTCTGAGTTGACGCGGCCACCGCCGCACACATGTCGCCAAGCCAACCCGGCAAGGCGTCGGCGGGAATCTCCGGTGTGACAGCAGCACCCGGAAAAATGGGCTCTGGCCATTCGAACTGCACAACCACGTCAGCACGCCCCTCCAGGGGAGGCAAGCCGCCCATAGAGACGTCCAGCTTAGCCTGAGCCTGCGCAAGCAACGAACGAGGTCTTTCTGTGGCGGCTATCGACATCCGCATACGTCCAGTGCGTGATTAATTCGATTCGCGGCAAGCCACAGCCGATCCCGGTCGGCATCTGTCAGCCGAAGCCCTTGAGCGATATTGCCGGCGGCCACGGCTGTCAGCAAAGCCTCGAACGATATACAGCGCAACGCGTCCGCGTAGGACAACGGCAACCGCTCGCGCTTAACCCCTGGCACCAAGCGCTCTGGGAAGAGGTCGGAGAACGTCAGGCCAACGGCGGCAAGCACTTCCTCAGCAGATGACCCGCCAAAGTCATGAAGCAGCACCCGCCCATCTTCCAGCTCGCGTATCGACAAGCTGGGAGTCCGATCCTCCCTCGCCGGGCAGCGCGCGACCCACTGCCCGCGCCCGGTCTGCCTGACCCGATCTAAGCGAGACAAAAGGGTCTGAACTGTCATTTCTCGCCCCTTCGATCGCCCTGCATTTTCCTCAGAGCTTTTTCCCAGCGCGCGGGCCAAAGCGGCAAAGAGTACGCTTCGGCCTTCTTGGCAGTTCGCGCGATTACAGGGCGCAGTCTGAACGGTTCGATACTGACGGGGCCCGCACTACTACCTCTCCTTCCATCCTCATCGAGGGTGATAAGTTCGCAATCAACACCCTTAATGGAGAAACGGCCAGAACCATCCTTTTTTCGCCCAACAACTCGCACAATTCGGCCGATATTCGGCCCGTCGGTTATCGATGCCAGACTTCCAACTCCAACACGCCACCCATAGAAACGCGTGACATTAGCCGGGTAGCGGCCTTTCCATCCTGGATTGACGACCTGATGGGGGTATGCGGTGGGTAGAGTGATGACCGACGCGGACGTACGCGCGAATTGATTTGCCATGATGGCCTCCAATGTCAGCAGTTGAGCTGCTCCCGCTCTCAAACGGGGTGGGCAGCAGACGGCAGGTTGAGAGACCGGGACATAGGAACCGGCGGCCCGAAGGCCCCCACCGCTGCCACCCAAAGAAGGCGCACGTCGGCTTTGGACGAAAAAAACCCGCCTGGCGGCGGTTCGTCCGCCCATGTCGTTCCGGCTCTCACCCCGGGCTACCGTTGTTGCGGTAGCAGTGCCATTATGAGGGAAAGGCCGACCCAGTACAAGCGCCGTCATACTTGCGCCGCCGTTGCCCTGCGTTCGATATAGGCGTCCAGATCGGCTAACCGCCAGGCGGTGACGCGCTCACTAAGTTTTATCGGCTTCGGGAAATCAGGATCGGTCTTGACCTTGCGCCAGACCGTGCTCTCGCCCATACCCAAGTGATGGGCCGCCTGTTTGATGCGTACTACGCCGCCTCGAAACTGACTATTCATTACATGCCCCTAAATGTCGTGCCCCGGGATGGGACGGCATGGGAGCATTGTTTCTTCTAAGCCATTATTTTCAAAGGGAATTCAGGGTAATGAAATTCGTCTGATTATTTTCGCCCACGCTTGACGGCATGCGTAGCCGCTTTGACAGACTCCGGCTTAAAGCCGTAGGCTTCGGCCAGTTCGATGGTCAACCGCTTCTTTGATCGGCCGCCATAAGCGAGATCATTGACTGCCTCGGCCACCGCAGCCAACATATCTCCGCGTTTCGCAGGCCTACCCCGCTTGAGCCCAGGGGCAACAGCCTCAGGCAAGACCTTACGCGTGTCCTGCCCTGATAACGCCTTGCCTATAGCCTGCAAGCGTTCAGCCATAAAGGCTGCCAGTTCCGGCGGCATGGTTCCCCGCGCCTCCAAGAAAGCAGCGGCAATCTGATAAAGCCGCGAAAATGCTTCTTTATCACCCCGCCTAGCGAGCTCGATTTCTTGAAGCTGACCACGCGAAAGGACCAGATGAACATCTTCAACTGCGTATTCAGAAACTTGGTTTGAATTGCTTTCGCTGCTCATCCTAGCCTCATCTCCAGTACGTTGTCGGCCTCGGGGGCCGACACTTGTCGATCTAGGTAATCCGCCCACCGCTGCATAGCCTCCCGCCGCTCGTCGTCAAATCGCGTCCGATCATATGCGGCCTGGATCTGGTCCCGCTTGGCGTGGGCGAGCTGGGCCTCCAGCACATCAAAATCAATTTTCAACCGCTCCCGCGCTACCGTGCGCAGCATGGCGCGGAACCCATGGGTACTGTGCGTCCCAGCAAAGCCCATCAGACGCAGAGCCCGCGACAGGGCATCGCGGTGCAGATGCGGATTTCGCATCTTGCCGACCGCAGGAAACACATATTCAGCACCAGCTGAGAACTGCTGCATGTCCTTGAGCATGGCCACGGCCTGGCACGGCAGGCTCACGATATGGTCATGGCCGGTTTTCATGCGCCGGCGCCCGTCTTCCTCCAGTCCGGAGATATGCCATTCGGCCCGATCCAGGTCTATCTCGTCCCAGCGGGCGCTGGCGATCACCCCGGGCCGCAAGGCTGTCCAGGCCGCCAGCAGCAAAGCCGAGCGCACCACGAAGCCCTCGTACGCGTAGATGGCCCGCATCAGGGGGCCGATGCCCTGCTCTCGGGTCACGGCCGGCACGTGGCCACCCCGGCGAGTGGGCAGCACGCCACGCAGGCGCAGCACCTGATCATCTTCCCGCATGCCTTCCAGGATGCAGTAGTCCACCACCCCATTCAGGTACTGCACGGCCTTCCTGCCCAAGCTGGGCGCGCCCGCGGCTATCTCCCGAAGCACCTCGGTGACGTCCTTGCTGCGCAGCGTGCGCATGTCACGGCCACCGATCTTGGGTTGCAGGTATTGACGGATGACGTACTGGGCCTTGCGGTAGCTCTCGGTCGCCCAGCCCGGCCGGCGCGACTCCAGCCAGGCCTCGGACAGAACGGCAAAGGAATACCGGCGGGCCTCCTCCGCGGCGGCCTTGGCGGCCTGTTCGGCCTCGGTCAGGCTGGCGGCCCGCGCTCGAGCCTGGGCCCGCACGCCAACGATAGGGGCGTCCGTGCGCGCTGCCAGGTGTACCTCTGCTGCCCTGCCATGAGCCTGAGCAACCGAGAGATCGGGATAAGTGCCAATAATGACCTTGCTGCGCTTGCCCTCGGGCGTCCGGTAACGGACCAGCCACTGCTTACCGCCCCCGGGCAGCACCAGCAGGAACAGCCCATTGCCGCTGGCCAGCGTGTACGGATCGGCCTTGGGCCGGGCCTTCTCTACGGCCACGGCGGTCAGTTGTTTAGCAAGTCTGGGCATCGCTGGCAGGTTGGTACTTTTAGGGTCTTCAAGTGAGCCCGATTTGGGTACTCAACAGAAAAGTACCAAAAAAGGTACCCAAAAACCATAGATTCAGCGAGACGACGCGATACGCACAGACAACAAAAAACCCGCAGATCGCTAGGATTCATGCGGGTTTCAAGGTATTTTTGAGATCACTTGAGACGACATAAATACGTCTCTTGGTGCCGACGGCGAGACTCGAACTCGCACAGCTTTCGCCACTACCCCCTCAAGATAGCGTGTCTACCAATTTCACCACGTCGGCAAATCCATCCGGGAAAGCTTGCTTTCCTGGAAAGTCGAACATTCTATCACGCAAATCGGAATTCGGGGAACCCGGCCCCGGTTTGTCGTTTGGACGCCACCCGCCTCGCTTGCAACGCCCCGGCGGGCGCGAACAGGCCGGTCCAGGCCGGCCGGACGCGCGTCCCGATGCGCGTCCGGCCCCGGACTATCAGAGATGCAGCGCCATGGCGGGATCGCTGACGCCGTGGCGGCCGTTCTCCATGCGGCCGGCGAAGCGCCGCTCGAAGCCCTCGGCGGCAACGGTGAAGTCGTACCAGTTGCCGCTGTCCGCCAGCGACCAGTGGTGTTCGGCCACCGCGCCCGGCTCGACCGCCAGCGTCCACGGGCCGTCCGAGCGGTAGGCATTGGCCTGCAGCGTGGCCTGCAGGGCGGCGGTGCCGCGATTGGCCAGCTTCACGTACAGCGTGCCGCCCGCGGGCTCGTAGCAGACCTGGACTTCCAGGGACGCGCCCCGTTGGGTGTTGCCGGAGAAGGTCCGCACGAAGCCGTTGCTGCTGTAGACCCACAGTTCGTAGTCGCCGCCGCTCCAGGTGTCGGACAGCGTCTTGCCCGGCTCGACGGTGTAGCGCCGGGGAATCAGATCCAGGTGGCGCTTGTCGTAGACATGGAACACCGCGCCGGCGTCGCCCGTATTGCTGAACAGCAGTTCGACGGCGCCGTCCTGGCCGACCCGCGCGCTGGTATGCAGCTCGTAGGGCAGCGCCCGCGAAAGGCGCGTGCCGGTCTCCTGGAACAGCGGCTGCGGCGTGGCCGGCGCCTGGGTCACGGGGCTGGTGGGCAGGAGCTTCTGCGCCGCATTGATCGCGGCGAAGTTGCTGGTGTCGGGCAGCTTGGGAACGGTGGGATCGTTCGGGCTGACGAAGTCGAAGCAGGAAGTGAGGTCGCCGCAGACGGCGCGGTGCCACGGGCTGATGGCGTCCACGGTGATGCCGAAACGCTGCTCCAGGAACCGGCCCACGGAGGTGTGGTCGAACACCTGCGAATTGACCCAGCCGCCCTTGCTCCACGGCGACACCACGTACATCGGCACGCGCGAACTCAGGCCCCAGGGACGGGTCTTGCCGCTGGTGGTGTCCTCGGCCTTGAGGTAGTTGCCCACGGAGGCATCGAAATACTCGCCATCCAGCGGCACCGTGGATTTGCCCATCAGGACGCCGTTGGCGTCGTACGACGGCACCGCGGGCATGGCCAGATGGTCGAAGAAGCCGTCGTTCTCGTCGAAGGTCACGAAAAGCGCGGTCTTGCTCCAGACTTCGGGATTGGAGGTCAGCGCATCCAGCACGTCCGCGATGAAGTCGGCCGCGCCGGCCACGCCTTCGCTGCTGCCCGGATGCTCGGCCAGGGCCTGCGTGGGCAGCACCCACGACACCTGCGGCAGGGTGCCGTTGGCCACGTCCTGCTTGAGCTGGGCAAGGAAGTTGACGGCGCCGTCGTCCTTCTCGGGGCCGCCGGCCAGGCCATGTTCATAGATCGGCGAACCCGGCTGGGCGGTGCGGAAACTCTGGAAGGCCAGGCAGCCGTGCATGGCGCCCGTCCAGTTGTTGTTCATGTTCTGGTAGATGTGCCAGCTCACGCCGGCGCGCTCCAGCAGATCGGGCAAGGTGTCCCACTTGAAGGCGTTGTTCGTGTATTTGTAGTTGTAGGCGCCGGAGACGGGGTCGACCTGGCCCGAGCCGTCCGCCTGCTGCGCCCGGCCCGCCACCCAATTGGACGGGTTCGGCCAGCAGCGCGAGTTGACGGGCTCGGAATCGGTGTCCGTGCTGTTGATGCCCTGCTTGCGCAGTTCCGGATTGAAGTTGGAGCCCGACCAGAACACGATGCGGTTGGGGTCGGTGCCGGTGAGAATGGAACAGTGGTAGCCGTCGCAGAGCGTGAAGGCATCGGCCAGCGCGAACTGGAACGGGATGTCCTCGCGCATGTAGAAGCCCATCGTCGCCTGGTTCTTGAACTGGATCCAGCGGTCCATCTTGCCCTGGTTCCATGCCGCTTGCTGATCGGGGAAATTATGCGGCGTGCCGGATCCGATCAGCGCGTTGCTGATCCGGGAGTCGCGGCGGAAGGGCTGGATATCCTGGCCGCCGTTGGGGTCGGGCTGGAAATACACCGGCTTGCCGCTGGCCAGCGGGATCGGGAAGCGGTCGCCGAAGCCGCGCACGCCGCGCATGGTGCCGAAGTAGTGGTCGAAGCTGCGGTTCTCCTGCATCAGGATCACGACGTGCTTGATGTCCTGGATCGTGCCGCTGTCGACCGCGGCGGGAATCGCAAGCGCGCGCTGGATGGAGGCCGGCAGCAAAGCCATCGCCGACAGCGCGCCGGCCGTCTTGGCGGACGCGCGGAAAAATTGCCGGCGTCCCGGCAAGGCGGGGGAAGCGTCGGAATGCGGAGTGGAGGTCTTGGTCATGGGGCTACTCGTGCGTTGGGTTGGACGGTACGGACGTTCAAGGCGCGCAGCGCAACTGCGGAGCGGGCGGCGGCGGTTCGGGCTGTTCGGTGTCCGGCGGCGATGTCGTGCCGTCGTCCGAATCGTCGTCGCCGCCGCAGGCGGCAAGGGTCAGGCTCAGGGCGATGGCCGCAACAAGCGCGCGGCCCGGGGCAAAGTACGGGGTCATGACTACTCCTGGTCGGGAAACGTTGCCGGGCATGGCCGGCAGGAAGGCAATCGGGACGCGGCTTTCCGCCCGGGAATGCCGCGCCGGTTCAGATCAGGCGCCGCCGCAGCCGGGCGGCCGCCTGGTCCAGCAAGAACACGGTGATGAAGATCACGACGAGAATCGTCCCGACGTGGGCGTACTGGTACATGTCGTAGCGGCCTTTCAGCTCCTGCCCGATGCCGCCCGCGCCCACCAGGCCCACCACGGTGGCCATGCGCACGTTGCGGTCCAGGATGTAGAGCGTGTAGCCGGTGAACTTGGGCAGCACCTGGGGCAGCACCGCGTAGGCCAGCACGCGCGGCTTGCCGGCGCCGATCGCGGCCAGCGCCTCCTGCGGCCCGGTATCGGCCGTCTCGATATCCTCGGCATAGAACTTGCCCAGGAAGCCCATGGAATGGATGGCCAGCGCCAGCACGCCGGCGATGGGGCCGAAGCCGTAGGCCAGCACCAGGAACAGCGCGCAGATCAGTTCCGGCATGGCGCGGAACAGGCTGACCGTGGCCCGCGCAAGCACGTACAGCAGGCGGTTCGGCGCGTAGTTGCGCGCGCTGCAATAGGCCAGCGGCGCGCTGCCCAGCACCGCCAAGAGCGTCGCCCAGATGGCGATCTCGAAGGTCTCGACCATCTTGACCAGCACCCGCCACAGGTAGCCCAGCGGCTCCACCAGGTAGGTCTGCGTGGACACCTCGTCTTCCATCTTCAGCGTGTGGGGGTTGAGCCGGCTTTCGGAGACCTGCAGCGTTTCGATCCGCGCCAGCCAGGGCAGGCGGTCCGGGTCGAAGCCTTCGATCCGGGAGGTTTCGGTGCGGTACGAGACCTGCAGCGGAAACAGGCTGTGGGCCAGCGCGCCAAGGCCGGACGTGACCTGGGACTGCGGCTTCAGGCCCACCGCGGCCAGCGCGCCATCCAGCGTCAGCGCCGCCATGCGGCCCATCTCGACCCGCTGGCCGGTGTACAGGAACAGCATCAGCGCGGCGATGGCGATCAGCAGCGCGCGGGCGCCATAAGGAGGATCCAGCCGCCAGGCGGCGTTGCCGGCTTGCGTGTTCATCGCGCGCCTCCCGCGGAAAGCATCGACGGCCAGCCCGCGCCCGGCAGTTCGGGCATGGCCGCCCCGCTCTCCCGCGCGGCCGCCGCGCCGGCCGCGTACAGCGCCTTGGCGGTAGCCTCGTCGAACGCGCCGGCCGGCCCGTCGAACACCATCTCGCCCTGGCGCAACGCGACGATGCGGTCGGCGAATTCCCTCGCCAGGTCGACCTGGTGCAGGCTGCAAAGCACCGTGGCGCCGCGTTCGCGGGCCTGGTCGCGCAGCAGCGCCAGGATGTCGCGGCTGATGCGCGGATCCAGGCTGGCCACCGGCTCGTCGGCCAGCAGCAGCGCGGGCGCCAGCATGAACGCGCGGGCAATGCCCACGCGTTGCTGCTGGCCGCCCGACAGTTCGCTGACGCGGCGGCGCAGGTGTTCGGGCTGCAGGCCCACGTCGCGCACCAGGCGGCATGCGCGCTCGCGCAAGCCGGCGGGAAAGCGCAGCAGATAGGCGCGCCACGCCGGCAGGCCGGGCAACGCGCCCGACAGCACATTGGTGGCCACCGTGGCCCGCGGCACCAGGTTGAAATGCTGGTGCACCATGCCGACGCGCGGCCGCAGCGCCGCCAGCGTCGAGGGCTGGACCCGGGTGCCTTCCACCCAGACCTCTCCCTGCGTCGGCGCCGTCAATCCATTGGCCATGCGCAGCAAGGTCGACTTGCCCGCGCCCGACGCGCCCAGGATCACGCAGAACTGGCCGCGCGGCACCCGCAGCGACACCGAATCCAGGGCGGCGGTGCCGTCGGCGTAGCGCATGCCCACGGACTCATAGCGCAGCATGTCCGTTTCCCCTGCGCCCGCGCTCACCGCTGCGCCGCCTTGTCGAGGATTTCGCCCTTGATCTCGTCGGTCAGCAGCGCCATCTTGGACGCGGGCCCGGCGAATTGCGCCTCGGAGAATTCGGTATCGAAGCGGTCGAGCTTGGCGCCGCCGTAGCCCCGCACCATGTCGGGCGTCACGCCGGGCGCCTGGTGCACCGTGGCGAAGGCCTGCTTCAACGTGGCCTTCAGCGAGTCGGGCAGCTTGGTGTTCATCGCCAGCGGCGGGTACGGGATCGGCTCGCTCTTGAAAATCACCTTGACGGACTTCGGATCCACGGCGCCCTGGCGCACCGCCTTGTCGAACGAGTCGAACGACAGCGCGGCCGCGTCGACCTGCCCCTGCACCAGCGCCGCCAGGCTGCTGGCGTGGCTGCCGGTCAACTGCAGCGCGGCCAGGTCCTTGGCCGGGTCCATGCCGTCCTTGATCATCGAGGCCACCTGGAAGGTGAAGCTCGAGGCCGAATTGACGTCGCCGAACGCGGCGCGCCGGCCCTTCAGGTCGGCCAGCGATTCGATCGGCGAATCGGCCTTGGCGAACATGGCGGCGTAGTAGGCCGATTCGCCCTTCTGCACGCCCACGGCCAGCAGTTGCGCGCACTGGCGCTCATGCGCCTGCACATACGAGACAGGTCCCAGGAAAGCCACTTCGGCAAGCTGGTTGCACATGCCTTCGACCACGGCGCCGTAGGACTGGCCCACCGTCAACTGGAAATGCAGGCCGGTGCTGCGCGTGATGGCGTTGAAGATCGGCGCGTAGTCGGCCTTGGTGCCCGACTCCGTGCCGCCGTCGGCCGGAATCAGCAATACGCGCAGCGGGCGCTGCGCCGACCCGTCGGCCTGGGACTGGGCCTGCGCGAAAGGCGCGGCCGCCAGCAGGGAAATAAGCGCCAATGCGGAAGCGCGCAAGCGTAGCGTTTTCATGTGGGAGTTCCTTGTCCTGGTGAGGTTGCCATCGGGGCATCGCAAGAGCCGCCCTGATTCCGGAACGCAGATTAGGCACCGCACATGACAGGAAAATGAAAAACACTCAATTCAAAAAAACAGTTTTTTGAATTTTATTCAGATAGAATCACAGCCGCCGACGCGGCCGGATATGGCCGCCCCGCTCCGTCCCAACCCTAGCCCGCGCCCAGACGCCCCGCCGCCCATCCATGACCCGCATTGCCAGCGCCTCCCTGCTTTCCCCTCCGGACGCCCCGGTAGCCGAACCGCCCTGGACGCAGCGCTCGCGCGGCCTGATCCTGGACCTGGACGGCACGCTGATACGGGGCCACGAAGTGATTCCCGGCGCCGCGGAATTGCTGGCCCGCTGGCCCGGGCGCTACGTCGTCGTCTCCAACAATTCCACGGACACGGCGGCGGGCCTGGCGCCGAGGCTGCAGGCACTGGGCCTGCCGGTGCCGGCCGAGGCGCTGGTCCTGGCGGGCGAACAGGCCTTGCGCCACATCGCCCGCGACCATCCCCGCGCCAGGCTGCTGCTGTGCGGATCCGAGGCCCTGCAGGCATGCGCGGCCGGCCTGGGCCTGGCACTGGTGTCCCGCGACGCGGACCTCGTGCTCCTGGCGCGCGACCTCTCCTTCAGCTACGCGACCCTGCAGGCGCTTACCCGCGAACTGGCGCGCGGCGCCGCGCTGATGGTCAGCAACGGCGACCTCACCCATCCCGGTCCGCGGGGATCGCTGGTGCCGGAAACCGGCGCGCTGCTGCAGGCGGTGCAGGCCTGCGCGCCCGGCGTCCGCCCGCGCATACTCGGCAAGCCGGCGCCCATGCTGTTCGAAGAAGGATTGCGCCGGCTGGAACTGCCGCCGGAAGACGTCACGGTCATCGGCGACAACGCGCGCACCGATGCGCTGGGCGCGGTGCGGCTGGGGATGGCCTATCTGCTGGTCGGGGAATCGCCGTACGCGGATGCGCCGGACATGGCGCGCCTGCTCCAGGCCGCGCTGCCGCGCAGGCATGCGCTGCCCGCGGGCAACGCCGCGGATCAGTAGCGCTTGTTCGACAACACGTCGAAGGTGCTGCGCAAGGTCGAGACGGCCTTGTCGTAATCGGACAGGGCCAGGCAGGCGATCAGGGTGTCGATGATGGCCAGTTGCGCCAGGCGGCTGGTCATCGCCTCGGTGCGGAAGCGCGTCTCGCGCGACATGGTGTGCAGCACCACGTCCGCATGTTCCTGGATCGGCGACTTGCCGAAATTGGTAATGCAGATCGTGCGCGCGCCGGCCTCTTTGGCGAGCCGCGTGGCCAGCACCGTTTCATGCGTGCTGCCCGAGTGCGAGATGGTCAGCACCGCGACGTCCGGCCCGGTCAGCGACGCGCTGATGGCCTGCACGTGGGAATCGGTGACCGCCGTTGCGTGCAGGCCGATGCGCAGCATGCGGTAATGCGCGTCGTGGGCGATGACCGCCGAACTGCCGATGCCGTAGATTTCCACGCGGCGGGCGCCGCGGATCAGCTCCACCGCCGCCGACAGCGCGGCCACGTCCAGCACCGATTCGGTTTCCTGCAAGGTCTGGATATTGCTGTGGAAAATCTTGCTGACGACCTGCGCGGGCGTATCCTGGGCCGCCAGGTCTTCGTGGATGTACTGCACCGGCTGCACGATCTGCTGGGCCAGCGCGATCTTCAATTGCTGGAAGCCGGTGGCGCCCAGCAGCTTGCAGAAGCCCACCACGCTGCCTTCGCTGCACTGCGTGCGTTCCGCCACCTCGCTGACCGACATATGGACCACGTCGGCGGGATGGCGTATGACGAATTCGCCGATGCGCTGCGAAGCCGCGCCCATCGAGGGCAACAGGCTCTGGATGCGTGCCAGCATGGCCTGGGGCGACCCTCGTTGCGTATCGGCGGCGGCGGGCGGCGTTCGGGAGGAGCGTTTGGATGTGGCCATGACGGATCGGTGAACGGGTAGCGGATGCGTAGGCAACGATACCCTACCCGCCGCCGCCATGAAAAAGGCCGGCATGCGCCGGCCCTTTCGTTTGCTGAGGCTTACTTCGCGGGTGTTTCGGCCGGCTTGTCGCCCGAGGCCGGAGCCGGGGCGGCGGGCGCCGCGGGCACCGACGCGTCGGGCTGGGCCGGCGCGGACGGCTGGGCCGGCGCGGCGGGCACCGAACCGGCGCCCGGCACGGACGAGGCGCCCGACGGGGCGGCGGGCACCGAGCCCGGCACCTGCGGCACCGAACGGTCGGCCGGGAAGCTCTGCATCACGCCCGAGTCGACGGCGGGACCGGCCGAACCCTTGTGGCTGACATAGGCCAGGCCGGCGGTGGACGCGAAGAAGACGACGGCCGCCCACTTGGTCATGCGCGACAGGAAGTTCGCGGCGCCGGTGGCGCCGAACAGGCTGCCGGCCGAGCCGCTGCCGAAGGCGGACCCCATGTCGGCGCCTTTGCCCTGCTGCAGCAGGACCAGGACGATGATAGCCAGCGCCGATATCACTTGGACGGCCAGCAGAAGTTTGAGCATCAAGGGCATTACAGACTCCGGAACGGAAACTTAGATGGCGGCGATTCGCAAAAATTCTTCGGCCACGAGCGACGCGCCGCCGACCAGGGCGCCGTCGATATCAGGCATGGCGAACAGACTGGCGGCGTTGGCAGCCTTCACGCTGCCGCCGTACAACACTTGCACCTGCCCGGCGCCCAAGGCGCGCAGGGCGGCGCGGATGGCGCCGTGGACTTCCTGCGCCTGTTCGGGGCTGGCGCTGCGGCCCGTGCCGATGGCCCAGACGGGCTCGTAGGCCAGGACCATGCGCGACACGGCTTCGGCGCCCAGGGCCAGCACCGGCTTGAGCTGGCGCTCGATGACGGCCAGGGTGTTGCCGGCGTCGCGGTCGGCCAGGGATTCCCCGACGCAGACCACGGGGGTCAGGCCGGCGGCCAGGGCGGCCTGGGCCTTGGCGGCGACGGCTTCGTCCGTTTCGCCGTGCAGCACGCGGCGCTCGGAATGGCCGGCCAGGGCCCAGCGGCAGCCGAATTCCTTCAGCATGGCGCCGGACACCTCGCCGGTATAGGCGCCCTTATCGTGCGCGCTGACGTCTTGCGCCCCCCAGGACACATGGCTTCCGGTCAGGGCGGAGGCGGCCTGCGCCAGGTACGGGAACGGAACGCAGACGCCGATTTCGCAGTGGCTCGCAGCATCCGCGGCACGCAGCTCGGTCAGCAACGCGGCGTTCTCGGCCAGGTTACCGTGCATCTTCCAGTTGCCCAGCACGAGGCGGGCGCGGTTTTCGACTGAAGTCATGGCGAATTGTCTAGAGAGGGGCCTAGGGAATTTCGGGCGCGGCAAGCGCCCACGGGCCTGCCTGGAAAAAATTCCAGGCGAAACCCGTGATTGTATCCTGTTGCGGGGCGCTACGCCGAGCGCCTGGCGATTCTTACATTGTCAGGATGATTTTGCCGATGTTTTCACCGCTTTCCATCATGGCGTGGGCGCGGGAAGCCTCGGCCAGCGGGAAGGTCGCGTGCACGATGGGCTTGATGGCCCCCTTTTCCAGCAGGGGCCAGGCCTGCTCGCGCAGGGCGCGGGCGATGGCGCCCTTGAAGGCGACCGGACGCGGACGCAAGGTGGAGCCGGTGATGGTCAGGCGGCGGCGCATGACCTGGGCCGTGTCCACGTTGGCGTGCGAACCGCCCAGTTGCGCGATGATGACGATGCGGCCGTCGTCGGCCAGGCACTGCATGTCGCGCGCGATGTAGTCGCCCGCCACCATGTCCAGGATCACGTCCACGCCGCGCCCGCCGGTCGCGTCCAGCACTTCCTTCACGAAGTCCTGGGTCTTGTAGTTGATGCCGCGCTCGGCACCCAGCGCTTCCACCGCGCGGGCCCGGTCGTCGCTGCCGACCGTGGCGTAGACCTTGTGGCCCATGGCGCGGGCAAGCTGGATCGCCGTGGTGCCGATGCCGCTGGCGCCGCCGTGGACCAGCAGGGCCTCGCCCTCGGACAGGCGGCCGCGGTCGAACACATTGCTCCAGACGGTGAAATAGGTTTCCGGCAGGCCGGCGGCCTCGATGTCGGACAGGCCCTTGGGAATGGGCAGGCATTGCGCCACCGGCGCGACGCAGTATTCCGCGTAGCCGCCGCCCGCCACCAGGGCGCAGACCCGGTCGCCCACGGCGAAGCCGCTGCCGGCCACGTCGCCGCCGACGATCTCGCCGGCCACTTCCAGGCCCGGCAGGTCCGAGGCGCCGCGCGGCGGGGCGTAGTTGCCCTTGCGCTGGAATACGTCCGGACGATTGACGCCCGCGGCGCTGACTTTGATCAGGACTTCACCCGCGCCGGTTTCAGGCGTGGGGCGCTCCACGGGAACCAGGACCTCGGGGCCGCCAGGGCGAGAGATTTCTACGGCGTGCATCGCGTGCCTCCTTTGCAGCAAATGGATTATTATTGCGCCCTTTACTGCGGATCGCGCTGTGGTTCGGGCAGATTGTTTGCCTGATGGCCGGATTGCCGGGCAATGACGATCCCGGCGGCCGCGATCCCAGCAGCGGCAAGGCAATACCCGGAAGCGTGGCAGAGTGGTCGATTGCACCGGTCTTGAAAACCGGCAACGGGCAACCGTTCGTGAGTTCGAATCTCACCGCTTCCGCCAAAACAAAAACCAAATCAATAGCTTGCGCAACGGGCATGCCCCTGCCCGCCCGGCCGCGCGCTGCCCGCAGCCTCCCCCTCTTTTCATATCGGACGCCCGCCGCAACGGCCCGGGCGGCAAGGCTGCGCCCCGCCGCGCACGGCAGGCTGGCATGCAGGCTACCTCGAAGTTAGAATAATTCTCATCCTCAGATTTCAACGCCGCCCGCGCGCCCTCCCATGACCGCCCTGGACCCGAACGCACAGCAATTGGCGCATGCGCTCTATCGCGACCATCACGGCTGGCTGCAGGGGTGGCTGCGCAAGAAGCTGGGCTGTGCCTTCGACGCGGCCGACCTGGTGCACGACACCTATGCCCGGGTGCTGGGGCACCGCGAACTGTCCGGCATCAACGAGCCGCGCTCCTACCTGGCCACGGTGGCGCACGGCCTGATGGTGAATCATCTGCGCCGCAAGGACCTGGAACGCGCCTACCTGGAAACGCTGGCGAGCCTGCCCGCCGCCGCGGCGCCCTCGCCCGAGGCGCGCGCGCTGGCGCTGGAAGCGCTGCTGGAAATCGACCTGCTGCTCGACGGGCTGCCGGCGGCCGTCCGGCGGGCCTTCCTGCTGTGCCAACTGGAAGGCCTGACCCACGCGGAGATCGCAGAACGACTGCATGTGTCGGTCGGGTCGGTGCGGCAGTACATCGCCCGCGCCCTGCGCCAGTGCCTGGAGCTTGCCGCGTGAGCGCGGGGGATGCCGCGCGCATCGACCCGCGCGCGCTGGACGGCGCCGTCGAATGGTTCCTGCGGCTGACTTCCGGCAACACGACCGACGCCGATCGCGCGGCCTGGCAGGCCTGGCGCGAGGCCGACCCGGAACACGAGCGCGCCTGGCAGCGCACCGAGGCGCTGACCCGCCGCTTCGAGGCCTTGCCGGGAGGCGCGCTGCCCGTGCTGGCGCGTCCGCGCTCGCCCTCGCGCCGGCGAGCCCTGGCCAAGCTGGCCCTGTTCGCAGGCGCGGGGGCCGTGGGCTGGTCGGCCTGGCGCGAGGCTCCCTGGCCGGCCTGGACCGCCCAGTATCGGACGCCGGCCGGCGGCAGGCGCGAACTGGTGCTGGCGGACCATTCCCGCATCGTGCTCAACACCCGCACGGCGATCGACGTGCTGTTCGACAGGGCGCAGCGCCTGGTGGCCCTGCACGCCGGGGAAATCCTGGTCCAGGCCGTGCCGGACCACGAGCGGAACCCGCGCGCCTTCGTCATACGCACGAGCGCGGGCCGCATCGCGACGTCCGGCGCCCGCTTCGTGGCGCGGCACGACGGCGGCATGTCCGCGGTGCAGGTGCTGGAAGGAGAATTGCGCGTGCAGCCGCTGGGCGCAGCCGGCGCCAGCATCGTGCCCGCGGGATTCGGGCTGACGTTCTCCGAGACACAGGCGGCCCGGCCCGCCGCGCTGGCCGGGGATCCTTCGGCCTGGTCGCGCGGCATGCTGCAAGTGGACGGAATGCCTTTGGCGGAGTTCCTGGCGGAGCTTCGACGCTATCGCACGGGCTGGATCGATTGCGCTCCCGAGGTGGCCAGCCTGCCGATTTCCGGCGCGTTCCCCCTGGCCGACACCGATAGGGTGCTGGCCGCGGTGGCCGACACGCTGCCGCTGCGCCTGCGCTACCGCACCCGCTACTGGGTCTCGGTATTGCCCCGGGAAGGCGCGGACGCGTCTTTTTTGTAACAGCGACTGGCACTTTTGGCGTTTCGTCTGGCTATGAAGGCAAGACCAACGATCGGAGTGTCCTTCATGTCCTCGCGTATTCCTCCGCGGCGCGCGCGCCGCTCCCGGCTTGCCCTGCGCGGCGCCATGGCGTTTGCCATGCCGCTGGCCGGCATCGCGGCATCCGCCCATGCCCAGGCCCAGGCGGGCCCGGCCGGCGTCGCCATCGCCCCGGGACCGCTCAGCGCCGCGCTGGCGGCCTACGCCGCCAACGCAGGCGTGCTGCTGTCGTTCGACCCCGCGTTGACGCGAGGGCTGCAAACGGCCGGACTGCGCGGCAGCTATTCGTTCGAGGAGGGCCTGCGCCGCCTGCTGGCCGGCAGCGGCCTGGCGCCGCAACGCAGATCCGACGGCAGCTACACGCTGCGTCCCGATCCGCAGGGGACGACGACCTTGCCGGCGGTGACCGTGCACGGCGCCAGCGAGACGGCATGGGGCCCCGTGGGCGGCTACGTGGCGCGCCGCAGCGCCACCGGCACCAAGACCGATACGCCGCTGATCGAGACGCCGCAGTCCATTACGGTGGTGAGCCGCGAGCAGATCGAGGACACCGGCGCGACCAACCTCGGCGAAGCGCTGCGCTACACCGCGGGCATCCTGTCGCAGGAAGGCAACGACCGCACCACGGATGGCTTCGTGATGCGCGGGTTCCAGCTCTCCGGCTACGGCGGCATCTATCGCGACGGCATGAAGTACATGGGCAACGTCTACGACGGCACGCAGGAACCCTACGGCATGGAGCGGGTCGAGGTGCTGCGCGGCGCCGCCTCGGTGCTGTATGGCCAGGCCTCCCCGGGCGGGCTGGTCAACGTGACCAGCAAGCTGCCCACCGAAGAACCGCTGCACGAGCTGCGCACATCGCTGGGCAGCCACGCGCGCTACGAACTCGCCACGGACCACGGCGGCAAGCTGAGCGAGGACGGCACCTGGACCTACCGGCTCACGGCGCTGGCCCGGGACAGCGACACGTCGGTGGACTATGTGCCGGACGATCGCACGTACATCGCGCCGGCGCTGCGCTGGCAGCCCACGACCGCCACGTCGATGACCTTCCTGGGCACCTACCAGCGGACCCGCACGGCCTACGTCTATGGCTTGCCGGCGGTCGGCACGCTGGAAGACTCCTCCCAGGGCAAGATACCCACGCGCCGCTTCACGGGCGAACCCGGCTACGACAAATCAGAGACCAATTTCTACGACATAGGCTATCGCTTCGAACATGCGTTCAACGACAAGCTGACACTGCGGCAGAACCTGCGCTACTTCTCGTCCCGCAACGAGCTGCCTTCCTCCAACCTGGGCGGCTTCGTGCCGGGCACCGGCGACACCGTCATCGCGCGCGGCGCGCAGGACCGCGTGGACCATTCCGACAACTTCGTGGTCGACACCCAGCTCCAGGCCAAGGCGCTGACCGGGCCCCTCGCGCATACGCTGCTGGCCGGGGTGGACTATTCGCACCGCCGCCATCGCTCCGAACGCTACAACCGCACGCTGGATCCGCTGGACCTGTATCACCCGGTCTACGGCGCCGAGCCCGGCGCGCGCGTGCCGGCGCTCAACAGCTCCACGTCCAGCGACGACCGCATCGGCGTGTACCTGCAGGACCAGGTGAAAATCGCCGACAAGTGGGTCGTGCTGCTGGGCGGACGCTACGACTGGTCCAGCGAACGCACCCGCGCGATCTTCTTCGACGGCAAGGAAAAAACGGACAGCGAAGCGTTCACCGGCCGCGCCGGCCTGATCTATCTGGCCGACAACGGCCTGGCGCCGTTCGTGAGCTTCAGCCAATCGTTCGAGCCGACCAGCGGCGTCGACCGCGGCGGCTCGCCCTTCAAGCCCACGCGCGGCGAACAGTACGAGGCCGGCCTGCGCTACCAGCCGGCCGGCAGCGACACGCTGATTTCCGCCTCGGTCTACCAGCTCAAGCAAAAGAACGTGCTGACGCCGGACCCCTTGTTCCCGACGGATTACCAGGTCCAGACCGGCGAAGTGCGTTCGCGGGGCTTCGAACTGGAAGCGCGCAGCGCCGTCGGCGCCTATGGGCGCATCATCGCGTCCTATGCCTACACCGACGCCGAGATCACCCACAGCAACAACCCGTCCGAAGTGGGGCAGCGGCGCGGAATGACGCCGCGCAACACGGTGGCGCTGTGGGGCGACTACCGGCTGGCCGCGCTGGGCCTGCCCGGAATGCGGGTGGGCGCGGGCGTGCGCTATGTCGGGTCCACGCTGGGGCTGTTCAACACCGCGATCGAGGTGCCGTCCTACACGATCGTGGACGCCAGGATGAGCTACGACGCGGGTCCGTGGCAGTTCACGCTCAATGCCAACAACCTGACCGACCGCGTCTACGTCGCGTCCTATTCCTATGGCGCCTTCTATGGCCCGCGGCGCAGCGTGATCGGCACGCTGGCGTATCGCTGGTAGGCGGGAGCGTCGGGGCCGATTCGGCCCCGGAAACCTCCGCAAGGGGTAGTATGGATATTGCTGCTGCTGTTCACGCTCCTTGGAGGGCGCCCGGACTGGCGCGCCTCCCCACCCTCAGGAGGTTGTCATGTACAAGCACATACTCATCCCCGTCGATGGATCCGCCCTGGCCGCCGCCGGCCTGGAACAAGGGCTGGGCCTGGCCCGCGCGCTGGGCGCCAGCGTCACGGTGCTGACGGTCTACAGCCCCTTCCAGACGATTTCCATGGAAACCGTGCAGTTGGAAGGGGTGCGCTCGGAATACGAACGCCACGCCCGGGACCTCGCGCAGTCGTACCTGTCGGACGCGGCGGCCCGCGCCCAGGCCGCCGGCGTGCCCTGCACGACGGAAATGCGCGAAAGCAGCAACCCCTACCAGGCCATCATCGACCTGGCGATGACGCAGGGCTGCGACCTGATCGCCATGTCGTCGCGCGGCCATGGCGCCATGGCCGCCATGCTGCTGGGCAGCCAGACGCAAAAAGTGCTGGCCCACTCTACGCTGCCGGTGCTGGTGTATCGCTGAAGCCGGCGCGGAAAGTCCTGGGAATGCCTGCGGCGGCCACGCCGCTGCGCAGGCTTTCCCGGGGCAGCGAACTGGCCAGCAAGGCGCGCGCGGCCAGCAGCCGCGGCAGGTCCACGCCCGTCCGGTAGCCCATGCTTTCCAGCATGAACACCAGGTCTTCGGTCACGATGTTGCCCGATGCGCCGGGCGCGAAGGGGCAGCCGCCCAGCCCGCCCAGGCAGGCGTCGAATCCGCGGATGCCCTCGTCCAGGCCCGCCAGCGCGTTGGCCAGGCCCAGGCCCATGGTGTCATGCAGGTGCAGTTTGGCCAGCCGCTCGCCCACGGCGTCCTGCGTGGCGCGCACCACGTCGCGCACCTGCGAGGGATAGGCGTAGCCCACCGTGTCGGCCAGCGCGATTTCGTCCGCTCCCGCGCGCGCCGCGGCGGCGGCCACCTGCGCCACCCGCCGCACCGGCACCTCTCCTTCCATGGAACAGCCGAAGGCCGTGGCCACGGCCGCGTCGATGCGCATGGGCCGGCCCTGCGCCTGCACCCAATCGACGATGGCAGCCAGCACCTCGACCTGCGCCTCGGTCCCCTTGCCCACGTTGGCATGGCTGTGCGTGTCGCTGACCGAGATCGGAAACGCCAGCACGTGCGCGCCCGCCTCGTGGGCCGCGATGGCGCCCTTGAGGTTGCAGGCCAGCGCGCAGACGGTCAGGCCTTCCCTCTTCAGGACTTCGGGCAGGATGGCCCCGGTATCGGCCATCTGCGGCACCAGCCGCGGCGACACGAAGCTGCCCACCTCGATCTCGCGCAGCCCGGCGTCGGCCAACTGCCGTATCCAGCGCAGCTTGTCGGCGGCGGGCATCATGCCCTTGGCCATTTGCAGCCCGTCGCGGGGGCCGACTTCGCAAAGCCTGATTTCCTGGTTCATGTGCCGTGTCCTGTCGTCTGGGAGCGAACCTATTGCTGCACCACGATGCCCGCGCTCTGGATCGTCTGGCGCGCCTTGCCGATGTCCGACTGGATCAGCGCGGCGAACTGTTCGGTGGATACCGGATCGGTTTCCAGCCCCTGCGACGCCAGCGCCTCCTGCACGTCCTTGCGCGCCAGCAGCTTGTTGAAGTCGCTGTTCAGGCGCGAGACGACGGCGGCCGGCGTCCTGGCCGGGGCCAGCACGCCGTAATAGGTAACCACGCTGAAGTCCTTGTAGCCCAGCTCCGCGACGGTGGGCACGTCGGGCAGCGCGGGATTGCGCCTGGGCGAGGTCACCGCCAGCGCGCGCACCTTGCCGGACTTGATCAGCGTGGCCGCCGACGAGATCGACGAGCCCGCGAACTGCAGGTGTCCGCCCATCAGGTCCGCCAGCGCGGGCGCGGACCCCTTGTACGGCACATGCTGCATCTTGAAGCCGGCCTCGTGCTGCAGCATCTCCATGGCGATGTGCACGCCGCCCCCGGTGCCCGAGGTGCCGTAGGAGATCTTGTTGGGTTCTTTCTTGGCGGCCTCGATCACGTCGGGCAGCGTCTTGTACGGCGAGCTGTCGGCCACCAGCAGCACCATGGGCGTGGTGGCCACCAGCGCCACGGGCGCCAGGTCCTTGATCGGGTCGTACGCCACCTTCATCAGCAGCGGAATCAGGGTGACGTTGTCGGACTGGCCGATCACCAGGTCATAGCCCTGGGCGGGCGAGCGCGCCGCCTCGGCCAGGCCCAGCGCCGTGCCCGCGCCGGGCTTGTTCTCCGGGATGACGGCCCAGCCATTGAGCTCGTGCAGCTTGGTGCTCATCAGGCGGCCGATGTAGTCGGTGCCGCCGCCCGGCGTGGACGGAATGATGATGCGGATGGGCTTGCTGGGATAGTCCTGCGCCTGCGCCGTGCAAGCGGCGGCCAGGGCGGCCACCGCCAAGAGTTTGCGGATCATCTCGGGTTGTCTCCTCTTTGATGGACGTCTTGGCGGTCTGCCGCCGCCTCGACAGGAATCGGGCGCTAGCGCCCGGTCATGCAATGACTCCCGCCGCGCGCAGGGCGTCGATGCGCGCGGCATCCCAGCCCAGGCCCTGCAGGACGGCCTGCGTATCGCCGCCCTGGCGGGGCGGGTCGAAACGCTTGCCGGCCTTGCGGCCGTCGAACTCGATGGGCAAGGCCGCCGCGTCGATCTCGCCGCCGTCCGGCAGGCGGGTTTTCAACAGCGCGCCGCCCGCGTTCAGATGGGCGTCGTCCAGCAGGTCGTGCGGCTGGCGGATAGGTCCGTAAGACAGGTTGGCGGCCTCCAGCGCCGCGCACAGCTCGTCCGTCTTCCAGGCCTTCAGGATCTCGCCCACCCCTGGCACCAGCCAAGGCCGCGCGGCCTCGCGGTCGACGGCGGTGGCGAGCCGGGGATCGGCGGCCCATTCGGGCGGCAGGAACTTCTGGGCGAAATTGCGCCATTGCGCGTCGCCGACCACCGCGACGAACACCCGGCCATCCGCCGTATCGAAAATGTCGTACACGCCCCAGGGCGGCCGGCGCTCGGCGCCCATGGGCTTGGGCGCATCGCCCGTCAACTGGTACTGGGCGATGAATTGCGCGACCAGCAGCAGGTTGTTCTCGAACAGGCCGGAGCGCACGTGCCGGCCGCGTCCCGTGGCATGGCGGTCATGCAGCGCCGCCAGCGCGCCGACCACGCCGAAGGTGCCGCCGAGGATGTCGTTGACCGACGCCGCGACCCGCTGCGGCGTGTCGGCGCCGCCATTGATGTAGGCCAGCCCGCCCATCATCTGCACCACCTCGTCGAGCGCCGTGCGGTGCTTGTAGGGACCGGACAGAAAGCCCTTGAGCGAGACGTAGATCAGTCCCGGGTTCTCGGCCGACAGCGATGCGTAGTCCAGGCCGTACTGCGCCAGGCTGCCGTCGCGGAAATTCTCCACCAGCATGTCGGCCTGCAGCGCCAGTTCGCGCACCGCGGCCTGCCCTTCCGGCGCCTTCAGATCGATGGCCAGGCTTTGCTTGTTGCGGTTGAACACGGGGAAGTAGCCGCTGCCCGAACCCTTGAGCCGGCGCGTGCGGTCGCCTTCCATGGGTTCCACCTTGATGACCTCGGCGCCCAGGTCGGCCAGCGCCAGGCCGGCGGCCGGCCCCATGATCATGTGGGACAACTCCAGCACCTTGATGCCGCGCAAGGGCAATTCGGTGCTGTCCATGAAGGGTGAAGCCGGTCCTGCGCTCATCGGTGTTTCCTCTTGCCTGCCGGATGGATGGATCGGCGCGGGCAAGTGGGGAACTGGGCCTGCCGCCGCCGGTATGCATCCATGATCGCCGCCGCGGACGGATCGCGGGTAGCGGTCTTTCAGCACCGGGGCATTCTCGTTCCGGAACGTCCGGGTAAGCCCTAGGACGGGCGTCAGGCGCCGGCTGGCAGCACGCCCAGGTGCGCAAGCAGGGTGCGCGCCGCGGGCGGCAGCGCGTCCGGATCCCGCACCGCGATGCAGATGGGCGTGCTGGACCAGGGGCCGGTCAGGCGGATGAAACGGATGTCCAGGTGCGCATGGCGGGCCTTCAGGTACAGCGGCACCACGGCCACTCCCATCCCGCGCGCGACCAGCATGCAGATCGTCTCGTGCGCGCTGACGCGCGCGCTGATGCGCCGCGTCACGCCCGCGGCCTGCGCCGCCTGCTCGAACACGCTGCTGATGCCGTTGTCGCGGTTCAGTTCGATCAGCTCGAAGGGCAGCAAATCGGCGTAGTCCAGCGTCTCGCGCTCGGCCAGCAGATGCTGGCCCGGCACCACCGCCGCCAGCTCGCAATGGCCGCAGGGATACACCTGCAAGCCGTCGTGGCCGAAGTCCGACCCCGCCGCCACGTCCGCCTGTCCTTCCAGCACGGCGCGAAAGGCGGCCTGCGTCGTGTCCTCCTGCAGCAGGATGTCGATCTGGGGATGGGCGCGGCGGAACGACTGGATCTGTTCCGGCAGGTCGCCGGACAGGGCCGCCACGCTGACCGCCAGCCTGACGCGCCCGCGCACGCCGGTCGCGAACCCCGCCATTTCCCGGTGCATGCGTTCCATGTCCTGCTGCAGCCGCCGCACGTGCGTGGCCAGCGCGTTGCCGGCCGGCGTGGGCTGCACGCCCTTGACGCCGCGTTCCAGCAGCAGCACGCCGAAGGCCTCTTCCATTTCCGACATGCGCTTGCTGACGGCCGAAGGCACGATGTTCTCGCGCGCCGCGGCGCGGGCCAGGCTGCCTTCTTCAAGCGCGGACAGGAACAGGCGCAGCGACACCATATCGATGTCGCGCGGCGGCAGGGAAACGGGCTGGGCGGGCTTCATGGCCGCAAGTGTCCCGCGCCTGGCGGCAGTCCGCAATCCGTCCAGCCATAGCCTTGCAGCAAGTCCAGGATGCAGCGCCTGACCGCCGCCACCGCGGCGTCGCGCAGCGCGTCCGCGCGCCATCCCATTTCGATGGCATAGCCCGGCATGGCGACCGGGCAAGGCAGCATGCGCAGCCCGGTCGCCGCGGCCAGGCCGCGCGCCGCGTGCGCGGGCAAGGTCGACAGCGCGTCGCCGCCGCGCAGCAGGAAGGCCAGCGCGGAGAAATGCGTGGTCGACGCCTGGACGCGGCGCGTCAGCCCCATGCCGTGCAGCACCTCGTCCACCACGCCGATGAAGCCGCCCGAGGACACGAGCACATGCTGGCGGCGGACGAACTCCTCCACCGACAGGACCTGCTGGCCCGGCGCCAGGCTCGCCGGATCCAGCAGGCAGGCATAGCCGCCCTGCCCGACCGTCACGCGCTGCAGCGCATGGGCGGCAAGGCCGCCCGAGGCGATCACCAGATCGGCCTCCCGCGCCATGAGCATGTCCGCCGCCAGCCGGCTGTGGGTCTGCCGGAAAATGATGCGCAGGCCCGGCGCGCTTTCCGCCAGCGCCCGGATCGCGTCCCGTCCCAGCGCGATCTCGAAATCGTCCGACAGGCCCAGCGTCACCGACCTGCCCGCGTAGTCCCTTGCGCCCGGCCGCGCCAGCGCCAGGCTCTGCCGGCATTTGTCCAGCGCCTCGCCAACGACGGGCCGCAATTCGCGCGCCCGCAGGCTGGGCGCCAGCCCTCGCCCGGTGCGGGTGAACAGGGCGTCTCCGTACAGCGTGCGCAGGCGGCCCAGCGCGGCGCTGACCGCCGACTGCGTCACGCCCAGGCGCAGCGCGGCGCGCCCGGCCCCGCCCTCGTCGTAGATCGCCTCGAAGACCTTCAAGAGGTTCAGGTCCGTCGACTCGATATCAATTTGGTTCATATCATTTATCTCTGGACAGGATTGATTGATTTTAGGGCGCGCCGGACACTAACCGCATCCTTCCCCACGCACCGAGACACCGCCATGACCGCCAAAACCGTCGCCGCCCTGCAGATCGGCTCCTCTCCCGAAGGCAAGGCCCGGACCCTGGAAAACATCCTCGCCTACGAAAACGAGATCGCCGCCTCCGGCGCTTCGCTGGTCGTCATGCCCGAGGCGCTCCTGGGCGGCTATCCGAAGGGCGAGATCTTCGGCACCCGCCTGGGCTACCGTCTGCCCGAAGGCCGCGAAGCCTACGCCCGCTATTACGAGAACGCGATCGACGTGCCCGGCCCGGAGACCGAAGCGCTGGCCGGCCTGTCGCAGCGCACCGGCGCCAGCCTGGTCGTGGGCGTGATCGAACGCGGCGGCAACACGCTGTACTGCACGGCCCTTTTCTTCGAACCCGCGGCCGGCCTGGCCGCCAAGCACCGCAAGCTCATGCCGACCGGCACCGAACGGCTGATCTGGGGCCAGGGCGACGGCTCCACCCTGCCCGTCGTCGACGCGGCCGCCGGCCGCATCGGCGGCGCCATCTGCTGGGAAAACCACATGCCGCTGCTGCGCACCGCCATGTACGCCAAGGGCGTGGAAATCTGGTGCGCCCCCACCGTGGACGAACGCGACATCTGGCAGTGTTCGATGCGCCACATCGCCCACGAAGGCCGCTGTTTCGTCGTCAGCGCCTGCCAGGTGCAGCCCTCGCCCGCAGAACTGGGCCAGGACGTGCCCGGCTGGGACGCCGAGCGGCCGCTGATCAATGGCGGATCGGTCATCGTCGGCCCGCTGGGCGACGTGCTGGCCGGCCCGCTGCGCGGCAAGCCCGGCCTGCTGACCGCCCAGGTGGACACGGAAGAACTGGTGCGCGCCCGCTATGATTTCGACGTGGTGGGACACTATTCGCGCCCGGACGTCTTCTCGCTGACCGTGGACGAGCGGCCCCGCCCGCCGGTGCAGTTCATCTCGTGATGGCGGGACCGGCAGCGGCGGTCCAGGGTCCCAAGGCCCGGAATGGTATAGTCACGCCCGCTGCCGGCCCTTCCCGGGCCGCGCAACGCCCGAGTGGTGAAATTGGTAGACACAAGGGACTTGAACTAATTTGAGCCCTTTGGAGGAAACTCCAAAGGTGTAGCCCGTCAAACTCGGCGAATGCCCTGGACCCGTTCCGAGCCGACGCCGAGCCAAGCCCCGCTTGAAAAACCGGGGAAGGTGTAGAGAGCAGACGGCGGGCACCTAAGGCCTCAGGGCTATGGTGAAGGCGTGCTCCAGACCACGAACAGCGCCCGGCGCTGGCGGCGAAAGCCGAAGTGGTAAGAAAATCCCTCGGCCTCGCGGCCGTACCGGTTCGATTCCGGTCTCGGGCACCAATTCTTATATGCATTGGGACAAATAAGGGTTTTCCCTTTAAGTAACAAAATTATAAAAATGTTAGATTCGGCGTCTTCGATTATTTGACGATGAATGCCGTGAAGAAATTCGCCTCTATTGCACTCCTCTGCGCCGTTACCAGCGGTTGTTCCATGGTTGGCCCGACCTATCAAGGTTCGATGGACAACGTAACGGCGCTCCAAAAAGGAGGGGATTTTTCCGCCAAGGTCACAGAGTTCAAAAGCGAGCAACAAAAGGGCAACGAAAATCCCATTTCCCTGCGCGGCAACACCATGCGCTCGCCGTACAACGACTCGTTCGCCGCTTATCTGACTGAAGCGGTCAAACAGGAACTGGTGCTGGCGAACAAATATTCCGAAGACTCCAAGGTCGATATTTCGGGCGAGTTGCTCCAGAACACTGTCGATGCCGCCATCAGCCGCGGCACGGCAAAAATCGAAGCGCGCTTCGTCGTTACCAATGCGGGCGAAGTGAAGTATGACCAGACCAAGTTCGCCGTACACGATTGGCCCTCTTCTTTCGTGGGAGCCGTCGCGATTCCCCGCGCCATCGAGGAGTATCAAACGGTGGTTTCCAAATTGCTGAACAGTCTTTTTAGCGATCAAGCTTTCCTCAACGCCCTCAAGTGAGCAGCCTGAAATGAAAAGCCTGCGCTTTGCCCTGCTCGCCATGGTTGTCGCTGTCGCCTCGGGTTGCGCCCACAAGATTGGGGTCGCGCCGGACATCGCCAAGATCTCGCCGGCCGGCGACGCTTCCCGCATCGACGCCAAGGTCGCGTACTACATCTCAGAAGAAAATCTGAACAAACAGGTCGTGACGCCTGGCGGCGGCGGCGACCGTGTGAGCTACCTCCCGTACAAGGACATCGAAACGGCCTTCTACAAGATGCTGACCAACGTCTTCAGCAATGTGATCAAGCTCAAGCTGCCGCAGGCTGCCTCCACCGAAGGCGTCGACTATATCCTGGAGCCGACCATGGTCACAGACTCCTCCTCCTCCAGCATATTCACTTGGCCGCCCACCGACTTCAAAACCCAGCTCAGCACAAAGATCAGCGACTCGGCCAACAATGGAATAACCACGATCACCGTGGTTGGCGAGGGCGCTGCGGAATTCAGCGAGTTCAAACGCGACTTTGGCCTGGCGGCGCGGCGCTCCACGCATTCCGCCTTGATGAAAACCCAGGACGCCCTGCTCGCCGCTCCGGAGTTCGCAGCTAAACGCTAACCAATCGCCGTAGGATGCGCCGTCCTCCGGCCCCACAAGCCCGAAGGACACCACGCCGCAATCCGCCGATCCCTCGCTGCCCATGAGGCGCTGAACGGCCGCGCAGACCTCCTCGCGTTCACCTCCGCTTCCCACACGGGCGCGCGACAGCTAGAATTGCGTCTGATTCTTATTCGCAAATCATTTTCCTCAACGTGGAAGCGCCCTCAACTCCTGCGGCGGCCGACCGCAACGTGGTCGCGTCGATGTACCGCGAGCACCACGCCTGGCTGTTCGCGTTGATGCGCCGCCAGGTGGGCGGACATCCGGCCGACGCCTGGGACCTGGTGCAAGACACCTTCGAACGCCTGTTGCGCCAGACCTACCTGGAACAGCGCGGCTGGAGCCGCGGCTACCTGGCCACCATCGCCCGCCGCCTGCTGATCGACCGCCACCGGCGCCGCGAACTGGAGGCCGCCTACCTGGCCGCGCTGGCGCAACAGCCCGAACCGCTCTCCCCCTCGCCCGAGATGCTGGCGCAGGTATCGCAGCAACTGCTGGCCGTGTGCGCGGTGCTGGACCGCATGCCGCGGCGCATGCGCCAGGTGTTTCTGCTGGCGCGCCTCCAGGGCCTGTCTTACGAGGCGATCGCGGGCCGCCTGCAGCTCACGGTCAACGTGGTGCAGAAGGACATGGTCCGGGCCTGGCAACGTCTCTATCACGCGCTCGATGTCTAGGCGCCCGCCCGACGTGGTCGCGCAGGCCGCCGGCTGGCTGGTGCGCCTGGAGCAGGACGGCAGCGCCGCCACGCGCGATGCCTGGCAGCGCTGGTACCAGGCGTCCCCCGCGCACGCCGAGGTCTGGCGGCGCTTCGCGCTGCTGCAGGATGCCGTGCCCGCAAGCGGCGACGCCGCTGCCGCCGCGCTCGGGGCCATCGACTTCCGGCATGGACGCCGGCGCGCGCTCAAGCTGCTGGCGGCCGGCGCCGGGATCGCAGTGGGCGGCCCGCTGCTCTACCGCCAGGCGCAAGGGGCGGGCTGGTTCGCCGCCTACCGCAGCGCCACCGGCGAACAGCGCAGCCTGGCGCTGAACGACGATGTGGCGCTGATGATGAACACCGGCACGGCGCTGGACCTGACGCAGGACGGGCGCCGCCTGGACATCGAACTGCACGACGGCGAGATCATGCTGGACACCCGCAAGGCCGACCCGGCGCTGCGGGTGCTGACCCGCGGGGGCAGCATCGTGCCGACGCGCGCCCGCCTGGTGGTGCGCGTACAAGGCCCGCAGACGCGCGTGGCGCTCGACGAAGGACTGGCCGCCGTCACCACGCGCGGCAACCTCAGCCTGAACCTGCGCGCGGGCGACGTCCGCCGCTTCTCGGCGCACCGTATCGAGGAAGAAGCCGGCTGGGCCGGGCGCGAGTTCGCCTGGGTGCACGGCATGCTGATCGCCGACGACATGCCGCTGGAGGCGTTTCTCGCCGAATTGGCGCGCTATCGGCCGGGCCTGGTCCAGTGCGACGAGCGCGTGGCCGCCCTGCGAGTGGACGGCAGTTTCCGGCTCCAGGACACGGACCAGGTCCTGGAGGCGCTGGCCGCCACGTTGGACCTGCGGGTCCGGTATCGCACGCGCTATTGGGTTCGCGTTGAATCGACCTGATTTGAAACTATATGTAAATATCTGGCAGGTTCCCGGCGCCCGCTCGTTAGGACAGGTTGAAACCCGCTGCGCGGGCCCCAACCGAAGAACCCATACCGATGTCCCAACGAATCTCTCCTGACGGCCGGATCCGCCGCTTCAAGCCGGCCGCGCTTGGCCTGCTTCTGTGCGCCGCCGCGCTCACCGCAACGCCACCGGCGCAGGCCGCCGAAAGCCCCGCCGTGGATCTCAGCCTGCCGGCGCTGTCCCTGCAGGACGCGATCCTGCGGCTGGGCCAGGCCGCCCGCGTCACCATCATCAGCGCCCCGCCGCTCACGGCGGGCAAGCAGGCGCCCGCCGTGCACCTGCGGGGATCGGTGACGGAGGCGCTGCGCCAGTTGCTGCGCGGCAGCGGGCTACGAGCGGTGCCCAACGCCAACGGCGAGGGATACCGCATCGAACGCGCGCCCGAGCCGATGGGCGAAAACGCGGCCATGCTGCCCAGCGTGACGGTGACCGGCCAAGGTACCGGCGACATCGGTCCGCTGTCCCTGGACAGCGGCGTGGGCACCAAGACCGACACGCCCATCATCGAGACCGCGCAGTCCGTGTCCGTGGTCAACCGCGAGCTGATGGACATGATAGGCGCCAAGAACACCGCCGAAGCCCTGCGCTACAGCGCCGGCGTCTCGGTGGGCGCGTATGGCGTGGACAGCCGCGTCGACGAGATTTCCGTGCGCGGCTTCCGCACGGGCAGCTTCGCCAACAACCTCTACCTGGACGGCCTGCGTCCGCCCGGCAGCAGCAGCGGCGCCACCGCCTCGGCCACCCAGTTCGACGGTTTCGGCCTGGAACGCGTGGAAGTGCTGCGCGGCCCGTCGTCGGTGCTGTACGGCCAGATCGCGCCGGGCGGACTCGTCAACGTGGTGAGCAAGCGGCCCACCGATTACGCGCGCGGCGAGATCGGGGTCGGCACCGACAACTACGGCCTGGCGCGCCTGAACGCCGACGTCAGCGGGCCGATGGATGAATCGGGCGAATGGCTGTACCGCGTGGTGGGTACCGCTTATCACTCCGACACCCAGGTGGACTACGTCGAGCTCAACCGCGTGATGCTGGCGCCCAGCCTGACGTGGCGGCCGTCCGCCCGCACCTCGCTGACGCTGCTGGCCAACTATCAGCAGGACCGCGGCGGCAGCACGTATCAGTTCCTGCCTTCCCACGGCACGTACTATGCGACGGACTATGGCCGTTTCGGTTCCGACCGTTTCCTGGGCGAGCCCGGCTTCAACCGCTACGACCGCACGCAATACGCCATCGGCTATGAATTCAGCCATGCCCTGAGCGACCATGTGAAACTCAGCCAGAAGCTGCGCTACATGCGCGTGGACACCGACAACGCCGGCGTCTCGCGCCAGGGAGACCTGCTGGCCGACGGCCGCACGCTGCGGCGCACGGCGTCCAGCAACCAGATCCGCTCGGAAGGCTTCACGGTCGACAATAACGCGCAGTTCGATTTCGGCCTGGGCCGGACCGCACACACCCTGCTCGCGGGCCTGGACTATCGCACCCAGACCATCCGCGTGGCGCAGGCTTCCGGCACGGCTACCTCGCTCGACGTCTTCGACCCGGTCTATGGCGGCCCGGTCGTCATGGGCGCCATGACGCCCAGCCGGCGCAGCGACAGCGAACAGACCGGCATCTACGCGCAGGACCAGATCCGCTGGGGACAATGGGCCGCCACGCTCGGCGTCCGCCACGACTGGTCGCGGGACAATTCGCTGGTGCGCGCCACCGGCGCCAAGACGCATTACGACGACGAAGCCACCACCTGGCGCGCCGGCGCGGTCTATCTGTTCGAGAACGGCCTGGCGCCCTACGCCAGCTATGCCACCTCGTTCGAACCCGTCAACGGGGTCGGTTTCGAGGACCAGCCCTTCAAGCCGACCGAGGGCAAACAGGCCGAGATCGGCATCAAGTACCAACCGCCGGGTTCGCGCAGCATGATCACGTTCTCGGCGTATGAAATCAAGCAGCAGAACATCACCACGCCGGACCCGGATCCCACGCATTTGTGCAACGGCAGCCAGTGCCAGGTCCAGACCGGGGAAGGTCGCGTCCGCGGCCTGGAACTGGAAGGAAACTTCGCGCTGACCGACAACATCACGGTGGTGGCCTCGGCGACGCTGATGCGCAGCGAAGTCACCAAGAGCAACGGCACGGAGCAGGGCAACGAACTGCCGCGCGTGCCGCGCCGCAGCTACAACCTGTGGGTGGACTATCGCCTGCCGCAGGACATCGCCCCGGGCCTGAGCCTGGGCGCCGGCCTGCGCCATACCGGCAGCAGCTACGGCGACACCGCCAACGAGTACCGCAGCCCCTCGGTGAACCTGATCGACGCCGCCATACGCTACGATCTGGGCGCGGTCTCTCCCAGCCTGAAGGGCCTGAAATTCTCCCTCAACGCCAGCAACCTGACCGACAAGGAATACCTGGCAAGCTGCTCGGGCAGCGCTAGCTGCTACTACGGCGCCCGGCGCAATATCTCAGCGAACCTGAACTACACCTGGTAGGCCCCAATGAAACACAAGATCTCGCGTCCGATTTCCGCTGCCGTGCTGGCGTGCATCCTGGCCACGGCGGCGCAGGCGCAAACACAGGCGGCGGCGCCCGACGCCCCGCAGCGTCCGGGCATGCAGCCGCTGGGAGAAACCGTGGCCGACCACCCTTCGGCGGTCTACCGGTTCGAGACCCACAATCTGGATTCGGACGACGGCAAGCGCCATTACCGCATCCAGATCGCCATCCCCAGGAAGGCGCCCGAGAACGGCGGCAGCCCGGCGCTCTACATGCTGGACGGCAACGCCGCCCTGGCCACGCTCACGCCGGCCGACCTGGACAAGCTGGGACAGGGCGGCGCGCCGGTGCTGGTCGCAGTGGGCTACGACGTCGACACGCGCAACGACGTCGTGTCTCGGGCCTACGACTACACCCCGCCGGTGTTCGATAACGGCAAGCCCGTGCCCGCCCCCGTGGTGCGCGGCCGCGTCGGCGGCGGCGCCGACATCTTCCTGGAGTTCATCCGCGCCAAGGTAAAGCCGCTGGCGCGCGAACGCGCCGCCATCGACCCGGACCGCGAATACCTGTGGGGCCATTCGTATGGCGGCCTCTTCACCCTGCACGTGCTCTTTACCCAACCGCAGGCGTTCGCCCGCTACATCGTCGGCGACCCCTCGGCCTGGTGGCACGATGGGGTGCTGGTCGAGGAATGGCGGCAATTCGACGCCCGCAAGGCCGCCGGCAAGCGGGTGGCCATCCTGGTGGGCACCAAGCCGCGCGACCCCAACCGCCCCGCGCCCGGCGGGGCGGCGCCCGCCGCGGGCGAGGATCCGCGCGCCGCCGTGCGCGAGATGGCGCTGGGCCTGAAGTCGGCCGGCGCCGACGCCAGCTACGAGGCCTTCCCGCAATTCGGCCACGGCGAGATGATCCGCGCGTCGCTGGAACGCGCGCTGGAGGTGGCGGTCCAGCGTTGAAGACCGGCATTCCGGCGGAAGCGCTTACACTGCACGGTCGCGGTCCCGTCCCGACCGCCCCGAACGCCCCGAACGCCTTGACCATCCCGAACGCTTCCCCGCCCTTCATCGTCCTCGACGCCTGCGTCCTCATGTCCGGCATCCTGCGCCGCCTGCTGCTGCGGCTGGCCGAGGCCGGCGTCTTCGCGCCGGTCTGGACCGACCGCATCGGCGAGGAATGGCGCCGCAACGCGTCGCGCATCTGGGAAATACCGCCCGAAGTCATGGCCGAGCTGTGGGACGACATGAACGCGCGCTTCCCCGCCGCCCGCGAAATGGACACGCAGGTCTACGAGGCGTCCTTGCGCTACAGCGATCCCAAGGACTTCCACGTGATCGCGGCCGGGCTGGCGCGGCGCGCGCGCTGCGGCCTGCAGCAGCCGCCCGTGGTGCAGGTGCTGACCTGGAACCTGAAGGATTTCAACCGCTCTGAATTGCGGCGCCAGGGCCTGGACGTCTACAACCCCGACCGCATGCTGATGCAATGGTGGCAGACGGGCGCCGACCGCATCCGCGAGGCCGTGGCGCAGGTTCCCGCCGACTACGTCGCGCTGGGACGCGAGCCCGAGCCGCTGTCGGCAACCCTGCACCGCGAGCGGCTGTACGGCCTGAAGAACCTGCTGGCGCGCGACGCCGCCCCGGCCCGCGCGGCCTGAGGCGTCCTCAGTGGTCGTGGTTGCTGGCGGCGAAGCCCGCGGCGTTCAGGACTTCGATCACTTCCTGGATATGCTCGTGTCCGCGCGTCTGCAGCACGAAATCCACCTCGACGTTGCGCACCGGCAATGAGGTGAAGGCGCGCTGGTGGTGTACCTCGGTAATGTTGGCCTGGGCGTCGGCGATGAGCTTGGTGGCATGGGCCAGCGCGCCCGGCAGGTCGCGCAGGTCCACGCGGATGCGGGCCAGGCGGCCGGCGCGCACCATGCCGCGCTCGATGAGTTCGCCCAGCATCAGCGGGTCGATGTTGCCGCCGGTCAGCACCAGGCCGATGCGCTTGCCCTTGTAGCGGTCGCCGGCGTCCTTCTGCGCATGCAGCAAGGCGGCCAGGCCCGCGGCCCCCGCCCCTTCGACCACGGTCTTCTCGATTTCCAGCAGCACCACGATGGCATGCTCGATATCGCTTTCCGAGACCAGCTCGATACGGTCCACCAGCTTGCTCACGATGGGCTGCGTCAGCGCGCCGGGCGATTTGACGGCGATGCCTTCGGCGATGGTGTAAAGCCCCTGCGGCATGGACACGCCGTTCACCGCCGCATACATGGAAGGAAAGCGCTCGGTCTGCACGCCGACGATTTCGATGCCCGGCTTGAGCGCCTTGGCCGCCGTGGCGATCCCGGAAATCAGGCCGCCGCCGCCGATGGCGATGACCAGCGTGTCCAGTTGGGGTTGGTCTTCCAGCATTTCCAGCGCCACCGTGCCCTGCCCCGCGATGACGGCCTCGTCGTCGTACGGATGGATCATGGTCAGCCCGCGCTCTTGCGCCAGCTCGTAGCCGCGCGCCTTGGCGTCGTCGAAGGTATCGCCCGCCAGCACCACCTCGGCGCCGAAGCGGCGCGTGTTGGCGACCTTGACGGTCGGCGTGAAACGCGGCATCACGATCACCGCCGGCACGCCCATGCGCTGCGCATGGTAGGCCACGCCCTGCGCATGGTTGCCGGCCGACACGGCGATCACGCCCTGGGCGCGTTCGTCATCCGACAGCGTCAACATGCGATTCAACGCGCCCCGCTCCTTGAACGAGGCCGTGAACTGCAGGTTCTCGAACTTCAGCCAGATTTCCGCTCCCAGGATGTCGGACAGCGTGCGGGACAGGGTAAACGGGGTCTTCAGCACCTGGCCGCGCAGGTTCTCGCGGGCGGTCTGAATAGAGGCGATATCGATCACGATGGAAAATCCAGTTAGCGCACCGGCAGGAAATTGAAGAGCAGCAGGCCTTGCGCGTAGTTGATCCCGATGCGCCGCGTGTTCTCGCCGAGCAGGTTGGCGATCAGGTCTAACCTGCCGATGATGGCGCCGAATTCGCGCTCAAAGCTGAGGTTCGTGGCGTTCTGGGACATTTCATTGGCCAGCAGCAGGGGTTCGCCCAGGCTGTTCCGGCGCGACGCCAGCAGCCAGGCGGCCGCCTCGACGTTCCGTGCGGCATTGTAGACCCGCTGCCCATCCAGCGCGTCCGTGGCGTACAGGCGGGTTTTCCCGTTGTGCGCCGCGATGATGGTGTCGGCCAGGCCGTAGATGAATGCGCCCACGCGGTCGCCGGCGTAGTTGGGATCCAGCGACACCGCCAGGATCTGGATGTCGCGCAGGCCAGCCAGGTCGCGCGGCGGGATCCGGACCTCGATGGAGTGCTTGACCAGCGCCACCGCCTTGGCCTGGTCCGCCGCGCCGGTCTTGCGCCATTCGCGCGGATTGCGGCGATAGAGCTTGTCCAGCAGGACATAGAGGCTGGCGAGGTTGTCCCGCACCTCGAGCGTGACGGTGCGGTTGAAGTCGGTCTGGCCGAACTGGTCGGCGGACATGTCCTCGCTCTTGGGACCGCCCTGGCCCGGCCTGGAACTGCTCATGCAGCCGGCCAGCGAGGCCGCGAGCAGCGCCGCCGCGCCAGCGGATCTCAGCCATCCCGTCATGCCTTGCCCATCCATTCCCCCCGCGAGAGCACCTTGAAGAGCGCCCGCTGGAACCGCGCGGCGCTGCCCTTCCGCGCAAGACTTTACAGGAAGCGGGAGAATTTTGGGGCGCCCCTCGCCGGGCACCCCTGGCCGGGCGCCCCTCGCCGGGCGCCCGGCAAGGGACGCCGCCCTGAAACGAAAACGGCGCCCGAAGGCGCCGTCTTGCACTACCGGTTGCGCAGGCTTATTCGGCTTGCGGTTCCGATTGCGGGGCGGCTTCGGGCGCGGCAGCGGCCTGCTGCTGCTCGATGCCGCCGATGGCCTTGATGGACAGGCGCAGGCGGCCCTTGTCGTCGGCCTCGATGACCTTGACGCGGACCTGCTGGCCGACCTTCAGCACATCGTTGATGTTGGCGATGCGGTAGTTGGCGATTTCCGAGATGTGCAGCAGGCCGTCGCGGCCCGGCAGCACCTGCACGATGGCGCCGAAGTCCAGCAGGCGCAGCACCGAACCTTCGTAGACCTGGCCCACTTCGACGTCGGCGGTCAGCTCGACGATGCGGCGCTGGGCTTCCTTGGCCTGCGCTTCGTCGACGCTGGCGATCACGATCGTGCCGTCGTCGGAGATGTCGATCTGCGTGCCGGTTTCTTCGGTCAGCGCGCGGATGGTGGCGCCGCCCTTGCCGATCACGTCGCGGATCTTCTCGGGGTTGATCTTGATGGTCAGCATGCGCGGGGCGAAAGCCGACAGTTCGCCGCGCGAACCGTCCAGCGCTTCCTTCATCTTGCCCAGGATGTGCAGGCGGCCTTCGCGGGCCTGGGCCAGCGCCACCTGCATGATTTCCTTGGTGATGCCCTGGATCTTGATGTCCATCTGCAGCGCGGTGACGCCGTTTTCGGTGCCCGCGACCTTGAAGTCCATGTCGCCCAGGTGGTCTTCGTCGCCCAGGATGTCCGTCAGCACGGCGAACTTGCCGCCGTCCAGGATCAGGCCCATGGCCACGCCGGCCACGTGATCCTTGACCGGCACGCCGGCGTCCATCATGGCCAGCGAGCCGCCGCAGACCGAAGCCATCGACGACGAGCCGTTGGACTCGGTGATTTCCGACACGATGCGGATGGTGTACTGGAAGTCTTCCGGGGCCGGCAGCAGCGGGATCAGCGCGCGCTTGGCCAGGCGGCCATGGCCGATCTCGCGGCGCTTCGGCACGCCGATGCGGCCCGTTTCGCCGGTGGCGAACGGAGGCATGTTGTAGTGCAGCATGAAGCGGTCGCGGTATTCGCCCATGAGCGCGTCGATGATCTGCTCGTCCTGCTTGGTGCCCAGCGTGGCCACGACCAGCGCCTGGGTTTCGCCACGGGTGAACAGCGCGCTGCCGTGCGCGCGGGGCAGCACGCCCAGGCGCACGCTGATGGGACGCACGGTGCGGGTGTCGCGGCCGTCGATGCGCGGTTCGCCGTTCAGGATCTGGCCGCGGACGATGGCCGATTCCAGCGAGAACAGGATGTTGTCGACGGTGACGGCGTCAGGAGCGGATTCGCCCTTTTCAGCGGCGGCGGCGGCCAGCTTGGCCGACACGTCCGAGTAGACTTCGCGCAGCTTGGTGGTGCGGGCCTGCTTTTCGCGGATCTGGTAGGCGGCGTTCAGGCCTTCCTGGGCAACCGCGGTGACGGCGGCGATCAGGGCCTCGTCCTTGGCGGGAGCCTGCCAGTCCCAATCGGGCTTGCCGGCTTCCTTCACGAGTTCGTGAATGGCGTTGATCACGGCCTGCATCTGCTCGTGGCCGTAGACCACGCCGCCCAGCATGATTTCTTCCGACAGTTGGTCGGCTTCCGATTCCACCATCAGCACGGCGTTTTCGGTGCCGGCGACGACCAGGTCCAGCTTGGACGACTTCAGTTGCGAGGCGGTCGGGTTGATGGCGTACTGGCCATCGATGTAGCCCACGCGCGCGGCGCCGATCGGGCCGTTGAACGGGATGCCCGAAATGGCCAGCGCGGCCGAGGCGCCGATCATGGCGGGGATGTCGGGATCGATCTCGGGATTGACCGACAGCGTGTGGATGACCACCTGGACTTCGTTGTAGAAGTCTTCGGGGAACAGCGGACGCAGGGGACGGTCGATCAGGCGCGAGGTCAGCGTTTCCTTTTCGGACGGCTTGCCTTCGCGCTTGAAGAACCCGCCCGGGATGCGGCCGGCGGCGTAGGTCTTTTCGATGTAGTCGACGGTCAGCGGGAAAAACGTCTGGCCCGGCTTGGCCTTCTTGGAAGCCACGACAGTGGCCAGGACGACGGTGTCCTCGATCGACACCACCACGGCGCCGGAGGCCTGGCGGGCAATCTCGCCAGTTTCCAGGACGACCGTGTGCTGGCCGTACTGGAACGATTTTGTCACTTTATTGAACATGACGATTATTCCTTACAAATGAAAAACCGTGGCCGTCGCGACATGCGTCGCACCGACCACGGTTGCGTCATGGGGAGCCAGCCCCGTCGATCACTTGCGCAGACCGAGTTTTTCGATCAGTGCGCGGTACGAATCGGGATTGCGGCCCTTGAGATAGTCGAGCAGCTTGCGGCGGCGGCTGACCATGCGCAGCAGACCGCGGCGCGAGTGATGGTCCTTCATGTGTTCTTTGAAGTGACCGGTCAGTTCGTTGATGCGGGCGGTGAGCAGAGCCACCTGAACTTCGGGGGAGCCGGTATCGCCTTGAGCGCGTTGGAATTGCGCAACGATATCGGATTTCTTGATGTCAGCTACAGACATTGATGACCTCTTCGGACATGCGACAGGGCCGAGGCGCCCTGACGTGGTTTGGAAAAAATTTGCGCGAACCTGGCTGAATTCGCTTTCTCACTGCTGCCATTGATGGACTCAAACATCGGCCCGGAATGTGCTTGAGCGCTCAGCTTGAACGCTCAACCTCCAGGCCTCTGCGGCCAGCGCAAAGTATCTTGCAGAATCAATACACTTGATAAAGCTCGATGATTATAGCCGATTCGCTAGAATTACCCCAATACGCCGGCTGCCCCCTCCCCTGGGCCGGGTAGCCCGTCCCGACCTCCGCAGGAGAAGAGACATGTCAAAATATTACAAAACCGCCCGGACCCTGTTCGCCGCCGCGGCGCTGGCCGGCCTGGCCGCCTGTGCGAACATGGCCGAGGTGCAGCCGGGCACTCCCTACGCCGAGGTCATGACGCAATTCGGCCGCCCCAACTTCGAATGCCCCCAAGCCGGCGGCGGGCGCCGGGTGATCTGGACGCAGCAGCCCATGGGCCAGTACGCCTGGGGCACCAACGTCGGCGCCGACGGCCGCGTGGACCGCGTGGTGCCGCTGCTGACCGATGCGCACTTCAAGGTGCTGGCCGAGGGCGACTGGGGGCCCGAACGCGTGCGCTGCGAATTCGGCCCGCCCGCCCGCATCGAGGAAGCCGGCCTGGGCGAAAAACGCGAAGTGGTGTGGTCGTACCGCTACAAGGAAAACAGCGTCTGGAATTCGCTCATGTACGTGTACATGGGCCGCGACGGCAACAAGGTCACGCATTTCCACCCGGGCCCGGATCCGATGTACGACGACGACAGGTTCATGTGGCGGTAGCCTGCGCCGCGCGCCCCAATAAGCAAAACCCGCCTTCATGCGGCGGGTTTTGCGTTTCTGGCGGCAGGACGATCAGGACGTATGATTGCGGCGTTCCTGCGTCAGGCGGCGCGCCCGGTTCCAGCGCCAGGCCCAGGTGACCCAGCCCGACAGGCCGTACAGCACGAACAGGCCGAACAGCACGACCGGGGGATCGCTGGAGACGAAGACGAACACGGCCACCACCAGCAGGATGCCCCAGAACGGCACGCTGCGGCCCAGCGCGAAGCTCTTGCCGCTGAAGAACGGCGCATTCGACACCATGGTGATGCCGGCGTACATGGTCAGCGTGAACGCCACCCAGGCCATCAGGCTGTCGTGGATGGGCAGCTTGTTGTCCACGGCCAGCCAGACGAAGCCCGCCACCAGCGCGGCCGCGGCCGGGCTGGGCAGGCCCTGGAAGTAGCGCTTGTCCACCACGGCGATATTGGTGTTGAAGCGCGCCAGGCGCAACGCGGCGCCCGACACATAGACGAAGGCGGCCAGCCAGCCCCAGCGGCCCAGGTCGTTCAGGATCCATTCGTACATGACCAGCGCGGGGGCCACGCCGAAGGACGTCATGTCGGACAGGGAATCGTATTGCTCGCCGAACGCGGACTGGGTATTGGTCAGGCGCGCCACGCGGCCGTCCATGCCGTCCAGCACCATGGCGACGAAGATGGCGATGGCGGCGACTTCGAAGCGATCGTTCATGGCCTGCACGACGGCATAGAACCCCGCGAACAGCGCCGCGGTGGTGAATGCGTTCGGCAGCAGATAGATGCTTCGGTGGCGGTTCTCGGAATCGCGCATGGAAAAATTGGGCATAGTCTCAATAACTTACAACGGACTGTGAAAGGTTAACCCATCTGGCCCCGCTTGCGGGCCGCAGCAAGGGACGTGCCTGCGATTCACCGGGCAAAAAAAACGGCATGCCCTCTCAGGCATGCCGTTCCGACCCTGATTGCGCGGGGCCGGGCCCCGCGGGGAATCCGGGATCAGTTCTTGGACTTGTCCACCAGCTTGTTGGCGGCGATCCAGGGCATCATGGCGCGCAGCTTGCCGCCCACCACTTCGATCTGCGATTCCGCGTTGATGCGGCGGCGCGAGGTCAGCGTCGGGGCGCCGGCGGCGTTCTCCAGGATGAACTTCTTGGCGTATTCGCCGGTCTGGATGTCCGTCAGGCACTGGCGCATGGCCTTGCGGGTTTCGTCCGTGACGATCTTCGGGCCCGTTTCGTACTCGCCGAACTCGGCGTTGTTCGAAATCGAGTAGTTCATGTTGGCGATGCCGCCTTCGTAGATCAGGTCGACGATCAGCTTCAGTTCGTGCAGGCACTCGAAGTACGCCATTTCGGGCGCGTAGCCGGCTTCCACCAGCGTATCGAAACCGGCCTTGATCAGTTCGACGGTGCCGCCGCACAGCACGGCCTGTTCGCCGAACAGGTCGGTTTCGGTTTCTTCGCGGAAGTTGGTTTCGATGATGCCGGCACGGCCGCCGCCGTTGGCGCTGGCGTACGACAGGGCCACGTCGCGCGCGGCGCCCGACTTGTCCTGGTACACGGCCACGAGGTGGGGCACGCCGCCGCCTTGCTTGTAGGTGTTGCGGACCGTATGGCCGGGGGCCTTCGGCGCGATCATGATGACGTCGATGTCTTCGCGCGGCACGACCTGGCCGTAGTGCACGTTGAAGCCGTGGGCGAAGGCCAGCGCGGCGCCGGCCTTGATGTTGGCGTGCACTTCCTTGTTGTAGACCGAAGCGATGTTCTCGTCGGGCAGCAGCATCATGACGATGTCGGCGGCCTTGACGGCGTCGGCGACTTCCTTGACTTCCAGGCCGGCGTTGGCGGCCTTGTTCCACGAGGCGCCGCCCTTGCGCAGGCCGACCACGACCTTCACGCCGGAGTCATGCAGGTTCTGCGCGTGCGCATGGCCTTGCGAGCCGTAGCCGATGATGGCGACGGTCTTGCCCTTGACGAGGGAGAGATCGCAGTCTTTGTCGTAGAAAACTTTCATGGTTGTGCTCCAGATTCCAGTATTTTGGATAATTGTTTGGTTCAGATGTAGGGTGCGGCTGGAAGGCCGGTCAAATCTTCAAAATCCGTTCACCGCGTCCGATGCCGGACACGCCGGTGCGCACGGTTTCAAGGATGGCACTGCGGTCCAGGGCCTCCAGGAAGGCCTGTACTTTTTCCTGCACCCCGGTGAGTTCGATGGTGTAGGACTTGTCGGTCACGTCGATGATGCGGCCGCGGAAGATGTCCGCCATGCGCTTCATCTCTTCGCGCTCCTTGCCCACGGCGCGCACCTTAACGAGCATCAGCTCGCGCTCGATGTGCGCGCCTTCGGTCAGGTCGACGACCTTGACCACGTCCACCAGGCGGTTCAGGTGCTTGGTGATCTGCTCGATGATCTCGTCGGAACCGGTGGTCACGATGGTCATGCGGGACAGCGTGGCGTCCTCGGTGGGGGCCACGGTCAGGGTCTCGATGTTGTAGCCCCGCGCGGAAAACAGGCCCACCACGCGCGACAGCGCGCCGGGTTCGTTTTCGAGGAGGACGGAAATCACGTGCTTCATGGGGGCCTCCTTACAGGTCTTCAGAGCCGAGCAGCATTTCGGTCAGCCCGCGGCCGGCCTTGACCATCGGCCACACGTTTTCGGTGCGGTCGGTGATGAAGTCCAGGAAGACCAGGCGGTCCTTGTGCTTCTTGAACGCTTCGCGCAGCGCGGGCTCGACGTCAGCCGGACGCTCGATGCGCAGACCCACGTGGCCATAGGCCTCGGCCACTTTGACGAAATCGGGCAGCGAATCCATGTAGGACTCGGAATAGCGCGAACCGTAGTCGATCTGCTGCCACTGCCGGACCATGCCCAGGAAGCGGTTGTTCAGGCAGACGATCTTCGGCGTCAGGCGGTACTGGTGGCAGGTCGACAGTTCCTGGATGTTCATCTGGATCGACGCCTCGCCGGTGATCACCGCGACGTCGTGTCCGGGATTGGCCATCTGCACGCCCATGGCGTACGGCAGGCCCACGCCCATGGTGCCCAGGCCGCCGGAGTTGATCCAGCGGCGCGGCTTGTCGAACTTGTAGTATTGCGCCGCCCACATCTGGTGCTGGCCCACGTCGGACGTGACGAAGGCGTCGCCGCCGGTCACTTCCCAGAGCTTTTCCACCACGAACTGCGGCTTGATGACCTCGTCCGAGTTGGCGAACTTCAGGCATTCCTTGCCGCGCCAGGTCTCGACCTGCTCCCACCACTTGGCGATGGAGGCCGGCTTGTGCTCGGCCGAGGCGATGTCGTACTGCGCGCTGAGGTCGGCCAGCACATCCTTCACGTTGCCCACGATCGGGACGTCCACGCGCACGCGCTTGGAGATCGAGGAGGGATCGATGTCGATATGGATGATCTTGCGGGCGTTCTGCGCGAAATGCTTGGGGTTGCCGATCACGCGGTCGTCGAAGCGCGCGCCGATGGCCAGCAGCACGTCGCAATGCTGCATCGCCATATTGGCTTCGTAGGTGCCGTGCATGCCGGGCATGCCCACGAACTGGCCGCTGCTGGCGGGATAGCCGCCCAGGCCCATCAGGGTGCTGGTGCAGGGCGCGCCCAGTTGCGTCACGAGCTTGTTGAGCTCGGGCGCGGCGTTCGACAGGATGACCCCGCCGCCCGTGTAGATCATCGGGCGCTCGGCGGACAGCAGCATCTGCACGGCTTTCTTGATCTGCCCCTGGTGGCCCTTGTTGACGGGCGCATAGGAGCGCATCGAGATCTCGCCCTTGGGCGGCGCGTACTTGCACTGCGCGACGGTGACGTCCTTGGGGATGTCCACCAGCACCGGGCCGGGACGGCCGGTGCGCGCGATGAAGAACGCGCGGCGCATGGTCTCGGCCAGGTCCTTGACGTCGCGCACCAGGAAGTTGTGCTTGACGCAGGGACGCGTGATGCCGACGGTGTCGCATTCCTGGAAGGCGTCCTCGCCGATGGCCGCAGTGGGCACCTGCCCGCTGATGATGACCATCGGGATGGAATCCATATAGGCGGTGGCGATGCCGGTGACGGCATTGGTCACGCCCGGGCCGCTGGTCACGATGCAGACGCCGACCTTCTGCGACGAGCGCGAATAGGCATCGGCGGCGTGCACGGCAGCTTGCTCGTGGCGCACCAGGATATGCTGGAATTTGTCTTGCTTGAAAATCGCGTCGTAGATGTAGAGCACCGCGCCGCCGGGGTAGCCGAAAACGTGTTCCACGCCTTCTTCGGCCAGGCAGCGCACGACGATATCGGCGCCATTCAGTTCCATGTTGTCATTCCTTTCAAAACCGGCCCTGCAAACCCTGCCTGCTGCTCGCCCGGATACGGCGGCAACTGAACCCATACCGGCTGCGGCAACATGATCCGGCGCTTAGCGGCTCACGGAGCCACGCCACCCGGACACCTTGCCGACCCGGCACACGCTCGACAGAACGCAGTGCAAACGCCCCTGGGGGACGCTGGAGGTCGAAATGGAAGCCTTGGCAACACACGCTTGTGGCGCGGCCAACGGCAGGTGTAACTGCTGCGGGATGGCTGGGAGGTGACCCTGGCCATCCGCCTCAACGCGCCGGCTTCGGATAGGCAGGCCGGCGCAAGTGGAGGAATTTACCGCGTTGCGTCAAAGGTGGCAAATCGGCTTTTGCCGGCGCGTTGCGCGGAAGGTTCGGTAACCATCCGACCCCAAAAAATTACTCAGTCTCTCTATACTTATTCCGTCGTCCAGAACCGAGCCCCCGCCCATGGATTTGCGCATCGCCAGCATTCGCCGCTTCCTTTACAGCCACTATTTCTTCGGAGGGGTGCGCCAGGGGGTGGGGATGCTGTTGCCCGTGCTGGTGCTGGGCGGCATCTTCGGCAACTACACGACCGGGCTGGTTGCGACCTTCGGCGCGCAGTGCCTGGCCATCATCGACCAGCCCGGCGGCCCGCAGCGCCATCGCACCAACGAAATGCTGGGCGGCGCGGCGCTGGGCACGCTGACCGTGGTCATCACCGGGCTGGCGTCCTCGCATCCGGTGCTGATCTGGCTGGCCGTCATCGCGCAGTGCTTCGTCTATTCCATGTTCACCGTCTTCGGCAAGCGCGGCGGGCTGATCGGCTTCGCCGGCCTGCTGCTGATGACGCTGACCATGCACTCCCCGCTGGAACCTCACCAAGTGCTGGCGCACGCGGCGGCCACGCTGGGCGGGGCGCTGTTCTACGTGGCGTTCAGCCTGGGTTTCTCGCGCCTGTTCTGGCTGCGCGAGGAGCAGCAGGCCATGTCGGTGGCGCTGTTCGCCACGGCCGACTACGTCGCCGCCCGCGCCGCCTTCTACGACGATACGGCCGACCTGGACGAAGCCTACCGCACACTGATCCAGCGCCAGTCCGTCATGACGGAAAAGCACCAGGCGGCGCGCGACATGGTGCTGCGCGCCCTGCCCCGCGGCAAGGGCCTGGGCGACCGCCAGCGCGTGATGATCTGGAATATGTTCGTGGACATGCTGCAGTTGCTGGATACGCTGGTGGCCACGCATACCGACTACGCGGCGCTGCGCCGCGCGCTGGCCGGCAACGACTGCCTGATGTTCATGCGCGACGCGCTGGTGAAGATGTCGCTGGAGCTCAACCGCATCGCGCTGGACGTATCGCGCGGGCGCAAGGTGCAGTACCGCAGCAGCGCCAAGGCCGAACTGCGCGCCATCGAATACGAAATCGAACAGCTCAAGCAGCAGGGCCTGGGCGAACGCGAACCCGAAATGCTGGCGCTGATCGTGCAGGTGCTGCGCCGCCTGCGCAATTCGGCGCGCATCGTGGACCGGCTGGCCGACCACACCGCCGCCTCGCCGGACGCCAGGCCCACCGACGTACTGCGCATCAACAAGTCGCTGACGCGCTTTATCTCGCGCCAGGAGTTCCGCCTGGGGCTGCTGACCAGCAACCTGCGCCTGGACTCGCCGCATTTCCGCTACGCGCTGCGCGTGACGGCCGCCGCGGCGATCGCCATGACGCTCGCCAGCCGCTGGCTGTCGCCCGAGTTCTCCGCGCACAACTACTGGATCATGCTGACCATCGTCATCATCATGAAGCCGGGTTTCGCGCTGACGCGCCAGCGCAACGGCTGGCGGCTGATGGGCACCGTCATCGGCTGCCTCTGCGCGCTGCTGCTGTTCCACCTGACCGAGCGGCCCGAGATCCTGTTCGCCGTGCTGCTGGGCGCCTGCATCATGGGCAACAGCCTGGTGCAGTTGAACTACATGGCCAGCGCCATCTTTAACACGCTGTTCGTGGTGCTGGTCTTCCATTTCGTGTCGCCGGGCACCGTCTCCATGTCGGTGATCGGCGAACGCGCCATCGACACGCTGCTGGGCTGCGCGCTGGCGCTGATCTGCAGCTACATCCTGCCGTGGTGGGAGGCCCGCTACCTGAAGCCGCTGGCCGCGGCGGCCACGCGCGCCAACCGCGAATACCTGATGGCCGGCCTGCGCTATGTCAACGCCATGCAGGCCCATGGCGCCCCGGTGGGCGCGGCCGCCGGCGAAACCCCGGCGGTCACGGACGCCGACCTGGCGTGGCGCCTGGCGCGCAAGAACGTGCACATCTCGTTCAGCAATTTCGCCGAGGCCTTCTACCGCATGATGAGCGAGCCGCAGTCGCACCAGGTGAGCGTGCCCGAACTGAACAACCTGCTGATCCAGAACCACATCCTGGCCTCGCAGATCACGGCGGCCATCCCCATCCTGGCCGCCCTGCCCGCCACGCCCGAAGCGGTGCAGCGGGCGCTGACCGGCATGGTGGAATTGCTGGACGAAAACCGCGCCCAGGCGCCGGCCGACCTGCCCACCCAGTTCGACACCGAGGGCGAGAAGGCGGCGCTGGTCTACCCGGTCAAGCAGATGCTGAAGGCCGCCCACATGATCCGGCAGGAACTGCAGGCCCTGGACGATCCCGCGCATGCGCCGCCGGTGGCGGCCGCGGCGTGAGCGTCCAGGACGGGGGCCGCAGCCCTACGCCTTGCGCCTGAAGACGAGCTTGTCTTCGGACGAGGCGGACGCGTCGAACTTGTAGCCTTCCAGGTCGAAGCCCTGCAGGCCCTCGGGCTTGGACACCTTGTGCAGGATGGCGTAGCGCGCCATCAGGCCGCGCGCGCGCTTGGCGTGGAAGCTGATGACCTTCCAGGCGCCGTTCTTCCAGTCCTGGAACACGCATTGCACCACGCGCGCCTTCAAGGTCTTCAGATCGACCGACTTGAAATATTCCTCGGACGCCAGGTTGACGATCACCGGCGCCTTCTGGCCCGCCTGCCGTTCGTTCAGGTAATCGGCGATGGTCGACCCCCAGTACTCGTACAGGTTCTTGCCCTTGGGCGTGGCCAGCCGCGTGCCCATTTCCAGGCGGTACGGCTGCATCAGGTCCAGCGGACGCAAGACGCCGTACAGGCCGCTGAGGATGGCCACATGCTCTTGCGCCCAGTCCAGTTGCCTGGCCGACAGGGTGGAGGCTTCCAGCCCTTCGTACACGTCGCCGTTGAAGGCCAGCGCCGCCTGGCGCGAGTTGGCCTGCGTGAAGCTGCGCTTCCAGTGGGCGTAGCGCTGCACGTTCAGTTCGGACAGGGCCGGGCTCAGGCTCATGAGCTCGGAGATATCCTCGGCCGACTTGGTCTTCAGCACCTTGATCAGGCCGGCGGCCTGGTCCACGAACAGCGGCTGGGTATGCGTCTCGACATGCAGCGGCGAGTCGTAGTCCAGCTTCTTGGCGGGGGAAAGCAGAAACAGCATTGCGGGGTTCCTTTGTTCAGCGCGCCGTCCAGCCGCCATCGACCGAGACGGACGTTCCTGTGATTTGCGCGGCGGCGTCCGAGGCCAGGAACACGGCGGTGCCGCCCAATTGTTCCGGCGTCACGAACTGCAGCGACGGCTGCTTTTCGGCCAGCAGTTCGCGCGCGGCGGTTTCCTGGTCCACGCCGCCCTTCTCGGCCAGCGCGGTGATCTGCTTTTCGACGAGCGGGGTGCGGACCCAGCCCGGGCAGATGGCGTTGGCGGTAATGCCCTGCCCCGCCGTTTCCAGCGCGGTGACCTTGGTGAAGCCCACGACGCCATGCTTGGCGGCCACGTAGGCCGACTTATTGGCCGACGCCACCAGGCCGTGCGCCGAGGCGATGTTGATGATGCGGCCGAAACCCTGCTTCTTCATGTGCGGCAGCGCGGCGGCGGTGCCGTGGAACACCGCCGACAGGTTCAGCGCCAGGATCGCGTCCCACTTCTCGACCGGGAAATCCTCGATCTGCGCGGTGTGCTGGATGCCGGCGTTGTTCACCAGGATGTCGATGCGGCCCAGTTGGCGCACGGTATTCTCGACCAGGTCGCGCACGGCCGAACCCTTGGACAGGTCGGCGCCGTCGTAGATCACCTTCACGCCATGCTTGTCGGCCAGGCCGGCGCGGACCTTCTCGATCTCCGCCGCATCGCCGAAACCGTTCAAGACGATATCGGCGCCCTGCTCGGCGAAGGCCGTGGCGATACCCAGGCCGATGCCGCTGGTGGAACCGGTGACAAGGGCGACTTTTCCTTTAAGCATGAGCGTTCTCCTGTGATCTGGCACATAGGGCGGGAAGCAAGGCAAGCGTCAAGTGTAGCTGCCCGGCATGACGGCAATCATGCCATGCCCATGCGGCCGGCGGGGTCAAGCCGAGGGCGGCTTGTCCGCGGGTCCGGACGGCGGCGCTTCGGGCCCGGCGGAGCCGGACGGTTCGGCCACCGGCAGGTCCGCCATGCCGCCCCGGTTTTCGGGGATGCGCTCCAGCAGCTTGATGAGCACCGGCACCACGCCCATGGAGATCGCCACCACCACGGCCAGCACGTCGCGCTGCTCCAGGTCCATCAGGTGGTTGTCCCAGGCCTCGTTGAAGATGGCGAAGCTGAACTCGCCGCCCTGCGCCAGCGCGATGGCGAACAGCAGGCGGTGGTAGCGGGGCAGGCCGAGAAAGCGCGCAAAACCGTACAGCACCAGCCCCTTGATCAGGAGCAGCGCGGTCACCCCAAAAATGATGAAAACCCAATGGTGCTGCACCACCCGCAGATTTACCGACATGCCGATGGCCACGAAGAACAGGCCCAGCAGCAAGCCCTTGAACGGATCGATGGCTTTTTCCAGTTCGTCGCGATAGCGCGATTCCGCCATCAGCACGCCCACCAGGAATCCGCCCAGGCCCGCCGATAGGCCGGCGTAGTCGAACAACTGCGCGGCGCCCACCACCATCAGCAGCGCGGCGGCCGTGAACAGCTCGTTCAACTGCGCCCTGGCCGCCCAGCCCAGCAACCGCATCCGGTGAGCCACGGCGACCACGACCACGGCGATCAGCGCCTCCTTGAAGGACGGCGCCGACGTGCCGTCCGTGCCCAGCAGGCCGGCCGCGACCAGCATGGGAATCGCGGCGATGTCCTGGAACAGCAGCAGCCCCAGCGCCGACCGGCCCAGCGGCATGCGCATCAGTCCCCGCTCCTCCAGCAGGCGCAAGGCCACCGCCGTGGACGACAGCGCCAGCGACAGGCCGCAAAGTACCGCCGCCTGCCATTCCATCCCGGCCAGGTGCCGCAGCGCCCCGCCGAACACCACGCCCAGCAGCAGGCCGCAGGCCAGCATCTGCAGGGAACCCAGGACGAAGACTTCGTTGCGCATGGCCCACAGGCGCCTGGGCGAAAGCTCCAGCCCGATGATGAACAGCATCATCACCACGCCCCACCGGGAGACCCCGATCATGGTGTCGACGTTCGTGACCAGCTTCAGGCACGACGGCCCCACCAGCACGCCCGCGATCAGATAGCCCGGAATGGCGCCCAGGCCCAGCCGCTGCGTGACGGGTACGCAAAGCACGGCCGCAAGCAGAAGGATGAGGATGAGATCCATGGGGCGATGGGTTCGGGCGGAGGCCGGAAAAGACGGCGCTCATGGCCGGTATTGTGGGGATTCTGGGCAAAGAATGCCGCCGCCAGAAGTCAGTTGAAACCCCTGATGGGCGTCTTTCAGACACCGCTTTACACGAACGAAAAAAATCCTGTAGAATTGCGGGCTTCGCTAGTTCGACGACGAAGATCCTTCCGACCAGGGATCTTTTGTGGAATGTGGAATCCATTTCGCCGCCATCGACACGCAATAGCGGAAAGGAGAGGTGGCAGAGTGGTCGAATGTACCTGACTCGAAATCAGGCGTACGGTATCCCCGTACCGTGGGTTCGAATCCCACCCTCTCCGCCAGTATTCAAAAAAGGCCAATCCCTAGGGATTGGCCTTTTTGCGTTCAGACCGGCGCCGTCGGACGGGCCAGTTGGAACAGGTCCGTGCTGCGGGCATACCAGCCGCCCCCGTGCATGCGCGCGATCAGCGCCATGGCGGGCGTATCCACATGGCCGCGCGCGGCGTCCTGCACGTAGGCGTCGTCGACGTGCGCGCCCAGCACCCGGCCGATCACCACGATCTGCCGCGGGCCGGTGACGACGGTCGCCTGGCTCACGCATTCCAGCGACACCGGGCTGCCCTCGATCAGGGGCGGACGCACGTGGACGGCCGGCCTGGCCGTCAGGCCGGCCGCCGCCAGTTCGTCCACATCCGGCGGATAGTCCGCGCAGGTCTGGTTCATCTGCCGCACCAGCGGCTCCGGCACCAGGTTCACGACGAATTCGCCGTTCTCGATGATGTTGGCGCCCGAATCCTTCAGTTCCCCGCTGGCATGGCGCATCAGCCCGATGGCGACCGTGGGCGGCTGGTGCCCCATGACGTTGAAGAAGCTGAACGGCGCCGCGTTGACGACGCCTTTGCCGGAAACCGTGGTGACCCACGCGATCGGGCGCGGGGTGACGGTCGACGTCAGCACGTTGTAGACCGTCTGCGCTGGCAAGGCGCTGAAATCGAAATGCATGGCTCAAGCCTCCTGCTGCTGGCCGGCGGTGTCGATGGCTGAAACGGCGCGCTTGGCGCGGGTGTCGACCTGCAACTGGAAAACGTCGGGCCGCGCGTAGTGGCCGGCGACGTCGAAATCGTACTTGCCGCGCAGGATCTGGTTGGGATCGATGTCGGCGTACAGAATGGTTTCACCCGAGAAATCGGGGCCCGCCAGCACCTCGCCCAGGGGGCCGATGATGGCGCTGCCGCCGCGCATCAGCACGGTGTCCGGCTTGTCGCCCAGCGCGCATTCGAAGTCGTCGGGATAGGCGTCGCGGCGCAGGTGCTGGCATGACGTGAGCACATAGCAGCGCCCTTCCAGCGCGATGTGGCGCATGCTGGGGATCCACGAATCGCGGTCGTCGGCGGTGGGCGCGCAATACAGCGCCACGCCCTGGCTGTACATGTACATGCGCAGCATGGGCATGTAGTTCTCCCAGCAGATGACCGCGCCGATCTTGCCGTAGGGGGTGTCGAAGACGGGCAGGGTCGAGCCGTCGCCGAATCCCCAGATCAGGCGTTCGCCCGCCGTGGGCATCAGCTTGCGGTGCTTGCCCGCCAGCCCGTGCCGGCCGTTGAAATACAGCACGGTGCAGTACAGCGTGCCGCCGTCGGCTTCGATGCAGCCCATTACCACGAAGCTGTCGGTCTCGGCCGCGGCCTCGGCGATCAGCGCGACTTCCTCGCCGTCCAGCCGCACGGCCTGGCGGTGGTAGCTGGCGTAGGCGTCGCGGCCCTCGGGCTTGCGCATGCCTATCGGCGCGCCGAAGGAATTGCCCTTGGGGTAGCCGCCCAGGAACGCTTCGGGGAACACCTGCACCCGGGCGCCCTGCTCGGCCGCCTGGCGGATCAGGGACGCCGCCTTCTGGGCGCAGGCCATGCTGTCGGTGGGTATGGATGCCGCCTGGATGACGGCGGCCTTGAAGCTTTGTTGCGCGGACATGTCTCTCCTCTCTCTCAGTGTGCCGGGTCTTCGTCGATGGCCCGGGCGCGGGTGTTCGGCAGGAACAGGCTGCCGATGACGCCGACCACCGCCGTCACCGCGACGGGGTACATCAGGCCGCCGAAAATATTGCCGCTGGCCTGTGCCAGGTAGGTGGCGGTAAAGGGCACGATACCGCCAAAGATGCCGGCGCCGATGTGGTACGGGAAGGATAGCGCCGTATAGCGGATGCGGGCCGGGAACAGTTCGACCAAGTAGGACGCGACCGGGCCGTAGACCATGGCGACGACGGCCGTCATCAAGACCAGGATCAGGACGATGGTGGTGCTGTCGACGCGCGCGGGGTCGGCGCGCTCGGGATAGCCGGCCGCCGTCAGCGCGGCAGCGTAGCCCGCCCGGTCGAAGCCGTCGACGGTCTTGCCGCCCACGCTCATGGCGATCTCCCGGCCCGGCAGCGGCGCGGCGTATTCGAAGTTGATGCCCTTGCCGACCAGGAATTTCTTGGCCTGCACGCATACCTTTTTATGGTCGGCATGGCTGCCTATCATCGCGGCCTGCAGCCCGAAATCGCAGGCGCCGCCGCTCACGTCGGCGTGCACGCGCACCGGCGTGCTCTGCATGGCTTGCGCCAGGGCGGGGTTGCCGGCCTTCAGCAGCACGTCGAACATGGAGTGGTAGCCCAGGGCGGCGATGAACAGGCCCGCCATCATGATCCACTTGCGGCCGATGCGGTCGGACAGCCAGCCGAACAGCACGAAGGTCGGCGCGCCGATGATGAAGCCGATCAGGATCAGCGTGTAGACGCTGGTCTGGTCGAGCTGCACGGCCTGCTGCATGAAAATCATGACGTAGAACTGGCCGGTAAAGTAGGTGGCCCCCTGGCCGGCGGTAACGCCGATCAGCGCCAGCAGCACCAGCCGCAGGCTGGGCCATTGGCCGAAGGTTTCCTTGACCGGATTCTTCGACAGGCGGTTCTGCTGCTTCATCCGCGTGAACACCGGCGACTCGTGCAGCTTGGCGCGCACGTAGATCGAAATGGCCAGCATCACGATCGACAGGATGAACGGCAGGCGCCAGCCCCATTGCCGGAAGTCCTCGGCGCTCATCGAGGCCTGCGTGCACAGGATCACGATCAGCGACAGGATCAGGCCCGCCGACGAGGTAATCTGGATCCAGCCCGTCAACAGCCCGCGGCGCCTGGGCTCGCAGTGCTCGGCCACGTAGATCACGGCGCCGCCGTACTCGCCGCCCACCGCCAGGCCCTGAACGACCCGCAGGGTCAGCAGCAGGATCCACGACAGATGGCCCGCCGATTCATAGGTGGGCAGGCAGCCGATCAACACGGTCGCGCCGCCCATCATCACCACCGTGATCAGGAAGGTGTACTTGCGGCCCAGCTTGTCGCCCAGGTAGCCGAACAGCACCGCGCCCAGCGGCCGGATGATGAAACCCACCGCCAGCGCGCCCAGCGCGGCCAGCAGCGCCACCGTGGGGTTGTCCTGCGGGAACAGCACCTGGCTCATGAAGACGGCCAGGGTTCCGTAGATGAAAAAGTCGTACCACTCGAACAAGGTGCCCAAGGTCGAAGCCACCACCACCTGGCGTTCCTCTTTCCGGCTGAGCGTCTGCTCCGCGCCGATGCGCTGCATTGCGATATTCGCTTCCATGCTTGCTTTTCCCCAATCGCTTAGATTGATATTGCTGTAGTCATTAACTATTATCAAACTTAACGCCGATCGCGAAAAAGCTGGGGAAAACCCGACGGCAGCGCTTTCGCCCCGGCCGGAACCCGCCGCCGCCGCTGCTACACTGCCGCCAGAATCACAGTGGAGGCAGCAATGGCAAGGCCCGCCGGCAAGGTCGAAAAGCACGCAGAACAGACGCCAACCGCTGCGCGCAGGGGCATCCAATCGATCGAAGTGGGGTTCCGGATCCTGGACGTGATCCGCAAGACCGGCCGCCCGATGCCCCTGAAGGAAATCGCGGACGCCTGTGAATTGACCGTGCCCAACGTCCATTACTACCTGGTGAGCTTCCAGAAAGTGGGCGTGGTGCAGCAGCACGCGGACACCGGCCATTACGGCCTGGGCCCCTATGCCCTGCGGCTGGGCCTCGCGGCCCTGGAGCAGTTCGACGTGTTCACGACCGCCCGTCCCATCATGGCCGACGTGGCGGCCGTCACCGGCCACACCGTGTTCCTGGGCGTGTGGGGCAACAAGGGCCCCACCATCGTCTACCGGGTGGAAGGCAGCCGCAGCCGGCCCTTGCTGGAACTGCGCGTGGGCAGCGTGCTGCCGCTGCTGTCTTCCGCGCTGGGCCGGAACTTCCTGGCGCACCTGCCGGAGGCCAGCACCCGCGAACTGCTGGAACAGGAAATGGCCTCGTCGGTGCCCGAAGGGCATGGCGGCGCGGCCGGCAATTCCTATACGCCGCAGGACGTGCAGGCCATCCGCGACGAAGTGCGCAAGCACCATCTCAGCCGCTGCCGCGACGCGCTGCTGCCGCACTTCACGTCCCTGTCGGCGCCCATCTTCGACATGCTGGGCGAAATGAAAGCCGCGATCACGCTGATGGGCCCGGTGGGCGCCATCGACGACGACCTGCAGTCCGACACCGCCCGGCTGCTCAGCGAAAAGGCCCGCTCGATCTCGGCCACGGCCGGCTGGGTGGATCCGCAGGCGCGCTGAGCGGCGCGGCCTGCCGGCTCACGCTCCCGCATCGGGCAGGCGCCCCGGCGGCGGCGTGCCGGCCACGTTCCTCCGGTAGTAGAGAATGAATTCCGGCGCCGGCATGGGCTTGCCGAACAGCCAGCCCTGGCCGAAATTCACCTTGCGGGCCTTCAGGTGGTCCGCCTGCTCCTGGCGCTCTATGCCTTCGGCCACGGTCAGCAGGTTCAACGACTTCGCCATGTCGATGATGTGGTCGGTCACCTTGTGGGTGGCGGAATCCGTGCCTATGGTGTCGACGAAGGATTTGTCGATCTTCAGGGTGTCCAGCGGCAGCCGCTGCAGGTACGACAGGCTGGAATAGCCGGTGCCGAAATCGTCGATGGCCACGGCGTGCCCCTGCGCCCGGGCCTGCTCGATGATGCTGCAGGCCTTGTCCACGTCCATGAATCCCCGCTCGGTGGCCTCCAGCCAGATCTGCCGGGCGTCGATCGCCGTGCCTTCGAGCATGCGCTGCAGCATGCGCAGCGCCTTGCCGTCCTTGAGGTCGGCAGCGCTCAGGTTCACGGCGATGTGCGCGCCGCGGTCCCCGGCGAGCAGGTCCTCCATGTCGCGGATCACCAGGCGGAACACCTCTTCGGTGATGCGGGTCATCAGCCCGTTCTCCTCGGCAATGGAGAGGAACAGGTCGGGCCGCAGCGCCTTGCCGGCAGGCCGGATCCACCGGACCAGGGCCTCCGCGCCCACGCAGCGGCCGCTCTGGAGATCGATGATGGGTTGATAGTGGACGACGAATTCGCGCCGCCGCAGGGCGATGGCCAGTTCGCCCGCGATCGACAGGCGCCGGCGCGACAGCCAGACCACCAGGCCGATCATGAGCGCGGCGGCCAGCGCGCCCAGAGGCAGCCAGAACAATCTTTCGCGCCGCAGCGCGCCCAACGCCTCGGTTTGCGGTTCCAGCAACACGACCGCCAGGTCGGCGTTGCGGGCCACGGCGGTCAGATAGGCTTCATCGATATCCAGCCTGCCGCCGTTCAGCGCCTGGGACACCAGCACCAGGTCCGGATTGTTGCGGGTGCCCAGCATGCCCACCCCAGGCAGGACCACCGCCAACTGGACGCCGTCGGCCGGCCCTTTTTCGGTGAAGCGTCCCGGTTCCAGCAAGGCGCTGTAATCGCCGTAGCGCACCGCAACCATGCGGATGCCGGGGCTGACGACGGGCACCGCTTCCAGCAGCAGTTGGGCGCCGTTGGCCAGCGTGAGCTGGGCCGGAACCAGCGGCTCTTCGTAGCTGGGAACGCCCCAGGTGGTGCACCTCACGCTGTTGCCCGCCACGTAGGCCAGTTCGTCGACGGCGCGGTCCCGCAGGGCCAGCGCCCGCAGGTGCCGGATATGCAGGGGCGAACACGGTTCGAACGGCTCCTCGTCGACCGCGCGCAGCATCGCCACCGTCTGGTCCAGCAGGCCCTGCACGTGCTTCAGCGTCCGTTCGGCCTGCGCCTGCAGGTCGCGCTGCTCCACCGCGACGGCGCGGGACCAGGACATGTGGAGCGCGAACCCGATGGGCAGCAGGGCCGCGGCGGCAACGAAAGCGATGGCGATTCCGATTACGTACTTGCGCGGCATCGAAGCCTGCCCCCAGGGATCGCCGACCGGCGAAAGTTATATCTTTTTACACTTTTTGGGGACCAGGTGTCTCCGTGATTTTTTGCCGCCGGGCCGCCCCAAGGCAAAAGACGGCCCCCTCGGGGGGCAGCAAGCCGGAGGCGCAGCGTGGGGGCCCTTTTGCCGCCGGGCCGCCCCAAGGCAAAAAGCGCCCCCTCGGGGGGCAGCAAGCCGAAGGCGCAGCGTGGGGGCCTCTTTTGCCGCCGGGCCGCCCCAAGGCAAAAAGCGCCCCCTCGGGGGGCAGCAAGCCGAAGGCGCAGCGTGGGGGCCTCTTTTGCCGCCGGGCCGCCCCAAGGCAAAAGACGGCCCCCTCGGGGGGCAGTAAGCCGGAGGCGCAGCGTGGGGGCCCTTTTTCAGCCGGGCCGCTCAGCCTTCCGCGACGATCTTCGCGTCCTTGATCGTCCTGGCGAATTTCTCCTGTTCCTGCTTCATGAAATCGGCGAAGCGCTGCACGCTGCCGCCGCCGTCCTCGGCCCCGACCTGGGCCAGCTTTTGCTGCACGTCCTCCATCGCCAGGACCTGGTCTATGTCCTGGTTCATGCGCCGGACCATCGCCCCCGGCATGCCGCCCGGCCCCACCATGCCGAACCAGATGCTGGCCTCGAAGCCGGGATAGCCCTGCTCCGCCACGGTGGGCACGTCCGGCTGGCTCCTGGACCGCTGCTGCAGGGTCTGCGCCAGCGCGATCACCTTGCCGGACTGCAGCAGCGGCGTCGCGGTGGTCATGCCTTCGAAGCAGTACTGGACGTGGCCGCCCAGGAGGTCGTTCATCAGGGGCGCGGACCCCTTGTAGGGCACGTGCAGCACATCGATGCCGGCTCGCGCCTTGAAGATCTCCAGCGCGAGGTGCTGGGCCGAGCCGGTGCCGGCCGAGCCGAACACGATCTTGCCGGGCTGGGCCCGGCACAGCTCGACCAGTTCGGGCAGCGTCCTGGCCGGCTGCGAGGCGCCGCCGATCAGGATGGTGGGCGTCTTGCCCACCAGCGCGATGGGCGAAAAATCGCGGTCCACCGAATAGGCCAGCTTGGGTTGCAGGCCGGGCGCGATACCGTGGCTGTTCACGTGCGCCATCAGCAGCGTATTGCCGTCATTGGGCTGGCGGGCCACCTGCTCGGCGGCGATGATGCCCGCCGCGCCCGCGCGGTTCTCCACGATGACGGGAATGTTCCACAGCACGCCCAGCTTCTGTCCCAGCAGGCGCGCCAGCACGTCGGTGCCCCCGCCCGCCGGGAATCCCACCACGATCTTCACCGGCCCCGAGGGCATGTCCTGCGCCCGCGCCGCCGCCGGCAGCACAAGCGCCGCCCCCAGCGCCGCGGCGCCGGTCATGAATTGCCTACGTTGCATGCTTGTCTCCTCGCGCGCCGGTCTGTCGCCGGCGACTGGTTATGAAAGGGCTGCCTGGGGAAGCGCCGCCAGCCGCCCTGCCAGCTCCTCGGCCTGGATTTCGTTCAACTCGACCAATGGCGGCCGCACGACGGCCCATGCCGGGTCGCCGCGGCGCTGCGCGATCGCGGCCTTCATGGCGGAAATCATGGGGTAGGACTGGAAGATGGCGCGGGTCTCGTTCAGCGCGCGCTGCCGCGCCTCGGCGCCGTCTTCGCGCCAACGGCGATAGAGCTCGACGATGGGGCCGGCGTTGACGTTGCCGGTGGCGGTGATGCAGCCGGCGCCGCCCGCGCGCAGGGTATCCAGCAGCACCGTTTCCGTGCCGGCGAATACGTCGAAACCGCGCGGCTGGAAGTCGCGCAGCATCGCTTCCGTATTGGCCCAGTCGCCCGAACTGTCCTTGACGCCCGCGACGATGCCGGGGAATTCGCCCAGCAGGCGCTCGATCAGCGCCAGGCTGATCGGCACGCCCGACACCGGCGGGATGTGGTACAGGTAGATGCGCAGCCGTTCATCGGCCACCTGCTCGATCACCTGCGCGAAGGCGCGGAACAGGCCTTCGTCGCTGACGCCCTTGTAGTAGAACGGCGGCAGCATGAGCACGCCGCCGCAACCCGCCTGCACGGCGTGCTTCGTCAGTTCGACCGCATCGGGCAAGGCGCAGGCGCCCGTGCCGGGCATCATGCGCGCCGCCGGCAGGCCCGCCTCCAGCAAGGCGTCCAGCAACCCGCGCTTTTCCGCCACGGCAAGCGAATTGGCCTCGGAGTTGGTGCCAAAGATGGCCAGGCCGGCACCCTGCTCGAGCAAGGCGCGGCAGTGCTCGACGAAGCGCGGAGCGCTGGGCGAAAGGTCCGCGTCGAACGGCGTCAGCACAGGAGAATAGACGCCCTGCGGGCGGTCGGGGGCAGCGTTGCTCATGCGGATTCTCCAGGGGTCAACGGCCGACGCGGGTCCATTTGCCGTAGCGTTCGACCATGCGTTCGTCGAAGCCGAATCCCAGGCCGGGCTCCTGGTGCAGGACCACGCGCCCCTGCTTATGCGTCAATTGCCGATCGACCAGCTTGCGGAAGTTCAGCACCTGGTCGTCCCAGAAGAATTCGACATAGCGGGCATTGGGCGTGGCCGCCACCAGCGGCGCATGCACGTCGTGGAACCAGTGCGGGCAGACCACGACGCCGTAGCTGGCGGCGGTGGCAGCGATGCGCTTCCATTCGGTGATGCCGCCGCAAACGGCGGCGTCGGTCTGCAGGATGCCCGCCGCGCCCTTGTCCAGCAGTTCCTTGTGGTACCAGCGGCCGTAGCCGATTTCGGCGGTCGCGATGGGCAGGCGCGTCAGGCGCGCCAGCTTGGCGTGGCTGTCGATGTCGTCGGGGCCGAAGGGTTCCTCGATGAAGTAGGGATCGTATTGTTCGAAGCGGCGGATGTAGTGCATGGCCTGGGTCACGTCCTGCCAGGCGTTATTGCAGTCCATCATGAGTTCCACGTCCGGCCCCACCGCCTCGCGCGCCGCCTTCAGGCGCGCCTCTTCCTCGCGCGGGGACAGGCGGCCCGTCTTCATCTTCACTGCGCGGAAGCCTTTCTCCACGTAGCTGGCCATTTCCTCGCCCAGATGCTGCGGGGTCTTGCCGTCCAGGTAGTAGCCGCCGCTGGCGTAGGCCGGCACGGATTCCAGTTCGACCGCGCCCAGGTAGCGGTGCAGCGGCAGGCCGGCGGCCTTGGCGTTCAGGTCCCACAGCGCGATGTCCAGCGCGCTCAGCGCCCGCATCACCGTGCCCTGGCGGCCTTGCAGCAAGGCCTCCTGGTACATGGCCTGCCACAGCCCTTCGACGGCATGCGTGTCCTTGCCCAGCAGCACCGGAGCGAGCAGGCCCTGGACCGCGGCTTCGAAGATGGCGCCGCCCGCGCTGCCGACGTAGCAGAAGCCGATGCCTTCCACGCCATCGGTGGAACGGATCTTGACCAGGCCGTAATGCCGCGTCGCTACCGTGCGGTTGGAAAACGAAGTGACTTTGTCCAGGGGCACCGCGGCGGCGCAGACGTCTATGGATTCGATGATGGGCACAGCAGGCTCCTTGATGGCGGGAATGTTCCGACTGGCGCGGCAGCGCGGCTTGCGCTGCCTGGACGCCCTGGACGTATTCTTGCCGCCCCCAAAGAAAACAACAATTATCTTCATCCATCTTTAGAATATGGAAAAACCATCTTCTTAGAGAAACGGGCCGCCATGGACTCGCGCTTCCTGCAAACCTATGTACACGTGGTGGAGCTGGGTTCCATCGCCCAGGCCGCGCGGCACCAGGGCTTGACGCCCGCCACCGTGCAGCAGCGGTTGCGCGCGCTGGAAGCGGACGTGGGCAGCGCCCTGATCGCCCGTTCCGGCCGCACCGTGAAGCCCACGCCCGCCGGCATCCGCATCCTCGAGCGCGCCCGCGCGATCCTGCGCGACGTGCGCGACCTGCGCTCGGCCGCCTCGGACACCGAACTGCCCGCCGGGCCGCTCAGGCTGGGCGCCACGCCCACCGCCCTGACGGGAATCATGCCGCCCGTGCTGCGCACCTGGGTGGCGCGCCATCCGCACATCGAGATCTACATAGAACCGGCTCCCACCACCCTGCTCTACAGCAAGGTGCTGGCCGGCGAACTGGACGGCGCGCTGCTGGTGCATCCCTTGTTCGCCATACCCAAGACCTGCGCCTGGCGCGATCTGCGGCAAGAGCCGCTGGTGCTGGTCACCCCGGCCGGCATGAAAGTCCGCGACCCGCTGGCCGTCCTGGCGCGCGAGCCCTATATCCGCTACGACCGCAGCGTGGTGGGCGGCAAGATGGCCGAGGACTATCTGCGGGCGCGCAACCTGCGGCCGCAGGTCAGGTTCGAGCTGGACGGCATCGATTCCATCGCCAGGCTGGTGTCGGAGGGATTGGGAGTTGCGCTGCTGCCGGACTGGGCCGCCACCGGCGCGCCTTCGGCCAGCGTCAGGCGCTGGCCGCTGCCCGCGCCCTGCCCCGTGCGCACCGTGGGCGCGATCTGGCCGCGCGCGGGAGTGCGTTCGGCCTTGATGCAGGCGTTCGTGGAATTGACCGAGACGCAGCTCGGCCTGGCCTGAGGCGCGGGCCGCTCAGCCCAGGCCGGCCGCGTCCTGGCCGTTGCGGGCCACGATGGCGCCGCCGGACACCACCAGGCGACGAGGCGCGCGTTTCACCACGGCCTCCGCCACACAGCTCGCGTCGACCAGCACCAGGTCGGCGCGCGCGCCGGGCGCCAGGCCATAGTCGGCGAAACCGCAGGCGCGGGCCGCGGCGGCGGTCACGCAGTCGAAGGCCCATTCGACCTCGTCGTCGCGGCGCAGGTCGTTGCGCAGGCCGATGAGCGTGGCGCGCGCCAGCATGTCGGGGCTGCCGTAAGGGGTCCAGGTGTCGCGGATGCCGTCATTGCCGCCGAAGAGGGTCACGCCCGCCGCGCGGCAGGCGCGCACGGCGGGAACGGGGCGCGACGGCGGCGCCGTCGTCAGCAGCGCCACGTCCAGCGCCGCGAGCCGCTGCAACAGCCCGTCGAGCCGTTTGGCGTCGACGCCGCCCAGACAGAAAGCGTGGCTGATGACGACCTTGCCGTTCATGCCCAGCGCCTGGGCGCGGTCCAGGATCAGTTCCAGCGTGAACGCGCCCAGCTCGCCCGGTTCGTGCAGGTGGATGTCCACGGGCTTGCCGTGTTTGTCGGCGATGCCGAACAGCACGTCCAGGGAACGGGCCGGATCGCGGTCGATGGCGGACGGGTCCAGCCCGCCCAGCACGTCGGCGCCGTTCGCCAGCGCCTGGTCCAGCAATTCGGCGGTGCCGGGCCGGACCAGCAGGCCCGATTGGGGAAAGGCCACCGTCTGGATCTCGACCCGGTCCGCCAGTTCCCGGCGCGTGGCGTGCACGCCGTCCAGGTGGCGCAGCCCGGCATCGGTATCGACATCGACGTGGGTGCGAATGCGGGTCGTGCCTTCGCGCAGGAACGCGAGCGCCAGGGCGCGCGCATGGCTGGCGGCGTCATGGCCGGTGCTGGCGCGCCAGTGCCGTTCGTTGTGGATGCGGTCGGTCAGCGCCGATCCCACCTCGTTCACGTACCAGGGCGAACCCCAGGTGGTCTTGTCCAGGTGGGCATGGCCCTCGACCAGGCCGGGCAGCAGCAAGGCGCCCCCGCCGTCTTCCACGGCCATGCCGGGATCCGCGGCCAGCGCCGGGCCGATCTGCCCGATGCGCCCATCGCGCACCAGCACGTCCGCGGCCTCGCCGTGGACGCGGACATTCTTCAGCAACAGGTTGGTCATGGTGGATTCCGCGCGCCTTCCGGCCGGGCGCGAGCCAGCCGCAAGCGCCGCCTGGCCTCAGACTTGAGGGGGTTCGATCCAGAAAAAACGCTCGCCCTGGCGGACCATATCGGCCACGCCCTCGGCGCCGATGCGGTAGTCCGTGCCCATGAGCGTGGCGCCGCCATCTTCGTGGATATGGATAACGGCCAGCGGGTCATTTGCCATGGTGTACCAGTAGTACCCCGGCTTGAGATCATGCAGGTCTGTAGTCATGCTTCGAGTATACAAACTTCCCCGCGACGTTTTCAAAAAGACAACATAAATCCGGCAGGTGCCTGACATGACGGGCGCGACACGGCATACTGCACGATGCCAGGCCCGAACCGCGCTGCCATTATGCGCCGGCTGGGCAATGCCGCAATGGCGCATATGCCTTGATCGTGAGAGGAACCGCGAGCGTATGAAAAGGCAATCTCTTCAATTCAGCGAGCCGCTTAAACAAGCTGTTTTGAACGGCGGCAAAGTGCAGAGCCGCCGCATACTGAAACCGCAGCCGAGCAAACCGACCACGGTCTGGTATGCCGACGCCGCAGATTCCGGAAGATGGGTGGCCATGGGGCCTTCGCAGGATAATCCCTCCGAATTGCGCCGGACCTCCAGTTGGGTCCGCTGCCCTTACGGGAAATCGGGCGAAAGCATCGTGTTGACGGACGAAGCCGGCAATCCGTTCGCCACGGCCGTGATCGTGGGCGTGCGCATCCAGCGGCTGCAGAACCTGTCCGAGGCCGACGCCCGGGCCGAGGGCATATTGTCCCTGTACCAATCGTCGTCCCTGCTGCCGGGCGTGCCGCTGCAGACCGCGTTCGCGCTGACCTGGTGCGAACGCTACGGCGCGCATGCCTGGGCCGCCAATCCCTGGGTGTGGGTGGTCGAATTCCGCCGGCAGCAAACCCTGGAAGGCTAGCGCCCGCGCAACATCGGTTACCCGCGCCCGCCCGCTGATAGTGACCACCTGTAACCCAGGTGCCCGGCTTCATCGCATTCCAGCCAATTTCAATCGATTTCAAGCTCGGTCTCGCCATAGCGGGCGCCGGCTGCTGCAAAGCAGCAAGATGGGGACGATTTCCTCGGGGACGGTTGCGGATTGTCGCGATTGAGGCCGGGCCGCTTACCAATGGCTGACGAAAAAGCCCGAAAATAGGGCCAACGAATACTCAACTTTGCTGCGTCATGCAGTAGGCAGGTGCAACATGAAAAAATGGCTTATCGCCGCTGCGGGTACCGCGGGTCTGCTGATTTCCAGCGCCGCCCTGGCCCGTGTGGACGTCGGCATTTCCATCGGCGTGCCCGGCATCGTGTATCCGGCGCCGGTGTACGTGGCGCCCCAGCCCGTTTACGTGCCGCCGCCTCCTCCGGTGTATTACCGCCCCGCGCCGGTCTACGTCGCGCCGCCGGTGGTCTATCCGGCGCCGGTCTATTACCGCGGAGGCCGCTATTACGATCGCGGCCACTATTATCACGGGCGCGGACGCGGGCATGACCATCATCACGGCCGTGGACGCGGCCGCGACTGACCCGCGGCTCCCTGAAAAAACGAAGGCCGCTCTTGCGAGAGGCCTTTTTTTCGCCACCTTGCGGCGGGGGCAGGAAAGGGCAATGTCCGGTGCCCGGGGATACGCCATCAGGCCGCCGGGACCTGGGCGGGTTTGCCCGCCACAAGGACGGCCGGCTGCTGCGGCGCCTGCTTGGTCTTGGCATCCGCCCAGCGCGGCGATTCCTGGACGAGGTCTATCCATCGGCGCGGCGCACTCGACGCCCGCCACCAGCCATTATGCGGACGCATGAGCAAACTCCGGTTCACCGTTGAAACGCACGCCATTGATGCCCTGAAACAATTGCTGGCTCTCCTGCTCGGCTTCGTGCAGGCTCGAAAACGGCGCCTGTCCGGGCACGGTCCAGCATTTTTCCGGAGCGGTGCCGCCGACCCGGCGAGTCCATATCTGCACGCGGTAGCCCTGATCGTCTTCGCGCGCCACGGAGCATCTCACACGAAAATCTCCAATCATTCTTGAAGTCATGGACAACTCCTTGTTATATAAGTGAATGAAGCGTGTAGAACACAGGGTGTATTGTGCCGCAACTATCCGGCCCTTTTATTCGAAATACACAATTGCTCACATCATAATCAGCCACTCATGCCGTCAGGTTAATGCGCCAAAACGACAGGAATATGTCGATATGATAGAAAAAAACGGAGCCCGAGGGCTCCGTCTTTTTATCGGCCAAATGGCGTATGGACGCGTCGTCCGGCCTCAGGGTTTCAATACCGTCAAGCCGCCCATATAAGGCTGCAGGGCCTCGGGAATCAATACGCTGCCGTCGGCCTGCTGGTGGTTTTCCAGCACGGCCACCAGCGCGCGGCCCACGGCCAGGCCGGAACCGTTCAGCGTGTGCACGAATTCCGGCTTGCCCTGGGCGTTGCGGAAACGCGCCTGCATGCGGCGGGCCTGGAACGTCTCGCAGTTGGAAACCGACGAAATCTCGCGCCAGGTATTCTGGGCCGGCAGCCAGACTTCCAGGTCGTAGGTCTTGGCCGCGCCGAAGCCCATGTCGCCCGCGCACAGCAGCATGACGCGGTACGGCAGGCCCAGCAGTTGCAGCACGCGCTCGGCGTGGCCGACCATGTCTTCCAGGGCCTGGTACGACTGCTCCGGATGCGTGATCTGCACCATTTCGACCTTGTCGAACTGGTGCTGGCGGATCATGCCGCGCGTGTCGCGGCCGCCGCTGCCCGCCTCGGAACGGAAGCAAGGCGTGTGGGCCGTGAGCTTGATGGGCAAGTCCGCGGCGGCCTGGATGGTGTCGCGCGCCACGCTGGTCAGCGTGATCTCGGACGTGGAAATCAGGTACTGGTCTTCGCGGACGTAGGGCTTGCCCTGGTCGTCCTGCCTCGGATCGTCGTCGCCGCCGCCCTTGGAGACCGCGAACATATCGTCCTTGAACTTCGGCAACTGGCCCGTGCCGTAGAGCGTCGAGGCGTTCACGATGTACGGCGTGTAGCACTCCGTGTAGCCGTGCGTGCCGGTTTGCAGGTCCAGCATGAACTGCGACAGCGCGCGGTGCAGGCGCGCAATGGGGCCGCGCATGAACGAGAAGCGGGCGCCGGACAGCTTGGCGGCCGTGTCGAAATCCAGGCCCAGCGGTTCGCCCACGGCCACGTGGTCGCGGGCCTCGAACGCCAGGGCCGGCGGATTGCCGTCGGCGCCGGCGGGGCCGGGCAGCCAGCGGCGCACTTCGACGTTATCGTCGGCGGACTCGCCCGGCGGCACGCTGGCGTGCGGCAGGTTGGGCACCGACATCAGCAGGTCGTTGAGCGGCTGCTGCAGCGCGGCCAGCTCGTCTTCCAGTTGCTTCAGGCGCACGGGCACGGCCTGGGATTCCGCCATGACGGCGCTGGCGTCCTCGCCCTTGGCCTTGAGCTGACCGATCTGCTTGGCCAGCGCGTTGCGGCGGGCTTGCAGGGACTCGGTTTCGGTCTGGACGGCCTTGCGGCGGGATTCCAGTTCGTTGAACCGTTCCGTGTCGAAGGACACGCCGCGGGTCTTGAGGCGGTCTACGACGGTTTGCAGGTCTTTGCGCAGCAGTATCGGGTCTAGCATGGTGTAGTCGGTGAGGTTGCGTGAAGCAACGGGATCGGCCCGTTACCGTTTCCTGGCGCGTTCCTGCGCGTCCAGTTCGCGCAGGAATGCCAGCTTTTGCTGGATTTTAGCCTCCAGGCCGCGATCGGTCGGCCGATAGAAGGAGGGATTGAGCCCGTCCGGGAAATATTGCTCGGCGGCGGCATAGCCGTGAGGCTCGTCGTGGGCGTAGCGATAGGCCTTGCCGTGGCCCAGTTGCTTCATCAGTTTGGTGGGTGCGTTGCGCAGGTGGATGGGCACCGGCGCGCTGCCGTGCTCGGCCGCGAACTTGCGCGCCTGGTTGTAGGCGTTGTAGACGGCGTTGGACTTGGCCGCGCAGGCCATGTAGACCACCGCCTGCGCCAGCGCGAGCTCGCCTTCCGGCGACCCCAGGCGCTCGTAGATGTCGGCGCCGTTCACGGCCAGGTCCGTGGCGCGGGGGTCGGCCAGGCCGATGTCCTCGACCGCCATGCGCACCAGGCGGCGCGCCAGGTACTTCGGATCCGCGCCGCCGTCGATCATGCGGCAGAACCAGTACAGCGCGGCGTCGGGGTTGGAGCCGCGCACCGATTTGTGCAGGGCGCTGATCTGGTCGTAGAACGCGTCGCCGCCCTTGTCGAAGCGGCGCAGGTTCTGCGACAGCGAAATTTCCAGCCAGGCCGCGTCCACCGTATCGCGCCCGGCGGCCTGCGCGGATTCCGCGACCACTTCCACCGCGCTGATCAGGCGGCGCGCGTCGCCGTCGGCCCAGGCCGCCAGTTGCTCGCGCGCGTCGGCCTCGATGCGGATGATCTCGCCTTCGTCCCGCCCGTCGTTCAGCGCCTGTACGGCGCGGTCGACCAGCAGTTGCAGCTCTTCGGCCGTCAGCGATTGCAGCACGTAGACGCGCGCCCGCGACAGCAGCGCCGAGTTGACCTCGAACGAGGGATTCTCGGTGGTGGCCCCGATGAAGGTGAACAGCCCGCTTTCCACATAGGGCAGGAAGGCGTCCTGCTGGGCCTTGTTGAAGCGGTGGACCTCGTCGACGAACAGGATGGTGCGGCGCCCCTGCCCCTGCGCCACCTGGGCCACGGTGACGGCGTCGCGGATGTCCTTGACCCCGCCCAGCACCGCCGAAATGGCGATGAACTGGGCGTCGAAGCCGTCCGCCATCAGGCGCGCCAGCGTGGTCTTGCCGACGCCGGGCGGCCCCCAGAAGATCATGGAATGCGGGCGGCCCGATTCGAACGCGACGCGCAGCGGCTTGTCCGGGCCCAGCAAATGTGACTGCCCGACCACGTCCGACAGGGTGCGCGGGCGCAGCCGTTCGGCCAGGGGCACATAGGGCCGATGCGCGGGATCGGCCGCGAAGAGGTCGTTGCTCATTGACAGCAGATGGAGGGCGAAAGCGAATAAATCAAGACGACATTACAACATCAGGCCAGTTGCGGCGGCGCGAAACGGCGGTTGGCCAGCACCGGCAGCACCTTGCGCGCATGGGCCAGGCGTTCGGGGTCGATATCGGCGAACACCAGGGCCGGCGCCTCGCCCGCCCGCGCCGTCACCACGCCCAGCGGATCCACCACCATGCTGCAGCCGATATTGCGTTCGCCGCATTCGCCCGTGGCCGCCACGTAGCAGGTGTTTTCCAGCGCGCGGGCCGTGACCAGCACCTCCCAGTGCTTTTCCTTCAGCGGGCCGCGGACCCAGGCCGCCGGCAGCACCAGCAGGTCGGCGCCCTCCAGCGCCAGGCGGCGCGCCAGTTCGGGGAAACGCACGTCATAGCAGGTCATCAGGCCGACGCGCAGCCCCGCGATGTCCAGCAGGGGCGGAATATCGGTGCCGGGAGTGACGTTGGTGGACTCCTTCATGGTGAAGGCGTCGTACAGGTGCAGCTTGCGGTACTGCGACAGAATCTGCCCGTCGCGCAGCGTGACCAGCGTGTTCCAGACCCGGCCTTCTCCGGTCGGGACGTGCACGCACATCATCGTCGCCAGAGAGGATCCCCGGCTGGCTTCCAGCAGCCGGCTCATGAAGGGGCCGTCCAGCGGCTGCGCGGCCTTCAGGACGATCTGCGGGTCGGTGATGTCCCGCGCCAGGATGCCCTCGGGCAGGACCAGCAGGCCGGCCCCGCCGGCGCGGGCGCGTTCCATCAGGTCGATGCAGACCTGCGCGTTTTCTTCCCAGACGCGGCTGACGGCGAACTGGCCCAAGGCGACTTTCAGCATGACGGTGTCCTCGTGTAGGCGGTTTTTCCTATTGTCGCGCCATCTGCGAACCTGCGCTGACTACGGGAAACTCCTAGCTGCCGTATGTAAATTTCTTTCAAGATAATCATCAAAACCAGATCAATAAGTAAATATTTTCCACCAACAGGCGCCCGCCATGACGAATCCCTCCTTCCCCGCCGCCCCCCTGGACCCGAACGGCAAGGGCCTGGGCGCCTTTCCCGAGTCCTGTACCACCGCGGGCGCCGCGGCGCTGCAATGGAACCTGCTGCGCGAGGACGTGAGCCTCCCCGTGGCGGTGCTGTATGAATCCCGCGTGCGCCACAACCTGCAATGGATGCAGCGTTTCATGGAGGCGTACCAGGTGAAGCTGGCGCCGCACGGCAAGACCACCATGAGCCCGGCGCTGTTCAAGCGCCAGATCGACAACGGCGCCTGGGGCATCACGCTGGCCACTGCGCCGCAGGTGCTGGCCGCCTACCGCCACGGCGTCCGCCGCGTGCTGATGGCCAACCAGTTGGTGGGCCGCGCCAACATGGCCATCATCGCCCGGCTCCTGCGCGACCCCGCCTTCACCTACTTCTGCATCGTGGATTCGCCCGCCAACGCCGCCCGGTTGGGCGCCTATTTCGGCGAACAGGGCCTGGTCCTGCCGGTGCTGATCGAACTGGGGCCGGCCGGCGGCCGCACCGGCGTGCGCGACGACGCGCAACTGCAGGCCGTGGCCGAGGAAATCGGCCGCTGGCCCGGCCTGGCGCTGGCCGGCATCGAGGTCTACGAAGGCGTGCTGCAGGAAGAAGGCGCCATCCGCGCCTTCCTGCGCCGCGCCACGGACGCGCTGCGCGGCCTGGCCGCGGCCGGGCGCCTGCGCAAGCACGGCCCGGCGCTGATCTCGGGCGCGGGCTCCGCCTGGTTCGACGTGGTCGCCGAAGAATTCTCGCAACTGGATATCGGCGCGCCGCTGGAAATCGTGCTGCGCCCGGGCTGCTACCTGTCGCACGACGTGGGCATCTACCGCTCGGCGGCCGAACGCATCAATGCGCACAATCCGGTGGCCCGGAAAATGGAGCCGGGCCTGCAACCCGCGCTGCAGGTCTGGGCCTATGTGCAATCGCTGCCCGAGGCCGGCCGCGCCATCGTCGCGCTGGGCAAGCGCGACGCCGCCTTCGACGCCGGCCTGCCCACGCCCGCGCTGCTGTACCGCCCCGGCGCGCCGGCCCCGGGCGCGGCCCCCGCGCACTGGAAGCTGACCGCCATGATGGACCAGCATGCCTTCATGCAGATCGGCGAAGGCGACGACATCCAGGTCGGCGACATGATCGCCTTCGACATCTCCCATCCCTGCCTGACCTTCGACAAGTGGCGTCAGGTGCTGCTGGTCGACGAGCAGTACCGCGTCGTCGACGTGGCCGAAACCTTCTTCTGACTTCCCTGCCCCCGGCGCGATCCGGATCCACCCGCGACATCCTGTTTTTGACCCTCTGGAGAGAGAATCATGAACTTCCGCACCTCACGGCGAGGCGGTGGGCTGAATAGCCTGCTGCTGGCCGGCGCAATTGGCTTGACCGCATTGTCGACCCCCGCCCTCTGTGCCGCGCCGATCAAGGGAGGCACGATTTCGGTCGCCACCATCGGCGAGCCGCCGACGCTGGATCCGATGGCCAGCACGGCCGACCTGGTGGGCATCCTGACCCAGCACTTCTTCGAAACGCTGTACACCTTCGACGCCAAGTGGAACCTGACTCCGCTGCTGGCCGACAAACTGCCCGACGTCAGCGCCGACGGCCTGGCCTACACGATCCCGCTGCGCCGGGACATCGCCTTCCACGACGGCTCCAAGATGGATTCGTCGGACGTACTGGCCTCGCTGAAGCGCTGGACCGAGACCGCCACGCGCGGCAAGATGGCCGCGAAGATCATCGCCGGCATCGAAGCGCCGGACGCCCACACGATCCGCATCACGCTCAAGGAGCCCTACGCGCCCCTGACCGCGCTGCTGGCGATGAACAACAGCGCCGCCGTCATCATGCCCAAGGCCAAGATCGCCCCGGCGCTGACCGAATTCGTCGGCACCGGCCCCTATCAATTGAAGGCGCGCGTGCCCGACCAGTACATCCAGTTGGTCCGCTTCGACGGCTACAAGCAGCGCGAAGGCGAGCCCGACGGCTACGGCGGCGCGCGCAAGCAGTACCTGGACGAGATCCGATTCGTGCCGGTCAGCAACGCCAACACCCGCGTCGAAAGCGCAGTGGCCGGACAGTTCGACTACGTCGATTCCCTGCCGGTGGAATCGCTGCCCAAGCTCAAGAACGGCCGTTCCGATCCGGTGATGCTCAAGCCCTTCGGCTGGCCGCGGCTGGTGCTCAACACCAAGCAGGGCATCATGTCCAACCTGGCCGTGCGCCAGGCCGTGCAACTGGCGCTCAATGAAGAAGACATGCTGTACGCCGCGTTCGGCGACAAGGACTTCTACAAGCTCAACGGCGACCTGTACCCCGAAGGCTATCCCTGGGCCACGTCCCTGGGCGGCAAGGTCTACAACAAGGCCGACGCCGCCGCGGCGAAGAAGCTGGTGGACGGCGCCAACGTGCAGGACCGCAAGATCCGCATCCTGACCAGCCAGCAATACGAGTTCCATTACAAGATGGCGCTGGTGGCCGCCGAATACCTGAAGGCCGCCGGCTTCACGGTGGACATGCAGGTCGTGGACTGGGCCACCCTGACCCAGCGCCGCCAGGACCCGGCCGTCTGGGACATCTTCATTACCCACAGCCCCTTCCTGCCCGAACCCGCGCTGATCGATTTCCCGTCCAAGGATGCGCCGGGCTGGTGGGACACGCCGCGCCGCAACCAGGTGCTGGACGCCTTCAACCAGGCCCGCTCGCAGGAAGAGCGCGTCAAGCGCTGGGCCGACGTGCAGCAGGCGGTGTACGACGAGGTGCCCTTCATCAAGGTCGGCGACTTCAACGCGCAGGCCGCGCGCTCGCCGTCGCTGCAGGGCACCCAGGCCGTGCCGTGGCCGTACTTCTGGAACGCCTGGAAGTCCGCCAAGTAGGGCGCCGCATCCCACGATACGCTTTTTAGGACACCCACCGTGTTGCGTTATCTCTTGAACCGGCTGGTCGGGCTGGTGGCCGTGATGTTCATCGTCGCGACCATCGTGTTCGTGATCATCCGCGTCACGCCCGGCGACCCCGCCGCCGTGATGCTGGGGCCTCAGGCCAGCCAGCAGGACATCGCCGCGCTGCGCGCCCAGCTCGGGCTGGACCAGCCCCTGGCCGTGCAGTACGTATCGTGGCTGGGCAAGCTCGCCCAGGGCGACCTGGGCCAGTCCATCTTCATGAACAAGCCCGTGCTCTCGGCGCTGGCCGACCGCGCCGAGCCCACGCTGCTGCTGACGCTCATGTCCCTGCTGATCGCCAGCGCCATCGCGCTGCCGGTGGGCATACTCTCCGCGGTCAAGCGCGGCACCACGCTGGACCAGTCCGTGCTGTCGTTCTCGATGTTCACCTCCAGCGTCCCCAGCTTCTGGCTGGGACTGCTGCTGATGCAGTTGTTCTCGGTGAAGCTGGGGTGGCTGCCGGTGGCCGGCTACGGCGGTCCGGACGCCTCGCTCGCGACCCGCCTGTCGCACCTGATCCTGCCGGCCGTGGTGCTGGGCCTGGTGAACTCGGCGCTGATCACCCGCTTCATCCGCGCCAGCATGCTGGACGTGCTGCGCGACGACTACGTGCGCACCGCGCGCGCCAAGGGGCTGTCCGAAAGCCGGGTGATCCTGAAGCACGCCGTGCGCAACGCGCTGATCCCCATCCTGACCGTGCTGGGCCTGACCACCGCGCTGCTGATCAGCGGCGCCGTCGTGACCGAAACCGTGTTCGGCCTGCCCGGCGTGGGCAGCCTGGTGGTGTCGGCGGTGCTGCGCCGCGACTATCCCGTCATCCAGGGCGCGCTGCTGATCATCGCGGCGATCTACGTCCTGATCAATCTGTTCATCGACCTGCTGTACCTGCTGGTCGACCCCAGGGTGCGCTACTGATGCGCCGCGCGTGGAGCCATTGAAATGACAACCGGGAATACGGTGGATTCCGGCGCCGACCGCTGGCAGGTGCTGCGCCTGCTGGCGGCGCGCAAGACGGTGCTGATCAGCCTGATCGTGATCACCGTGCTGGTCGCCGCGGCGCTGCTGGCGCCGTGGATCAGCCCCTACGACCCGTTCAAGCTGTCCATCATGAACCGGCTGAAGGCGCCCGGCGCCGCGCACTGGTTCGGCACCGACGACTTCGGGCGCGACGTGTTCAGCCGCGTGATCCACGGCGGGCGCCTGTCGCTGATGGTGGGTTTTTCCGTGGTGATCGTGTCCAGCGTGCTGGGCATCGCGCTGGGCCTCGTCGCCGGCTTCTTCCGCTCGGCCGACAAGTTCGTGTCGCGCCTGATCGACGCCATGATGGCCTTCCCCGACATCCTGCTGGCGATCTCGCTGGTGGCGGCGCTGGGCCCTTCGCTGATCAACGTGGTGATCGCGCTGGGCATCGTCTACACGCCGCGCCTGGCCCGCATCGTGCGCGCCTCCACGCTGGTGATCCGCGAGCTGCCCTTCGTGGAAGCGGCCCGCGCGCTCGGCGTGCCCACCTGGCGCATCGTCACCGTGCACGTGCTGCGCAACCTGGTGTCGCCCATCCTGGTGCAGGGCACGTTCATCTTCGCCTACGCGATCCTGGCCGAGGCCGGACTGTCGTTCCTGGGCGTGGGCGTGTCGCCCGACATCCCCACCTGGGGCACCATGATCAACGCCGGCCAGCAATACATGGGCTCGGCCGACTGGATCATGATCTTCCCCGGCATCGCCATCGTGCTGTCCGTGCTGTCGCTGCAACTGGTGGGCGACGGGCTGCGCGACGTGCTCGACCCGCGCCTGCGCAAGGAATTGTGATCATGACCGCAAGCACCCGAGACATCGTGCTTTCCGTGGAAGGGCTCAAGACCTGGTTCCACAGCCGCGACGGCATCGCCAAGTCCGTCGACGGCGTGACCTTCGACCTGGCCCGCGGCGAAACGCTGGCCATCGTGGGCGAGTCCGGTTCCGGCAAGTCCGTGACCAGCCTGTCCATCATGGGCCTGCTGCCCAAGCCCGCCGGCCGCATCGAAGCCGGCAGGATCCTGTTCCGCGACCGCCGGGGCGCGCAGCACGACCTGGCCCAGGCCGCGCCGGCCACGCTGCGCCGCATCCGCGGCGCCGAGATCGCCATGATCTTCCAGGAACCCATGACCAGCCTGAACCCGCTGTACACGGTGGGCGACCAGATCGCCGAAGCCGTGCTGCAGCACGAGGGCGGGTCGCACGCCGCGGCGCTCCAGCGCGCCCGCGACATGCTGGAGCGCGTGGAGATCCCGGCCGCCGGCCGGCGCGTCAATGAGTACCCGCACCAGATGTCCGGCGGCATGCGGCAGCGCGTGATGATCGCGCTGGCCCTGGCCTGCAATCCGGCCGTGCTGATCGCCGACGAACCCACCACCGCGCTGGACGTGACCGTGCAGGCGCAGATCCTGGACCTGCTGCGCCGGCTGCAGGCCGAGATGAACATGAGCATCCTCTTCATCACGCACAACCTGGGCGTGGTGGCGGAGATCGCGCATCGCGTGGCGGTGATGTACGCGGGCCGCGTGGTCGAGGACGCGGGCGTCTACGACCTGTTCGAAAAACCCACCCATCCCTACACCCGCGGCCTGCTGTCCTGCATACCGACCGCCGCCCTGCTGGCCTCGGGCGAGCGCCTGCGCGCCATCCCGGGCAACGTGCCCAGCGTGCTGTCGCTGCCGGCCGGCTGTACCTTCGCGCCGCGCTGCCCGCTGGCCGCCGGCGATTGCCGGGCCGCCGTGCCCGAACTCGTGCCCGTGGAGGCCGAGCACCGCGCGCGCTGCATCAAGGTGAACCCGATATGACCAGTAGCCCATCCCCCATCCGCGCCGAGGAGCCGCTGGTGCGGATCCAGGACCTGAAGGTCCATTTTCCCACCTCGCAGGCGCGCAACGCGCCGGTGGTGCGGGCGGTGGACGGCGTCAGCTTCGAGGTGCCGCGCAACACCATCGTGGGCCTGGTCGGCGAATCCGGCTCGGGCAAGACCACCACGGGCCGCGCGCTGCTGCGCCTGTTCGCCCCGACCGCCGGCCGCATCCTGTTCGACGGCCAGGACATCACCGCCCTGTCCGAAAAACAGATGCTGCCGTGGCGCCGCCGCATGCAGATCGTGTTCCAGGATCCCTACGCCAGCCTCAACCCGCGCATGACCGTGGCCGAGATCCTGGGCGAGGCGCTGGACACCCACAAGCTGGCGCAGCACCGCCGCGCGGCCCGCATCGGCGAACTGCTGGAGCGCGTGGGCCTGAACGCCGACCACGCCCGCCGCTATCCGCACGAGTTCTCCGGCGGCCAGCGCCAGCGCATCGGCATCGCCCGCGCGCTGGCGGTGGAGCCGGACTTCATCGTGGCCGACGAACCGGTATCCGCGCTGGACGTGTCGGTGCAGGCGCAGGTGCTGAACCTGCTGCAGGACCTGCAGCGCGACCTGGGCCTGACCATGCTGTTCGTGGCCCATGACCTGGCGGTGGTGGATTATCTGTGCGACGAGGTCGTGGTGATGTACCTGGGCCGCGTCATGGAGCGCGGGCCGACCCGCGAGGTGTACGCCCGCCCCAGGCACCCGTATACGCGCGCGCTGCTGTCGGCCGCGCCCGTGCCGGATCCGCGCGCCCCGCGTTCGCGTATCCTGCTCAAGGGCGATATCCCCAGCCCGGTCGATCCGCCCTCCGGCTGCGTGTTCCGCACGCGCTGCCCGCATGCGGTCGAAGCCTGCGGGACCATCGCCGCGCAAGCCATCCATGTGGGGCCGGGCCACTACGCGGCCTGTTCCCGCCTCGACGACCCCGAACTGGCCCAGTGACCCAGGAATTCCCATGGACATCATCCGCGACATCGTCTTCCAGATACGCAGTCGGCGCGACGCTTTGAGCGTGACCGAACGCAAGGTCGCCGACGCGATCCTGGACGACATCATCTGGAGCGCCAGCGCCACGGTCGACCAGCTCGCCGCCAAGGCCGGCGTCAGCATCGCCACCATCTCGCGCTTCGCCCGCACCGTCGGCTGCGACGACACGCGCGACCTGAAGATGAAGCTGGCGCAGGCCAGCACGGTGGGCAGCCGCTTCCTGGACCCGAGCGCGCCCGCCGAGGAAAGCACCTTCTACGCCCGCATCTACGGCGACATCGAAAGCACGCTGCGCGCGCACCTGCCCGTCTTCACCGAACCGCTGTTCGAGGCCGCCGCCGCCGCGCTGGACGGCGCCCGCATGATCTACGTCTTCGGCATGGGCGGCGCCTCCGCCGTGCTGGCGCAGGAAGTCCAGTCCCGCCTGGTGCGGCTGGGCTACCCCATCGCCGTGTACAGCGACGCCGTGCTGCTGCGCATGGTCGCGGCCACCCTGAACGAGCGCGACGCGGTGCTGGTGCTGTCGGCCTCCGGCCTGACGCCCGAAATCGTGGGCGCGGCCCGCATCGTGAAGCAGTACCGCGCCAGCCTCGTCGCCATCACGGACGCCACCTCCGAACTGGCCAGGCTGGCCGACGTGGTGCTGCCGATCCGGACCGACGAAACGGACTTCATCTACAAGCCCTCGGCGTCGCGCTACGCCATGATGCTTGCGATCGACCTGCTCTCGACCGAACTGGCCATGCTGAACCAAGAGGAAAACCGCGAACGCCTGCGCCGCATCAAGCTGGCGCTGGACGAGCACCGCGGCGGGCCGAACCGCTTGCCGCTGGGCGATTGAACCTGGAACACGAGATGTACGACACCCTCATAGGCAACACGCTGGTCCTGGACGGCACCGGCGCCGCCGGGTACCGCGCCAGCGTCGCGCTGGCCGGCGGCCGCATCGCCGCCATCGGCGCGCTGCCGGGCGCGCCGGCGCGCCAGATCGTCGACGGCACCGACCTGGCGCTGGCGCCCGGCTTCATCGACGTGCACACCCACGACGACACCAACGTCATCCGCACGCCGGGCATGCTGCCCAAGCTGTCGCAGGGCGTGACCACCGTGGTGGTGGGCAATTGCGGCATCAGCGCCTCGCCCGTGAGCCTGCGCGGCGAACCTCCGGACCCGATGAACCTGCTGGGCAAGCGGGAAGACTTCAGCTACCCCACCTTCGCGGACTACACCCGCGCCATCGAGGCCGCGCGGCCCGCCGTGAACGTGGCGGCGCTGGTGGGCCACACCGCCCTGCGCAGCAACCACATGGACCGGCTGGACCGGCCCGCCACGCGCGACGAGGTGCTGGCGATGCGCGCCCAGTTGCGCGACGCGCTGGCCCACGGCGCCATCGGCCTGAGCACCGGCCTGGCCTACGCCTCCGCCTTCGAGGCGGACACGGACGAGGTCAAGCTGCTGGCCGAAGCGCTGGATGAGTTCGGCGCGCTCTACACCACGCACCTGCGCTCGGAGTTCGCCGCCATCCTGGAAGCCATGCAGGAAGCCTTCGACATCGCCCGGCATGCGCGCGTGCCGGTCGTGGTGTCGCACCTGAAGTGCGCCGGCGCGGGCAACTGGGGCCGCACCCGGGAAGTGCTGTCCTCCCTGGAAACCGCGGGCCGCCTGCAGCACGTGGGCTGCGACTGCTATCCCTATTCCGCCAGTTCGTCCACGCTGGACCTGAAGCAGGTCACGGACGAATTCGACATCGACATCACCTGGTCCGTGCCGCATCCGGAACAGGCCCGCCGCAAGCTGGCCGACATCGCGGCCGACTGGGACATGAGCCTGCTGGAGGCGGCCGGCCGCCTCCAGCCCGCCGGCGCCGTCTACCACAACATGCACGAGGACGACGTGCGCCGCGTGCTGTCGCACCGGCTCACCATGGTGGGGTCCGACGGCCTGCCGAACGACCCCATGCCGCATCCCCGGCTCTGGGGCGCCTTCCCCCGCGTGCTGGGCCACTACAGCCGCGAAGTGGGCCTGTTCCCGCTGGCCGAGGCGGTGCACAAGATGACGGGCCTGTCCGCCGCCCGCTTCGGCCTGGCCGAACGCGGCCTGGTGCGCGAGGGCTACCACGCGGACCTGGTGCTGTTCAATCCGGCCACGGTCATCGACCGCGCCACCTTCGCCGCGCCGGTCCAGACCGCCGCCGGCATCGAAGCCGTGTGGGTCAACGGCGCGCTGTCGTACCGCCACGGCCAACCCACCGGCGACCGCGCCGGCCGCTGGCTGCCGCGCAACGGCGACCTGCGGAAGAACTTCCTGTAACCGGGTGTCCGACACCTACCGAATCCAAGGAGCCCCCATGGCAACCACCCCCACTCCCGACCAGAACGGCATCACGCGCTACGGCGTCGCAGGCGGCACCGGCCAGGGCGGATCCCACATGCCGTTCGCCCGCGCGGTCGCGGCCGACGGCTGGCTGCACGTGTCCGGCCAAGTGCCGATGGAAAACGGGGAAGTGATCGAAGGCGGCATCGTCGCCCAGAGCCGCAAGGCCATCGAACAGGTCCTGGCCATCCTGAAGGAGGCCGGCTACGGCCCCGAGCACGTCGTGCGCTGCGGCGTATGGCTGGACGACGCGCGCGATTTCGCGTCGTTCAACAAGGTATTCAAGGAGTACTTCGGCGAAAACCCGCCAGCCCGCGCCTGCGTGCAGTCGTCGCTGGTGGTGGACGCGAAAGTCGAAGTGGACTGCATCGCGTATAAAGGCCCCCACGCCGCGCCCACTGACGTGGGCTAGCTGCCCCCCGAGGGGGCTGCCCCGCCTTGGGACGGCCCGGCGGCGGGGCCGTGCCCCCACGCCGCGCCCACTAACGCGGGCTAGCTGCCCTCCGCAAGAAGCCGTGTCTGACACCCTTACGCCAAAACGCAACAAGCCCGAAGCGCCCTTCCCCGGGTGTCTGACACCCTGACACCCTGACACCAACAGAACCCTACATCCGCACCACATCCACGCCCTTGGGCGCAACGAACTCGAATTCCTTGGCGGAAAGCTGCGGGTTGGCGGCGATGCCGGACAGATCCACCCGGGTCGTCTGGCCGAACGAATCCAGCAATTCCACGCGCACCGGCAGATTGTCCTTCATACCGATATCGACGCGCGAAAAACCCGCGTCGGCGGTGCGCGGCTTGGCGCGCAGCCATTCCACGCCGTCCTTGGACGGCAGCGGCGACACCTCGAACGATTGCTCAAGGGATCCCGAACCGAACAGGATGGCGGCGGGCGAAGTGCCGATGGCCGCATCCACCTTGCGTTCCGTCACCTGGGCCAGGTCCGGGTCGAACTGGAATACTGTCTGCCCGTTGGAAATGACGAGCTGCTCGTAAGGTTTCTGCACCGCCCACTTGAACTTGCCCGGCCGCTGGAACGAAAACACGCCGGTCTGGGCGGGCTGCGTGCGCCCCTGATTGTTCACCGTGTACTGCGAGAACGAACCGGTGGCGGCCGAGACCGTGGCGACGAAGGCGCGCAATTGCTCCTGCGCGCCGGCGGCCAGCGCCATGGCGGGCGCCAGGGCCAGGGCCGCGACCGCGGCCAGTCGGCGTAACGTCTTCATCAGGCTTCCTCTCGGGCGGCGGCCGCCGCGGGAACCAGGATCTCGCGATTGCCGTTGGATTGCATCGCCGACACCATACCCGATTGCTCCATCTGCTCCAGTAACCGGGCCGCACGGTTGTAACCAATCCGCAGGTGGCGCTGCACCAGCGAAATGGACGCGCGGCGGTGCTTGAGCACCACTTCGCAGGCCTGGTCGTACATCGGATCGGACTCGGCGTCGCCGCCGATGCCGGTGACGCTGCTGGCGCCTTCGCCATCGCCGTCCAGGCCGCCTTCCAGCAGGCCTTCGATGTAGTTGGGCTCGCCCTGCGACTTCAGGCTTTCCACCACGCGGTGCACTTCGTCATCGTTCACGAAGGCCCCGTGCACGCGCACCGGCAAGCCGGTGCCCGGCGGCATGTAGAGCATGTCGCCCTGGCCCAGCAGGGTTTCGGCGCCCATCTGGTCGAGAATGGTGCGCGAGTCGATCTTGGACGACACCTGGAACGCGATGCGCGTCGGAATGTTGGCCTTGATCAGGCCGGTGATGACGTCCACGCTGGGGCGCTGGGTGGCGAGGATCAGGTGGATGCCGGCGGCGCGCGCCTTCTGCGCCAGGCGGGCGATGAGTTCTTCGATCTTCTTGCCCACGACCATCATCAGGTCGGCCAGCTCGTCGATGACCACCACGATGGTGGGCAGCGGCGCCAGGGGTTCGGGCTCGTCGGGCGTCAGCGAGAACGGATTCGGGATCGGCTCTTCGCGCTTGATCGCGTCGCGGATCTTGGTGTTGTAGCCGGCCAGGTTGCGCACGCCCATCTTGCTCATCAGGCGGTAGCGCTTTTCCATTTCGCCCACGCACCAGTTCAGCGCGTTGGACGCGTGGCGCATATCGGTGACGACGGGCGCCAGCAGGTGCGGGATGCCCTCGTAGACGCTCATTTCCAGCATCTTCGGGTCGATCAGGATCAGCCGGGTGTGGGACGCATCCGCCTTGTACAGCAGGGACAGGATCATGGCGTTGATCCCGACCGACTTGCCCGAACCGGTCGTGCCCGCCACCAGCAAGTGGGGCATCTTGGCCAGGTCGGCCACCACCGGGTTACCGGCGATGTCCTTGCCCAGCGCCATCGTCACGACGGAATGGCTGGCGTGGTAGGTCTGCGAGCCCAGGATCTCGGACAGGCGCACCATCTGGCGGCGCGGGTTCGGCAGTTCCAGGCCCATCAGGTTCTTGCCGGGAATGGTTTCCACCACGCGGATGCTGACCAGGCTGAGCGCCCGCGCCAGGTCCTTGGCCAGGTTGACGATCTGGCTGCCCTTCACGCCGGTGGCCGGCTCGATTTCATAGCGCGTGATGACCGGCCCGGCCTGGGCCGCCACCACCGTGACGGAGACGCCGAAGTCGGCCAGTTTCTTTTCGATCAGGCGCGACGTGAACTCGATGGTTTCGGCCGACACCGTTTCCTGGTTGGCCAGCGGCGGATCCAGCAGACTGATGGCCGGCAGGTCGCCCTCGGCGCCGCCCGAGGGCGCGAAGAACAGCGATTGCTGCTTTTCCTTTTCGACGCGTTCGGACTTGGGCACCACGGTAATGGCCGGCTCGATCCGCACGGGCTGCTCGTGGACCAGCTTTTCCTGCTTGGCCACCACTTGTTCGGTGCGCACGGCCTTGGCGACCTCGCCGACCTTGCGGTCTTCGCGGGCGGCGTAGGAATTGCGGATGCGGCGCACCACGCCTTCCAGCCAGGCGCCCACGCGTTCGGCGACGGACAGCCACGAGAACGAGAAGAACAGGCTCAGGCCGATGGCCAGCATGACCAGAAAGGCCAGCGTGCTGCCGGTGAAGCCGATGCTGCGGCCGATCAGGTCGGCCAGGGTCTGGCCGATGACGCCGCCCGCGCCGCTGGCGGTTTCCGACGCCCCGGGCAGGTGCGTGCCGTGGCTGGCCAGGCGCAAGGCTTCCATGCCCAGCGAGCCCACCAGCAACAGGAAGAAGCCGATGCCCTCTTCCCAGTGGACGCGGGGCAACACCTCCGGTTGTTTACTATTTGTTACGCGCAGATGGCTGGCCAGGCGGCGGTAGCCCGCGCGCACCCGGTGCAGCAGCAGGACCACCCACCACCAGGCGGAAAATCCGAACAGATAAAGAAGAATGTCGGCCAGATAGGCGCCCAGCGTCCCGCCGCGGTTGTGGATGGTCCCGGCGGGGACGGAGTGCGACCAGCCTGGATCGGCCGGGCTCCAGGTGGCGAGCACCAGGGTGAGCCACGCCGCCAGGGCGGCGAAGAGGATCCAGCGGGCTTCGCGCAGCAACGCGGAAAGACGCGTCTGCAGGGGCGAAGGCCCGTTTCGGGTATTGCGCGAGGCGCGCGGAGAAGCAGTCGAGATACGCGGCATGCGGCTCATTATAATTGGGCGTTAACCTAAAGATACCCGCCCATGTCCACGCCTACGCACGCTAAAGTTTTGATACTCGGTTCCGGCCCTGCCGGTTACACGGCGGCCGTCTATGCGGCACGCGCCAATCTGAGCCCTGTTCTTGTTACAGGTTTGGCCCAAGGCGGCCAGCTCATGACCACCACGGACGTCGACAACTGGCCGGCCGATGCGGACGGCGTGCAGGGCCCGGACCTGATGCAGCGCTTCCAGAAGCACGCCGAGCGCTTCAACACCGAAATGCTGTTCGACCACATCGCCAAGGTGGACCTCTCCAAGCGGCCGTTCACGCTGACCGGCGACACCGGCAAGGTCTATACCTGCGACGCCCTGATCATCGCCACGGGCGCCTCGGCCAAGTACCTCGGCCTGCCTTCGGAACAGGCCTTCATGGGCCGCGGCGTGTCCGGCTGCGCCACCTGCGACGGCTTCTTCTACCGCAACCAGGACGTGGTCGTGGTGGGCGGCGGCAACACCGCCGTCGAAGAGGCGCTGTACCTGTCCAACATCTGCCGCAAGGTCACCCTGATCCACCGCCGCGACAAGTTCCGCGCCGAGCCCATCCTGGTCGACAAGCTCATGAGCAAGGTCGAGAACGGCAATATGGAACTGAAGCTGTTCCACACGCTGGAAGAGGTGCTGGGCGACGACAGCGGCGTGACCGGCGTGCGCGTACGCCACGTGGACACCGGCGCCACCGAAGACATGGCGGCCACCGGGGCGTTCATCGCCATCGGCCACCAGCCCAATACCGAGATCTTCCAGGGCCAGCTCGAAATGAAGGACGGCTACATCGTCACCAAGAGCGGCCTGTCCGGCATGGCCACGATGACCTCCGTCCCGGGCGTGTTCGCCGCCGGCGACGTGCAGGACCACGTCTACCGCCAGGCCATCACCAGCGCCGGCACGGGCTGCATGGCCGCGCTGGACGCGCAACGGTGGCTGGAGAATGCGGGGCAGTAAGGTCGGCCTGGCCGACCTGAAACGCCTGAAGAAAGACCTCCAGGAAGAGCGCGGGCGCGCCGCCCTCGCCTCGCGCGTGGCGGCGGTCAGGGCCGAGGCCGCTCCGGTGGACGAGATGGCGGCGTTCAAGCGCAGCATGCAATCGGTCACGCCGCTCAAGCAGGCCGCCCGCGTGGAGCACAAGCCGCCGGCGCAGCCCGCCCCCGCGCTGCGCCGCGCCAACGCGCTGGGCGAAACGCCCGCCCGCGCCGACGCCGGCGTCTCCGACGGCGGCGAAATCACGCACCTGCTGTCCGAAGGAGGCACCGCTTTCGTGCGCGGCGACGCCGCGCCCGACACCGCGCGCAACCTGCGCCGCGGCCAATGGCGGGCCGGCGCGGAACTGGACCTGCACGGCCTGCGTGTGGAACAGGCCCGCCACGCCCTGCTGTCGTTCCTGGACGAATGCCTGGAACACGGCATCCGCTGCGTGCGCGTCGTGCACGGCAAGGGCTACGGCTCGCAGGGGCTGGAGCCGGTGCTGAAGGACAAGGCGCGCACCTGGCTGGTACAGAAGAACGAGGTGCTGGCGTTCTCCGAAGCGCCCGAGCGCGAAGGCGGCGCGGGCGCCCTGCTGGTGCTTCTGCGGCAATCGGAAGGAATGCGCAAATGAAATGGCTTTACCTGGGCGTGGCCATCGTGGCCGAAATCTTCGCGACCAGCGCGCTCAAGGGATCCGAAGGCTTCACCCGCCTGATGCCGTCGCTCATCACGGTGTTCGGTTACCTCATCTCTTTCTACTTCCTGTCGCTGACCCTGCGCGAGATCCCGGTGGGCATCGCCTACGCCATCTGGTCCGGCGTCGGCATCGTGCTGATCTCCATCGTCGGCGCGGTGCTGTTCAAGCAGCACCTGGACACGCCGGCGCTGATCGGCATCGGCCTCATCATCGCCGGCGTGGTGGTGATGAACGTCTTTTCCAAGTCGGTCTCGCATTGACCTCGCCCGCGTCGACGCCCGCTCCGCCCCTTTAGCCGCCCTCGGCCCGCGGTCTGGCCGCCCCGGGATCGCGCAGGTAGTCCACCAGCGCCAGCGTCGCCCGGTCGGGCGGCGGCGTCAGCAGAGAGACGACGATGATGGTCAGGAAGGCCACCGGCGCGCCGAACACGCCCGCCGCGATGGGCTGGATACCCCACCACAGGTCCACCGGCTGCGTGCGGGACACGCCCAGCACCCACTCGCGCAGCCACGGATGCGTGTGCGTCATGTAGGCGAAGGTCGCCGCCAGCCCCGCCGCCATGCCCAGGGTCGCCCCCCATTTGTTGGCGCGCCGCCAGAACACGCCCATGACCAGCGCCGGGAAGAACGACGAGGCGGCGAAGGAAAACGCGGCCGACACCATGAAGAGAATATCGGCGGGCTTGCGCGCCGCCACCCAGGCCGCGCCGAACGCCACCACCAGCAGCAGTATCTTGGACACCATCACGCGGCGGGCAGCCGACATGCGCGGCGACACCATCCGGTACCACATGTCGTGCGACAGGGAATTCGACAGGGTCAGCAGCAGGCCGTCGGCGGTGGACAGGGCCGCGGCCAATCCACCCGCCGCCACCAGGCCGGAAATCACGTAGGGCAGCCCGCCGATCTCCGGCATGGCCAGCACCACCACGTCCGCCCCCATGCTGATCTCGCTCAGTTGCACGATGCCGTCGCGGTTGACGTCGGTGACGTCCAGCAGGTTGCTGTCCACCGCGCTCCATGCGTGCACCCAGTTGGGCAGGCTGAGGAAGCTGGACCCCACCACCTGCGTATAGACCTCGTACTTCACCAGCAAGGCCAGCGCGGGCGCCATGAAATACAGCAGCAGGATGAACAGGAGCGACCAGCACACCGAGCGGCGCGCCTCGATGACCGAAGGCGTGGTGTAAGAACGCATGAGGATATGCGGCATGCCCGCGGTGCCCAGCATCAGGCAGAGCACCAGCGCCAGGAAATTGACGCGCATATTGCGCCGTTCCTCGGGATCCTTGGCGGGAAACGGTTCCGCGTGCGGCGTGGGCGGTGCGGCGCGCGCCTCGAACGAGGCCTTGGACTGCGACCACGCGATGCGCGCCTCTTCCACGCTGGCGGGGTAGCCGGCCAGTTCGCGCTCGGCCGAGCGGATCTCGACCATGGGCGCGTCGCTGGCGTTCAATTGGGCCAGCCGGCTGCGCAGCTTGTCTTTTTCCAGGGTCCAGGATTCAGGCAGCGCGGCCACCCGGCGCGCCATTTCGTCGGCGTGCTCCTGCCACAGCCGGCGCACCTCGATCTCGGAGGGATCGTTCTGCAGGTACACCTCTTTCTCGGTCACCTGCTGGAGCACGACGCCGGCCGAGAGCTGCGGCACCGGCACATTGGTGTGCTTGACCGACAGCCAGATCACCGGCACCAGGTAGGCGATGACCAGGATGATGTACTGCCCCACCTGCGTCCACGTGACGGCGCGCATGCCGCCCAGGAACGAACAGACCAGCATGCCGCCCAGCGCAACGAAGATGCCCAGCTCGAACGAAATCCCGGTCATGCGCGTGGTGATGATGCCCACGCCGTAGATCTGCGCCACCAGGTAGGTGAAGGAACAGAGGATGGCGCAGGCCACGCCCGCCAGGCGCGGCATATTGCCGCCGTAGCGCGCGCCCATGAAATCGGGAATGGTGTACTGGCCGAAGCGGCGCAGGTAGGGCGCCAGCAGCATCGCCACCAGCACGTAGCCGCCCGTCCAGCCCATGATGTAGGCCAGCCCGCCGTAGCCGGTCAGGTAGAGCGTGCCGGCCACGCCGATGAAAGAAGCCACCGACATCCAATCGGCGGCCGTGGCCATGCCGTTGTAGATGGCGGGCACGCGGCGGCCGGCCACGTAGTATTCCACCTGGTCCGAGGTGCGGCAGACGATGCCGATGCCGGCGTACAGGCTGACCGTGACCAGCAGGAACACGTAGCCGATCCAGTTGCGCGGCATGCCCAGGATCTCGGCCAGGGCCATCAGCAGAATCATCAGCGCAAAGCCCGCCGTGTACAGCACGTAGATCCGTCGCAGCCGGACGCGGAATTGGTGGGGGGTGTCTCCGCTGAAAAACGGCATCAGCGGTCCCCCCCGGCCTCTTCGGCGCGCTCATCGGCGCGATTCATGACCCGGGCGTAGATGCCGATGATGATCAGATAGGCCAGCGGCGCGCCGTAGGCGGCCATCCAGAACGCGAACGGCCAGCCGATGAAGTCGAAGGACAGGCGGCGGGCGAAATACGAGGGAACGAACGTCAGCGCCGCCCAGACGACGAGCAGCAGCAGGATCAGCCACAGGTTGCGGCGCCAATAGGGAGTCTGTACGGATGGGGGGGATGAAAGGCGCGATTCCGGCATAGCTAGGATGAGCGAGGCCCTACCTAAATATCGCGAAACGCGGCGCTTGAAAAGCCCCTGCGGAAGCAATGCCGGCTTTTTATGCGACAACGGCTGGCACTACCTGGTGCCAGCCGTTGTGCGTTTTGCTTTTTTTCTGGGTACTGCTTTACTTTTTTTATGTACCGGTGCCGCCGGTATTTGCCCATGCAGGGCTTTGTCTCCTCACCTGCATGGGATGAGATTCTGCACCAGATGCGGGATCGTCACACTAGGGGAATGCCCTAAGAAGGAGCATTCATTTACATATTCTCTGCACCACATTAGTGCATTTTGGTTGATAAGTTCTAAATATTGGGATTTTTCCAGTATTTGGTCCTGTATTGGGCCTGGATTATGTCCGGATTTTTACAACGCCCGGGTCCGTGCATGGGCGGAACGCCAAAGTCGGGCATGGCCAATCCGTCTTTACGTTTCATTTATCCCCCGCTTCCAAACGTATATCCCATTTTTATCCCCCGCTCCGTAACCTGCCGGTGTCCTGTGGTCACCTGCCTGCGCGGCGCGCATCCCGTAGCCGCGCGGGCCCGTCGTTCAAAGGGAGCGCCGCTCCCGGGAGGAAAAACGTGGATGCCATCTATATCGCCGTCTTCGCCGCCATGGCGGGGCTGACGTTCGCCCTGCTTCGCTTCTGCGCAGCCTTGTCAGCGGGGGAGCAACCATGAGCTGGCTCTATGGGCTGAGCGGCCTGACGGCCGCGCTGCTGTTCGCGTACCTGCTGGTCGCGCTGTTCAGACCGGAGAAATTCTGATGAGCGCCGAATTCATCGGATTGCTGGTTGCGTACCTGGCAGTCCTGCTGGCGATCGCGCCCCTGCTGGGACGCTATATCCGCATCGCCATGGAAAACGGGCAGTCCCGGCTGACCGCCTGGGGGCGTCCGCTGGAACGCGGCATATACCGGCTGGCGGGCATGGATCCGCAGGCCGAAATGGGCTGGCGGCGATACGCCGTGGCCGTGCTGGCCTTCAACATCGTGGGCGTCGCGGCGGTCTACCTGTTGCAGCGCGTGCAGGGCATGCTGCCCCTGAACCCGGCCGGCCTGGGCGCGGTGTCGCCGGACTCCGCCCTGAACACCGCCATCAGCTTCGCCACCAACACCAATTGGCAGGGCTACGGCGGCGAATCGACCATGAGCTACCTGACCCAGATGCTGGCGCTGACGGTGCAGAACTTCGTCTCGGCCGCGACCGGCATCGCCGTGCTGTTCGCCTTGATCCGCGGCCTGTCGCGCCATTGCTCGGCCACGGTGGGCAATTTCTGGGCCGACATGGTGCGGAGCACGCTCTATGTGCTGCTGCCGCTTTCCTTCCTGCTGGCGCTTGCGCTGGTCAGCCAGGGGGTGATCCAGAACTTCAGCCCCTACCTGGAAGCGCAGACGGTAGAACCCGTGCAATACAGCCAACCCCGCATGGATGCACAGGGCCAACCAGTGCTGGACGCGCAAGGCCAGGCGGTCCTGGAACCCATGGTCTCCCGCAAGCAGGCGCTGGCCATGGGCCCCGTCGCCTCGCAGGAATCGATCAAATTGCTGGGCACCAACGGCGGCGGCTTCTTCAACGCCAACTCGGCCCACCCCTACGAAAACCCGACTCCGCTGGCCAACTTCCTGGAAATGCTGGCCATACTCGCGATCCCCGCCGCGCTGTGCTTCACCTTCGGCGAAATGGTGGGCAGCCGGCGCCAGGGCATCGCGATCCTGGCGGCGATGACGCTGCTGTTCGCCGCGTTCGCCCTATCGACCGCCTACTTCGAGCAGCAGGCCAACCCGATGGCCGCCCAGGCCGGCGCCGACAGCGCGGCCGGCGCGCTTGCGCCCGGAGGCAATATGGAAGGCAAGGAGATCCGCTTCGGCACCGCCGCCACTTCGCTGTTCGCGACGATCACCACGGCGGCATCCTGCGGCGCGGTGAACGGCATGCACGACTCCCTGAATCCGCTGGGCGGGCTGTCGCCGATGCTGCTGATGCAATTGGGCGAAGTCGTCTACGGCGGGGTGGGCTCCGGCCTGTACGGCATGCTGGCCTTCGCCATCCTGGCCGTGTTCATCGCCGGCCTGATGATAGGCCGCACTCCGGAATACCTGGGCAAGAAGATCGAAGCCTACGACATGAAGATGGTTTCCATCGTCATCCTGGCGACGCCGCTGCTGGTGCTTTGCGGCACGGCGCTGGCGGTCTCGGTATCGGCCGGCCAGGCCGGGGTGCTGAATCCCGGCATCCACGGCTATTCGGAGATCCTCTACGCCTTGACGTCCGCCGCCAACAACAACGGCAGCGCCTTCGCCGGATTGTCCGCCAACACGCCCTTCTACAACCTGCTGCTGGGCATCGCCATGTGGTTCGGGCGGTTCGCGATCATCGTCGCGGTCCTCGCGATGGCCGGATCGCTGGCCGCCAAGCGCCGGCTTCCGGCCGGCCCCGGCAGCATGCCCACCACCGGCCCGCTGTTCGTGGTGCTGCTGATCGGCGCGGTGCTGCTGGTGGGCGCCCTGACCTATGTGCCGGCGCTGGCCCTGGGCCCGGTCGCCGAACACCTGGGGTAAGGCCCTCCCCCGCAGCGCTGCGCGCTTCCCCCTCAAGGGGGCGGCCTCGGCGGACCGGCGAAGCCGGATCCGCGCGGCCCCGCTGAACAGCGCCCCCTGCATTGCGGGCCGCCTGGCGGCGCTGCCGATAACTGGAATATGAAAGGCTGGGATAGAAAATGGCCAAGATTGAAACCTCTACTTCCGGCGCCGGAGGCGGCGCCCATGAACGCCGGTTCGGCATGTGGTCGCGCGCCCTGGTCGGCCCCGCCCTGCTGGACAGCCTGCGCAAGCTGTCGCCGGCGGCGCAACTGAAGAACCCCGTGATGTTCGTGGTCTACGTGGGCAGCATCCTGACCACGGTGCTGTGGGCCATGGCCCTGCGCGGCCAGGCCGAAGCGCCCGCCGGGTTCATCCTGGCGATCGGCGTATGGCTGTGGTTCACGGTGCTGTTCGCCAATTTCGCCGAAGCCCTGGCCGAAGGCCGGGGCAAGCAGCAGGCGGCCACATTGCGCGGCCTGCGCACCACCATCGATGCCCGCCTGCTCACGGGTTTCCGGGACGCCGACGCCGCCGCGGCGCAGCCCGGCGCCTGGCGCGGCCAGGCCGTCCGCCAGCCTTCGGGCCTGCTGCGCCGCGGCGACGTCGTGCTGGTGGAGGCCGGCGACACCATTCCCGGCGACGGCCAGGTCATCGCCGGCGTGGCCTCGGTGGACGAAAGCGCGATCACCGGCGAATCCGCTCCCGTCATCCGCGAATCCGGCGGCGACTTCTCCTCGGTCACCGGCGGCACCCGGGTGCTGTCGGACTGGATATTCGTGCGCATCGCGGCCGATCCGGGCGAGAGCTTCCTGGACCGCATGATCTCCATGGTCGAGGGCGCCAAGCGCCAGAAGACCCCGAACGAACTGGCGCTCACCATCCTGCTGGTGGGGCTGACGGTCGTGTTCCTGCTGGTGGTCGTGACCTTGATGCCGTTCTCGATCTACGCCGTCGCCACCGCCGGCGGCGGCGCGGCGGTCACGGTGACCGTGCTGGTCGCGCTGCTCGTCTGCCTGATCCCCACCACCATCGGCGGCCTGCTGTCCGCCATCGGCGTGGCGGGCATGAGCCGCATGATGGGCGCCAACGTGATCGCCACCTCGGGCCGCGCCGTCGAAGCCGCGGGAGACGTGGACGTGCTGCTGCTGGACAAGACCGGCACCATCACTTTCGGCAACCGCCAGGCCTCGGCCTTCCTGCCGGCGCCGGGCGTGTCTGCCCGCGAATTGGCCGAGGCCGCGCGCCTGGCCTCGCTGGCCGACGAAACGCCCGAGGGCCGCAGCATCGTCGTCCTGGCGGACAAGGCCCTTTCTGCGCCGGCCGCGCCCATGCCGGGCACGGAATTCGTGCCCTTCACCGCGCAGTCCCGCATGAGCGGCGTGGACCTGGACGGCCGCGCCATCCGCAAAGGCGCGGTCGACGCCGTGCAGTCCTGGCTGGCGGCCCACGGTTCGGCGGTGCCCGAGCAGGCGCTGCGCCTGGCCGAAGACGTGGCGCGCCGCGGCAGCACGCCGCTCATGGTCAGCGACGGCGGCCGCGCGCTCGGCGTCGTCGAGCTGAAGGACATCGTAAAACCGGATATCCAGCCGCGCTTCGCGGAGCTGCGCCGCATGGGCATCAAGACCGTGATGATCACGGGCGACAACAAGCTCACCGCCGCCTCCATCGCCGCCGAGGCGGGCGTGGACGATTTCCTCGCGGAGGCCACGCCGGAAGCCAAGCTCAAGCTCATCCGCGCCTACCAGTCGGAAGGCCGGCTGGTGGCGATGACGGGAGACGGCACCAACGACGCGCCCGCCCTGGCGCAGGCCGACGTGGCGGTGGCGATGAACTCCGGCACCCAGGCCGCCAAGGAGGCGGGCAACATGGTGGACCTGGACTCCAACCCCACCAAGCTCATCGAGATCGTCGAAATCGGCAAACAGATGCTGATGACCCGCGGCGCGCTCACGACCTTCAGCGTGGCCAACGACGTGGCCAAGTACTTCGCCATCATCCCGGCCGCCTTCGCCACGGTCTATCCCCAGTTGAACGTGCTGAACGTCATGGGCCTGGCCACCCCCGCCTCGGCCATCCTGTCGGCCGTGATCTTCAACGCGCTGATCATCGCGGCGCTGATCCCGCTGGCGCTCAAGGGCGTGCGCTACCGTCCGCTGGGCGCGTCGGTGCTGCTGCGCCGCAACCTGCTCATCTACGGCCTGGGCGGCCTGCTCGTTCCCTTCGCCGGCATCAAACTGGTCGACATGGCGCTGGCCGCGCTGGGCTGGGCCTAGGGCTCTCTGAAAGGAATCCATCATGAACCCCTCCGCTTCCTCGCCGCGCCAAGGCGGCATCCTGCGCCCGGCGATCGCCGTCTTCGCGGCCCTGTCGCTGGCGACCGGCCTTGCCTATCCCTTTCTGACTTCCGGCATCGCCGCCGCCGTCTTTCCCCATGAAGCCGCCGGATCGCTCATCAGGCAGGACGGCCGCCTCGTCGGCTCGGAACTGATCGGCCAATCATTCAGTTCGCCCGGCTACTTCTGGGGCCGCCCTTCCGCCACGGCGCCCATGCCGTACAACGCCGCCGGCTCCGGCGGCTCGAACCTGGGCCCGCGCAATCCCGCGCTGGCCGCAGCCATCCAGGCGCGCATCGCAGCCCTGAAGGCCGCGGACCCGGACAACCCGGTGCCCGTTCCCGTGGACCTGGTCACGGCGTCGGGCAGCGGGCTGGATCCGCACATCAGCCCGGCCGCCGCGGCGTACCAGGCGGCGCGCGTGGCGCACGCCCGCCACCTGCCGCGCGAGCAGATCGACGCCTTGATAAAGGCCCATACCGATGCCCCCTTGCTGGGGGTGCTGGGAGAGCCCGCGGTCAACGTGCTGACGCTGAACCTGGCGCTGGACCGATTGAGCGCGGGACGCTGATACCGCGGCGTATAGTATGGCGTTCATGGCCGACACCGCTGGCGGGCGTCCCGATCCCGACGCGCTCTTGAAAACCCTGGACGCCGCCGCGCGGCAGGCGGCGCGCGGCAAACTGCGCGTCTACTTCGGTGCTTCCGCAGGCGTCGGCAAGACCTACGCCATGCTGGTGGCGGCCCGCGCCCAGGCCGCCCAGGGCATCGACGTGCTGGCAGGCGTCGTCGAAACCCACGGCAGGCGCGAGACCGCCGCCTTGCTGGAAGGCCTGCCCGTCCTGCCGCCCAAGGAAATCGCCTATCGCGGCCATGCCCTGAAGGAGTTCGACCTGGACGGCGCGCTGTCCCGGCGCCCGGGCCTGGTGCTGGTCGACGAGCTGGCGCATTCGAACGCCCCCGGCTCCCGCCACGCCAAGCGCTGGCAGGACATCCAGGAACTGCTGGCCGCCGGCATCGACGTCTGGACCACGCTGAACGTGCAGCACCTGGACAGCCTGAACGAAGCCGTGGGCAGCATTACCGGCGTGCGCGTCTGGGAAACCGTGCCCGACGGGATCTTCGATTCGGCCGACGAGGTCATCCTGGTCGACCTGTCCGCCGACGAGTTGCTGCACCGCCTGAAGGAAGGCAAGGTCTACCTGCCCGAGCAGGCGCGCCACGCCACCCGCAACTTCTTCCGCAAGGGCAACCTGATCGCCCTGCGCGAGCTGGCGCTGCGCCGCACCGCCGAACACGTGGACGACGACGTGCAGGCCTACCGCCGCGACCGCGCCATCGAACCCGTGTGGCGCACGCGCGAAGCCGTGGTCGCCTGCATCGGCCCCGACGTCGACGCCGAATACGTCATCCGCAGCGCCCACCGGTTCAGCCAGCAACTGGAATGCGACCTGCACGTGGTCACCATCGACATACCGCGCGCAGCCCCCCTGCCCCAGGCGGACCAGGAACGCATGCAGCGCAGCCTGGCGCTGGCGGATTCGCTGGGCGCCCGCAGCGAAACGCTGGCCGGCGGCGACATGGTCGACGCGGTGGTGCGCTACGTGCGCCGCCACAACATCACCAAGGCCATCCTCGGGCGGACGCGCGCCGGCGGCCTGCGGCGCCCGCGGCTGTCTCCTTCCGCCGTGCTGACGGCGGCCATCGCGCCGGGCTGGCTGTGGCGCCGCCACAGCTTCGCCGACATGCTGGCAGCGGGCTGCCCCGAAATCGACGTCATCCGCCTGGGCGCCCCTCCGCTGCCCGCCGGCCCCGCTCCCGGCCGCGATCCGCTCACGCTGGCGCGCCGGGCCCCCGACGAGCGCCGCGCCCGCCCGCTGGCGGGCTATGCCTGGGCGCTGTGCTACTGCGCGGCCGCCGCGGCGCTCTCCGCCCTGGCGTTTCCCCTCCTGCACCAGACCAATATCGTCATGCTGTTCCTGCTGGCGGTGGTGGCCGTGGCGCTGCGCCATGGCCGCGGGCCGGCGGCGCTGGCGTCGGTGGTCAGCGTCGGGCTGTTCGATTTCTTTTTCGTGCAGCCGCTGGCGTCTTTCGCCGTGTCGGACGTGCAGTACCTGCTGACCTTCGGGGTGCTGCTCGCCGTGGGCCTGCTCATCGGACAGCTCACCGCCGGCCTGCGCCTGCAGGCGCAGGCCTCGGTCAAGCGGGAAGCGGACGCGCGCAGCCTTTACGAATTCGCGCGCGAACTGTCGTCGGCGCTGCTGCCGGAGCAGATCGTCGCGTCGGCCGGATCCTTCGTGCACGCCACCTTCGGCTCGCGCTGCGCGCTGTACATCCTGGGCCTGGACGAACGCCTGAAGCTGGCATCCTCTCCCGACACCGACATGCCGCCGCTGGAATCCGCCCTGGCGCAATGGGTCTACGACCACGGCCAGCCGGCCGGTGCGGGCACGGCCACGCTTTCCAACAGCGACCTGCTGTACCTGCCCTTGAAGGCGCCCATGCGCACCCGCGGCGTGCTGGCGCTGGCCGCGCCCCGCCGCAGCCTGTTTTCGAACCCCGACTCGCGCCGCCAGATCGAAGCCTATGCCACCTTGATCGCCATAGCGCTGGAACGCCTGCATTACGTGGAAGTGGCGCAGCAGGCGCTGGTCAGCATGGAATCCGAAAGGTTGCGCAATTCGCTGCTGGCGGCGGTCTCGCACGATCTGCGCACCCCGCTGACCAGCCTGGTCGGCATGACGGACACGCTGATGCGCCAGCAGGCGGCGCTGCCCCCCGACACCCACGAGACCATCCGCGCCATGCGCGACCAGGCCCAGCGCATGCATGCGCTCGTCGCCAACCTGCTGGACATGGCTCGGCTGCAAAGCCGCGACGCGCCGCTGCGCCTGGAATGGCAATCCATCGAAGAACTGGTGGGCGCCTCGCTTGCCGCCTTGCGGGAGCCGCTGTCCGCGCACCGCGTCGCGGTGGACAGCCTGTCGAACCTGCCCCTGGTGGAATGCGACGGCGTCCTGATCGAGCGCGTGCTGTGCAACCTGTTGGAGAATGCGGCCAAGTACACTCCCGAGGGCAGCGCCCTGCACCTGCATGCCGCTGTCCGGGACGGCGAACTGCGGGTGGCGGTCGCCGACAACGGGCCAGGGATCGCCCCCGGGGCCGAACGCCTCATTTTCGAAAAATTCACGCGCGGCGACCGCGAGTCCGCCACCCCCGGCGTCGGCCTGGGCCTGGCGGTATGCGAAGCCATCATCGCAGCCCACCATGGCAGAATCTGGGTCGAACACAGTCCGGGCCAGGCGTCCGGCGCGCAGTTCGTCTTCACCCTGCCTTTGGGCACGCCTCCTCCGATGCAGCCCGAAACGCCCTGACCGCCGCACAGCATGTTCGACTATCAGCCTACCGTCCTGCTCATTGAAGACGACGCCAATATCCGGCGCTTCGTCCGCCACGCGCTGGAAAGCGAAGGCTGCTCGGTTCATGAGGCCGACACCGTCAAACGCGGCCTGATCGAAGCCGGCACCCGCCAGCCGGACGCAATCGTGCTGGACCTGGGCCTGCCCGACGAAGACGGCATGACCTTGATCCGGGAACTGCGCGGCTGGACCGAGGTGCCGGTGCTGGTGCTGTCGGCGCGCAGCGCCGAAGCCGACAAGGTCGCCGCGCTGGACGCCGGCGCGGACGACTACCTGACCAAGCCCTTCGGGGTCGGCGAACTGCTGGCGCGGCTGCGCGTGCTATTGCGGCGCCATGCCAAAGGCGGCGCGGGCAACGCATCGGAGATCGCCTTCGGCGACGTGCGCGTCGACTTCGCGAAGCGCGTGGTCGAACGCGCAGGCCGGCACGTGCACCTGACCGCCATGGAATACCGGCTGCTGGCGGCGCTGCTGGCGCATCGCGGCAAGGTCATGACGCATCGTGAACTGCTGCGCGCGGTATGGGGGCCGTCGCACGTGGAAAGCGTGCACTACCTGCGGATCTACATGGGCCACCTGCGCCAGAAGCTGGAGGCCGATCCCGCGCAGCCGGTCCATCTGCTGACCGAGATCGGCGTGGGCTACCGCTTCGCGGGCGTGGTCAACGCAATCAGCGACACCACGATCAGCGAATAAGTGGGCACGCTGCGCATGTTGCGGAACATCATTTCCGTCAGGCTGAACGCACAGTAGCCCAGGCAGAACAGCAGGCCCATCTGCGCGCCGACGCGTATGACGCGATCGTCGCTGGCCAGCCTGCGCAGGAAGATCGCCGCCGGCAGCAGGTACAGCGCCAGGATGCTCGCCAGGCCCAGCAGCCCGTATCCCGACAGCGCCGCCAGCAGATCGTTGTGGGGTTCGCCGTAGCCCTCGACCACCTCGTGCGACACGATCCCCTGCTTTTCCAGCAGCAGGAGCTCATTGCGGAAATTGCTCGGCCCCACGCCCACGATGGGGCTTTTCTCGAACATGATCAGGGACGCCTGCCATAGCTGCAGGCGGATGCCGAACGACGTGTCGCGCTCGGTCGACGTGGCAAAGCCCTCCAGGTCGCTCTTGATCATGTGCATGCGGCTGCTGAAGTTCCAGATGCCGACCGCCGCGACGGCCAGCGCCACCCCGAGCGCCAGCGCACAGTACGCCTTGTGGCGCCGGTTCCAGCCGCGCAGCCCCAGCAGGAACACGACGGCCAGGATGGGGAGCAGCATCCAGCTACTGCGCGTTTCGGACAGCCAGGTGGCCCAGACGCTCAGCGCGGCCACCGCCAGCTTGAGCGCGGCTTCGGCGCGCGGCCAACGCGTGCCGGCGCCCCAGCCGAGTGTCAGCAGCGACATCATGCCGAACAGCAGCGTCACGTTCGCGAAGGCGACGGCGTTGTAGCGCGCGCCGATTTGCACCACGGCATTGCGGTCCGACTCGACCATCATGGTGCCGATCAGCATGGCCGAGCCGGCCAGCGCGCCGGCCAGGAGGGTCCACTGGATCTGCTGGAGCCATTGCCGCGGCGCTCTCAGCAATAGCCAGAGCACCGGCACCGCCAGCGCAAACCGCAGCAGCTTCTCCAGTTCCGAGCCGCTCCACGCGCCTCGCACCGCGGACGTGACGAACATACAGGCCAGCGGCAGCAGCAGCGCCAGGGCGACGGGCCACAAGGCCCGCAGGTCCATGGGCTCGTAATGCCGGATTGCATTGGCGGCGAGCGCCGTCAGCGCGATCAGACCCGCAAGATAGACAACGGCCGGCCCCCCTACGGGGGTGGTCAACGCCAGCGCCGGCACCAACAGCACCAGCCAGGTGGCCAAGAGAACGTACAGTCGGGGCACGACAATCAACCTGGTAAAAACAAACGACAAACGCGCGGCCAGCGCAGGCATCGTGCTGGCCAGTTGGACAAAACCCGCCCGCCATGACGGCGGGCGGGTTTTGCGGGACTTGCTCGCGGCAGGACTCGGAATTACATGTTTTCGATCATGACCTGGCCGAAGCCCGAGCACGACACCTGGGTCGCGCCTTCGAGCAGGCGGGCGAAGTCGTAGGTGACCTTCTTGGACAGGATGGATTTCTCCATGCTGGAGATGATCAGGTCGGCCGCTTCGGTCCAGCCCATGTGGCGCAGCATCATTTCGGCCGACAGGATTTCGGAACCGGGGTTCACGTAGTCCTTGCCGGCGTACTTCGGCGCGGTGCCGTGGGTGGCTTCGAACATGGCGACCGAATCCGACAGGTTGGCGCCGGGGGCGATGCCGATGCCGCCCACCTGCGCGGCCAGCGCGTCCGAGATGTAGTCGCCGTTCAGGTTGAGCGTGGCGATCACGTCGTACTCGGCCGGACGCAGCAGGATCTGCTGCAGGAAGGCGTCGGCGATGACATCCTTCACGATGACTTCGCGGCCCGTCTTCGGGTTCTTGAACTTGCACCACGGGCCGCCGTCGATCAACTGGGCGCCGAATTCCTTCTGCAGCAGGGCATAGCCCCAGTCGCGGAAGCCGCCTTCGGTGAACTTCATGATGTTGCCCTTGTGCACCAGCGTCAGCGACGTGCGGTCGTTGTCGATGACGTACTGCGCGGCCTTGCGCACCAGGCGCTCGGTGCCTTCGCGCGACACCGGCTTGATGCCGATCGAGGAGGTGTTCGGGAAACGGATCTTTTTCACGCCGAGCTTGGTCTGCAGGAACTGGATCAGTTCCTTGGCCTGCTCGCTTTCCGCCATGTATTCGATGCCGGCGTAGATGTCTTCCGAGTTCTCGCGGAAGATCACCATGTTGGTCTTTTCGGGTTCGCGCACCGGCGAAGGCACGCCCTTGAAGTACGCCACCGGTCGCAGGCAGACGTACAGGTCGAGCTGTTGGCGCAGCGCCACGTTCAGCGAGCGGATGCCGCCGCCGACGGGGGTGGTCAGCGGCCCCTTGATGGACACCACGTAGTCTTTGACGACTTCCAGGGTTTCATCGGGCAGCCACACGTCCGGGCCGTAGACCTTGGTGGCCTTTTCCCCGGCATAGACTTCCATCCAGTGGATCTTGCGCTTGCCGCCGTAGGCCTTCTGCACCGCCGCGTCGACGACCTTGATCATCACCGGAGTGATGTCGGCGCCCGTGCCATCGCCCTCGATATAGGGAACGATGGGCTGCTCGGGCACATTCAGCGAGAAATCGGCGTTGACCGTGATCTTCTGGCCGCCAGCGGGAACCTTGATATGTTGGTAGGACATGAATGCTCCATTTGCTCCGGGTGGTTTTTTCTGCATGCGCCGGCATCGGGAAGCGTCCGATTCCGCGGGGAATACCGTCCTCGAGAACCGCACACCGGATGGCGGATAGCAACCCATTCTATATCGCAAAGCGGCTGCTCGGCCCGGCGGGCCGCGCCGGGCGGTAAAATAATGCTTCGACAGTCCGCTTTCCGTCCCCCCGCCGATGTTCAATCCCTCCCGCGACCAAGTCCGCGAATTCTTTATCGAAACCTGGCGCAAGCACCGCGCAGCCGAGGTGCTGACGCCGCTCGAAGCCATCGCGCTGGACTGGATCATCGAGCATCCCGAATACCACGGGGACCTGGAAAACCCCGAGGCCATGACGGCGGAATACTCGGTGGAAAAGGGGCGCACCAACCCCTTCCTGCACCTGTCCATGCACCTGGCCATCGCCGAGCAGTTGTCCATCGACCATCCGCCCGGCATCCGCAGCGCCTACCAGCAACTGGTGGCGCGCACGGACGCGCACCAGGCGGCGCACGAAATCATGGAATGCCTGGGCCAGGTCGTCTGGGAAGCCCAGCGGCTGGGCACCCCGCTGGACAGCGACACCTACATCGACCTGATCCGCCAGCGCGCCGGACGCTGAAAAACGCGCGTTTGCCCGGCACGGAAAGCAAAAACCCCCGGCGTGCCGAGGGTTTTTCCGTTGGCGGCAGGCAGGCGTAGCCTACTTGCGGACGCCCAGGTCGCTCGGCTGCGCCGAAAGCCATGCCGCCACGTTGTAGATGTCCTGGTCCGACAACTGCGTGGCGAAAGCGCCCATGATGGGGTTCTTGCGCACGTTGGCCGTGGCCGCGCTGCCGGAGGCGCCGCGCTTGTAGGCCTTCAGGGCATGGACCAGGTAGTCGGCGTGCTGGCCGGCCAGCGTGGGATAGGCCGGGTCCACCGCCGTCTTGGCGTCCGCGCCGTGGCAGGACGCGCAATTGAATTTGTCGAAGACGGCCTTGCCGGCCGCCAGGTCCTGGGCGTGCGCGGCTGCGCCCGCCATGGACAGGGTTGCGCCCGCGAGGGCAAGCATGATGCGATTCATGTGTTTGCCCCTTATTTGAGATTCGAGTAGTACGCGGCCAGGTCGGCGATGTCCTGGTCGGACAGGCTGCCGGCAATGGCGTCCATCGTGGGATGGCTGCGCGCGCCTTTCTTGTACTCGTTGAGGGCCGTTTCGATGTACTTGGCGTTCTGGCCGGCAATCATCGGAACGTGGTAAAGCTCGGGAAACGTCGCCTTGTAGCCTTCGATGCCGTGGCAACCGATGCACATGGAAACCTTGTCGCGGGCGTTCTGGACATTACCGACCACTGCTGCGTCCGCAGCAACAGCCTGGCCGGCGATCGCACAGGATCCGACAGCGGCCAACACGGATAGCGTGTACTTCAGAGAGGTTCGCAACTTCATTGGAGTGGCTCTTCTTCGTATGGCTAAGGACTAGGGCCTGCTTGCAAGAAAAGGCCCTCGGCAAACACGTTGCGGGTCGAACCCAAAGCAAAACCGCCTGATTGTACGATAATTGCTCAGGATTAATACCTTAAGATGGTATTGATCACCATCAAAATCCGAGAAGCCATCCGACCATGTCCGCAGCCCAGTCCGCCACTTCCGCCTCGCCAGACCGCTTCGACGGGACCGACAGCTATGTCGCCACCGATGACCTCAAACTCGCCGTCAACGCCGCGCTCATCCTGCAGCGCCCGCTCCTGATCAAGGGAGAACCCGGCACCGGGAAAACCATGCTGGCGGAAGAGGTGGCGCGCGCGCTGGGCAGGCCGCTGCTGCAATGGCACATCAAGTCCACCACCAAGGCGCACCAGGGCCTATACGAATACGACGCCGTATCGCGCCTGCGCGACTCGCAGCTCGGCGACGAGAAAGTCCGCGACATCCGCAACTACATCGTGCAGGGCACGCTGTGGCAGGCCTTCCAGTCGCCGGAACCCGCGGTGCTGCTGATCGACGAGATCGACAAGGCCGACATCGAATTCCCCAACGACCTGCTGCGCGAGCTGGACCGCATGGAATTCCACGTGTATGAAACGCGCGAGACCATCTCGGCGCGGCATCGTCCGCTGGTCATCATCACGTCCAACAACGAAAAAGACCTGCCCGACGCCTTCCTGCGGCGCTGCTTCTTCCACTACATCCGCTTCCCCGACCGCGAAACCATGCGCGAGATCGTGGCCGTGCATTATCCGGACCTGAAGCAGGACGTGCTGCGCGCGGCGCTGGACACCTTCTTCGCGCTGCGCGACGCGCCGGGCCTGAAGAAAAAGCCGTCCACCTCCGAACTGCTGGACTGGCTGCGCCTGCTGCTGGCCGAAGGCTCCACCGCCGCCGAGATCGACGCGCACACCGCCACGGCGGTGCCGCTGATGGCGGGCGCGCTGCTCAAGAACGAGCAGGACGTGCACCTGCTGGAACGCCTGGCGGCCATGACGCGCGGCGGCCAGCGCCGCTGATCCGGCACCCACGGGCGGCCCGACATGCTGATCGATTTCTTCTACCACCTCAGGGCGCACAAGCTCCCCGTCTCGGTCAAGGAATACCTGACCCTGGTGGACGCCCTGCGCCAGGGCCTCATGGCGCCCACGCTGGATGACTTCTATTTCCTGGCGCGCGCCGCGCTCGTCAAGGACGAAGCGCTCTACGACCGCTACGACAAGGCGTTCGGCGCCTATTACCGGGGCATTGCCGCCGCCCTGCCCCCGGGCAAGGAAATCCCGCTGGACTGGCTGATCAAGCAGTTCGAAAAAAGCCTCACGCCCGAGGAAAAGGCCGCCATCGAAAAGCACGGCTGGGACAAGCTGATGGCGCTTTTCAAAGAACGCATGGAAGAACAGAAGGAACGCCACGCCGGCGGCAGCAAGTGGATCGGCACCGGCGGCACCTCGCCCTTCGGCAACGGCGGCTACCATCCCGAAGGCATCCGCGTGGGCGGCGAATCCGCCGGCAACCGCAGCGCGGTCAAGGTCTGGGACATGCGCCAGTTCAAGGACTACGACGACCAGGTCGAACTGGGCACGCGCAACTTCAAGGTGGCGCTGCGCCGCCTGCGGCGCTTCGCGCGGCAAGGCGCCGAAATGGAACTGGACCTGGACGACACCATCGCCAGCACCGCGCGCAACGCCGGCCACCTGGACCTGCGCATGGTTCCGGAGCGCCACAACACGGTCAAGGTGCTGATGCTGCTGGACGTGGGCGGCAGCATGGACGACCACATCGGACGCGTCGAGGAACTGTTCTCGGCGGCCCGCAGCGAATTCCGCAACCTGGAAGTCTATTACTTCCACAACTGCCCGTACGAAAGCCTGTGGCAGAGCAATCGCCGGCGCCAGAACGAACGCTTCGACACCTGGGACGTGCTGCGCAAGTACAACCCCGACTGGCGCCTGATCATCGTCGGCGACGCCACCATGAGCCCCTACGAAATCCTGCAGCCGGGCGGCTCGGTCGAGCACTACAACAAGGAACCCGGCGCGGAATGGGTGCGGCGCCTGCTGGAAGCCTGGCCGAAATCGGTCTGGCTCAACCCCGAGCCCACCGCGTCCTGGCAGTACCGCCAATCCATCGCGCTGCTGCGCGACATCATGCAGGGCCGCATGTACCCGGTCACGGTCGCCGGCCTGGAACAGGCCATGCGCACGCTGTCCAAATGATTCCGTGGCCGCAGCGCCGGCCGCGGGTCGGCATCAGCCGTCTACCGGGTTCTGGGGCGTGTCCAGCGTCAACTGGTAGAACGCCAGGTCCAGCCAGCGCCCGAACTTGAAGCCCGCCTCGCGGATCGTGCCCGCGTGCGTGAAGCCCAGCTTCTCGTGCAGGCGGATGCTGGCCTGGTTGGCCGCGTCGATGCCGCCGATCAGCACGTGCACCTGTGCGACCCGCGCCCGCAGGATCAGTTCGCGCATCAGCGCCTCGCCCAGCCCGCGGCCGCGGAAACGCCCGTCCACGTACACGGAATGCTCGACCGAATACTTGTAGGCCGGCCATGCGCGGAAGGTGCCGTAGCTGGCGAACGCCATGAGCTCGCCCGCCGCGTTCTCGTATCCCACCACCGGAAAACCGCCCTGCTGCTTCGCCTGGAACCAGCCCGCCATCGCCTCGCGCGGCCGCGGCTTGTAGTCGTAGAGCGCGGTCGACGTGGCGATCGCGTCATTGAAAATGGCAAGGATCTGGTCGGCATGGCGCGCATGCGAGCAATCCACCAGGGTTGCGCCCTCGGGCGCGCGGGTTTCGGCGTGGGTAGTCATGGCGGGGATTGTAGCTAGAGGCTGGGGGTCTGACACGTGGTCAAGATGGTGTCTGACACCCGGGCAGGACGGGGCAATTTGCGAGGGCGTTTCATAGGGGTGTCAGACACTGGCGCGGGCAGACGGTGCCTGACACAGGTGTCTGACACCCGGGCACGATGGGGCAATTTGCAAGGGCGTTTCATAGGGGTGTCAGACACTGGCGTGGGCAGACGGGACATAAAAAAAACCGGCGATGCCGCCGGTTCAGTGAGGCATTGCCGCTTCTGGCCACTCTCAGGCGGCGCGGCTCTCCACAGATCGGTCGGCGGGGGGAGGCTGGCGCAAGCCGGGACACTTGCGCCACGACAGCTCGTCGGCATCCATGTCCAGGTCGAAAAGGTCGTTCGCGGCGGGCCAGGGATGGCTGCGCGCCGCGACGCCCTCCATCTCGAGCACGTGCCCGGCGAACCCCCTGGGCGAACCGCCGCATTCCGCAAAATACCGTTGCGCGCTCAAATCCACCACGTAAGTGGTCATATCGTGGGTCAGTATGGCCACGAATTGGCCGTCATCGCTGGCATAAGCGTACTGAAACTGCCCTTTGATCCCGTCGCCGCTCAGGGGGGTTCCGGTCAACTGGGACAGCGCACGCGTGACGATCTCGGTCAGCATGGGTCGTTCCTCCGAAAGATGCGCCGGCAGGATGCCGGCAGCGTGGGCGCGAACGACAAGCACCGGCGCCGCGCACGAGGCGGTGCCTGGCGTTGGACGGGAAGCCTGCAGGCGGCTATCGCGCATCCCGTCGGCGGACTGCTGCTACTTGCTGAAAAGCTTACACCCGCAGGGCGGCAGACCTCAAATCAGCCCAATGCGACCGGCGCCCCGTCCGCGTCTACGTCACCGTTTTCCTGCCCACGCCAGTCCTCCCGGCGGATCCGGTAGAGCACGTGCCGGCGCAGGGGATTTCCTTCGGGCACGGCCGGATGGTCGAAGAGAGCCGGGTCCGCCTTCATGCCCAGGCGCTCCATCACCGCCCGGGAGCGCCGGTTGCCCGTCACGGTGAAAGCCACGATCTCGTCCAGCCGCAGTTGCTCGAACCCCACTTTCAGGGCGGCCTGCGCCGCCTCGCTGGCATAACCCCTGCCCCAGTGCTGCCGCGCCAGGCGCCAGCCGATTTCCACGCCGGGCGCGAACGGCAAAACCGGCTGCAGGGGCTTGATGCCCACGAAGCCGATGAACGGTGCGACGCCCGGCGCCTCCACCGCCCAGAACCCCCAGCCGTGCTCATCGATGCCGGCGGCCAGGCGGCCGGCCAGCGCGTCGCTCTCGGACTCGGTCAAGGGCAGCAGGTACTCGGTGACGCTCGGGTCCCCGTTCAGCGCCGCGAAAGGCTGGCGGTCGGCCGAGCGCCATTGCCGCAGCACCAGGCGGGGCGTTTCGACCTCGATGGATATGGACATGCCGGACTTCCTTGCCAGAGGCCAGGGCTGCGGCCACCCGCAGGCCCCTGAACCATTGCCAACGTATACACTCCAACGGATTCTGCCATGCCTAAGGAATTGTCTGCCATGCGCTTGTCCCTATCGAAGCTGCCGCGTCCGCTGGGCGCGCTGCTGTTCACCTCCTTCCTGGCCTTCCAGGCCGGGGCCGCCAGCCTGCCGGCCGGCGTCTCGGAGGCCGCCTCGATCGAAGGCATTACCGAATACCGCCTGGCCAACGGCCTGCGGGTGCTGCTGGTTCCCGACGAATCCAAGCCCTCCACCACCGTCAACATGACCTACCTGGTGGGCTCGCGCAACGAGAACTACGGCCAGACGGGCATGGCCCACCTGCTGGAACACATGCTGTTCAAGGGCACGTCCACGACGCGCAACGCCATGGGCGAATTCTCGCGCCGCGGCCTGCAGGCCAACGGCTCCACCTCCAGCGACCGCACCAACTATTTCGCCAGTTTCGCCGCCAACCCCGACACCCTCAAGTGGTACCTGGGCTGGCAGGCCGACGCCATGGTCAATTCCCTGATCGCCAAGGAAGACCTGGATTCGGAAATGACCGTGGTCCGCAACGAAATGGAAAGCGGCGAAAACAGCCCCTTCCGCATCCTGATGCAGAAGATGCAGTCTACGGCCTTCCAGTGGCACAGCTATGGCAAGAACACCATCGGCGCCCGCTCCGACGTCGAAAACGTCGACATCGCCCAGTTGCGCGCCTTCTACCACCAGTACTACCAGCCGGACAACGCGGTGCTGATCGTGGCGGGCAAGTTCGACCCGCAGGCCACGCTGGCCGACATCGAAGAAACGCTGGGCAAGCTGCCCAAGCCCGAGCGCAAGCTCCCGCCCGAATACACCGTCGAGCCCGCCCAGGACGGCGAGCGCTCCGTGACGCTGCGGCGCACGGGCGGCACGCCGCTGGTGGCCGCGATGTACCACATTCCCGCCGCCGGCAGCCCCGACTTCGTGCCGCTGGACCTGGCCGCCACCATCCTGGCCGACACGCCCTCCGGCCGCCTCTACCACGCCCTGGTCCCGACCAAGCTGGCCTCGGGCGTGTTCGGCTTCACCATGGAAAACCTGGATCCGGGCCTGGCGATGTTCGCCGCCCAACTGACCCCGGGCAAGAACCTGGACGCCGCGATGCAGGCGCTGACGGGCACGCTGGAATCCCTGGGCAAGAAGCCGTTCACCCAGCAGGAACTCGACCGCGCCCGCAGCAAGTGGCTGACCTCCTGGGAACAGACCTACAGCGACCCCGAACAGGTCGGCATCGCGCTGTCCGAGGCCATCGCCGCCGGCGACTGGCGCCTGTTCTTCCTGCAACGCGACCGGGCCCGCCAGGCCACGCTGGCCGAAGTACAGCACGCCGCCACGGCCTATCTGGTGCAAAGCAACCGCATCGAGGGCCGCTACATTCCCACCGAAAAGCCCGTGCGCGCGCCGCAGGCCCAGCGTGTCGACCTGACCGCCGTCTTCAAGGACTACAAGGGCGACCCGGACTTCAAGGCCGCCTCCGCCTTCGACCCCTCGCCCGAAAATATCGACAAGCTGACGCAGCGCAAGAAGCTCGACCTGCCCAACGGCTCCGTCGAGCTGGCGCTGCTGCCCAAGGCCACGCGCGGCAGCCGCGTGCAGGCGCAGATGCTGATCCAGTTCGGCAACGAAAAAGACCTGCGCGGCCAGCGCGTGAACGCCAGCGCCGTGGCCGACCTGCTGTCGCGCGGCACGGCCAAGCTGTCGCGCCAGGACATCCAGGACCGCCTTGACGCGCTGCAGGCCGAACTCGGCTTCAGTGGCAGCGGCACCACGCTGAAGGTCGCGATGTCCACCAAGGGCGAGAACCTGCCCGAACTCACCGCGCTGGCGCTGGACATCGTCCGCAACGCCAACTTCCCGAAGGAGCAACTCGAGGAGTACCAGCGCCAACTGGAAACCTCCATCCAGAACGCCATGACCGAACCCTCGGCTCTGGCCGGACGCACTCTCGCCCGCCAGGACAATCCGTGGCCTGCCGACGACCTGCGCTATGTGCCCACCTTCGAGGAAGCGCTCGCCAGCGCGCGCGGGCTCACGCGGGACGCCCTCGTCAAATTCCACGCCAAGTTCTACGGCGCGGGCAATATCGAGTATGCGGCCGTCGGCGATTTCGAGCCCGCCGCGGTGGAAAAAGCGCTCACGACGGGCCTGGCCGGCTGGAAGAAGGCGCCCGCCTACACCCGCGTGCCCAATCCTTACCGCGACATCCCCGCCAAGCAGTTCGACATCGACACGCCCGACAAGGCCAACGCCTTCTATATGTCGCGCATGCCGCTGAAGCTGCAGGACACCGACGCCGACTACGCCGCGCTTTACCTGGGCAACTACCTGTTCGGCGCGTCGGAAACCTCGCGCCTGTGGAATCGCGTGCGCGAAACCGAGGGCCTGTCCTATAACGTGCGCAGCTCGCTGTCCGTGTCCTCGTTCGAACCCACGGCCAACTGGACCATGTACGCCATTTACGCGCCGCAGAACCGCGAACGCCTCGAAAAAGCGATCAGCGAGGAACTGGCCCGCGTCCTGAAAGACGGCTTCACCGACAAGGAGATCTCGGACGGCATCAACGCCCTGCTGAACTACCGCAACCTCGCGCGCGCCCAGGACGACATCCTGGCCGGCACCTGGCTCGACTATCTGCAGCGCGGCCGCACCTTCGCCTGGTCCGCCGAAATGGACAAGAAAATCTCCGCGCTGACACCCGAGGCCGTCAACGCCGCCCTGCGCAAGTATCTGCGGCCCGATGGCTTCAGCACCGCGGTCGCCGGCGACTTCAAGAAGAAGACCTCGCCCTGAGGTTTGCCCGCCAGCCCCTGCGAGCCCCGCCCCGTGCGGGGCTTTTTTTGGCATGGCGCGTCCTTGCCTTGCCATCTGGGATCGGGCCGAACCCCACTAACAATGCCACTCATGGTGACAATAAATAGAAAAAAGATAATTACTCGGTTATTTGGAAAGATGTTTTCAGGAAATACGGGTTTATCCCAGGTGGGATAGCGAGCACAATTCAGTCATCGGGAACAAACAACGAACCACGACGGAGGGCCGCCGGATTCGGTCCCCACTCAAGACGAATTGGAGGTCTACCATGAAAACCCTAACCACCACCCTGCTGCTTTCCCTGGCCCTGGCGGGCGTCGGCGCCCAGGCGGCCGGCATCGAACAGGCCAAGAGCAGCGCCCAAGTGGCGACCGAACTGCAGGAAGCCAAGGCCAGCGGCCAATACACCTTCGGCGAGCTGGACTATCCGCCCGCCCTGCCGCAAACCACCAGCCTGAGCTCGCAGCAAGTGCAAGCCGAACTGCAGCAGGCCAAGTACAGCGGCCAATACACGTTCGGTGAACTGGAATACCCGCCCGCCTCGGCGGCTCCGGCCGGCGGCAAGTCGCGCGCCGACGTCCAGGCCGAACTGGCGCAAGCCAAGGCCAGCGGCCAATACACGTTCGGCGAACTGGAATACCCGCCGATCACCCGGTGAGCTGCTTGCTGTGGCCCGGCCGGCCTCAGGCGGCATCATGGTTTGAGGCCGGTTTTTTCCGGCGACAGCGGCGCTTGATGTAGCAGTAGCAGTAGAAGCACCAGAAGTTGCAGTAGAAATCGAAGTCGAAGTTTGCAGTACAGCAGTACGACCGCGGCGCAAGCCGCGGTTTCTTTTTGCTCGAGAGAAATATCTCCCCGCCATAGAAAAAGCCGCGACAGTCGTCGCGGCTTGCTTCGTTCCAGCTTCCGGCCGGCGCTTAGCTGAAGAACTCCTTCACCCGGTCGGTCCAGGACTTGCTCTGCGGCGAATGGCGGTCGCCGCCGTCGTTCAGCGAAGCCTCGAACTGGCGCAGGATGTTCTTCTGGTCGTCGCTCAGGCGCACCGGCGTTTCCACCACGACGTGGCAATACAGGTCGCCCGGATAGCTGCCACGCACGCCGCGGATGCCCTTGCCGCGCAAGCGGAAGGTCTTGCCGGACTGCGTGCCTTCGGGGATGGATATCTCGGCCTTGCCGCCCAGCGTGGGCACCTGGAGCTCTCCGCCCAGCGCCGCCGTGGTGAACGGAATGGTCAGTTCACAGTGCAGGTCGTCGCCGTCGCGCTGGAATATCTTGTGCTGCTTGATGTGGATTTCCACGTACAAGTCGCCCGGAGGGCCGCCGTTGATGCCCGGTTCGCCGTTGCCGCTGGAGCGGATGCGCATGCCGTCGTCGATGCCGGCCGGAATCTTGACCTGCAGGGTCTTGTTGCGGCGGATGCGGCCCACGCCGTCGCAGGACGGGCACGGATCCGTGATTTCCTTGCCGTTGCCATGGCAGGTCGGGCAAGTCTGCTGCACGCTGAAGAACCCCTGCTGCATGCGCACGGCGCCGGAGCCGCCGCAGGTGCGGCAGGTCTTGGGCGAAGTGCCGGGCTTGGCGCCCGAACCGTGGCAGGTATCGCAGTTTTCCCAGCTCGGCACGCGGATCTCGGTGTCGAAGCCCGCGGCCGCTTGTTCGAGCGTGATCTCCAGCGCGTACTTCAGGTCGGCGCCGCGGTAGACCTGCGGGCCGCCGCCACGACGGCCACCGCCGCCGCCGCCGAAGATTTCGCCGAAGATGTCGCCAAAGGCATCGGCGAAACCGCCTCCCATGCCGCCGCCCATGCCGGCGGCGTTGGGATCCACGCCCGCGTGGCCATAGCGGTCATACGCGGCGCGCTTCTGTTCATCGCCCAGGACCTCGTAGGCTTCCTTGGCTTCCTTGAACTTCTCTTCGGCTTCTTTGCTGTCCGGATTGCGGTCCGGATGGTATTTCATGGCCAGCTTTCGATAGGCCTTCTTGAGTTCGTCGTCCGAAGCGTTTTTTGCCACGCCCAGAACGTCGTAATAGTCGCGTTTTGCCATGATCCGTGGGCTCGAAAACGAGCCTTCTTTTCAGTGCTACAGAATGAGTACGCCCGGTAGGCGGATTTCTCCGGCTACCGGGCGGCAGAGGCAGGTCAGTGCCCGGCCATTATTGGTCGCGCTTGACTTCCTTGAAGTCGGCGTCGACGACGTTGTCGTCCACCGGCTTCGCGTTGTCGGCCGCCTGCTGCTGGCCGGCGGCTTGCTGCGCCTGCATGTCGGCGTACATCTTTTCGCCCAGCTTCTGCGAAGCCGTGGACAGGGCTTCCACCTTGGCGTCGATGGCGGCCTTGTCGCCGTCCTTCAGCGTGTCTTCCAGCTCCTTGATGGAGGCTTCGATGCTTTCCTTCTCGGCGGCTTCGAGCTTATCGCCATACTCGGTCAGCGACTTGCGGGTGGCGTGCACCAGCGCGTCGGCCTGGTTGCGGGCCTGGGCCAGTTCGGCGACGCGGTGATCTTCCTCGGCGTTGGCCTCGGCATCCTTGACCATGCGCTGGATCTCGTCTTCCGACAGTCCCGAATTGGCCTTGATGGTGATCTTGTTTTCCTTGCCGGTGCCCTTGTCCTTGGCGGACACGTGCAGGATGCCGTTGGCGTCGATGTCGAACGTGACCTCGATCTGCGGCATGCCGCGAGGCGACGGCGGGATCCCTTCCAGGTTGAACTCGCCCAGGGCCTTGTTGCCCGCGGCGATTTCGCGTTCGCCCTGGAACACCTTGATGGTCACGGCCGGCTGGTTGTCGTCGGCGGTCGAGAAGGTCTGCGAGAACCGGGTCGGGATGGTCGTGTTCTTCTGGATCATCTTCGTCATCACGCCGCCCAGGGTTTCGATACCCAGGGACAAGGGGGTGACGTCCAGCAGCAGCACGTCCTTGCGGTCGCCCGACAGCACGGAGCCCTGGATGGCGGCGCCGGCGGCGACGGCCTCATCGGGGTTCACGTCCTTGCGCGGATCCTTGCCGAAGAATTCCTTCACCTTTTCCTGGACCTTGGGCATGCGGGTCATGCCGCCGACCAGGATCACGTCGTCGATGTCGGAAACCTTCACGCCGGCGTCCTTGATGGCCACGCGGCAGGGCTCGATCGTGCGTTCGATCAGTTCTTCGACCAGCGCTTCCAGCTTGGCGCGCGTGACCTTCAGGTTCAGGTGCTTCGGGCCCGAGGCGTCCGCCGTGATGTACGGCAGATTGATTTCGGTCTGCTGGGCCGAGGACAGCTCGATCTTGGCCTTTTCGGCCGCTTCCTTCAGGCGCTGCAGGGCCAGCACGTCCTTGGACAGGTCGACGCCCTGTTCCTTCTTGAACTCGGAAATGATGTAGTCGATGATGCGCTGGTCGAAGTCTTCGCCGCCCAGGAAGGTGTCGCCGTTGGTCGACAGCACTTCGAACTGCTTCTCGCCATCGACGTCGGCGATTTCGATGATGGACACGTCGAACGTGCCGCCGCCCAGGTCATAGACGGCGATCTTGCGGTCGCCCTTCTCGGTCTTGTCCAGGCCGAAAGCCAGCGCGGCAGCGGTCGGTTCGTTGATGATGCGCTTGACTTCCAGGCCGGCGATGCGGCCGGCGTCCTTGGTGGCCTGGCGCTGGCTGTCGTTGAAGTAGGCGGGCACGGTGATGACGGCCTCGGTCACTTCTTCGCCCAGGTAGTCCTCGGCGGTCTTCTTCATCTTGCGCAGCACGTCGGCCGACACTTGGGGAGGCGCCATCTTCTTGCCGCGCACTTCCACCCAGGCGTCGCCGTTGTCGGCCTTGACGATGGCGTAGGGCATCAGGTTGATGTCCTTCTGCACCGCCTTTTCCTCGAACTTGCGGCCGATCAGGCGCTTCACCGCGTACAGGGTGTTCTTGGGATTGGTCACCGCCTGGCGCTTGGCCGGCGCGCCGACCAGGGTTTCGCCATCGTCCATGTAGGCAACGATGGAGGGGGTGGTGCGAGCGCCTTCCGCGTTTTCAATGATCTTGACCTGCCCGCCGTCCATGACAGCCACGCAGCTGTTGGTCGTGCCCAGGTCAATGCCAATAATCTTGCTCATGGTGGGTTACCTTGATTGAATCTGTGAAAATAGGGAGAAACTTCTTGTCCCCACGTAACTGGGGCTGCCCGCAGGGTTTTTCAAGACGCCCGGCTCGAATTTTCCGAAGCCGCTTCCTGCAGACGCCGGATCGCCGCCGTGAACTGGGGCAATCCGGGCCAACCTGTAATACGTCCCAGCCGCTTGCCGGCCCGGTACAGCACAAAAGTGGGGACACCATGCAGCGAAAAGCGCCGGCCCAGGGGCTCGTCCGCGTAGACGTCGGCCTCGAACCAGCTCAGGCCCAGCCCCAGCAACGTATCCTGGTGCAGCAGCGCAGCCTGCTTGAAAAGATTGCAGTTATAGCAATCCTGCCCCCACAGGAACACGCAGCGCAGGTCCGCCCCCGGGGCCTGGACCACGGCCGCGTCGAATCCCTCGGTGTCGACATGGCGCATGCCGAATACCTGGAACACCTGGGCGGGATCGAAGCGGGGATCGCTCATGGCGCGCGGGCGGCTCAGCCTTGTCCCGCGGACACCACCACCAGCGCCGGGCGCAGGGTCCGGTCGGCGATGGAATAGCCCTTCTGCAGCAACTGCACCACGGTATTGGCGGGCTGCTCGTTGGGAATCGACGAAATGGCCTGGTGCAGGTGCGGATCGAATTTGTCGCCCTGGGCCGGCGCGATTTCCTTGAGCAGGTTGCGCTCGAAGGCGGCCGCCAGTTGCTTGAGCGTCACTTCCACGCCCTCGCGCAGCGTGTCGACGGTCTGCTCAGGCTGGGCCAGAGCGGCTTCCAGGCTGTCCTTGACCGGAACCAGGCTTTCGGCGAACGACTCGATGCCGAACTTGCGCGCCTTGGACACGTCTTCCTGGGCGCGGCGGCGCACGTTCTCGGCTTCGGCACGCACGCGCAGCAGTTGGTCGTGCTGCTCATTGACGGTAGCCTGGGCGGCGTCCAACTGGGCGCGCAACTCGTTCAGCTCGGCCTGCGCGGCGTCCTGAGCGGCGGGAGCCGCGTCGGCGGCCTGGCCGACTTCGGGCGCCTGGTCTGCAGGCTCGTGGGGTGCCGTCATGGGGAATCCTCCAAAAAGAATGGCTTTCGCAGACATGAATGGGGGCCAATACCCCTATTTCAAGCCCGGGAAAGCGAAATATTCCCGGGCGGCGCCCGGGATCCGCCCCGGAGGATCCCCCCGGGTGGAGGTAGCGGCCTATTTTTTGGGTTGCGCCGGCGCGGCGGGGTCGCTGGCCGGGAAGCTCTCTTTCAGCGCATGGTCCATGCGCTCGTCGTCTTCGTCGGGATCGGGGTGGACCGCAATGGGGTCGCTGGCCGGAAAGGTCTCCGCAAGCGCCTCGTCGAGTTCGTGCTCGACCTGATCCTCGTCCACGGGGGTGCTAACCGTCCCCTTTTTCACTACCTTGCCAGTCTTGGGATCATGGTGCATGCGCCTTCTCCTTCAAGTCCGTGATTGCGTGGGCCACCCCTGCAAGTGCCGTTCCACCAGGGCTGCCAGCCCGGCTATCCAGGCCGGATCGTCGTTGATCGCCGGGATGTAGCGGAACTGCCTGCCGCCCGCCCCGATAAAGGCGTCGCGGCATTCCAGGCTGATCTCTTCCAGGGTTTCCAGACAGTCTGCCACAAAACCCGGGCACACCACATCGACCTCCGTCGTGCCGGCCGCCGCCAGCGCTTTCAGGGTCGGTTCCGTATAGGGCTCGAGCCAGCGGGCGGTGCCGAAACGGCTCTGGAAAGTCACCTCGATCTGCCCGCGAGGCAGCGACAGCCGCTGGGACAGCAGGCGCGCGGTTTCCATGCAGTCGCGGTAGTAAGGATCGCCCAGCTCGATCGAATATCGCGGCAGGCCGTGGAAGCTCATGACCAGCTTCTGCGGTTTGCCGTGGTCCTGCCAATAGCGCTCGATGCGGCCGGCCAGCGCGTCCAGGTAGGCGGGCTCTTCGTGGAAACGCTTGATGAACCGCAGTTCGGGCTGGTCGCGCAGGCGGCTCGCGTGGCGGGTCACGGCGTCGACCACCGTGGCGGTGGTGCTGGCGGCGTACTGCGGATAGAGCGGCACGGTCAGGATGCGCTCGCAGCCCTGCCGCCGCAGGCGCGCCATGGCGTCGGGAATGGACGGATTGCCGTAGCGCATGCCCAGTTCCACCACCGCGTCGATCCCGGCCTCGCGCAGGGCGGCGCGCACGCCTTCGGCCTGGCGCTCGCTGTACACCATCAGCGGCGAGCCTTCCTTCATCCAGACGCCGGCGTAGCGCGGCTCCAGCTTCTTCGGCCGCATCGTCAGGACCAGCCCGTGCAGGATGGGCTTCCACAGATAGCGCGGAATCTCGATCACGCGGGGATCGGACAGGAATTCGCCCAGGTACTTGCGTATGTCTTTCTTGCCCGGCGTGTCCGGCGTGCCCAGGTTCACCAGCAGCACGCCGGTCTTGCCGGGCCCGCGCGGCGGCGGATCTTCATTGAAGGGGTCGTCCTGCTCGGGCTCGGGCAGGTAGCGTTCAGGCCACAAGTACTTGAACAGGCGAAGAAACACAAAAACTCCCCTTCCTCCGCAAGGAGGATGTCGCTTTGGATGAACCTACTGGTTGTGGCTGAGGGCGTTCGACAGCAGGCGCGCCGTGATGTCCACGATGGGAATGACGCGTTCGTACGCCATGCGGGTGGGACCGATCACGCCCAGCGTGCCCACCACCTTGCCGTCCACGCCGTAGGGCGCGGTAATGACGGAAACCTCTTCCATCGGGACGAGCTGCGAATCGCCGCCGATGTAGATCTGCACCCCCTGCGCGCGGCTGGAGACATCCAGGAGCTGCAGCAAGTCGGTCTTTTTCTCGAACAGCGAGAACATCTTGCGCAGGCGGTCCATGTCGGACGCGATGTCGGTCACGTCCAGCAGCTTGCGCTCTCCGGAAATCACCATGGCGTCGCCGTCCTCGGCGGCCTCCGCGCTGGCTTCGACGGCCGCCTGCATCAGGCGCGATATGTCTTCCCGCAACTGGGCCAGTTCGGTGGACAGGGTCTGCCGCACGACGTTGAAGGACTTGCCGGCGAAATGCATGTTGAAGAAATTGCCGGCTTCCAGCAATTCCGTCTCGGAGTAGTCGCGCTGGACGAAAAGAATGCGGTTCTGGACGTCGCCGTCGGGCGTGACGATGATGAGCAGCACCCGCTTGTCGGACAGGCGGATGAACTCGATCTGGCGGAACACCTGCGCGCGCTTGGGCGTCAGCACCACCCCGGCGAACTGGGTCAGGTTGGACAGCAGCGCCGCCGCGGCGTTGACGGCGCGGGTAGGCTCGGCCGCCGCCAGCATCTCGCCCATGTTGTGGGGTTCCAACTGGTAGGACTGCACCGCCAGCAGGGAATCGACGAACATGCGGTAGCCCCGCGGCGTGGGAACGCGGCCGGCGGAGGTGTGCGGACTGTGGATCAGGCCCAGTTCTTCCAGGTCCGCCATGACATTGCGGATCGTGGCCGGGGACAAATCGAAGACTTTCGATAGCGTCCGCGAGCCGACTGGCTGCCCATCGGCGATATAGCGTTCGATCAACGCTTTCAATAGTGCGCGTGCACGGTCATCCATAGCAGGTATTTTAGGGAAACTTTTCCAATTGAGGCGATTTTTGTCCCGCAAGCCGATATGCGGCCCCATATAATCGGCTAAACAGCCCATTCCGGGCGGATTCCGGCCTGACGGCCCGCCCATTCTGGACACGTACGCAGCCATGCATTTTCCCACCGTCGCCCTGATCGGCAGATACCAGGACACCGGCCTGGACACACCGCTGAGAGCACTCGCCCATGCGCTGGCGGAGGCCGGCCGGCACGTGCTCATCGACGCGGACACGGCACGCAATACCGGGCTGACCGAATACCCCGTCGCCACGCTCGAGGAAATCGGCCAGACCGCCTCGCTCGCGGTGGTGATGGGCGGCGACGGCACCGTGCTGGGCGCGGGCCGCCACCTGGCTCCCTATGGCGTTCCCTTGATCGGCATCAACCACGGGCGCCTGGGCTTCATCACCGACATCGCGCTGCAGGACGCCCACGGCGCGCTGTCGCGCGTGCTCGAAGGCAGCTTCCAGATCGAGGAACGCACCTTGCTGGAAGGCAGCGTCTGGCGCGGCGACCAGAAAATGTATTCCGCCACCGCCCTGAACGACGTGGTCCTGAACCGCGCGGGTCGCGGCGGCATGATCGAAGTGCGGGTCGAGCTCGACGGCGCCTTCATGTACACGCAGCGGGCCGACGGCCTGATCATCGCCACGCCCACCGGTTCCACCGCCTACGCCTTGTCGGCCAACGGCCCCATCCTGCACCCCGGCATGAACGCCATGGTGCTCGTGCCCGTGGCGCCGCAAACGCTGTCCAACCGCCCCATCGTGATTCCCGACACGGGCGTGCTGAACATGACCCTGACGGCCATGGGCCGGGTGGAAGTCGGCGCCAGCGTGCATTTCGACATGCAGACCTGGTCCGATCTGCAGCCCGGAGACCGCATCGTCGTGCAGCGCGCGCCGTACGTCATCCGCTTCGTGCATCCCGAAGGCTATAGCTTCTTCTCCACGCTGCGCCGCAAGCTGCACTGGAACCTGATGCCCCAAGCCACCGACAACGTAGAGTAGTAAGCGCCCCGACATGCTGCGCACCCTGCATATCCGCGACTTCGTCATCGTCGAACAGACCGAGATCCACTTCGGCCCCGGCTTCACCGTATTCTCCGGCGAAACCGGCGCGGGCAAATCCATCCTGGTGGACGCCCTGGCGCTGGCGCTGGGCGAACGCGGCGACGCCAGCATGCTGCGCGAAGGCGCGCCGCGCGCCGACATCACCGCCGTCTTCGACACCCCCCAGGCGCTGCATGCCTGGCTGGAGGAACGCGAGATCGACGCCGACGCCGAGCTGTCGCTGCGCCGGGTCATCGACGCCCAGGGCCGCAGCCGCGCCTATATCAACGGCACGCCGGCCACCATCGCGCAGTTGCGCGAACTGGGCGACAGCCTGGTCGACATCCACGGCCAGCACGCGCACCAGAGCCTGATGCGCCCCGACGCGCAGCGCGATCTCCTGGACGCCCACGGCGGCCATGGCGAGCTGCGGAACGCGGTCGGCCAGGCCTGGAAACAATGGCGCGCGCTGGCGCGCCAGCTCGAATCCGCCGAAAAAGACGCCGAAAGCCTGGCCAGCGAACGCGACCGCCTGCAATGGCAGGTCGACGAACTGGACCAACTGGCGTTGGGCCCGGACGAATGGGAGTCGCTGCAGTCCGAGCACTCGCGCCTGTCCCACGCGGAGTCCCTGCTCGACAACGCCGGCCAGATCCTCGAAGCCCTGGACGGCGAAGGCGACTCTGCCCACCACCGCGTCGTCCAGGCCAACCAGCGCGTCGAGCACATGCTGCGCCGCGACCCGGAGCTGCAGGGCATCTACGAGGAACTGGAATCCGCCCGCATCGCCATCAGCGAGGCCGTGTCCGACCTGAACAACTACGTCAGCCGTGTCGACCTGGACCCGCAACGGCTCGAGGCCGTGGAAACCCGGCTGAGCCTGGTGTTCGAAACCGGCCGGAAATTCCGCGTCGACCCCGACCGCCTGTGCGAATTGCGCGAGACGCTGCATGCCCAGCTCGCCGCGCTGCAGGCCGCGGGCGACGTCGAGGCGCTGCGCGCCCAGGCGCAGGCCGCGCAGGCCCAGTACGACGCGGCGGCCGCCAAACTCACGGTGGCTCGCCGCAAGACCGCCAAAGACCTGGGCAAGCTGGTCACCCAGGCCATGCAAACGCTGGCCATGCAGGGCGGCAAGTTCGAACCCGTGCTCGCCCCCGCGGCGCCTTCCGCCCACGGCAACGAACAGGTCGAGTTCCTGGTGGCGGGGCATGCCGGCACCACCCCGCGCCCGCTGGCCAAGGTGGCCTCGGGCGGCGAGCTGTCGCGCATCTCGCTGGCGCTGTCCGTCATCGCCAGCCGCGCGGCGCGCGTGCCCACCCTGATCTTCGACGAAGTCGACAGCGGCGTGGGCGGCGCGGTGGCCGAGGTCGTGGGCAAGCTGCTGCGCGAACTCGGCGAACGCCACCAGGTGCTGTGCGTGACGCACCTGCCCCAGGTCGCGGCCTGCGCCAACAGCCAGTTCCTGGTCAGCAAGGCCGAATCGCGGGGCACCACGCGCTCCAGCATCGAAGAGCTGGACGACCCGGCCCGCGTCGAGGAAATCGCCCGGATGCTGGGCGGCATCAAGCTCACCGCCACCACGCGCGAACACGCGCGCGAAATGCTGCAAGGCTTCGGCCGCCCCCCGGTGTAGGCATAGAGCGCTGCGCAGGCTGCGCCTGCTTGCTGCCCCCCACGGGGACGTTTTTGTCTTGGGGCGGCCCAAGACAAAAAAAGCCCCTTCGACATGAAGGGGCTTTAGCGTTCACGGGCCCGCTGCGAGCGGCCACGGGCCGGAGGACCTGCCTCGGATCAGCGTCCTTTCAGGCAGCTACCGCAGATGCCGTACAGCACCATGGCGTGGCTTTCCAGGGCGAAGGAGTTGTCCTTCGCGATCTTCTGCTGGCGCTTTTCGATTTCCGGGTCCGAGAACTCGACCACCTTGCCGCAATTGGTGCAGATCAGGTGATCGTGGTGATCTCCGTCGTTGAGTTCAAACACCGCCTTGCCGCTGTCGAACTGGCTGCGGGCAAGAATGCCGGCCTGTTCGAACTGGGTCAGGACGCGGTATACGGTGGCCAGGCCGATCTCGACGTTTTCGCCGATCAGGGCGCGATAAACGTCTTCGGCGCTGAGATGCCGCTGGTCCGATTTGCGGAAAATATCAAGAATTTTCAGGCGCGGGAACGTCGCCTTCAAACCCATGTTCTTCAGTTCGCTTTGGTCGCTCATGGTGTAATCGCTCTCCGTCCGCGTTGGCATGGGCAAGGATCGGTGCACCGCGAGCCGGCTTCCCGAATTCATGCCGCCACGCGGAACTATCCTTATGAAACCTTTATGATAACGGTTTTGTCTGCTTCCAAATAATAGGGGCGCGTAGTGTCCATGATTGCACGAATTCCCTCCCGCTCGCTCAAGGTCGGTTTGGCCGTCGCCGCCCTGGCCGTCGCCCTGGCCGGATGCACCGGCGACAAGTGGGGCTTCCCCTACAAAGCCCCCGTCCAGCAAGGAAACTGGATCACCCAGGAACAGGTCGCCCTGCTGCAGCCGGGCATGACCCGCGAGCAGGTGCGCTTCGCGCTCGGCAGCCCCACGCTGACCAGCGTGCTGCACGCCAACCGCTGGGACTACCCCTACTACTACAAGCCCGGCTACGGCGACGCGCAGGAACGCAAGTTCACCGTCTGGTTCGAAAACGACCGCCTGGTCCGCTGGGAAGGCGACAAGCAGCCCGACCTGCAGCCCTACCAGATCAACACGCCGAATGCGGTCTCCGACGAAAAGACCGAAAACCGCCTGAGCGAAGACGAAGCCCGCCAGAAGGAAGACGAGGCCGAAAGCAAGCGCGACGCCGCCGCTCCCGTCAGCCCGCTGAACCAATACCCCGGCCAACCCGGCAACGCGCCCGAGCCGCTCAATTAATTCCAAGGACCCGCCATGCGTATCGCAATCGCCGGCGCCAGCGGCCGTATGGGCCAGATGCTGATCGACGCCGTCCTGAACTCCACCGACCTGCAGCTTGCGGCCGCCCTGGACCGCAAGGGCTCGGCCTCGCTGGGCCAGGATGCCGGCGCGCCGCAGGGCAAGCAGACCGGCGTGGCCATCACGGACGATCTCGACGCCCTCGCCCAGGCCGACTGCCTGATCGACTTCACTCGCCCCGAAGGCACGCTCGAACACCTGCAAGCCTGCGTCAAGCACGGCGTGAAAGCCGTCATCGGCACCACCGGCTTCGACGACAACGGCCGCGCCGCGATCGAAGTCGCCGCGCAGAAGATCGGCATCGTCTTCGCCCCCAACATGAGCGTGGGCGTCAACGCCACGCTCAAGCTGCTGGACATGGCCGCGCGCATCCTGAACTCCGGCTACGACGTCGAGGTCTTCGAAGCCCACCACCGCAACAAGGTGGACGCCCCTTCCGGCACCGCGCTGAAAATGGGCGAAGCCATCGCCTCCGCCTGGGACGTGGCCCTGCCGGACGTCGCCACCTGGAGCCGCCACGGCGACACCGGCGTGCGCAAGCCCGGCACCATCGGTTTCTCCGTCCTGCGCGGCGGCGACATCGTGGGCGATCACACGGTGTCCTTCTGCGGCACCGGCGAACGCATCGAGATCACGCACCGCTCCTCCAGCCGCGCCACCTACGCCGAAGGCGCCCTGCGCGCCGCCCGCTACCTGGAAGACAAGCACAACGGCCTGTACGACATGCAGTCCGTCCTGGGCCTCTGACACCGCCCGGAAAACACGAAAGGACCCGCTGGGTCCTTTTTTGTCGCCGGGCCGCCCCAAGACAAAAAACGCCCCCCTGGGGGGCAGCAAGCAGGCGAAGCCTGCGCGGCGTGGGGGGTAATTTTTATTGCCGGGCCGCCCCAAGACAAAAAACGCCCCCCCTGGGGGGGCAGCAAGCAGGCCAAGCCTGCGCGGCGTGGGGGGTTCTTTTGTCCGCGGCCAGTCCGCGAGGCGACTCAGACCACCACGGGTTCCGGCTCCAGCCGTACGCCGTAGCGCTCGAATACCGCGTCCTGGATGGCGCGCGCCAAGGCCATGATGTCGGCCGCGGCCGCGCCGCCGCGGTTGACCAGCACCAGGGCCTGCCGGTCGTGCACGCCCGCGGCGCCCAGCGTCCGGCCCTTCCAGCCGCTCTGGTCGATCAGCCAGCCCGCGGCCAGCTTGTAGCGGCCGTCGGCCTGCTCGTAGGACACCAGGCCCGGATAACGGCCGGCCAGCGCATCGCGCGCGGCGGCCGAGACGATGGGATTCTTGAAGAAACTGCCCGCATTGCCCGTCACCGCCGGATCAGGCAGCTTGGTCCGGCGGATATCGCACACGGCCTCGAACACGTCGCGCGCCGCCGGCGCGCCGGCCGCCAGCCGCGCATGGCGCTGCAAGTCGGGGTAGCCCAGCACCGGCCGCCAGGGCCGCGGCAAGGCGAAACGCACGCTCACGATGATCCAGCGCCCCGGCTCGCCGTGCTTGAACACGCTGTCGCGATACGAAAACCGGCAATCCGCCGCGCTCATTTCGACGTAGCGCCCTTCGCGCACGTCCCAGGCGGTCAGGCTGTGGAAACGCTCCTGCAGCTCGACGCCATAGGCGCCGATGTTCTGCACCGGCGCCGCGCCGACCGTCCCGGGAATCAGCGCCAGGTTCTCCAGCCCGCCCCACCCCTGCTCGACACAGGTTTCGACGAAGCCGTGCCAGGTCTCGCCGCCCGCCGCCTCGACCAGCCAGGCGTCGGGCCGGGCCTCCAGCAGACGCACGCCCTTGAACGCGACCCGCGCCACCAACCCGCCCACGCGCTCCGGCAGCACCAGATTGCTGCCGCCCCCCAGCACCAGCAAGGAAGAAAACTCCCGCGCCAGGCGCGACACCTCCGGCAGCTCCGCCGGATCGGCAAGCGTCACGAACGCCTCGGCCCGCGAAGCCAGGCCCAGCGTGTTCAGGCCGATGAGGTCCTGCCCTGCCGGGAACAAGGTATGGGAGGCAAGGACATTAGCGGGGGAATTTGACATGGGTACCACGGGGTATGCTATAGTTTCTGTCTTCGCTCATATTACTTGATTGAGTGTTTGCCCCCAAAGCTCAGGCCGGAACGGTTCAAGCCCAAAGACAGACCCAAGAAAATCATGTAGAATGCGCGCCTTCTGATCGATAACCAAGTTGATCGGAGTGAATAAGAAACCGGTTCTGGCGATCGCTGAAAAATCGCAGCAATACAGCACGGAACCCATGCGGGAGTAGCTCAGTTGGTAGAGCGCAACCTTGCCAAGGTTGAGGTCGCGAGTTCGAGACTCGTCTCCCGCTCCAGAATTCCAGAAAGGCCCAAACTCCGGTTTGGGCCTTTTTGCTTTGTGCCTGCCCGAAGATGGCCTGCCCGAAGATGGCTGCGGCATCGCCCGCTCCTGCGGTTTGCTGGCGTATTCAATTTTAATTATATTGAATACAGTAACGGCAACGGAGCACATCATGTCCAGAACGGCCACCACGACCATGACTGTCCGCCTCAGCGGGACTCTCAGCGACTTCGTCGCTGCCAACGTCGGGGAGCACGGCGCCTACGAAAACGTCAGCGAATACATGCGCGATCTGATCCGGCGAGACAAGGAGCGTGTAGAACGAGAGGCATTCGACCGGTTGAAGGCGGAACTGGCCCATGCCTATGCGGCCCCGGACTCTTCGTACCAACCCCTGACGGCGGCCGACGTGATTGCGCGCAATCGGACCTGATGGCGTGGCCAAGACGCAAATCCGGGTCCAGGAGGCTGCCGGCTATCGGCTCGACGAAATCTATCGCTACACGCGGGATCGCTGGGGGACGCGGCAGGCCGAGCGCTATATCACTGGCTTGTTCGAAGCTTTCGACGGGATCGAGACCCGCAAGACACCATCGCGCCCCATTCCTGCCGGATTCGGCATCGATGGCTATTTCTTTCGCTACGAACAGCATTTTGTTTACTGGCGCCGACTGTCGAACAACGACGTCGGTATCGTGACGATCCTGCACGAGCGCACGCATCAGATCGACCGTTTTCGGGACGAATTCGGCCTGTGACGCCACGCCCGGCACCTATCCGAGCTGGCGCCGATACTGCGTCGGGGAATACGACATGATTCTCTTGAAGGCCGTGCTGAAAGAGCTTTCGGACTCGTAGCCCAGCGAGAACGCGATCGACGCGACGTTCTCGCCGCCCGCGCGCAGGCGGTCCGCCGCCACCAGCATGCGCCAGCGCGCCAGATAGTCCATCGCCGTACTGCCCACCAGGGCCTTGAACCGCTGCGCGAACACGGTGCGCGAGATCCCGGCGATTCGAGCCAGCTCTGCCAGCGTCCAGCGGCGGGCCGGCTCCGCATGCATCGCCGCGATGGCCGGGCTGATCTGCCGGTCGGTCAGGGCCAGGAACCAGCCCTTCGGCAGCTCGCCCGGCGTTTCCAGGAACAGGCGCAGCACCTGGACCAGCATCAGGTGCGCAAGATGGGTCGACATCAGCACGCCGCCCGGCTGCGGATTTCTCAATTCGCAGGCCCACTGGTCCAGGGACCAGCGCAGGACTTCCGCCTGACTCGACGCCTTCGGAATGTTGATGATGGGCGGAAGCGCCTCGAACAGCACGGTGGCGTGGCTGCCCGAGAAGGAAAAGCGCCCGCTGATGAGAAAGACCTCGCCGCCGCCGTTGTGCACGGCCACCCCGTCGCGGGCGACGGCCTCCAGGATATGTTCGCCGCTTTGCGCGGGCAGCGCCGGATCGGACGACAGCACGAAGCGGCGCCTGCTGTTCAGCAGAAAGCAATCTCCCTCGTCGAAGCGGACGGGATGCTCCAGGTCCTCCGCCATGCCCCAGCAGGTGCCGCGCATCACGGCCGTGAACTTGATTCCCTCATGGGGCGGGAAATCGAAAGACCAGTCTCCCGCGGCGTCGAAGCCTGCGTAGAACTGACTGCGGGGCTGCAGCAGCGAAAGTACGTCCGACAGCGGGTCCATGGCCATATCCGTACGATTGAAAAAGAGATAAGTACTTTAAAGCATGGTTCGTTCGTGTGCCAGGGAATATCGTTGAGTCCTGGCAGGCGATCTTCTGGACCATTCTGATTGGAGTTCCGGCCTTGAACAGCTACCCCCCATTCCGCTCACGATTCGGCGATTACTCGTCTTCGCCCCAATCGCTGGACGGGCGCTTCCATAACCCGCGGCTGCCGGGGCCGGGCGAGATGCCCGAATCCACCCTGCGCGCATGGCGGGACGCGGCCTTCAACAAGCCCAGGGGAACCGTGCCTGCGGCGCCCCTGCCCATCCGCCGCCTGACCCGCGCCGAACTCGACGCCGCCCCCTCCCGCAGCCTTTACCGGCTGGGCCACTCCACGGTGCTGATGAAGCTGCGCGGCCTGTGGTGGCTGACCGACCCGGTGTTCTCCGACAGGGCCTCCCCGGTGCAATTCGCAGGGCCGAAGCGCTTCCACGCGCCGCCCATCGCGATCGAGGAATTGCCGCCCGTCCGCGCCGTGATCCTCTCCCACGACCACTACGACCACCTCGACCGCGCCGCCATCCGGGCGCTGGACGACAAGGTCGGCCTGTTCCTCACACCGCTGGGCGTGGGCGACCGACTGGTCCGATGGGGCATCGCCCGGCACAAGATCCGCCAGCTCGACTGGTGGCAAAGCGTCCAAGTGGACGGCCTGCGCCTGACGGCCACGCCGGCGCAACACTTCTCGGGGCGCGGCATCGCCGACGGCAACCGCACGCTCTGGGCCTCCTGGGTCATCGAAGACAGCGGAACGCGGGTGTTCTTCAGCGGCGACAGCGGCTACTTCGGCGGTTTCGCCGAGATCGGCCGGCGGTTCGGCCCGTTCGACGTCACGCTGATGGAAACCGGCGCCTACAACGAACAGTGGCCCTACGTGCACATGCACCCGCAGCAAACCGTGCAGGCGCACCAGGACCTGCGCGGGCGCTGGCTGCTGCCGATCCACAACGGCACCTTCGACCTCGCCATGCACACCTGGGAAGACCCCTTCGACCAGGTCCTGCGCTTCGCCGCCGAACGCGGCGTGCCGGTCGCCACGCCGATGATGGGCGAGCGCGTGGACATGAACGCGCCGCGGGAAGGCAGCCGCTGGTGGCACGTCCTGCAACGCGGAACGCCGTCGCAGGCCGCGTTCCCGCCGCCGGCCGCCGGCGAATCCGCAGCCAACTGATCCAAGGAACAACGGGAAAGACCGATATGAACACTACCGACAACACTCCCCCGAGCAGCACGGGGAAAATCTGGCTGATCACCGGCGCATCGTCCGGCCTGGGCAAGGCCCTGGCCGAGGCCGTCCTGGCCAAGGGAGACAGCGCCGTCCTCACCGCCCGCCGCCTGGAACCGCTGCATGAAATCGCCGCCGGCCACGGCGACCGCGCCCTGGCGCTGAAGCTGGACGTGACCGATGCCGCGTCGCGCCGACAGGCGCTGAAGGCGGCCAACGACAAGTTCGGCCGCATCGACGTGCTGGCCAACATCGCCGGCGCGGGCGCCTATGGCGCGCTGGAGGAATTCAGCTCGGAGCAGATCCGCGCCAACATGGAGTTGAACTTCTTCGCCGCCGCCGAACTGTCGCGCGAAGTGCTGCCGCAGATGCGCGCGCGCAAATCCGGCCACATCCTCAACCTGACCAGCATCGCCGGCCTGGTGGCCTTCCCCGGCAACGGCCTGTACAACGCATCGAAGTTCGCATTGGAAGGCTATACCGAGGCGCTGCACCACGAGGTCAAGCCCTTCGGCGTACGCGTAACGCTGATCGAGCCGGGCGCCTTCCGCACCGGTTTCGCGGGCAGCGCCGCCATGAAGGCGTCAGGCAGGATCGCCGACTACGCGCCCCTGGACGCGGGCCTGGACGAGTACTTCGCCTCGCAGGACGGCCGGCAGATGGGCGATCCGGCCAAGGGCATGCAGGTGGTCGTCGACATGGTGGCAAGCGACACCGCGCCGGTGCGCCTGATGCTGGGCGAAGACGCCTACCAGTTGTGGGAAAGCGCCGTCGCCTCGCGCAACCGCGACCTGGCCCAGTGGCGCGCGCGCGGCGAAGACACCGCCATCCCGGGCGCGGCGAAGAACCCCGTCCAGGCGCTTTGATGCGCCCTCGCCATCCCGGCTAGCCCGCGCCTGCGCCCAGCAGCAAATGCTCATCGTCGACCACCGTCGGCCGCTGCTGGGCATTGAACCCTTCCGTGAATATCGCTTCGGGATTCGCGCCCAGGCGCAGCGCCGCCTCGACGCTGGCGGCGACGAAGCCCGGGCTGCCGGCCGCGAATACGGTGTGCTTCGACAGGTCCCTAAACACGCCGGGCAGCACCTCGCCGACCCGGCCCGAAAGACAGCCCTCGCGCCGTTCCCGGGTCAGCGTGACGCGGTAGTCGAATTTCCGGTGCTTGGTCCGCCACCACGCCAGCAGTCCCAGCCCGTAGACGTCTTCATAGCCGCGCGCCGACACCAGCAGCATGACCGGCTGCCGGAATCCGCGGCGCATGGCGGCTTCGGTCAGCGCAAGAATCGGAGCCAGCCCGGTGCCGGCCGCCAGGCAGAGTATGGGCGAGTCCACGGCGGGATCGCCGATGAAGGTGCCGTACGGCCCCGACAGCTTGATGTTGTCGCCCGCCACCAGCGTATCGTGCGCCCAAGCGCTGGTAGCCCCGCCGTCCATGCGGGCGATTTGCAGGACCAGCTCGCCATCGGGACGCGGGGCATTCGATATCGAATACGCCCGCGGGGCGATGCCCGCGCCCGGATCCCCGAGCATCACGTACTGGCCGGGCCAGTACCGCAAAGGCTTGCCCACCGGCCGCAAGCGCAGCTCCACGACGCGCGACGCAAGCCGCCGTTTGTCCGTCACGACGAACAGCACGCCCTCGCGCGGCGGGAAAAGCTTGGGCCGCGCATCGGCCGTTCCCCATTCGATCTCCAGCCCGTCCCCCAGCGGCTTGGCCATGCACATGAGGCCATAGCCCTGGGCGCGCTCCTCGGCGGTCAGGGCCATGTCGAGCACGGTGCCCTGGTCGAAGGCGCCGGCCAGCACCTTGACCTTGCATTCGCCGCAAGCGCCGGCCCGGCAATTGTTCGGTAACGCATATCCCGCCCGCTCCAGCGCGGTAAGCACCGTATCGCCGGACGAGCACTCCACCGTCCTGCCCGACGGCTGCATCGTGATGATAGCCATGTCTTTCGGCCGCTCCCTGGGCGGCCGGCGCGATGCGACATGCGCGCGCCGGCCGTCACGCCTATGGTCAGAAGGTCAGAACACGGGAATGATGTCTTCCAGGTCCACGTCCGATACTTCCTGGCCGGTGATACCGACCTCGGGAATGGCGGGGAACGGGATGTTGTAGCGGTCCAGTACGCTTTTCAGGTTGATCATCGCATTGCGCCAGTTCTCCAGCTTGGCCTCGTAGCTGGGAATGCCGAAACCCGCGCTGCGCGCCACTTCCTCGGCCTCGCGCTGGTTCGCGATGAAATCGGCGGGCAGGTCCCAGAACTCCATGGGCGGCTCGAACAGCACGGCGGACAGGAACAGGTAGCCGGCGCGGATCTGCTTGGTCACCACGGCCTTGATATCGTCCTGGAGGCCGGGATAGTCGCGTTCCATGACGGCCATGCAAATGGCCATGTGCCGGCCCTCGTCGCGGCCGATGTTCTTGAAGCCTTCCTTGAACACGGCTTCGCGGGAGTTCTCGTACATCTGCTTGAAGATCGTCGCGGCGGCGATCTCGCCCATCAGGAACGAGCTGAACAGCACCGCGAGATCGTATTTGGGCACCGCCTTCTTGTAGCCGGTCCAGTAGCGCGAGCCATTGAAATACAGCCATTGGGCGTTCTTCTGCAGCCGCTTGCCCAGTTCGGTCTTGGGCGCATAGGTCAGCGGGTCCGGGTGGCCCAGCAGGCGCGTGATCGCCAGGCCGCACATGATCTCGTGGTTCTGCTCGTCGCGCGTTACCGAGAAGAAGCATTTGCGGACGACGTCTTCTTCGTGCACCTCGTAGGTCTTGATCAGCGCCTCGGCGAACACGGGCGGCGCCGATGCGTCGAACACCGACAACAGCGTCCACCAGTAGGCGATGGACTCGCGTTCTTCCCAGGTATAGCTTTCGAGATCCAGCGTGTCCCAGGGCAGTTTTTCCGGGTCCCAGGTCTCGCGCAGGGACGCCTCCCACACCTCCTGCAGCTTCCTGGTCTTACAGACCCAGGACAGGGGATACACATTGGGCTGCTCTATCGGGGGCGGCAATTCCTGCGTGCCGGCATAGCGTTGCTTTTCCATGGCTACATCTCCTCCTTGATCGTGCTTGGCACAGTTCGGCCGCGAGGCTACGCGGTCGAATTAAGCGATACATAATTTATTTGAATCATGATTTTTTTGTATCACTTAATCTGGTGCAAAGTATGAAACCAGAAGCCGGCCGGTGTCCATCAACCCAAAGCAAGAACGTTGACATAGATCAAATTCGGATCCGCGCCGCGTACGCGGTACATTCCAGGGCATGCAGCAAAATGCCACTCGCAACGCCGTACTCCAGCCCTTGCTGGCCGTCCTTTCCGGCCTGGCCCTGGGCGCGGGCCTGCTCGCGGGCATCGCCGGCCTGGCGACGAACTCCACGGGCGGCATGTTCCCCAACCTGGCCTTGACGCTGGGGCTGATGGGGCTGGGCCTGGGCAACGCCCTCTCTTTCCTCTGCAACCTGCTGGCCTGGCGGCTTGGGGCGAATTCGCGGCGCCTGCGGATCCTGCTGGCCGTCCAGGCCCTGCCGGCCATCGTTTTCGCCGCCTTCGCGGGCAAGGCCGCCTGGGACAACTGGCAGGACCACCGCGGCGGCCGGCAACGCGGCGCCGTCTGGAACGCCGTGCGCGCCGACGACACCGGCGCCCTGGCCAAGGCGCTGCAAGCCTGCGGCGCGGCATGCCGCGAAGGGACGACCCCTGAAAGCCTGCTGATGGACGCGACGGAGGCAGGCGCCCACCGGGTGGCCGGCTACCTGATCGCGCAAGGCGCCACGGTCGGCGCCGGCCTGACGGCCCCCTCCAGGAGCCTGCGCACCTGCGAAGGCCGGTACCTGCCGTCGCTCTCCACCTTGAGCGTCGCCATCGCGCGGCGCGACGACGCGCTCGCGGCTCTGCTGCTGTCCGTCAGCGACACCGCCGCGCGGCGCGAAGCCATGTGGACCGCGGCGACGCTGGACCGCCTGGACGCCGTCCAGGCCCTGGCCGCCCACGGCGTGCCGCTGTCCCTGCGCGGCCAGATCCTCGACCAGAACGACACCCTGCTCGTGGCGGCCGCAGGCGGCGCGGCGGCGACGGTGGGGCAATGGCTCGTCGACACCCAGGGCCTGCCGGTGAACGCCATCGAAAATGGTCCGGACCCCTACCCCGGCACCGCGCCCATCGCCGCGCTGTTCGACTTCATGCGCGATACGCAATCCCCTCGAGCCGCCGCGTTCCTGCGCCTGTTGCGCGCACACGGCGCGGACCTGGACGCCCCGCAACGCGATGGCGCCACCGTGCTCCAAGAGGCCGTCCGCCTTGGCAGGAAGCCGGTCGCAGCCATGCTGGTCGACGCGGGCGCCGACCCCGCCCGCCTGCCCCCGGCGGAACGCGCGCGCCTGGCCGAGTTGTTGGCGGGCCCCGACGAAGCGCCGTATGCCGAACGCACGGAAGGCTGCGTGCTTCCCTGACCCGGCCGCGCGGAACCGAACCCGCTTTCCCCCGGCGTGCAAATTTCTGGAATTTGGGTATACTTCCGCCTCGCTTGCAAAGAACACGCCTTCGGATCGCCTGGATCCGCATGGTTTTCGGCGCAGCAAAATGCGGGAGTAGCTCAGTTGGTAGAGCGCAACCTTGCCAAGGTTGAGGTCGCGAGTTCGAGACTCGTCTCCCGCTCCAAGATTTTGGAAAGGCCCAGACTTCGGTCTGGGCCTTTTTGCGTTTGCACTACCGGGAAATGCGCCTGACGTGTCGCTCCGGATGGCATTGACACTCACCCGACGAAATCGGTGGCCTCCGATGCCCTGCGCCAGGCTTCCAGATCCCGGCGCACCGCCTGCATCTTCTGCTCGGCCAGCGCATTGGCGATCTTGCCGGCGAACAGGTGTACGGGCGGCTCGGCGGCGCTGGCCGCCTGCAGGATCAAGGCAGCCAGTTTCTCCGGATCGCCCGCCTGTTGGCCATCCAGGCCATTGAGATGCAGGTCCAGCGAGGCCTGGGCTTCCGTGTAATCGGCAATCGAGCGCTGCGCCACGGCCAGGCTGTCCCTGGACAGAAAGCCCGTGCGCACCGGGCCGGGATAGACCACCGTCGCCTTGATGCCCAGCTCGGCCACTTCGGCGGCCAGGGTTTCGGTCAGCCCCGCCAGCGCGAACTTGCTGGCGACATAACTGCCCCAGCCCGCATAGCCGCCCTGAAAGCCGACGATGGAGGCCACGTTGAAGATGTGGCCGCTGCGTTGCCGGCGCAGGTGCGGCAGCGCGTGGCGCAGTACGTGCAGCGGCGCGAACACGTTGACCTCGAAATTGCGGCGCAATTCGGCGTCGGCAAGCGCCTCGACCGTGCCTTGCTGGCCATAGCCGGCGTTGTTCACCACCCGGTCGATGCGGCCGAAGGCGGCGACGGTTCGCTCGATGGCCGCCTGCACGCTCGCCTCGCTGCCCAGATCGACCTCCAGCGCCCGCAGGCATGCGCCGTCGTCGCCCAGCGCCTGGCGAAGGCCGGCAAGCGTGCGCGAAGTTGCCGCCACGGCGTCGCCGCGGGCCAGTGCCTGTCGAGCCAATGAAAGACCGATGCCGCGCGCGGCGCCGGTGATGAACCAGACCTTGGAGCCTTGTTGTTGCATGTGTCGATACCTCTTGTGCGATTGATAGCCGGATGGCGACGCCGATTCCTTCGGTCAGCCATGCAGGTGAAATCGTAGGTATCCCGGGCGGACGGGACTAGGCGCAGGCCTCTTCTGTCATTGCCTATTCCTATTTTCAAGGCGCATCATCGACCAACACCGGTGTGAAAATAGGGATGTTTCGTATTACTGGATGGATTGCCGCCATGCGCGATCTGGAGCAAAGCCTGTCGAAGCAGGCCGAAATGGCCGCGTTGATCCGACTGCTCGCCCCGCAAGAGGGCCACACGCGGTCTTTGCTCGACGGCGTGCGCCTGATGCGCGCAGACCGGCCTCTGGGCCGCACGCCGGTCCTGTATGAACCCAGCATCGTGATCGTCTGTCAAGGCCACAAGCGCGGCTATCTGGCGGATAAGGTCTACCGCTACGACGCCCAGCACTATTTGGTGTTATCGGTGCCGCTGCCCTTCTCGACCGAGACCGACGCCAGCCCCGCAGAACCGTTGCTGGCCGTTTCCGTGCGGCTGGACATGACCGCCGTAGCGGACCTCGTCATCGAGGTCGATCAACAGGCCAGCGCATCGGCCATTGAACCCGTGGGCATTCTTTCCACGCCGCTGGACGCCACGCTGGCCGATGCGACCGTGCGCCTGCTCCGGGCATTGCGCGCGCCGCTGGAAGCCAGGGTGCTGGGACCGGCCATCGTGAGGGAATTGTGCTTTCGCGTCTTGATGGGCCCGCAAGGCCCCGCGATCCGGGCCGCCCTGGCCAACCATGGCAACTTCGGCCGGGTTGCCCGCGCCCTCCGGCGCATCCACAGCGATTACGCCCGGCCGCTGGACGTGGGCTCGCTGGCGCGCGAAGCAGGGCTAAGCATTCCGGCTTTTCACGCGCACTTCAAGGCCGTCACGGCCACCTCGCCCATCCAGTACATCAAGTCGGTCCGCTTGCACCAGGCACGGCTGATCATGATCCGCGACGCCGCTACCGCCGCGGGCGCGGCGGCGCGGGTCGGCTATGAAAGCGCGTCGCAGTTCAACCGCGAATTCAAGCGGTTCTTCGGCCGCAGCCCGGGAGAGGAAGCGCGCGAAATGCGTACAGCCTTCGCGCTCATGCCGCCGGCGCAACTCGAGGCTGCGGCGGCATCGCATTAATGACGCTATTGCCGCCCGCCATCAATGCGAGGACACGTATTCCGACTTGGCGAACGCAGGCGGCACGGCAAAGCTCTCCCGCATCCGCTTTGCCTCGGCCGCGGGCGTCAGCCCGAAAAGCCGCTTGAACTCGCGGTTGAACTGCGAAGGGCTTGCATAACCCACCGCGTGGCACGCCGCTTCGGCCGTCACCCCTTGCCGCACCATCAATAGGCGCGCCTGGTGCAGACGCGTAGATTTCAAGTATTGCATCGGCGACGTGCGCGTAATGGCCTTGAAGTGGCTATGGAACGTCGGCACGCTCATGCCGGCCTCGCGAGCCAGTTGCGGCAGCTCGATCGGCTGCGCATAGCCGGCGTGGATGCGGCGCAGCGCCTTGCCGATTTTTCCGAACTGCCCCTGCATCGCCAGCGCCGCGCGCATCGCATTGCCTTGCGCCCCGGTCAGCACGCGGAAATACAGTTCGCGCACCAGCGCCGGGCCGAGGATGGCCGCGTCGAGCGGCCGGCTGATCGCCTCCAGGAAACGCAACACCGATGTCCGCAACGCGGCATCCATGGGACTGGACATCATGCTCTGCGGCGCGTCTTCCTGCGCCGGCGGTTGATGGCGGCCGATCTGGACCATCAGTTCGGCTGCGACCTGGAAATCCAGATGCATATAGAGCGCCAGCAGCGGATGCTCCGGCGTCGCGTCGGTTTCCATCGTGAAAGGCACCGGCACCGCGACCGCCAGGTAGTGCTGCTCGTCGTACAGATAGACCTGGCGGCCGAAATAGCCCCGCTTGCGCCCTTGGCAAACGATCACGATGCCGGGGTCGTACAGAACCGGCGTGCGCGACAAGGGGCGATCCGAACGCAGGATGCGCACATCCGGAAGCGCCGTCAGGTTGTAGCCCTCGTCGGGCGCCAACCCACGAAGCAAGGCCACCAGGCGCTGCTGCTCAGCCGTCTGGGGAGTGGAAGCGCTCTTCTTCATTTCTTCCCTATACATCCATAGAAATAGGCAATGAAACAAGAGAATCCGGGCTGAAAATCGCCATATCGACAGATTATCGTACATCCACATCAACACTCACTGGAACCGGATCATGTCATCGTCCAAAACCCTATTCATCACCGGCGTCAGCAGCGGCTTCGGCCGGGCATTGGCCCAGGAAGCGCTGGCGGCCGGCCACCGGGTCGTCGGCACCATGCGCAACGAACAGGCAAGGCTGGACTTCGAGCAACTCGATCCGGCGAAAGCAATGGGCCGCGTGCTCGACGTAACCGACTTCGATGCCATCGACGGCGTAATCGCCGGCATCGAGGCAAACGTCGGGCCGATAGACGTGCTCGTCAACAATGCGGGCTACGGGCACGAAGGCGTCATGGAGGAATCTCCGCTGGCCGACATGCGCCGGCAATTCGACGTCAACGTGTTCGGCGCAGTCGCCGTCGCCAAGGCTGTGCTGCCCTATATGCGCACACGCCGGCGCGGGCACATCCTCAACATCACGTCGATGGGCGGCTTCATCACCATGCCCGGCATCGCCTATTACTGCGGCAGCAAGTTCGCGCTGGAAGGCATCTCGGAGGCGCTGGGCAAGGAAGTGAAGCCGTTCGGCATCCATGTCACCGCCGTGGCGCCCGGCTCGTTCCGAACCGACTGGGCCGGACGCTCGATGTCCCGCACGGCGCGGTCGATTCCCGACTATGACGCGCTGTTCGACCCGATCCGCAAGGCGCGCGAGGAAAAAAGCGGCAAGCAGCTCGGCGACCCGACAAAAGCCGCCCGCGCGATGCTGGCCGCGATCGCCAGCGACGCGCCGCCCACGCACCTGCTGCTGGGCAGCGATGCGCTTGCCCTGGTGCGCGAAAAAATATCGACGCTGGCCGATGAAATCCAAGCCTGGGAAGCGGTCACGCGCTCGACCGACGGCTGAGCCGCGGCCGAAAGCCCCCCATTCAAGATCCGTGAAAACATGGTATCAGACTACAATTCGCGCCGTCACATTTGTAGTCTGACACCATTTGCCAGACACCATTTGCCATGCAGAGGATTTCTATCTTGAAGTTGAAAGCCGCACTCCTGATTTCCGCCCTCAATGCCCTCGCGATCGTCCCCGCGCACGCGGAGCCTCCGCGATCCGTCGACGCCCGGGCTTTCGATATCGCCGGAGTCAAGACCGGCATGGACTACGACGAAGCGGTCGCCGCCGCTGCCAAGAATTTCAACGTGGGCAAGAACGAAATCAAGGCGGGGTACCCCAGCCTCAACCCCGTCACGAACACGAAGACGCCGCTGAATTTCAGTTATGAAAAAGACGGGGTCAAGCTGCTGGTCCACTTCGAACCGCGCGTGCCCGTCGACAAGCAACGGCCTTTGGCGGTGTCGCAGGTCAGCTACGAAATGCCGTGGACCCCGGCCAACAAAGACGCCATGGCCCAGGCGGTGGTGGAAAAGTACGGGAAGCAATCGAACTTTCCCAACAAGCTGAATCTGGAATGGTGCCAAAAACCCAGCCCGAACCCTGGCATGGGCTGCTCCATTGACATGGAGCAGGCCGTTTTGAAATACAGCGGCGTGAGCGTCCAGCTCTACGATCCGGCCTGGTCCCAGGCGCGGATCAATTTCGTCAATCAGTCGAACGCCAGGAAGCCCAGCTTCTAAAAAAACACCGGCTTGGCTGTATAGCAGGCAGGCGGCGAGGGCCGGCCTTCGTCGAAACTGAATCCTGGCAACTCCAGTCTGACGCCACGTTCCCCATAGCCGGAGCGGTGACGCCCCATGACGCACAACATCACTTGTAGCTTATGGTGAAGGTCGCATTTGCGTTCGCGCTTCCTGGTGTGGGCGCCCGCTCCATCGATGTTCCAACATAGCGGGCCCTGAGCTTGATTTCCACTGGCACATTGCCAAATTCGCCGACCGACCACTGATTCATCTCTCCGCTTTCCGGCCCGTAGCGGACAAGCTCACCATCTTCGCGAAGGATTTCGACGCCGACGTTTTTCGCCCCGGAATCCTTCGTAAGAGAAAGCGTGCTTGAACGATTGGAGGGGGTCGTCGAATCCGAAAAGACAATGAACATTCTTGTCGTTGAACCATCGTCTCCACCTGAGCACCGCAAGCGCAAACTGAAGTCCTTTGTTGGG
>Ga0222420_100096_pt1 | contig 174979 bp, 173 predicted proteins | sample 3A2ome_FD_182470 | JGI IMG/M metagenome (GOLD analysis project Ga0222420, IMG submission 182470) | Enriched microbial communities from leaf-cutter ant dump, University of Wisconsin, Madison, United States - 3A200A (version 2) | ecosystem: Environmental > Terrestrial > Nest > Insects nest > Nest... | reverse complement strand
CAGCCGCGCGTCTAATGGGCACGGCTCAGTTTCTACACGAGACGATGCCGGCCGCGCCGGCTCGCATGGAGAACGTGCAATGACCAACCCCAACACCCCCGCCCCGGCGCATGAAGCCGTGCTGACCGGCGATGAAGTCCGCAAAGCGGTCGCATTCGCGCGCAGCATGACTGCCCCGTCCGACGTCACCCAGCCAGGCGAATACGTGCTGGCCGGCGCGCTGGCCCTGCTGTCCAAGCTGCGCGCCCCTGTATTCGGACTTCAGCTCTACCCTGCCACCCCGGAACCGGACGTTCCGCACCCCGGCGAGCAAGAGCACAGCTATTCGCGTTCGGCCGTGGAAACGGCCATGCGCGCCGCTCACGACCGTGGGTACAGCGTAGGCTGGGACCACGGAAAGAATCATGTTGGCGCCCCTGTAGCCGAACCGGAAACGATGGAAGAAATCCACCGCCGCGAACGTGAGCGTGCGCCTTTCGTTCTACCGAAAGACCCGACGTTACCGGCAAGCACCCCTGTAGCCGATGAGCGGGCGGCGTTTGAGGCGGATTGGCGGGGGGCTACTGACCTTGCGAAAGACCCGCTTACGGGCGCATTCACGCATCCCGATACGCAAAAGCGACTGGCCGGTTGGCTATCCCGCGCCGCCCTGGCAAGCGCCCCTGTAGTCAAACCCTGGCCGGTGGAAGAACAACCGGACGGCACTGTCACCACGGTGGACCCTGCGGACATGGCAAGCGCCCCTGTAGCCGGGGAGGCGCAGCAGGTTATTCACCAACACGGATTTGCGGCCGACAACCAGAGGCTACGGACTATCAACGAATCTCTGGATAAGCAACTCGAAGAGGTAATGACCGAGCGCGACGAATACCACAACATGGCCGACAAGCTGGCAAACGCCATTGCTGATCATCTGCTGGTGGAAATCGGCGAACACAGCAGCAGCAATTGCCCGTGGATGCGCGCCCTGGAAGCCATCGAGAATGCCGCGCCCCAGGCCGGCGAGGCGGTGCGCGATGCCGGGATAGCGGCACCGGAACAGGAGCGGACATGATCAAACTCGACTTCTGCCCGACAATCGGCTCGGCATCCAACTACGGCGACTGCTTTTGCCTGGGCCCAGACGGATTGCAATACCGGTCGGTCGGCGGCCACTGGCAAGGGCCTCCCGTTCTTATGGAAATTCCCCAACGCCTATACGCCATCGTCGATATCGGAGGGCTACCCGAATGCGGCTGCGCTTATACAACTGAGGGTAAGGCGCAGGAAGAAATCGAAGGCGCACTTCAATTTGGGTTCAACCGCATCATAGAACTAGAGCGGTGCGGGGCGGCTCAAGCCGACTACGCTCTTTGTAGCGATTATCTAGAGGACCTAAACGAAAAGTACTCCATGCTCGTCTCACTATGTTTTGCATGGGCCGCGCAACCCGATTCCAGGTCTCCTCGTGCACGAAGCCGCTATCGATTTTGGTATCGGAAATGCGCAGAGAAAATGTACTTACTAGCCCAATCTTTTGGGGCCTCTCACGCCCGCGGCGCTGGCGGAATGCGTGTAGTAAAGGCCATTACACACGCCGCCCCGCCCGTGCAACCGGAAATCACTCAGTCATCCGGACATTCCGGAGAACTGTCTGCGCAACCGGGCGCGCAGAAGGGAGGGAGCAGTAATGGAATGGCCTGAGGCAATCGTGACGTGCGTCGGCATCATTGCCGCCGGTGCCGTGGCATGGAAATTTCTTAGCGTGCTTGGTGGATCTCAAGCGCGGGATGATGAGGATCTGTAATGGAAGACCAACGCACCAAATTCGAGGCCTGGGCCACCGAGCATTTCGCCCAATTTGACCAGCAGCCCAATCTGGGCCGGGCCACCAAGCAGCCCCACAACTACCACGACATCATGGTCAATGCAATGTGGTGGGGATGGCAGGCCGGTCAAGACGCGATGAGCCGGCCAGGTACGGCGGCCGCCGGGCGCAAGCCCACCGCCGCCGAAAGGCGCGCACCGATGGTCGAACGAGCCTATGGGGCGAAGGAGAAGTAGATGGCTTCCCCCTATCTCACGCCTGACGAGGTCAAGGAATTGACGGGCTACGTCACGCGCGCCGCGGCGTGCCGCTGGCTCGAAAGGAACGGCTGGCCTTATGCCACGCCCGCCGGCGGCGGCTGGCCGCGCGTGCTGCGCGAGTACCATGACGCGCGCCTATCGGGCGAAGAAAAGCGCCGACCTAAGCGTGGCACCGAGCCAAATTGGAGATGCGCGGCATGATCGCCAAGCGAACAAAGTACCTGAAGCTGGGGCTCCTACCCCGCATGGAGGCACGCCCGCGCGCCAAGGGTGGCTGGACGTTCCGGTATTACACCTACGACCGGAAATACATCAACCTGGGCCACGACCGCGCCGAGGCCATCAAGCGCGTGCTGGAAATGGAGCAGCGCGCACCGGACACGGGCACGGTGGCCGAGCTGCTGCGCGAGTACATGGCCAGCGGCAGTTTCAAGAATGAGCTCGCCCCGCGCACGCAAGACGACTACATCGCGGCCAGCAAGGAGATCCTGGAGCGGTTCGCGGACATGCCCGTGGACGACGTCAAACCTCCCCACGTTGCGCGATACCTGCGCGTGGAACGGGCCAAGGCGCCTGTGCGGGCCAACCGAGAAATCGCCCTGCTGGCGTCGGCGTTCCAGTTCGGCATTGAGCACGGTTATGCCACGGCCAACCCCTGCCGCCAGGTGCGGCGGAACAAGGAGCGCCCACGCTCCCGCTGTCCGTCATGGGAAGAGATCGAATCCTTCTGCGCCGCAGCGGCCAAAAAGGGCCCGTCGTCGCATGTGATCGGCCTGATGGCCAAATTCATCGCCCTGACGGGCCGGCGGCGCGTAGAGTTCCTCAACCTGCGCAAAACCGATCTGGGGCAGGACGGGATCCTGGTGGGGTTTGCCAAGGCCAAGGCTGGGGAAGCGCTACGCCGCGGGCTGATCGAATGGACGCCGGCGCTGCGCCACCTCTTCGCCGAACTCGCCCAGCTTGACCGCAAGGCGCGTGACGGAAAATCTTCGATCCCGGAATCGATGTTCGTATTCACGAACCGCGACGGGCAGCCGTACACCGAACAGGGTTTTAAGGCTCTCTGGTCCAAGATTATGGCCGATTGGGTGAAGGCTCCCGGCCGCGAGCGTTTCACGTTCCATGACCTGCGCGCCTACTATGTGACGGTGCTGGTCGGCCGGGACGAGAACCCGGAAACCCATGCAAACCCCGCCACCACCAGGCGGGTGTACGACCGCCGACGCGTGGTGAAGATCAAGGGCAGCGCCTGACCCATGCCACCATCTCCGGATCTTGCCACCATCGAGGAATAAAAAAAAGGCACTCCGCCTTAGCGTAAGTGCCTGATTTCATTGAAATTCTTGGGGTGGCTGATGGGACTCGAACCCACGACAACCGGAATCACAATCCGGGACTCTACCAACTGAGCTACAGCCACCTCTGGTACTGCTTTCTTCGCCGCGCGCCCTCTGAAAAGAGAAGCTCGTCAACGAAGAGGCCGAATTCTAGCATGTTTTTTCGGGCGTTGTAAAAGCGAATGGCGGCGCCCTACTTGCCAGGGCCAGCCGCCTTGATATCCTTGCGCATTGATCCCCTCTGGAGGCTGTCGCTCACGCCATCGCCATGGACCGCATACACGCTATTTTGATCGATTACTGGCCCCACCTGGTATTTGCCATCAGCGTCGTGGCGGGAACCGGCGCGGCGGTGCATGCCGCGATGACCAAGCAGGACGTGCGGGCGGCCATCGGCTGGGTAGGGGTGGCGCTGTTCTCGCCGCTGTTCGGGGCGATGTTCTATTTCGTGGCCGGCATCAACCGGATCCGCAAGACGCGGCTGTCGCAGCAGCGCGACGAGGCCATGGTGGTCGACGCGGCCCAGGCCGAGACGGCGCCCGTGAACGTGGTGCCGATTTCCGGACCGCAGTTCGCCTCGCTGAAGGTGCTGGGCGACCGCGTCAGCCGGTTCCGCCTGCTGGGCGGCAACGCGGTGCAGCCCCTGGCCGGCGGCGACGAAGCCTACCCGGCCATGCTGCAGGCGATCCGCGATGCGCGCTACGCGGTGGCGATGCAGAGCTATATCTTCGACAACGATCCGATCGGGCGCGAGATGGCCCAGGCCCTGATCGAGGCGCGGGCGCGCGGCGTCGAGGTGCGCGTGCTGATCGACGCCATCGGCTCCAAGTACTCCCGTCCTCCCATCGTCCGCATGCTGGCCCGGGCCGGCGTGCCGGTGGCGCGCTTCATGACCAATCCGATGGGCGTGCTGCGCATGCCCTACGCCAATCTGCGCAGCCACCGCAAGGTGCTGGTCATAGACGGGCGGGTGGGCTTCACCGGCGGCATGAATGTGCGCGCGGCCTTCGTCAGCGCCCTGGCCGGCCCCGCGACCAACCGCGACACGCACTTCCGCGTGGAAGGCCCCGTGGTGACGCAGCTCATGTCCGTGTTCGCGCACGACTGGAACTTCACCACGCACGAGTCGTTGCCGGCCAAGCCCTGGTTCGACCCCAGCGCCGTGCCCCCCACCGGCTGCGTGCCGATGCGCTGCGTGCCGTCCGGCCCGGACCGCGCGCTGGGCAGCACGCACAATATGCTGCTGGGCGCGCTGGCGGTGGCGCAGCGCCACGTCCGCATCCAGTCGCCCTACTTCCTGCCCGACCAGACGCTGATCGGCGCGCTGGCGACGGCCGCGCGCCGCGGCGTGGTGGTGGACATCGTCATTCCGGGCAAGAACAACCTGCGGCTGGTCGACTACGCGATGACCGCGCAACTGGACCAGGTGGTCCGCACCGGCTGCCGGGTCTGGCGCTCGCGCGGCGCCTTCGACCATTCCAAGCTCATGACCGTGGACGACGCCTGGGCCTACGTGGGCTCGTCGAACCTGGATCCCCGCAGCCTGCGCTTGAACTTCGAGCTGGACACCGAAATCTACGATCCCGCGGTGGCGCGCTGGATCGCCGCGCGGGTCGACGAGTTGATCGGCGAAGCCAGGCGCGAAACGCTGGAAGGCCTGCAGCAGGCGCCTTTCGCCAAGCGGCTGCGCAACAAGGTCATCTGGCTGGCGACGCCCTATCTGTGACGCCGCCGCCGCAACTGCGGTAATCTTTCGCGATGCGCTACGAACTCACCGATCTTCGCCTGTTCCTCGCGATCGCCGAGGCGAAAAGCCTGTCCGGCGGAGCCAACGCGGTGCACCTGACCGCCTCGTCGGCCAGCTACCGCCTGAAGAACCTGGAGTTCGCGATGGGCGTGCCGCTGTTCAAGCGCGAGGCGCGCGGCATGGAACTCACGGCGGAAGGCGCCTTCGTGCTCAAGCACGTGCGCTCGCTGCTGGCCGGGGTCGAGCGCATGCACGGAGAGGTCAGCGGCTTCGCCAGCGGCCTGAAGGGCAGCGTCAAGCTGTTCGCCAACAGCAGCTCGCTCAACGGCTTCATCGTGCCCAGCCTGAGCCGCTTCCTCTCGGCCAATCCCAACGTCAACATCCTGCTCGAAGAGCGTTCCAGCAACACCATCGAAGCGGCCATTGCCGGCCAGGAGGCCGACATCGGGATTTTCGCGGGACGGGCCAAGTCCGCCGGCGTCAATGCCACGCGCTATGCGGTCGACGAACTGATCATCGCGGCGCCCTTGAACCATCCCGTGGTGGAGAGTTCGCCGGTGCGCTTTCCGGCGGTGCTGGACCTGGACTTCGTCTGCATGAGCCGGGCCAGCAGCAACTATATTTTCCTGCGCGACATGGCCAAGCTGGCCGGCAAGACGCCCAAGGTGCGCATCCACGTGCATACCTTCGACGCGGTGCTGTCCATGGTCGAGGCCGGCGTGGGCGTGTCCCTGGTGCCGCGCAGCGTGGCGGCCAGCGCGCTGCGCGAAGAGCGGATCGCGGCAGTGGCCCTGCGCGAGCCCTGGGCGCTGCGCGAGCTGACCCTCGTCACCCAGGCCGGCGTGCCGCCCTCGCCTTTCGTGGAACAGGTCGCGGAATATCTGCTCGACGATCCCATCGTGGCGGCCACGCGCGAGCAGGACTGAACGCCTTTCCGGCAGGACCGCTCAGGCTTTCCGCTGACGCTTGCTTTCCAGGAACTCGTTCATGAACTTCTGGGGTTCGCCGGTGTTGAAGGCGGCCCCGAATTCCGCGACGCTGTCCTCGATGGCCTCATCCACCGACATTGTCTCCCAGCGGCGCAGCAGCTTCTTCTGCTGGCGCAGCGCGGCAGGCCCGAGCGCGGCGAATCCTTCGGCCAGCTTGCGCACGCTGCGGTCCAGCTCCACCTCGGGCACCGCGGCGTTCACCAGGCCCCATTCCTGGGCGCGCCCGGCGTCGATCAGTTCGCCGGTCAGCAGCATCCAGGCGCTGTTGGCGGCGCCGATCAACTGCGGCATGAGCGCGGCGTGGATCACGGAAGGAATGCCCACCTTGACCTCGGGCATGCCGAACTGCGCGTGATCGGCGCTGATGCGCAGGTCGCAGGCCAGGGCGAACTCCAGGCCGCCGCCCAGGCACCAGCCCGGAATGCGCGCGATCACCGGCACCGGGAAATGGCGCACCGCGTTGCAGAGGTCGCGCAGATTCGAGATGAAGCGCCGGGCCTTCTGCTCGTCCAGCGCGGCCATTTCCGCGATGTCGGCGCCAGCCACGAAGGCGCGGTCGCCGGCGCCGCGCAGCACCAGCACGCGCACGGCATCGTCTTCGCGCAGGTGCGCCAGGGCTTGCCGCAGGCCGTCTATCACCGGCGTGCTGAGGATGTTCAGCGCGCCCGCGTCCCGCATGGTCAGCGTGGCGATGCCGGAGGCTTCGATCTCGGCGTCGGCGTGGGGAAAGGACAGGGTTTTCGCATTCATGGGCGGCTCCTCGTTACTGCATTTTCTGGAATTTGATGTCTTCGACCACGGTCTTCCAGTGGCCGTAGGATTGGGCGATCAGCGCGCCGAACTCTGCGCGCGGCATCGGGCTGGGGACCGCGCCCTGCTTCTCGATGGCCTCCGCGGTGGCGGGGTCTTGCAGGGTTTCGCGCACCGCCGCGTTCAGCTTGTCCAGCACCGCCGCCGGCGTGCCGGCCGGCGCGGCCAGGCCGAACCACGAGGGGTTGTTCATGGCCGGCAGGCCGGCCTCGGCGTAGGTCGGCACGTCGGGCAGCACCTTGAGCCGCTGCTTCGCCGCCACGGCCAGCGGGCGGATGCGCTGCGCCTGGATGAGCGGATACGAAGAAGGAATGTTGTCGAACACCACCTGCACCTGTCCCGCCACCAGGTCGTTGAGCGCCGGCCCCAGGCCCTTGTAGGGCACATGCAGCATGCGGGTGCCGGTCGTCTTCAGGAACAGCTCGCCGTTCATGTGGCTGAGGCCGCCGTTGCCGGACGAGCCGAAGGCGTACTTGTCCGGCTCGGCCTTCAGCAGCCGCAGGAACTGGGCCAGGTCCTGCGCCGGCAGCGCCGGGTTCACCACCAGCACGTTGGGCACGTCCGCCAGGTTGCTGATGGGCGCGAAGTCCTTGACGGGATCGTAGGCGCTTTTCGCGTAGACGTTCGGATTGACGGCGTGGGAGCTTTCGACGGCCATCACCAGGGTATAGCCGTCGGCGGGCTGCTTGGCGGCATAGGCGGAGCCGATGCTGCCGCCGGCGCCGGGCCGGTTCTCGATGACGACGGACTGGCCGAGCCGCTCGCCCAGCTTATTGCCGACCACTCGGGCGATGATGTCCGTCGTGCCGCCGACGGCATAGGGCACGACCAGGCGGATGGGCCGGTCGGGATACTCGGCCGCGGCCAGGGCCGGCAAGGCCAGGCAGGCGCATGCCGCGGCCAGGTGGAATCGCAGGGGTTTCATTTTTTGTCTCCTCGGATGGATCACAGCGTCGCGGAATGGGAGAGCACGGCTTGCGTGTGCTCGCCCAGCAGCGGCGGCGCCGCGCCCAGCGCTTCGGGCGGGGTGCCGGCCAGCAGCGGATTGCGCACCAGGCGCAGTTCTCCCAGCGTGGGATGGGTGGCGGTCTGCAGCAGGCCGCGGTGCAGTACCTGCGGGTGGGCGAATACTTCGTCCAGCGTATGGATCGGCCCCCACGGCACGCCCGCGGCATCGAAGGCATCGGTCCAGCGCTTGCGCGGGGCGTCCGCCAGCGTGCCGGCGATCAAGGGCCGCAGGCTGTCCATGTGCGCCAGCCGCGCGCTATTGGTGGCATAGCGCGCATCGGCCGCCCATTCCGGATGCCCCGCGACGCCGCTGAAGCGCGCGAACTGGCCGTCGTTGCCGATGGCCAGGATCAGGTGGCCGTCGGCGCAGGCGAAAACCTCGTACGGGGCGCAGTTCGGATGCGCGTTGCCGCTGCGCTTCGGCGCCTCGCCCGACACCAGGTAGTTGGCGCCCTGGTTGGCGTTCAGCGCCACCGCGACGTCCAGCAGGCAGATGTCCAGCGGCATGCCGCGCCCGGTCTGGTCGCGCTGGCGCAGCGCCGCCAGCACCGCGGAAGTGGCGTACATGCCGGTCATCAGGTCCACCACCGCGACGCCGGTGCGCAGCGGCCCCGCGCCGGGCGTGCCGTCGGGCTGCCCGGTGTAGCTCATCAGGCCGCCCATGCCCTGGAACACGTAGTCGTATCCCGGCTTGCCGGCCATGGGGCCGGACTGGCCGTAGCCGGTGATGGACAGGTAGACGAGGCGCGGATTGATGCTGGCCAGCGAGGCGTAGTCCAGCCCGTACTTGCGCAGGCCGCCGGCCTTGTAGTTTTCGACCAGGACGTCGGCGTCGGCCACCAGTTCGCGCACGCGGGCCGCGCCGGCCTCGGTGGAGAAATCGATGGCGACGGATTGCTTGCCGCGGTTGCAGGCCATGAAATAGGCCGACATCGACGCGCCGCCGTCGGCCGGGCGCAGGTCCGGCGGCCCCCAGCCGCGCGTGTCGTCGCCGCGTTCGGGATGTTCCACCTTGATGACCTGCGCGCCGAGGTCCGATAGGTTCTGTGTGCACCAGGGACCCGCGAGGATGCGCGACAGGTCCACGACTTTTACGCCGCGCAGGGCATTGTGAAGCATAGTGTCTCCGTGATTCAGGCGATCCGGAAAATTATGCAGGCCGCGCCGCGCGGCGAGGAGTCGAATGTTTCGAACGCTGGGTTCGAATATTTCGGATGGAGTAATGCGCGGCGCGCCGCCATACTGCCCACGCGGAGTCGCACTGGCAGTCGCGCCTCCTCACGATAAGACTCCTGGAGACAACCATGATCCGCAATATCCTGCGACGCGGCGCGCTAGGCGCGCTGCTCGCGAGCAGTCTGGCCGCGGGCGCCGCCCATGCCGACTATCCCGACCATCCCGTCACCGTCGTCGTGGCCTTCGCGCCCGGCGGCATGACCGACATCGTCGCCCGCCTGCTGTCGGCAGAGCTGGGCAAGCGCTTCAACCAGACCTTCGTGGTCGAGAACAAGCCCGGCGCCGCCGGTCAGGTGGGCACCGAGCTGGTGGCGCGGCAGAAGAACGACGGCTATACGCTGCTGGTCAGCGCCACCGGCCACGTGATCGGCCCGGCGGTCAACGACAAAGTGCGCTACGACCCGGTGAAAGACTTCGCCCCCATCGCCATCCTGGCGCGCGCGCCGAACCTGGTGGTGGTCAACGCGGGGTTGCCCGTCAAGACCATCCCGGAGTTCCTGAGCTGGGGCAAGTCGCAGCCCGGCGTGCCTTACGGTTCGGCGGGCTTCGGCGGCTCCACCCACCTGGGCGGCGAATGGCTGAAGAAGATCACCGGCGTGCCGATGGAGCACGTGCCGTACAAGGGCGCATCGCCGGCCACCAACGCGGTCGTGTCGGGCGAACTCAAGGTCGCGGTGCAGGACGCGATGAGCGTGGCGCCCTTCATCAAGTCGGGCCAGCTACGCCCCATCGGCGTCGCCAGCGCGCAGCGCAGCAAGCTGTTCCCCGACCTGCCCACCTTCGCCGAGTCGGGCGCGCCGGGCCTGGACGTCTACACCTGGCTGGGCTTCTACGCGCCGGCGGGCACGGATCCGGCCATCGTGGCCAAGCTGAACCAGGCCACCAGCGAGATCATGAATTCGCCCGAGATGGTGCAGCGCCTGGCCGGGCAGAACAGCGAGCCGCTCGGCCCCATGACGCCGCAGCAGGTATCGGGCTTCGTCGCGGACGAAACGGCCAAATGGCGCAACGTGGTCCAGACCACGGGCGTCAAGGTGGAATAGCCGGAAGAAACACCGCGCTGGCCGCGCCCGGCGGCCCGCGCGGGCTTCAGCCGTCCGACGCCGGCGTGGGCGCGGCGCGCACGGCGAACACCGCGTTGGCCTTGAGCATGACGCGGCCTTCCACCTGCAGCAGGCAGGTGGCGTAGATCAGCCGCCTGCCCTGCTTGTCGATCCGGACGTGCGCCTCGAGCCAGTCGCCGGGTTTCACGGGGTTCAGGTATTCCACCGACATCTGCACGGTCACGACCGATACCTGCGCCTGCTGCGCGATCGTGTGGCCCAGCGCGCTGTCGGCCAGGGTGGCCAGCAGCCCGCCATGGGCGATGGAATGCATATTGGTGTGCGCCTCTCCGAGGCGCAGGGCCAGGACGCTGTCGGCGTCGCGCTTGTACAGCGCGCCCAATTCGGCCAGGTGCGCCATGAAAGGACTGCTCGGGCGCCAGGGCGCGAAACCGGAGGGAATGGAGTCTGTCATGGCTGGGGCCAAGGTTTAGGAAACCAAAGTATCGCAAAGAAGGCCGCGGCCGGCATGATGCCGGCCGCGGCCCTGGCCATGGCGCGGACGCGTCAGAATGACGTCGCGCCCTGCTCCACCAGGCGCTCGAGCAGCGGCGCGGGGGCCCAATGCCCGCCGTGCGCGCGCTGCAGGGCGCGGATTTTCTCCAGCGTCGCCGCCAGGCCCAGCGTCTGGGCGTAGAACATCGGACCGCCGCGCGCGCCCGGAAAACCGTAGCCATGGACATACACCACGTCCACGTCGGAGGCGCGCTGCGCGATGCCTTCCTCGATGATCCGCGCGCCTTCGTTGACCAGCGCCAGCATGCAGCGCTCTACGATTTCGTCGTCGCCGACAGTCCGGCGGACGATGCCGGCCTCGCGCGCGCATTCCTCGATAATGCCGTCCACCACCGGATCGGGCAGCGGCTGGCGGCTGCCCGGCTCGTAGCGGTAGTAGCCCGCCTGGGTCTTCTGGCCGAAACGGCCCAGTTCGCAGATGCGGTCCGCGACCTTGGAATAGCGCAGGTGCGCCGGCCGCGTGGGCGCCAGGCGCTTGCGCGTGGCCCAGTTGATGTCCATGCCGGCCAGGTCGGCCATGGCCAGGGGCCCCATGGCCATGCCGAAGCGGGTCAGCGCGCCGTCGATCTGCTGCGGGCTGGCCCCCTCTTCCAGCAGGAAGCCCGCCTCGCGCCAATAGCCCGTCAGCATGCGGTTGCCGACGAAGCCTTCGCACACGCCCACCAGCACGGGGATCTTGCCGATCCTCTGCGCCGCGGCCATGCAAGTGGCGATGACGTCGGCGCCGGTGCGCGCGCCGCGCACCACTTCCAGCAGCTTCATCACATTGGCCGGGCTGAAGAAATGCAGCCCGATCACCGCCTCCGGCCGCGCCGTGCAGGCCGCGATCTCGTCGATGTTCAGGCGCGAGGTATTGGTGGCCAGGATCGCGCCGGGCTTGCACACCGCGTCCAGTTGCCGGAATACCTCCTGTTTGACGGCCATGTCCTCGAACACGGCCTCGATGACCAGGTCCGCCTGCGCCAGGTCCTGGACGTCCAGGCTGGGCGCGATGCGCGCCATGCGGGCCTCGACGCCCGCCGCGTCCAGCTTGCCTTTGGCCGCAGTGATGTCGTAGTTCTTGCGGATCAGCGCCACGCCCCGGTCCAGGGCCGCCTGGTCGCGCTCGTACAGCGTCACGGGATAGCCCGCGTTGGCGAACGCCATGGCGATTCCTCCGCCCATGGTGCCGGCGCCCAGGATGCCGACGCGGCCGACCGGCCGCGCGTGGCCGCCGCCGGCCACGCGTGGCGCTTCTTTCTCGGCGAAGAACAGGTGGCGCAGCGCCTTGGAGGCATCGCCCTCGACCAGCGCGTCGAACAGCCTGCGCTCTTCGTCCAGGCCCGCTTCGATGGGCAGGCGCGTGGCGGCCTCGACGCAATCGATGGCCGCGCGCTGCGCGATCGCATTGCGGGCCTTGGGGTTGACGCGGGCGCGCGCCGCGGCGAAATCCACGCCGTCCCCATCCAGCGCGCGGCGCGCGGCGACCGGGTGCGAGTCCTGCGCGGCGCGCTCGCTCGCGTAGGAAAGCGCGAAGTCCAGCAGGCCGCCTTCGGCGACCGCGTCCACCAGCCCGGCAACCAGCGCCGCCCCGGCTTCCAGCGACTTGCCGGACTGGATCATCTCGAGCGCGGGCAGCACGCCGATCAGCCGCGGCAGGCGCTGCGTGCCGCCGCCGCCCGGCACCAGGCCCAGGTTGACTTCGGGCAGCCCCAGCCTGGCATCCGCCTGCGCGACGCGGTAGTGGCAGCCCAACGCGAGCTCCAGCCCGCCGCCCAATGCGAAGCCATGGATGGCCGCCACCACCGGCTTGCCGGAAGCCTCGATGGCGGCGATCACGTCGCGCAGCATGGGCTTGGCGGTGGCGGCAGGCGTATTGAACTGGCGGATGTCGGCGCCGCCGCAGAAGGCCTTGCCGGCGCCGGCGATGACGATGGCGTCCACCCCGGCATCGGACTGCGCCAGGCCCAGCCCTTCATGGACGCCGCGGCGCACGGTATCGCCCAGGCCGTTGACGGGCGGATTGTCGAGGAAGATCACGGCCACGCGGCCATGCAGCGCATAGCGGACGGTTTCGGACAGGTCGCGGGAAGGCGTCGTAGCGGTCGAACTCATGGAATCCCCTTTCGGCGGCGCGGCTCAGGCCGTCGCCAGCCGCTGATAGCGGTTGAAATGATGGCGGGTGTCGCCGAGAGTGTGTTCGATGGCCAGCAGGCGCTTGACGTAGTGCCCCACCGGCAGCTCGTCGGTCATGCCCATGCCGCCATGGAGCTGGATGCTCTGCTGGCCGATGTAGCGGGCGGCGGAGCCGCAACCGGCCTTGGCGGCCGACACCAGGCGGCCCCACCGGCGCGCGTCGGACCTGTCCGCGCCGGCCGCCAGCCAGGTCAGCGAGCGCGCCTGCTCCAGCGCCAGCAGCATGTCCACCAGCCTGTGCTGCACCGCCTGGAAGCGGCCCAGCGGCTGGCCGAACTGGCGCCGCTCGGCCACGTGGTCGCGGGTGGCGTCCAGCAGCGCCTGCATCGCGCCCAGCGCTTCCGCGCATAGCGCGACGCGCGCCGCATCCGCCGCCCATTCCAGCGCCTCGCCGGCCGGGCCCAGACGGGCGTCCGCGTCGACGCGGCAATGCTTCAGCACGATGTCCGCGTAGGGACGGCCGTCCAGGCCGGGCGAGCCGCTGCGTTCCAGCCCCGCCGCGCCCGCCTCGACCGCGAACACCGCCATCTCATGGCCGTCGTGCGCCGTGACCAGCAACTGCCGGGCACCCGCGCCGTAGGGCACGCGCCGCTTGACGCCGTCCAGCACCCAGCCGCCGTCCTGGCGCGCGGCCGTGGCGCACGGCCGCTCCAGCGGCCAGTCCGCATCCGGCTCGGCATGCGCCAGCACCGGCGCCGCCCCCTCGGCGATGCCGGCCAGCAGCGCGCCGGCCCGGCCGCCCTGGGGCAGGCGCGCCAGCAACTGGCCGCAAAGCACCGCGCTGGCGTCGTAGGGTTCGGCCACCAGGTGCCGGCCCAGACGCTGCATCAGCACGCACAGCTCGCCAAGGCCGGCGCCCATCCCGCCGGCGGATTCTGGCAACCCCAGTCCCAGCAGGCCCATGTCGGCAAAAGCTCGCCAGTGCGGCGAGGCCTGCGGATCCGCGTCCGCCGGCAGCGCGGCGCGGCCCGCCGGCGGCGGGTATTCGCCTTGCAGATAGCGTCCCACGGCGTCGTCCAGCGCGCGCTGGTCTTCGGTGTAGTCGTCGGCCTCGCCCAGCGCGAGCTTGGCGATGATGTTCTTCTGGACCTCGTCGGTTCCGCCGTAGATCGAGATCTTGCGCAGGTTGAGATAGAAGCCGGGCATGGCTTCCAGTTCCTGCTCCGGCGTCGGATCGCCCTGTGCGTAGTCGCGCTCCAGCGCGTCGGAACAATAGGCCAGCGCGTGCGTGCCGGCGGTATCGACCAGCGCCTCGCTGATGCGCTGGGCCAGCGTGGACCCCAGGTACTTCAGTATCGAGGCTTCCGCGCCGTGCCCGGCGCCGCGCTGGTCGCGCGCGATCAGCCGCAGATTGGCGTGTTCCAGCGCCAGCGTGTCGATCTCCAATCCCGCCAGGCGGTGCGCGAACACCGGGTCTTCGGCCAGCGGCCTGCCGTCCACCTTGCGCCGGGCCGCCAGCCGCTGCAGATGGCCCAGCTCGCGCTTGGCGCGCCCCACCCGCGCCGCGCCGAAGCGCTCGTGCGACAGCAGGTACTTCGCATAGGTCCAGCCGCGGTCCACCTCGCCCACCAGATGCGACGCCGGCACCTTCACGTCGTCCAGGAAGACTTCGTTGATTTCCTCTCCGCCGTCCAGCGTGCGGATCGGGCGCAGCGACACGCCGGGGCTGCGCATGTCGATGAGCAGGAAGGAAATGCCTTCCTGCGCCTTGGCGTCGGGGTCGGTGCGCGCCAGGCAGAACATCATGTCGGCGTACTGGGCGTAGGTGGTCCAGGTCTTCTGGCCGTTCACCACGAAGACGTCGCCTTCGCGGCGCGCGCGAGTGGCCAGCGAGGCCAGGTCGGAACCGGCGCCCGGCTCGGAATAGCCCTGGCACCACCAGTCCTCTCCGCTCAGGATGCGCGGCAGGAAGTGGCTTTTCTGCCAGTCCGAGCCGTAGGCCATGATGACGGGCGCCACCATGCGCAGCCCGAAGGGCACGGTCTCGGGCGCGCCCGCCAGCGCGCACTCTTCGTCGAATGCGTTGCGCTGGCCTATGCTCCAGCCGGCGCCCCCGTGCTCGGCCGGCCAGTTCGGCGCGACCCAGCCGCGTTCGTGCAGGATGCGGTGCCAGCGCAGGAAATCCTGCTTGTCCAGGCGCTGGTGGTCCAGCACCTTGCGCCGCAGGTCGGCCGGCAGGCGCTCGCGCAGGAAGGCGCGGACTTCGTCGCGGAAATCATCGAGCGAAACGTCATGCGGCATCGCGCAGCTCCTCCGCGAAACGCAGCGGCGCGTCGGTCGCGGCCTGCAGGGCCTCGCGCGTCAGTCCGGGCGCCATGTCGCGCACCAGGAAACCCTGGGGCGTAACGTCCAGCGTGGCGAGGTCGGTATAGACCCGGTCCACGCACCCCGCCCCCGTCAGCGGCAAATCGCATTGCCGGCGCAGCCGCGGCCGGCCGTCGCGGGTCTGGTGCTCCATCAGCACGTGGACGCGCTTGGCGCCCACCGCCAGGTCCATGGCCCCGCCCACCGCCGCGGCCACGCCGGGCTGCCCCAGCGACCAATTGGCCAGGTCGCCGGTCTCGGAGACCTGGTAGGCCCCCAGGATGCAATAGTCCAGGTGGCCGCCGCGCATCATGGCGAAGGAATCCGCATGGTTGAAGAAGCTGCCGCCGGCCGCCATGGCGACGTTCTGCTTGGCGGCGTTGGTCAGGTCCGGGTCGACGGGATCGGCGTCCGAGCGCGCCTGCATGCCGAGGATGCCGTTCTCGCTGTGGACGACGACGCCATGCGCCGGCGTCCAGTAGTCCAGCGCCATGACGGGCAGGCCGATGCCCAGGTTGACGTAGGAGCCGGGAGGGATGTCGGCGGCGGCGCGTCGGGCGATGTCCTCGCGGGTATATCGTTGGATCATTGCAGGGCTCCGGTCAGTTGGGCGTCGGGTATGCGCAGCACGCGCTGCACGAAGATGCCGGGCGTGACGATGTGCTCCGGATCCAGGCCGCCGACCTGCGCCAGCGCGTGGACCTGCACGACCGCGGTGGCCGCCGCCATGCACATCAAGGGGCCGAAGTTGCGGCCGGCCTTGCGGTAGACGAGATTGCCCATGGGATCCGCGCAATAGGCCTTCACCAGCGCGTAGTCGGCGTGCAGCGGTTCCTCGAACACGTGGCCCACGCCCTTGATGATCCGCGTCTCCTTGCCTTCGGCCAGCAGCGTGCCGTAGCCGGTGGGCGTGAAGAAGCCGCCCAGGCCCGATCCCGCCGCGCGCAGCCGCTCGGCCAGCGTGCCCTGCGGCACGCATTCGTAGTCGATCAGCCCGTCGGCGTAGGCCGACTCGAAGGCCTGCGACTCCGCGCCGCGCGGATACGAGGCGATCAGCTTGCGCACCCGGCCCAGCCGGATCAGGCGCGCCAGGCCGCTGTCGCGGGCGCCGCTGTTGTTGCACACCACGGTGAGCTCGCGCGCGCCGTGCTCCACCAGCGCGTCCAGCAATTCGACGGGCTGTCCGGACAGGCCGAAGCCGCTGACCAGGACGGTGGCGCCGTCCGGGATGTCCCCCACCGCCTGCGCGGCGGACTCAACTGTCTTGTTCATCATGGCGTGCGTCACAGGGAATGGGAAAGAATGGCGGTGGCCTGGCTGGACAGCACGCCGCCGTTGCCGTGCACCAGCGCGACGTCGGCCTTGGGCACCTGGCGCGCGCCGGCCTCGCGGCGCAACTGCGCCACGGCCTCGATCACCAGGAAAATGCTGTACATGCCGGGATGCGTGAACGACAGCCCGCCGCCGTTGGTATTCATCGGCAGCTCGCCGCCCGGTTCGATGCGGCCGCCGCCGATGAACGCGCCGCCCTCGCCCTTGGCGCAGAAGCCCAGGTCTTCCAGGAACAGGATGGGGTTGATGGTGAAGGCGTCGTAGAGTTCGACCAGATCGATGTCGGCAGGCGCCAGGCCGGCCTCGGCGAAGGCGGCGCGCCCCGAATCCACGGCCGGCGTGACGGTGATGTCCGGCATGCAGGAGATCTGGCGGTGCCAGTGCGCGTGGCCGGTGCCCAGCACGTAGATCGGACGCGGATGGAGGTCGCGGGCCCGGTCGGCCCGCGTGACCACGAAAGCGCCCGCCCCGTCGGTCACCAGGCAGCAATCGCGCACGGTCAGGGGATCGGAGATCATCTTCGCGCCCAGCACCTCGTCGATCGTGAGCGGCGCGCGCAGGAAGGCGTCGGGATTCAGTTGCGCCCATTTGCGCGCCGCCACGGCGACCTCGGCCAACTGCCGCCGGGTGGTGCCGTACTGGTGCATGTGGCGCGCCGCCGCCAGGGCATAGCTGGACACCGGGTTGAACGGCTTGTAGGGATGTTCGTAGGGCTGCGGGTCCAGCGCGGCCCGCATCTGGTTGATCTGCGTGCTGCTGGGCGCGCTGCGCGGATTGGCGCCGTAGCAGACCAGCACGTGGTCGCACTGGCCGGCCTCGATGGCCATGGCCGCGATCTTGAGGTCGGCGATGAACGACGAGCCGCCGAACATGGTGCTGTCGGAGAAGCGCGGCCGGATGCCCAGGTACTCCGCCATCCGCATCACCCACCAGGGCGAGGTCAGGCTGGAGGTGATGATGCCGTCGATGTCCTGCATCTTCAGGCCGCTGGCGGCCACGGCGCGGTGGGAGGCCTGCGCGATGATCTCCTGTTCGGAACGGCCTAGGCAATCGCCCAGCCCGGCCATGCCGGTTCCCAGGACGGCGATCGCGCCGCGATAGCTCCGGCTCATGCCCGTTCCTCCGCCTGCGCCACGAACACCAGCAGCGGCGCGCCGTCCACGGCGTCGATCCTGGCGCGGACCCGCAAGCCGATGCGCACCGCCTCCACGGGCATGTCCACCACGCGGCTCATCAGGCGCGGGCCTTCCTCCAGGTCCACCAGGCAGACGGTGTAATCGCCGCCCTTGCTGCGCACGATGGTCGTGGAATAGACCTCGCCGCGGCCGCTGGGCTCGGCCCATCGCAAGGCGTCGGAACCGCAGTGCGGGCAGACCACCCGGGGATAGAAATGATGCCTGGCGCAGGCCTGGCATTGCGGGATGACGAAGCGGCCCTGCGCGAGCTGCTCGAAATAATGGCGCTCGGCGCTGGACGCCGGCTCGTTTGCGGTTTGCGGCATGCTGTTCGTTCCGCCCGGCGGGCGGTAGTCTCCGTTGTATTTCGGTCCGCGCCTGGCTAGGCCTGCGGCTGTGGAACGATTTTAGGAACGCCCCCCGCCCCTTACCATCCGAAAGATTCGAAGGCTTCTTTCGGCATATTCGAAGCGCCCCTCGGAGCCTGCCCCGACTCGGAGTAAGATTTACGTGATAACAAACACCCTTATATGGCAGGAGCAGTGGAAGATGGCGAAAGTCGGCATGGTTGGAATCGGCCTCATGGGCCATGGCATCGCAAGCAATCTGGTCAAGCACGGTCACGCGCTGACGGTGCTTGAGCATCCCGGCAACCAGCCGCTGGACGCGCTCAAGGCGGCCGGCGCGGTCGGCGTCGCCGACGGCGCCACGCTGGCGGCGCAGTCCGACGTGATCATCCTGTGCGTCACCGGCAGCCCGCAGGTCGAAGCCGTGCTGCTCTCGGCCGGCGGCGTGCTGGAAGGCCTGCGGCCCGGCACGGTCGTCATCGACTGCTCCACCGCCATCCCCTCTTCCACCGAAAAAGTGGCGCAGGCCGTGACGGAAGCCGGCGGCCGCTTCCTCGACGCGCCGATGACGCGCACCCCCAAAGAGGCCGCCGAAGGCCGGCTCAACCTGCTGGTGGGCGGCGAGGCCGCGCTGTTCGAAGAGTGCAAGCCGCTGCTGGCCTGCTTTGCCGAGAACATCACCCATGCCGGCCCGGTCGGCGCCGGCCACCGCATGAAGCTGCTGCACAACTACGTGTCGCTGGGCGTGATCGCCCTGTTGTCGGAAGCGGCGGCCTGCGCGCTGCGCGCGGATATCGACCCCGCCGTATTCGCCGAGGTGCTGGCCAAGGGCGGCGGCGGCGGCGTGGCGCTGGAGCGCATCAAGCCGTATCTGCTGGAACAAGACCCGTCGTCGCTGCGCTTCTTCATGTCGAACGCGCAGAAGGATCTTTCCTACTACAACACCATGGCCGCGGAAACGGGCGCGGTGCGGGAAATCGGCGCGGCCGTCCAGCACACTTTCGACCAGGCCGTCACGCAAGGCGGCGGCGAGCGCTACGTGCCCGAACTGGTGTCGCTGCTGAAAGACCGCTAGCCGTTCAGCCGCGGACGGCGGCCACCTGCCCGCGCGACAGGCCTCGCCCGGGCAGGCGCAGCGAAATCAGCGCCGCCGCCAGCAGCAGCACGCCCGCCGAACCGAAGGCGACCCAGTGCGTGCCGAAGGTTTCGAAGGCCCAGCCGCCCAGCCATGAACTGATCATGCCGCCCACCTGGTGGCCCAGATAGGCCAGGCCGTACAGCACGCCCACCAGGCGGATGCCGTAGACGTCGGCCAAGATCGCCGACGACAAGGCGACGCTGCCGGCCCAGACGACGCCGCCGATGGTGGCCGCGGCATACAGTTCCCAATGCGCGCCCACCATGACCAGCGCGAAGAAGCCCAGCCCGCGCACCAGGTAGATGGCGGCGAGGATGTTGCGCCGCTCGACCTGGTCCGACAGGCGGCCCAGGACCAGCGTGCTGAAGATCGCGACCAGGCCGATCAGGCCGATGCCCAGCGAACTGGTGGTGGCGTCGAAGCCGTGGTCCATCAGCATGGGCACCCCATGCGTGCCCAGCAGGTTCATGCTGAAGCCACAGGCGAACAGCCCCAGCGCCACCTGCCAGAACGGCAGCGTGCGCAGGGCGCCGCGCACGTTGGGCGCGGACTGCCTGGCGGCGGGCTTGGCGCCGGCCGTCCTGGGAACGATCTGGTGAGGCAGCAGGTCGGTGTGTTCGGGCGCCTCGTCGCGCATGACGAAGAGCGCCACCGGCACCGTCAGCACCGCGAACAGGACCGCGAAGCCCAGCAGCGTTTCCTTCCATCCCACGGCCGTGATCGCGAAGGTCAGGGTGGGCGTCATCAGCGCGATGCCCGCCATCGAGCCGGTGGACAGGAAGAACAGCGCCATGCCGCGCTGGCGCGTGAACCAGCGGCTGATCACCGGCGTCAGCGCGACGGGACTGGTGAAGGCCAGGCCGATGGACAGGGCCACGCCGAAGGACAGCAGGAATTCGATGGGTCCGCTTGCGAACACCGTCCAGATGGACGAGGCGACGACGATGGCTGCGCCCAGGAGCAGCACGAAGCGCGTGCCCTGCGTGCTGACCAGGTAGCCCGCCAGCGGCATGCCCAGGCCATAGCAAAGCATGCCGATGGCCACGATGCCGGACAGCGTGCTGCGCGTGAAGCCCAGGCTTTCCGCCATGGGCAGGAAAAATGGCCCGATGCCCATGCGCAGGCCGACGGTCAGCAGGGTGAGTGCCGTGGCGGCGCCTACGATGTTCCAGCCGAAATACCAGCCGCCCGACTCTTGCTTGTCCACCTCTGCTTCTCCTCTTGGTCTTTTTATGGCCGCTTGCGCGCCCCGGCCCGTCGCCGGCGCCGGACGCGTCATATTACTCCTCGCTATATGCGGAAAAGGCGCAAGCCCCCAAAACCTGTTCGGTGAACGGTCACTGCATCCGGCGCGGCCGCTGTATATTGCCCGCACTCGTAGCACTCGAAACACGCCGTGACGCCCAAGACCTCGATGTTCGCCCTGTCCCGCCAGGAAATCGCCCTGGTGCTGGTCACCATGCTGTGGGGAAGCACCTTTCTCGTCATCCACATCGCCATGCAGCACAGCGGGCCGCTGTTCTTCGTGGGCGTGCGCTTCACGATCGCCGGCGCGATGTCGCTGCTGCTGTTCCGCAAGCACATGGCGGCGATCACCCGCCGCGAGATCGGCGCCGGCGTCGCCATCGGCTGCGCCCTGTTCCTGGGCTACTTCCTGCAGACCTACGGATTGCAGACCATCAGCAGCAGCCAGTCCGCCTTCATCACCGCGCTGTACGTGCCCATCGTGCCGCTGCTGCAATGGGCCGTGCTGAAGAAACCGCCCGGCCTGATGAGCTGGGTGGGCGTGGCGCTGGCCTTCACCGGCCTGGTCCTGCTGGCGGGCCCGCAGGCGGGCGCGCTGAACTTCAGCGCCGGCGAGGCCGCGACGCTGGCCGGAGCCGCCGCCATCGCCGCCGAGATCATCCTGATCGGCCTGTACGCCAAGTCGGTGGACAGCCGCCGCGTGACCGCCGTGCAGTTGCTGACGGCGGGGCTGGTGTCTTTCGCCCTGATGCCGGCCATGGGGGAATCGGTGCCCGCGTTCTCGTGGCTGTGGGCCGGCGCGGCCATCGGCCTGGGACTGGCCAGCGCCGTGATCCAGCTAACCATGAACTGGGCGCAGAAGTCCGTCTCGCCCACCCGCGCCACCGTCATCTATGCGGGCGAGCCGGTATGGGGCGGCATCGTGGGGCGCCTGGCCGGCGACCGCCTGCCGGCGCTTGCGCTGGTGGGCGCGGGCCTCATCGTGGCCGGCGTGCTGGCCAGCGAGGCCAAGCTTCCGCGCCGGAAGAAGCCGCGGGCCGCGGGCGCGGAAAGCGCGGGCTAGTCAGCGCGCCAGGCGGGCGATCAGGTCGGCCTGCGCGGGATACAGGCGCCGCAGCGCGCCGGCGTCGGCCAGTTCGAACTCGCTGAATTCGAAGCCGGGCGCGACGGTGCAGCCGGCGAGCGCGTAGCCCGCCGGTTCGGCCAGCTCGGCGGCGAACCAGCTTCCCGCCGGCACGATGGCCTGGAACTCGGCCCCGGCGTCCGCCAGCGTGTTGCCCAGCCGCAGCCGCCGGTAGCCGCCATCGGGCGCCAGCACATGGATATGCAGCGGCGCGCCGGCATGGAAATGCCAGAGTTCGTCGGCGCGGATGCGGTGCCAGGTGGACCAGGCGCCGTCGCTCAGGAGGTAATAGATGGCGGTGCTGGCCGAGCGGCGCGCGCCGTCGGCCCGCGTGACGGCATCGGCGGCGCGGTAGGTTTCGCGGTAGTGGCCGCCTTCGGGGTGCGGCAACAGGTCCAGGCGGCGGATCAGGGTGGCGGCGGATTCGGTCATGGCTGGGCTTATCGTGTTGCGGATGGCCCAGTCTAAGCCAAGCGCCGGTTCCTAGGCCGCCTGCTCCAGGAACGCCTGCAAGGCGGGCACCGTATTCAGCACATGCTGCCGCATCGCCGCCTCGCATAGCGCAGGGTCGCGCGTGCGCAGGGCATCGATCAGTTCCTGGTGCGATTCGCGCACCCGCAGGACGCGTCCCGGCTGCGCCGCCCACAGGCGCATATAGGGTTCGACCACGGAATGCAGTTCGGAGATTTGCCGCAGCAGCCGCGGCTGCCGGCAGAAACTGCACAGGTATTCGTGGAATTCGCGATGGGCGGTGGTCCAGTCCAGGTCTTCGCCCGGCCCTTGTTCCAGCAGTTCCAGCGAACTCGACAAGCGGCGGAGGTGCTCGGCATTCATGTGCAGCACCGCGTTGCGCATGGCCAGGCCTTCCAGCACCGAGCGCATTTCGAACACTTCCAGCATTTCCTGCTGGTTCAGGCCGCGCACCACCGCGCCGCGGTTGGCGCGGATTTCGACCAGCCCTTCCGATGCCAGCCGCCGCAAGGCGCCGCGCACCGGCATGCGGCTGGTGCCGATCTCGGCGGCCACGACCTCGGGCACCAGGCGCTGGCCGGGCGCGTAGCGACCGAGCCGGATCTCCCGCTGCAGGTGCAGGTAGGCCTCGTCTTCGGCGCTGATCGCTGTCTTCTGGAATTGCAGCATTGTCGTCCCACGGCTCGGAAAGCCGCCATGATAGATAAACGCAAAAATAACACAAATTGGATCCAATGATCCATGGATGCAAACACCAATGGCTGGCGGCCGGCCCTTTGCGTCTAATCCCCCCACGCTTTCCATAACGCGATCAAGGGGAATCCATGAAGTTTCGTCTCATCCGGGCGCTGGCAGGCGCCGCAGCCCTGGCCTGCGCGGCCCAGGCCGGCGCCCAGGCCACCGATTGGCCGCAGCATCCCGTGCGCATCGTCGTGCCCTTCCAGGCCGGCTCCGCAACCGATTTGATCTCGCGCCAGTTGGGCGCGGCGCTGTCCAGCGAGCTGGGCCAGCCCTTCGTCATCGAAGCGCGTCCCGGCGCCGCCGCGGCCATCGGCAGCGCCTCGGTCGCGCGCGCCGCGCCGGACGGCTACACGCTGCTGATGGGCGGCCCCGCCGCCGTCGTGACCAACCGCTACCTGCAAAAGCGCCTGGCCTACGATCCCGACGCCTTCGAACTGGTGTCGATGGTCGCCTACACGCCCAACATCCTGCTGGCCAATCCGTCGCAGCCCTTCAAGACCCTGCCCGAAATGGTCGCCTATGCGCGCGCCAACCCCGGCAAGCTGACCTACGCGTCCTTCGGCACCGGCACGACCTCGCACATGGCCGGCGAAATGCTCAAGTCCGTGGCCGGCATCGACATCCTGCACGTGCCCTACAAGGGCGCCGGCGAAGCCATTCCCGCGTTGCTGAGCGGCCAGGTTTCGATGTATTTCGACACCATCATGACGGGCCTGCCGCAAGCCAAGAGCGGCGCGCTGCTGGCGCTGGGCATGTCCAATTCGCAGCGGTCGGCGCTGGCGCCGGACATCCCCACCATCGCCGAGCAAGGCTACGCCGGCTACGACATCGCGCCGTGGTACGGCCTGGTCGCGCCCGAGGGCACGCCCGCTCCGATCCTCGACAAGCTCAACCGCGCCGTCAACAAAGTGCTTGCCGACCCGGCGCTGCGCAGTAAGCTGGCGGAAACCGGCGCCGAGCCCCGCGGCGGCAGCCGGGAGGAATTCGCCGCCTTCATCAAGGCCGAGATCCCGCGCACCAAGCAGTTGATCGACCAGGCCGGCATCACTCCGCAGTAATTTCCAAGACGAGCTCCAGTACCCATGTCCTCACCCTTCGATTGGTCTTTCCCCTACGCCTCCCGCAAGATGCCGGTCCTGGCGGCCAACGCTGTCGCGACCAGCCAGCCCCTGGCAGCGCAGGCCGGCCTGCGCATGCTGCTGGCCGGCGGCAACGCGGTCGACAGCGCCATCGCCACGGCGATCGCGCTGACGGTGCTCGAGCCCGTCATGAACGGTATCGGCGGCGATATGTTCGCGCTGGTCTGGCACGGCGGCCGCCTGCATGGCCTGAACTCCAGCGGCTGCGCGCCCGCCGCCTGGACGCCCGAATACTTCGGCGGCCGCGACGCCATGCCCGGCACCGGCTGGGGCACGGTCACCGTGCCGGGCCAGGTGGCCGGATGGAAGGCCTTGTCCGAACGCTTCGGCAAGCTGCCTTTCGCGCGGCTGTTCGAACCCGCCATCGCCTACGCCGAAGAAGGGTTCGCGGTGTCGCCCACCATCGCCCGCCAGTGGGCCACGCAGGCGCCCAGGCTGGCGCAGGAACCGGGTTTCGCCGCCGCCTTCCTGCCCCAGGGCCGCGCTCCGCAGGCCGGGGAATGGTGGCGCTTTCCGGCGCAGGCCAGGACGCTGCGCGAAATCGCCGAAAGCGGCGGCGAAAGCTTCTACCGGGGCGAACTCGCCCGCAAGATCGCCGACTTCGCCAGCCAGACCGGCGGCGCGCTCACCGCGGTGGACCTGGCGGAACACCGCCCCGAATGGGTCGCGCCCATTTCCCAGTCGTTCCGCGGCTACGAGCTGCACGAGATCCCGCCGAACGGCCAGGGCATTTCGGCGCTGATGGCGCTGGGCATGCTGGAACAATTCGACCTGGAAGGCATGGGCCGCGACAGCGCGGACTACTACCACGTCAGCATCGAGGCCATGAAGCTGGCCTTCGCCGACCTGCATCATCACGTCGCCGATCCGCGCCACATGCGCACCGACGCCCAGGCCTTGCTGGACCGCGCCTACCTGGCCGAACGCGCGCGCCTGATCTCCATGGACCGCGCCAGCGTGCCGGTCGCGGGCACGCCGGCCAGCGGCGGCACGGTGTACCTGACCGCGGCCGACGCCGAAGGCACCATGGTGTCCTTCATCCAGTCCAACTACCACGGCTTCGGCTCCGGCGTGGTGGTGCCCGACACCGGCATCGGCCTGCACAATCGCGGACTGAACTTCGTGCTCACGCCGGGCCATGCCAACCAGGTCGCGCCGCGCAAGAAGCCGATGCACACCATCATCCCCGCATTCGTCACGCAAGGCGGCCAACCCTTGATGTCGTTCGGCGTCATGGGCGGATCGATGCAGGCGCAGGGACATCTGCAGATGGTCACGCGCCTGGCGGCGTTCGGCCAGAACCCGCAGGCCATGAGCGACGCGCCGCGCTTCCGCGTGGAAAAAGGCCCCGTGGTGAACGTGGAATCGCACCTGCCCGCGGACGTGGTCGACGCCCTGCGCGCGCGCGGCCACAACGTCGCGGTGGCGCCCGCCGACAGCCTGGAATTCGGTTCGGCGCAACTGATCTGCCGCCTGCCCCAGGGCGGCTACGTGGCCGCGTCGGACTCGCGGCGCGACGGCCAGGCCGTGGGGTTCTGAGCAAGAAACGGAGTCCCGGCCATTTTCCCGCGGTCTACACTGGAGGCCTGTCCCAGCTCCTCCAGTGCACTGACCATGGAATCCGGTAACTCCCCTGCCGCGGACCGCATCGACGCGCGGGACTGGGCAGCCATCGCCCTATCGCTGGATCGCCACGGCAACGCCGTGCTGCCGGCGCTGCTCGATGCCGGGCAGTGCCGGACGCTGGCCGGACTGTACCCGCGCGAAGACGGCTACCGGTCCCGGATCGTGATGGCCCGCCACGGGTTCGGCCGCGGCGAGTACAAGTATTTTTCCTATCCCCTGCCGCCCCTGGTCGATACCCTGCGGCATGCGCTGTACGCGCGGCTGGCGCCGATCGCCAACCGCTGGAACCGCCAGTTGGGCATAGACGTGCAATACCCCGGCGCGCTGGACGATTTCCTGGCGCGCTGCCACCGCGCCGGCCAGCGCCGGCCGACGCCGCTGATCCTCGAATACGGCGAAGGCGACTACAACTGCCTGCACCAGGATCTCTACGGCGAGCACGTGTTTCCGCTGCAGACCGCGATACTCCTGTCCGAACCGGGAAGGGATTTCACCGGCGGGGAATTCGTCATGACGGAAACCGCAAGCGGCAGCCAGGCGGCGGAAGTGGTTCCGCTGCGCCAGGGAGACGCGCTGGTGTTCGCCGTGAACCAGCGCCCGGCTCCGGGCGGCCGGACCGGCATGCGCAGGACGGCCATGCGGCACGGCGTCAGCCGGCTGCTGAGCGGACGCCGGCATACCTTGGGCGTGATCTTCCATGATGCGAGCTGAAACCGTGCAGGCCGAACTTGCGCTGGACCCGCCCTCCGGCCTGAACGGCCGTATCTCCATGGACCTGAACCTGCATGCCCTCGGCCGCCTGGACTGGGCCGGCATCGCCGCGCAGCTCGACGCGGAAGGCTACGCCCTCCTGCCGGAATGGCAGGTCCCGGAACAGGCGCGCGCGCTGGCCGGATATGCGGCCGGCCTGCGGCGCTCTCCGCTGGTGGACGGCAAATCGGGCCTGGGCGATCTGCACTATTTTCCGGAAGAATTGCCCGCCCCCCTGGCGGCATGGCGCGCGGCCCTCTACCGCCATCTGGTCCCCATCGCCAATCGCTGGAGCGAACGGCTGGATTCCGCTTACCGCTACCCCGACGACCTGGCGGACTTCCTGCTGCGCGGCCGGCAGGCGGGGCAAACGCATGCGCCGTCGCACCTCAGCCTGCTGCGCGAAGACGGCTACATCGCGCTGCATCAGCGCAACGCAGGCGCGCACGTCTTTCCGCTGCAGTGCGTCGCCCTGCTCTCGGAACCGGGCCTGGACCATACGGGCGGCGAATTCGTGATGACGGAACAACGGCCGCGCATGCAATCGCGGCCCATGGTCGTGCCCCTGCGGCTCGGCGACGCCGCCCTCATCGCCACCGCGCATCGGCCCGTCCGCGGCGCCGGCGGCGACTACCGGGTCAACCTGAAGCACGCCGTCAGCCGCGTGCGCAGCGGCGTACGTTCCGGACTGGAACTGTTCTTCCACGACGCGCCGTGATGCGGCGCCCGGATCAGGAAAACGTTGCTCCAGTCAGGCTGAAATCGCAAAGCGACTTCGCCAGCGGAATAAGGGTTTCCAGGAACGGATACTCGGCGCGGTTGCGGTAGACGGCGAAGTACTTCACGCGCGGCAGGCGCGCGCTGGTCCTGACCCGGACGAGTTTTCCGTCGTCGATGAACTGGCGGACGTACTCCGTGGGCAGGCTGCTCAGGCCCAGGCCGCCCACGGTCAGTTGGACCATCACCGTCATGCTGTTGGCCGTGAACACGCGATTGTTGGAAATGCCGTTGCGCCGCAGCCATTGCGCGAACAGTTGCGTGCCGATGCCGTGGCGCGAGTGCACCAGCATCGGATAGGACGAGAACTCGGCGTTGGTCAGTATCCGGTTGGGACAGCCCAGGCGCGGACTCGCCATCCACTGGAATTCCACCTCGGCCAGTTCCTCGCATTCGAACTGCTCGCCCCACGTATGCCCCGGCACGAGCGCGAGGTCGATCTTGCCGGCCTTGAGCAAATCCAGGATGGAACCGCCCGCGCCCACCTCGAGTTCGATGACGGCTTGCGGATGCTCCAGCTTGACCTCCTGGACCAGGCGCGGAAGCCAGGTCACGGCGACCAGCTCGCTGACCCCCAGGCGCAGCACGCCCGTAAAGCCATAGGGATAGCCCATCCGCTCCATCAGGCGTTCGTTCGCGTGCAGCACGTCTTCGGCCGCGGCAAGCAGGCGCTGTCCATGGTCCGTCAGCTTGGCGTGCCGGTAGGCCGGATCGATCAGGCGGACCTGGAAGATCTCGCGCAGCTCCGCGATGCGCTTGGCGATGGCCGATTGCGAAGTATGCAGATGCGCCGCCGCGGCCTGGAAGCTTCCCAGCTTGCCCGCCCAGTACAGGGCCTCGAGTTGCTTGATCGTCGGTTTCATGAATTTTTTTCCGGAATTTTGAAGAGAATAACTCTCTTTGTGCCGGCGGGACCGAACGATATCATTTGCCCCAGGCAGCATCTATTCGGTCCGTTATTCACGCACTTTTCTCGGATGCAGCACGGCGGGAAAAGCCGGGACCAGACTGGATGGACAAGAAATCATCGGAATTCTATTCCACGACAAAGGACAGCCATGAGACAGAGCGGCGGCACGCACCTGGACGACAAAGGACTCAAGGCGCGCTTGCAAGACGGGCGGCCGCTCACCGGCGCGTTCGTCCCCGCCCCCAGCCCCGAACTGGTGGAAATCGCGGCACATGCCGGGTATGACTTCGTCGTGCTGGACGCGGAACACGGCCCGCTGGATTTCGCCGACATCCGCCACATGATCCGGGCGGCCCAGGCGGTGGGCGTGCCCGTGCTGGTGCGCGTGCCCACGGCCTCCAAGGACTTCATCGGACGGGCGCTGGACTCGGGCGCCGACGGCATACTGGTTCCGCAGGTCTCGTCGGCCGAAGACGCCCGGGCCGCCGTCGCCCAGGCGCTCTATCCACCCGAGGGCGTGCGCGGCGCGGCGTACTATGCGCGCGCCTACGGCTACACCCGCCGCAGCGGCTGGGACGCGCTGGACCGGGTCCAGGACAACGTCGTGGTGGGCGTCATGCTGGAAACGCCCCAGGCCATCGAACAGGCCCGCGCCATCTCCGAAACGCCGGGAGTGGACTTCGTGCTGCTGGGGACGGGCGACCTGGGCGTGGCGCTCGGCCGCGGCGAACGCCACACCGACGAACTCGCGTCCGCGGTCGGACAGGTGGCAGCGCTGGCGCGCGGCAGCGACATGCCTTTCGGCGCCTCGGCCACCGACCGGGCCTCGGCCAGCCCTTATCTGGCCAGCGGCTTCCGCATCATCGTGGTGGGCCTGCTCCCGCTCTTGCTTCGATCGGCCACGGCGCTGTGCGACGACATACGCGAGGCGCGGCCTTGACCGCGATCCCCGCCTGACCAGGAAAAGGAGACAGCAATGATGCAAGCAGCGGATCCGGCAGACCGCCGGCATGGCGGCGACGCCCTCGTCGAGAATTTCGCCGGCCTGGGCGCCGCGATCGTGTTCGACGCGATGCACGCGATGGGCCTGCCCAATGGCGTCATGGACGCCCGGGTGCGCCATCTCAGCGGCGCGCCGGTAGCGGGGCGGGCGCGCACCGTCGACCGCAGCACGGCGGCCGCCAACGCGCGCCAGCCCAGCTTCGGCGCGGACCTGGCCATGGGCACGCAACAGGTGATCGACTCCGCCCGGCCCGGCGAAATCCTGGTCATCGCACTGGGCGGAGACGCCTCGGGCGCCACCTGGGGAGCCAATATGGCGACGCGGGCCGCGGCGCTGGGCGTCCAGGCGGTCATCACCGACGGCGCGGTCCGCGACATCGCCGAGATGCCGGCCATCGGCATTTCGGTGTATGCGCAAGGCACCAGCCCGCGAGTGAACTTCCAGCACATCGTCACGCGGTCCATCGACGAACCCGTGATGTGCGGCGGTGTGCTGGTAGCGCCCGGCGACATCGTGATCGCCGACCGGGACGGCGTCATCGTCGTTCCCGCCGCCCAGGCGCAGGAAGTCGCGCAGCGCGCGCAGGCCTTGCAGGAGACCGAGCAGCGCATGCAGGCGGCGATCCGCGACGGCGCTGGGCTGGTGGACGCCATCCGCCTGTACAAGATCCGATAAAGCAGTCCCACGGCAACGCGGCCGAAAGAGCCGCGGCCCAAGCACCAGACTAGGAGACAAGCATGGCATCGAAAATGGGAAGCCGCCTGCGGCGGATACTGGCCGCGGGCCTGGCCTTCGGGATCATGAGCGGCGGCGCCCTGGCGGCCGACGCCTATCCCGGCAAGCCGATCAATTTCCTGATCGGCTACAAGGGAGTCAGCGAAGTGTTCTCGCGGGTGATCGCCGAGAAATTGCAGCAGGAATTGGGGCAGCCCGTCATCGTGATGCCCCACCCCGGCGCCAGCGGCGGAATCGCCGCCGGCATGCTGGCCCGGGCCGCGCCCGACGGCTACACCGTGGGCATGGTGATCAGCAATCTGGCCACGAACTCCATCCTGCAGAAAGACCTGGAATACGATCCCCTCAAAAGCTTCGAGCCGATCTCGATGATGGGCACCGTTCCGATCGTCATGGCCATCAATCCCCAGGCGACCGGCGGCATTGCCGATTTCAAGTCCTTCGTCGCAGACGCCAAGGCGCATCCCGACAAGTACGCGTTCGGCCAGGCGGGCGCGCTGGGCATGACGCACCTGACCGGGGAGTTGCTCAAGCGCGACGCGCACATCAAGATGATCAGCGTCAGCTACCGCGGCGGCGGCGCGGCGCTGGTCGATCTCATGGGCGGACAGATCGCCGCCCAGTTCCCCACCGTGACGCTTATCGGCCCGCACTATCAAAGCAAGGATCCGCGCGTGAAGGTCGTGGCGATCAGCGCCAGGGAACGGTCCCCCGTCATGCCCGACGTGCCCACCTTCGCCGAACTGGGCTACCCCGGCATCGTGGTCAGCGAATGGTATGCGTTGATGGCGCCCGCCGGCACGCCCAAGCCCGTTATCGACAAGCTCAACGCGGCCCTGCGCAAGGTGCTGGACCAGCCCGACGTCAAGGACAAGATCCTGGGCATGGACGTCGCCGGCAGCGACCCGCAGGCGGTCACCCGGCTGATCCGATCGGAGATCGAGCGCTGGTCGGCCCTGATCCACGAGGTGGGCCTGAAGCTGGAGTAGCGCCTCCGCCCACAAGACGGGCCCGAGCGGCCCTTCCCCGCCCGAACCGGAGATCCCATGTTCCGCCTTTGCATCCATGCGCAGACGCGCCATGGCTGGCTGCGCTTTTGCCTGCTGGCCGTCCTGTTCCTGTCCTTTGCCGCGGCCGCGCGCGCCGGCTACCCGGACCGCCCGCTCACCTTGATCGTGCCCTGGTCGGCGGGCGGCCCGGCGGACGCCGCGGCGCGCCTGATCGCGCGGGACCTGTCCCAGGCCATCGGCCAGTCCGTGGTCGTGGAGAACAAGCCGGGCGCCGGCGGCAATATCGGCACGCTGCAGGCCACCCGCGCGGCGCCCGACGGCTATACCCTGCTGCTGGCGACCAGTTCCACCAACGCCATCAATCCATGGCTGATGAAGAGCCAGCCGTTCAAGCCCGTGGACGACCTGACCCCGGTGGCGCTGGTCACGTCGAACTCCAATATCCTGGTGGTGCGGGCCGATTCCCCCTACGACTCGCTGGACGCGCTGGTGCAGGATGCCCGCCGGCGCCCGGGCGCCCTGAACTATGCATCGGGCGGCATCGGGTCCTCGCAGCACGTGGCCGGGTCCATGTTCACGCGGCAGTTGGGGCTGGACATCGTGCACGTGCCCTACAACGGCGGCGGCCCCGCGGGCAACGCCCTGCTGGCCGGCGAGGTGTCCTTCGCGCTGGATACCGGTACCATTGCCTTCATCAAGTCGGGGCGCTTGAAAGCCCTGGCGGTGGCTTCGGCGGAACGCCTGCCCATGCTGCCCGAGGTGCCCACGTTCACGGAACTGGGCTACCCGGGCATGGTCACCGGCGCCTGGTATGCCATCGCCGGGCCGGCGGGCCTGTCGCAGCCGGTGACGGACTATCTCAACGAAAAAATCAACGGCGTCATGGCCTCGCCCGGCCTGAAGGCCCGGCTGGGCGAACTGGGCGCGGTGGCGGCAAAGCCCATGCCGCCCGCCCAGGTGCTCGATTTCATGCAGGCCGAGCTTGAACGGTACAAAAGCGTCGTGGCCCGGCTGGGCGCCGTCGCGCAATAGGAGGAGTCGCAACCATGTTGATCGATCTGACAGGCAGGGTGGCGCTGGTCACCGGAGGCAGCCAGGGCCTGGGCAAGAGCGTGGCGCAGCGCCTGGCGCAATCCGGCGCGGACGTGGTGCTGTGGGCCCGCAGCGCCTCCACGCTGCAACAGGCCGCCGGGGAAATCTCCGGCCTGGCCCCCGCCCGCAAAGTATGGACCGTCGCCTGCGACGTGACCGATCCCGCCCAGGTGGAATCCGCCTGGCAGCGCACCGCCAGCCTTTGCGGCGGCGTCGACATCGTGGTCAACAACGCGGGAACCTCCCAGCGCGCGCCCATCGAGGCCATCGAGCTGTCCGCGCTGCGGACCGATATGGACCTGAAAGTCGCGGCGGCGCTGCGCATCGTCCAGCTTGCGCTGCCGCACATGCGCGGACAGGGTTGGGGCCGGGTGATCAACGTAGCCAGCGTGGCGGGCAAGGCCCCGTCCGCCGGCGGCGCGCCCACCGCCCTGGCGCGCGCGGCCGGGCTCGCCCTGACCAAGATCATGGCGGCGGAACTCGCTCCCCATGGCATCCTGGTCAACGCCTTGTGCGTGGGCCTGATCCTGTCCGAGCAATGGAAGCGTTTCCACGAACGCGAACAGCCGCAGGCGCCGTTCGACGAATACCTGGCCCATCGCGGCAAGGCCGTCCCGCTGGGCCGCATCGGCCGGGCCGAGGAGTTCGCCAACGTCGCGTGCTTCCTGGCCTCCGATCTGGCCTCCTACGTCACCGGCACCGCCATCAACGTGGACGGCGGCCTGTGCCCGGTGACGTGAAGCCCGCAGCCGCCCCCAAACGATTTTTCCTTCAGGAGTTCCAGCCATGAACGGCGCCAAAAGCCTCGTCAATTCTCTTTTGAAGTCAGGGGTCGACACCTGCTTCGCCAATCCCGGCACCAGCGAAATGCATTTCGTCGCGGCGCTGGACGAGGTTCCCGGCATGCGCTGCGTGCTGGGGCTGCAGGAGAACATCGTCACCGGCATGGCGGACGGCTATTTCCGCATCGCCGGCAAGCCGGCGGCGACGCTGCTGCATTGCGGTCCCGGCCTGGCCAACGGCATGGCGAACCTGCACAACGCGCGCCGCGCCCGCAGCGGCATCGTCAACATCGTCGGCGACCAGGCCACCTACCACCGCCCCTACGACGCGCCGCTCACGGCCGACACCGACGCCATGGCCCGCACGGTATCGGGCTGGGTGCGCACCAGCACGCGAGCGCAGGACGTGGGCGGCGACGCCGCGGCCGCGGTGCAGGCCGCCAGCGCCTTTCCCGGACAGGTCGCCACGCTGATCCTGCCGTCGGACGCCTCCTGGAACGAAGGCGGCGCGGTCGCGGAAGCGCTGCCCGCGATCGGGCCCGCGCCGCTGGATCCCCACGCCGTGGAAAACGCGGCCCGCGCGCTGCGCGGCGGCGGGAAGGTTTTGATCCTGCTGGCCGGACGGGGCGTATCGGGCGCCTCGCAGGCGCTCGCCTGGCGCGTGGCGCAAGCCTGCGGCGCCGACATCCGCGCCGACTACGTCACGGCCCAGGTGGCGCGCGGCCGCGGCACCCTGCAGTTGGAGCGCGTGCCCTACGGCACCGACCAGGCGATAGAGGTCCTGGCCCGCTACGAACACATCATCCTGGTGTGCGCCAAAGCCCCAGTCGGCTTCTTCGCCTATCCCGGAAAGCCTTCGACGCAGTATCCCGCGCATGCCCAGTTGCACGTGCTGGCCCGACCCGACCAGGATCCGGAAACCGCCCTGCGCGCGCTGGCCGAGAGCCTGGACGCGCCCGAAGCCGCCCTGCCCGACCCGGGCCCGCGTCCCGAGGCGGCCAGCGGCGCGCCCACGCCCGAAGGCCTGGCCCGGACCGTGGCCGCGCTCATGCCCGAACACGCCATCGTCTCGGACGAGAGCATTTCCTACGGCCGGGGCTTCTACCCGCATACGCACGCCGCGCCCCGGCACGACTGGCTGCACCTGGCCGGCGGCGCCATCGGAGACGGCATGCCGGTGGCGACCGGCGCGGCGCTGGGCGCGGCAGGCAAGCGCCGGGTCATCAACCTGCAGGCCGACGGCTCGGCCATGTACTCGCTACAGTCCTTGTGGACGCAGGGGCGCGAAAGGCTGCCCGTGACCACCATCATCCTGAACAACCGCAAGTACAACATCCTGATCGGCGAGTACAAAGGCGTCGGGGCGACGCCCGGCCCCACCGCCATGAGCATGCTGGACCTGGGCAATCCGGACCTGAAGTGGGTGTCGATCGCCGACGGCATGGGCATCGAGGCCGCCCGCGCCACCACCATGGAGCAATGCGCCGATCTCATGGCGCGCAGCTTCCGGACCGACGGCCCGTTCCTGATCGAGCTGATGATTTGACGGCGCGCTGCCGCCGGACCGCCCAGGGCGGTCCGGCGGGGCGGGCCTTACTGCGCCGGCGCCAGGTTCGCCGCCTTGGCCGCCTGCGCGTACATCGGAATCTCCTTGGCCATGGTCTCGGCCAGCGCCTGCGAGGCGCTGCCGACGGGTTCGATGCCCAGTTCCAGCAGGCGCTCGGCCACCGCCGGCTCGCGGACGGCGGCGGACACGGTGGATTGCAGCTTCTCGATCACGGCGGCCGGCGTTCCCGCCGGCGCGTACAGGGACGACCAGAACGACATGGCGAAGCCGGGCGCGCCGGATTCGGCGACGGTCGGCACGTCGGGCAGCAGCGCGAAGCGCTTGGCGCCGGTGACGGCAAGCGCTTGCAGGCGGCCGCTGCGGATCTGGGGCAGCACGGCCGCGGTGTCGATCAGCGCGAAGTCGATCTCGTTGGCCAGCAGCGCCGCGACCACGGCGGAATTGCCCTTGTAGTTGACGACTTCCGCCTCCAGGCCGACGCGGCTGGCGAACACGCCGGTGGCAAGCTGGAAGGAATTGGCGCCCGCGCCGGCGAACAAGGGCTTGCCGCTCTTCTTCCCCTGTCCCACCAAGTCCGCCACGGAGCGCGCGGCGCTGTCCGCCTTGACCGTCAGGATCATGGGAATGTCCCCGACCAGGGAGATCGGGGCGAAGTCCGCCACGGGGTCGTAGTCCAGGTCGCGGTAGATGGCGGGATTGACGGTCATGCCGCTGCTCGGCCCCACCAGCAGGGTATAACCGTCCGGCTCGGCGCGCTTGACCGCGCCGATCGCGATGGCGCCGCTGGCGCCCGGCCGGTTCTCGACGATGAAGGGCTGCCCCAGGCGGCGCTGGAACTGCTCGGCCATCAGACGGGCCAGGATATCGTTGCCCCCGCCCGGCGCGAAGCCCACGATCATGCGCACCGGCCGCGCCGGATAGTCCTGCGCCGCGGCATGACAGGCCGACACGGCAAGCAGGACGCCCGCCCACAAAGAGAGATACCGTTTCATGCCACGCTCCAATCGTTGAACATCGTGCGCCGTTACTGGGGAATGCACGGATGGCCCATTCTCCACCGCCTGGCTACATTGGGCACGACCCAACGTGCCAGCCGATGCCGCTGGCAGCGACAGCCCGAGACGTATCCCGGAGCCGAAATGGCACCTGAATGGCACAACTGGAGCACCCTCGATCACGGCCAGCACGCCCTGGCGTTCTGGCACGACGCGGTCTGCGCCGGCGTGCTCGATTCCGAATTCCGCGCCGAGCCGGATGCCGGCTTCGCCGGCACGATGTCCAGCCAGACCCGCGCCGGGGCCAGGCTGGTGAATTTCGCCAGCTCCCCACATATGATCCGGCGCTCACAGCGCCACGTCAGCCGCGTCAACGGCGACCACCTCATGCTCAGCCTGCAACTGCAAGGCAGCGCCCTGATGTCCCAGGGCGACGCCCAGCTTTGCCTGCGGCCGGGAGAGTTCGGGCTGCTGGACACCGGCTCGGCCTTCGACATCACGTTTCCCGAGCCGACCGCGCGTCGGCTGGTGCTGTTGCCGCGCCACGCCCTGAGCGCGCGCGCGCCGGGCCTGCGGCGGCTGCGGGCGCCGGCCAGCCTGCCGGCCGACATGCCCTACGCTCCTGTGCTGGCCGAAACCATGCGCCTGCTGACCGACTCCGCGGTCAGGCTGCAGGACCGCACCGTCGATACGCTGCTGGACACGGTCATCGAGATTGTCGCGCTGCATTGCTCGTCCATGGCGGACGCGGCCGCCGTTCCGTCGACGGAACTGAGCTTCGTCGGCGTGAAGCGCCATATCGACACGGCGATCGCCGACCCCGCCCTGTCTCCGGCGTCGGTGGCCGCCGCCTGCCGCATCTCGGTCCGCACCCTGCACCGCCTGTTCGCCCGGCACGCCCAATCGTCGTTCGAGGCCTACGTGGTGCAGGCCCGCCTGGCGCTCGCGCATGAGCTGCTCGCGGCCGGCAGGACGCGCACCGTGAGCGAGGCCGCTTTCGCCTGCGGCTTCAACAACCTCTCCCATTTCACGCGGCGGTTTTCCGAGCGCTACGGCGAATTGCCCGTGAATCTGCTCCGCCAGGGCCAGGCCCGCGCCTGACGCCCTGGGCGGCGCCCGCTGGCGCGCTGGGCACAGCCCCGCGTCCCGCCAAGCGACAGAATGAGCTCCATCCCGGCCCTGTCCGGCAAGCTCCTGTCGCACCATGCCCAAGACCATCACCATCCATCGCCAGAAAGAGGCCCTTGCGGCCACTGAAAGCTGCGTGCATTTCGGTTTCTGTACCGCGGTCTGTCCCACCTATGTGCTGGACGGCGAAGAGCTCGACTCGCCCCGCGGCCGCATCGCGCTGGCCCGCGACATGCTGGCCAGCGACGCCCCGCCCAGTCCGGCCGCCGTGCGCCACCTGGACCGCTGCCTGTCCTGCCTGTCGTGCGAAACCACCTGTGCGGCGGGGGTGTCGTACCGCGACATCATCGATGGCGCGCGCGAACACATCGAGCAAAGCCGCGCGCGTCCGCTGCCGCAGCGCCTGCTGCGCTCGGCGCTGGCCCGCATCCTGACGACGCCCGCGCTGCTGCGCCCCGCCCTGGCGGCCGGCCGCTTGCTGCGCGGCGCCGCGGGCCGGCTGGGCGGACCGCTGGGCGCCTTGGCGTCCCTGTCCGCCGCTCCCGGCCTCGCCGCGCTGGCGCCGCGCGGCGAACCCGCTTCCGCGCCGCCCGCCCACCCGACCCGGCGGGTGACGCTGCTGGCCGGATGCGCCCAGTCGGTGCTGGGCGCCGAGATCAACGCATCGGCCGAACGCCTGCTTGCGCGCGGCGGGATCGCCGTCGTGCCGGTGCCCGGCGTGCAATGCTGCGGCGCGCTAGAACTGCATATGGGACGGCGCCAGGCGGCCGCCAGGCACATGGAGCAGGCCGTGCGCAGTTGGTCGGCGGCGCTGGAAGCCGGGCATATCGACGCCATCGTCAGCACCACGTCCGGCTGCGGCTCGGTCATCAAGCGCTATGAGGAACTGCTGTCCGACCGCCCCGAACTGTCGGCGCAAGTGCAGCGGGTCGTCGCCGCCACGACGGACATCACGCAGATCGCCGCCGGACTGCCGCTGGCCGCCAGCGGCGCGGCGCAAGGCCTGGCCGTCTCGTACCACGATTCCTGTTCCCTCAAGCACGGCCTGAAGCTGGAGCGGCCGCCGCGCCGCGCAATGGGCGCGCTGGACATGGACGTGCGCGATATCGCGGAATCGCATCTGTGCTGCGGGTCTGCCGGCACCTACAACATCCTCGAACCGGCCATCGCGGACCGGCTGGGGCAGCGCAAGGCCGCCCACGCCTCGGCGGGCGGGCCGGACGTGATCGCGACGGGCAATATGGGATGCCTGGTGCAGATATCGCGCTTCACGTCCGTGCCCGTGGCGCATACGGTCCAGTTGCTGGACTGGGCCACCGGCGGGCCGCCGCCGCGCGGCCTGGAGGGATTCCGGCCCGCGCCGCCGCCCGCGGCAGCGGCCGACACTCAACTGCCGGCGGCCACGCCGGTATCGACAACCGCCGGCAGCGGCGATCTTCTGTGGTGAACGACGAATGCCTACCAACGACCCTATCGTAGATTTCGCCAACGCGGCCGCGGCCGAACTTGGCGCAGAGTCCATCACGCTCGGCGACGACGTCCTCGGGCGCTACGGCGAACACACCCTGCCCAGCCCCGACGTGCGCCCCGGCGCGGTCGCGTATCCGGATTCCACCGCGGCGGTGCAGACGCTGGTGCGCCTCGCCAACCGGTTCCGCGTGCAGCTCTATCCCATCAGCAACGGCCAGAACATCGGCCTGGGCACGCGCTCGCCCATCCGTCCCGGCCAGGTGGTGGTGGACCTGGGCAGGCGCATGAACCGCATCCTGGAGGTGAACGAAAAACTGGGCTATTGCGTGCTCGAGCCCGGCGTGAGCTTCCGCGCCATGCACGACGAACTGCAGCGCCGGGAAAGCAAGCTGATGATTTCGCCGACCGCGGGCCCGTCGCAAGGCAGCATCCTGGCCAACGCGCTGGACAAGGGCGGCGGCAGCGGCGCCTACGCCGACCATTTCGGCATGAGCTGCGGCATGGAGGTCGTGCTGGGCAATGGCGACGTGATCCGCACCGGCGACGGCAGCCTGGCCGGCGGCTCCCATCCCAACTGGCACGTTTCCAAGTACAGCTTCGGCCCCACGCTGGACGGCCTGTTCTCGCAATCGAACTTCGGCATCGTCACCCGCGTGGGCATGTGGCTGATGCCGCGCCCGCCCCACATCGAGCCCTTCTTCTTCACCTTCCCCGACGACGAAGACCTGGGCGAGATCGTAGAGCGCATCCGTCCGCTGAAGCTGAGCAATTTCGTGCCTACGCTGATCCGCGCCACCAACGATCTGTACCTGCTGTCCTCGGCGGCCACGAATCCGGAGTATGCGGCCAGCGGCGGCGCCCGTTCGCTGTCCGACGAGGGCCGCGCCGAATTGCGGCGCCGGCATGGGCTGGGATCCTGGACGGTGTCGGGCGCCGTGTACGGCGCCAGCCGCGCCGCCGTCCAGCCGCAGGTCGACCGCATCACCCAGCATTTCCTGGCCTCGGGCAAGGGGCGGCAGATTCCGCTGGACGAGGCCGAGGATATCGGTCCGCTGCACATCGCCATCAATTCCAATACCGGCGTGCCGACGGACAGCGAACTGAAAATGCTGGGCTGGCGCCCCGGCGGCGGCGCGATCTGGCTGTCGGCCGGATCGCCCGTGGTCGGCGAGACCGTCAACGGCCTGCAGGCGCAGGCCCGCCGCATCTGCCAGGAGCACGGCCTGGAATACCTGCTGTCGAACGTCTGCGGGGCCAGGTTCGCGCGCAGCATCCACGCGATCATCTACAACCGCGACGATGCCGGCGAAGCCGCCCGCGCGGACGCCTGCTACCGGGCCCTGGGAGAACTGTTCGCCGCGCGCGGCATCTTCGTGGGCCGCGCGCCGACGATGTACCACGGGTTCCACCAGGCGCAGCGCATGCCCGAGGTGGTGCGCGCCTGCGCCGCCATCAAGGCCGCCCTGGATCCGAACGGCGTCATCGCGCCGGGCAAATACGGCATCGAATAACCGGGAAGGGCCTCTGCCGCGGGCACGCGAATTGCTCGGCCTGCAGTCCGCGGCAGCATCCCCTCCGGAGAACCATCATGCCCCGTACACCCGACCCATCCCGGCCCGAACTCGAGATCGACGAATCCGGCCGCCCCGACCTGGGGCCGAGCGATTCCTCGGATTCGGCCAGCGACCTGCCCCGCGACCAGGCCCACACCGACAGCGACGCGCAGGGCACCGGCGACCGTGAAAGCGCCAATCCGCGCGACCGCGACCATGAAGGCGCCGACATCGGCCCCGACCACGTCACCGATGCAGATCATGCCGGCGTGTCGCGCAAGCCGCCCGATCCGGTGCGCAATGGCGGCTAGGCCATCGTGGGGCTCTCGGCCGGCGCCGCGGGCTCGTCCGGCATCGCGCCGTCGTCCAGGGCGTATTCGGGCAGGACGAGTATCAAGGACGTGCCCCGCCCCGGCACGCTGCTCGCCCGGACGTCCCCAGAGGATTGCTTCGCAAAGCCGAACACCTGGCTTAGCCCCAGGCCTGTTCCATGGTTCAGCGGCTTGGTCGTGAAGAACGGCTCGAACGCCTTGGCCAGGACCTCCGGCCCCATCCCGCTGCCGGTGTCGCGCAGTTCGATTTCGACGTTGCCGCGCCGGGCGCCGTCCGGGTATCCCGGCTCACGCCGCAGCGTGATGACGAAACGGCCGCCGTTCGGCATGGCGTCGCGCGCGTTGACAGCGATGTTGAGCAGCGCCGTTTCCAACTGGTTGGGATCGGCGCAGACGTACAGCGGCCCTGCTTCATAGCGGTATTCGATCGCGATGGATGCGCCCATGGTCGCCGAAAATATCTCGCGCATCCCGTCGATGCAGGCCTGCACGTCGAAGCAGCGGGGCCGCAGCGGCTGGCGCCTGGCGTAGGCCAGCAACTGCGCCGTCAGATGGCCGGCGCGCTCGGCGGTCTCCGCGATGGTGCCGGCCAGGTGCAGGCGCTTTTCCTCGTTGACGCCGGGCTGCCGCAGCATGTCGGCGGCGAAGCGGATGGTCGTCAGGAAATTATTGAAATCGTGCGCCACGCCGCCGGTGAGGCGCCCCAGGGCCTCGAGTTTCTGCGCATGCAGGAGCGCATCGCGGGCGGCCTGGACTTCGTCGAGCGCCTTTTTCCTGTCGGTGATGTCGCGCGTGATCTTGGCGTAGCCGATGATTCCGCCCGTGTCGTCCCGGATGGCGTCGATCACGACGCTGCACCAGAATTTTTCGCCGCCCTTGCGCACGCGCCACCCTTCGGCCTCGAAACGCCCTTCGCGGCGGGCGGTCTCGAGCGCCTGCCCGGGCACGCCGGCGGCGCGGTCTTCTTCCGTATAGAAGCGGGAGAAATGCTGCCCCAGGATCTCCTGCGCGGAATATCCCTTGAAGCGCTCGGCGCCCTTGTTCCAGCTACTGACGTGTCCGCCTGCATCCAGCAGGTAGATCGCATAGTCCATCACCGCCTCCACCAAAAGGCGGTACCGATCCTCGCCAGCCACGCTCAAAGCAGAGTTGAGAGGCGCAGAACTCGACATGGATGTCCTTTGTAGCGAAGCGATGTTGACACGATTATGTAGTAGCCGCTCACCGATTGAAAGCGTCTCGTTCTGGAATATTAGGGACGCGTTCGGAGCCCCCCTCCGGCCCCGCCAACCCGATGCCGGGAACGGCGTTTGCTCCAGGCCGGAAGTCCCCTGCGCCGAACGCCATTTTGCCTATGAACGCCATTGAACGGGTAGCCGCCTTGATGCACGAGAACGCCTTGACGCTGGTGACCGCGGAATCCTGCACGGCGGGCTTGATCGCCGCCACCCTGGCCGATGTTCCCGGCGCCGGGGCGCTGCTCGACTGCGCCTTCGTCGTCTATTCGCCGGAGGCGAAATGCCGCTGCCTGGGCGTCTCCGCCAGGACGCTGGCGCGGCACAACCTGACCAGCGAGGCGGTTGCCCGGGAAATGGCCTTGGGCGCTTCCCTGAAGAGTCCGGCGCTGGTGGCCATCTCCAATACCGGCGTCACGGATTCCATAGACAGCGAGATCCCGGCGGGGACCCAGTGCTTTGCCTGGGTATTCAAGTCGGGCGGCGCCGACGCGGCGCCGGCGGTCTATTCGGAAACGCAGCGCTTCTCGGACAGCAGGAACACCATCCGCGAAGCCAGCGCCCGCTACGCCCTCATCCGCCTGGCCGAGTATTTCGCCCAGTTGCGGCGCCCGCCGGACCGTCGTTGACGGCCCTCCCGCAGGAACGGCGATTGCTGCGAGAGTGCGCCCCTTATCCCACGGCGCTAGGCGCCCATTCTGGAGCTATCCATGAAAACCCGACACTTGACTGCCACCCTGCTCGCCTCGTTCGCGCTGGCCGCGGCCAGCGCGGCGCAGGCGCAGACTGCACCGCCCGCCGCCCCGGCCGCGGAGGCCAAACTGGACAGCGCCGACCGCGACTTCCTGGAAAACGCGGCCCAGGCCGGACACATGGAAATCGCGGGCAGCAAGCTTGCCCTGCAAAAGGCCAAGGACCCGGACCTGCGGGCGCTCGCGCAGAAAATCATCGAAGACCATGAAAAGGCCGGCCAGCAATTGGCGTCGCTGGCGCAGAGCAAGGGATACGAGGCGCCGACGGAACCTTCGCTGGTCCAACAGGCGAAACTGAAAGCCCTGGGGCTGCGCGACGACAGCTTCGACAAGGCGTACGTCGATGAAATCGGCGTATCCGCGCACGAGGACGCGGTCAAGCTCTTCGGAGAAGCCTCGAACGACGTCAAGGACCCCGACATCAAGCAGTTCGCCATACAGACCCTGCCGATCCTCCAGCAACACCTGGACATGGCGAAGGCGCTGGCGCAGCGCGCGGAAGGCGCAAAACAATAAGTGGCTCGCTGGAGAGCACGATGAATACCAGCGGGACACGCATATGGATCGCGAGGAACTATTGGCGCAGATGATCGCCACGCCGGCGATGGACCGGAGTTTTCATGATTGGCCGGAAGTGTTGTCGAACTTCGCGGAATGCCTGGCAGCGCTCCAGCCCCGGCTCGAGGAGGAGGAGATGGAAAGATTGATACGCGTCGGCGCGGACTTCTACCGCACGCTGGCCCGCGCCGAGCAATACCGCAGCGGTTCCGTCTGGGAGGACCGTCCTCCCTGACGCGTGGGCCGCTCAGCCGTAGGATGGGCGGCGGTATGCCTGTTTGACGTACCGCTGCAGTTCGGCTTCGACCGTAGAGATTTCCGGCCCGGCCTCCGGATTCAGCAGCCGCTGGGCGGCGGCCAGCGTACGCTGCGCCCTGCGCTCGCCCTCGCTCAATCCGCGTGAAGGCACTGCCGTCGCATTGAAATCCAACTTGTCCATGACGATTCTCCCCAAAGAGACAAGGAATGCAACACAGGGCAATCCAGAGCAAGTCCCGTGCCGAAGCCCCGCTCCCAAACCCGGCCAGCCCGGCCCGGCCTGGCGGCCGGCACGCCAATTGCTGGCCTCGGCGGTTTTCCGCCCCGGAGACGGCATGCTCGCAGACCCTCTTACCGGCGTCCAGATCTTCCCTGGCCATCCCATCATGCAGTGGGCGCTGGCCCTAGCGGTGGGCGCGGCCCTTTTCTTCTCGATGGCGGCGGCATTGCAGCTCTTGCGATCTCGCCTGCAGCGCCGCGCCGAGGCATCGGCGCATCCGTTCGCGCGGTCCGCGGCCGAGGTCCTGCAACGCACCAACCGGGTCGTGCTCCTGATCCTGTCCATCCTGATAGGCGCCGAAATCATCGGGGCGCCGCTGCCCTGGAGCGGCCGCAACGCGCAGCATCTGTGGTTTGTCGTGGTCACGCTGCAACTCGCCTTGTGGCTGGACCGCGCCGTCGACGTCGGCCTGGACCACGCCTTCGCCTCGCGCGGCCGAATCAGCACCGTCACCGCCACCCTATTCCGCTTCCTGCTGCGCACCGTCGTCCTGGTCATCGCGCTGCTGGCGATGCTGGACAACCTGGGCGTGAACATCACCGCGCTGGTCGCCAGCCTGGGCATCGGCGGCGTGGCGGTCGCGCTGGCGGTGCAGACCATACTGAGCGATTTGTTCGCGTCGATCTCCATCGGACTGGACAAGCCCTTCGAGGCCGGCGACTTCATCGTGTTCGGCCAGGTCGCGGGCAGCATCGAACACGTGGGCCTGAAAACGACGCGCATCCGCAGCCTGGGCGGCGAGCAGATCGTCTGCTCCAACACGGAACTGCTGAAGCAGACGATCCAGAATTACAAACGCATGCAGCAACGGCGCATTATCTTCACCGTGCGCATCACGTACATGACCGACGTCGACCGCGCCAGCGCGGTGCCGGCGCTCATACGCGCCCAGATCGAACGCCAGCCCGATACGCGCTTCGACCGCGCGCACCTCGCCCGCTTCGGCGAAAGCGCGCTGGAATACGAAGCCGTCTATTACGTAATGACGGCCGACTACAACCGCTACATGGATATCCAGCAGGACATCAACCTGGGCATCATGCGCGAACTGGATGCCGCGGGAATCGCGCTGGCGCTGCCCGAACGGATCGTGCACTTGCCGCCCTCCGGGCGGCCCGAAGCCGCCTCGGCCTGAACCGCCTGCGGGCGCGGCCGGGCACGGTATTTGCGAGGCCCCGGTACCGAATAGACCAAGGGGATTCCGTCCGCAACGTCCTCCCCTCCCACCTCAACTGCGTCTATACGCGCCTACCCTCCGCGTTGGGCCTGGGCCACGCCGTGCTGTGCGCCGCCCCGATCGTGGGCAATGAGCCCTTTGCCGTACTGCTGGCGGACGATATGATCGACGCGCCCGCCCCCGTCATCGGAGAAATGGCGAAGGTTGCCCTGGGCGGCCAGCACGCCTAGGGCGCGCGCGTCGGTCCGGGCGCCAGCGCCCGTTCCAGCAGGCCGGCCAATTGCGTCAGGCCGGCCTCGACCGGCCCCGAGACATGGACGCGCAGGCAGGGCCGGCCCCGCGCCACCAGTTCCTCCATATCGCCCAGCGCCTGCGCCCGCTGGGTCGCAGCGAAGCCCAAGGTCTGGCCGGGCGCCTTCAGGTCGACGGGCGCGTCCGCCGTAACGAACAGGAAGCGGCCGCAAGCCGGCCCTCCCTTGTGCAACTGCCCGCTCGCATGCAGGTAACGCGGCCCGAAGCCGCCCATGGTCGCCGCGCCCGTCGCCTGCCTCAGCAGGCGCCGCAACGACGCCAGCCACGCCTCGCGCTCCGCATTCCGCGCCACATAGGCAAGCAGCGCGGCATAGCCGCCTTGGTCCAGGCCGCCGAACAGCGATGCCAGGAGTTCGCCGGCCGACGCGGCGCCGTCCGCCGGTTCGCCGTAAAAGGCGAGCGCGCCCTCGACCAGCAGCGGCGTGCCGTCGGCGGTGTCGATGCCGGCTTGGTGGCGCGCGGCCAAAGCGCGCGTGCGCGCCTTGCTCGCCTCCACGTCGGGCTGGTCGAAGGGATTGACGCGCAGGATCGCCGCGGCGACGGCGGTGGCCATCTCCCAGCGGAAGAATTCCTGGCCCAGCAAATGGCACGACGGCAGTTCGCAACGCAGCACCGGAAAGCCCGCGGCCGCCAGGCGCCGCAAGCGGACATCCGGCTCGGCGCGCGGCGCGTCGCTTTTCGCAAGATGGACGAAGAGGCGATCGCGCCCATAATCGGAAGGATGGCCGGCGGGCTCATGGTCCACCGGAATGACGCCCCGCCCGTTCTTGCCGGTGGATTCCGCCAGCATCTGTTCCAGCCAGCACCCCAGAGGCTCCAGTTCCGGATCGGCCAGGATGGTGAGCTTATCGCGCCCGTCCAGCGCGGCCTCGCCCAGCAAGGCGCCCAGGACCAGGCCCGGATTGGCGTGTCCCGGCATGCCGGCGGAACAAGCGCGCAGCATGGGGCGCGTATCCCGCAGGAACGCGGCCGGGTCATGGCCCAGCAGCGTCAGCGCCACCAGGCCGAAGGGCGACAGCACGGAGTTCCGGCCGCCTATCGAGGGCTCGCCCTCGAACACCGCGGCATAGCCCTCTTCCCGCGCGCGGGCGTGCAGGCTGGAGCCGGGATCGGTAATGGCGACGAACCGCCTTCCCGCCTCTTGGCGCCCGAGGCTGCGCGCCAGTTGATCGTGGAAGTAGGCGGCCAGCATGCAGGACTCCAGCGTCGAACCGGACTTGCTGGCCACGATGAAAAGGCACCGCGTCAGATCCACCGCGGACTGCAGCGCCAGCACTTGCGACGCGTCGGTGGAATCCAGCACGCGCAGGCGCAGCCCGCCGCCGGCCACGCCCAGCGTATGGGCCAGCACCTCGGCCCCCAGGCTGGCTCCGCCCATGCCCAGCAGCACGGCATCCGAGAAACCCGCCACGCACAGCCGGCGGCAGACGGTCGCCATATGGCCGAGTTCCCGCGGCGCCGTTCCCGGCCGCAGCCACCCCAGCCACCGGTCTTCGTCGGCTCCGGTCCACAGCGTCGCATCCCCCTCCCACAGGCGCGCCATCCAGGCCTCGGCTTCCGCCTGCGCGAGCCGTTGCCGGACCCGGGCGGCCAGCGGAGCCGGCAACTCCAGGGAAAAACCGTTCAGCGGCGCCTGACGTCCCAGGCGCGCGGGCGCGCGCCGGGCGAACCCTGTGCCCGCGGACTTGCGCGGGCGCGTTGCCGCAGAGGAATCGAATTGGAGATGTCCGTGCATGGCGGAAAGCCGGCCGACCGGCATGGAAGCGGGGGAAGAATGCCCGCCGGAGCGATGTTCCGGCGGGCGCGCAGAGGCGGGACGCCCCGGCTTACCAGTAGGGATCCTGGTTGTAGTACTTGTGCAGGCTCAGCGCCCAGCTCTCGTCCGCCATCCTGGGCCAATCGTCCTTGTCGAAGCCCGGCGCGTTCTTCAGGACTTCCTTGTCGACGTTCAGGATGAAGCATTTGCGGTCCGTGTCCAGCGTCAGGGCCGCCCACGGGATCGCGAAGAGCTTGTCGCCCATTCCCAGGATGCCGCCGCGGGACAGCACCGCGTAGGCGACGCGGCCCCGCGGCACGTCGATCATGATGTCCTTGATGGACCCCAGTTCCTCTCCCGCGGCGTTGTAGACGTCGTTGCCCTCCAGGGTGTCCGCCGCCATGATTTCAGGGCCCGGGCCGGTGGGCGAGGCCTTGGGCCCGCCAACGATATTGGTTTGGTGCTCCATTCGTCTCTCCTATGATGCGGGGCCTATCCCCACGTTGAACTTCGGTTATGGCGATGCCGCTGTGCCGCCAGGCAATCGCTCATGTACGCTTCCATGCCTTCGTCAGCCCCGGACATGGCTTCCTCCTGGCGGTCAATTCGAACAGGCGGATTTAGCAAGCGTCGTGCCCGGCGGACGCCGGAACGGACAAGACAACAGCCCGTCCGGAAGCGGCGCCGGCCGTCAGCTTTTGCTGCGCGCGCCGGCGCCGCGATTGCGCTGGCTTTGCTGGTCCTGGCCGGTGCCGATCTGGCTGACGTGGCCTTCCTTCTTCGTCCGGTTCTGCACGTCGCGGTGGCTGGCCTGGGTTTCGCGCGGGGTGTCGTCGCCGGAAGGATTGGGCTTGCTTTCTTTGGGCTTCATAACTGGCATCCTCGAGTAATGGATACGGGCACCGCCCTCACAGCAAGCCGCATGCCCAAGCGGCGCCCCCTGCCCCTGCACGGCAAGGCGCGGCACGGCGCTTGCTTGGCGGCCGTCATGGACAAATTCATCGAAATATTCTCCCTGCAGGCCGGGTTCGCCGAGATGGTCATCCGGGGCACGACCATGTATTGGGTGCTTTACGCTCTGTTGCGAATTTCCGGACGGCGCGACATGGGATCCCTGGGCATGGCGGACATGCTGGTGCTGGTCCTGGTTGCGGACGCGGCCGGCAACGCCATGTCGGGCGACTCCTATTCCATGGGCGACGGCATCATCGTCGTGGCCACGATCGTCGGGTGGAGCTACGTGCTGGACAGAATGGCCTATTACGTGCCGGCCCTGCGGCGCGTGCTGGAGCCGCAGCGCGTCTGCCTGATCAAGTCCGGCCGCGTGCTTGCCAGCGGCCTCAAGCGCGAACACATCACGCGCAGCGAACTGATGGAGCAGCTACGGCTCAAGGGCGTGGCCAACCTGGCGCAAGTGGAAAGGGCCTACCTGGAGGCGACGGGCGAGTTCAGCGTGATCCGCGCGGCGGGCGCCGCCGCTACCGGGCCGTCCACGCTGGAAGAGGACGGGCAGTCCGACTAGCGTCCCCTCTCCGGTCCTTGGCTTGCGATCCGGATCCGGTTGTCCACGTCCTGCACGCCCGCGCACGCATCCACGCTGTCCTCCACGCGGTGCTTGGTGCGGCGGTCGGGCACCGTTCCCTCCAGCGTCACGCATCCTTCGGCCACGCTCACCGACACATCGCTGACGTCCAGGCCGCTATGGGCCAGGTATTCGCACACGATCTCCCGCACGCGCTCGTCCGAGCGCACGTACCCCTTGGGGTCGATGCGGCGTGACCCGCGGTCGCGCCAGGCCTGCAGTCCGCGGTTATAGCCGCCGCGCTCCGCCGTCTCGAAAGACTGCTCCGGCTCGTCTTCCCAGACGGGCCGATCGCCGTAATAGCCGCCCTCCTCGTCCCCGTAAGAGACAGGCCCCGAGTAGGACGGATCGCGCGAACCATAGACCTGCTGCCGCTGGTACGAGGGATCTTCGTGGCTGAAGCCGCCATAGCTGCTCTGGCCAGGATCCGCGCTGCGGCTGCGCAATCCACCGCGGGTCGCTCTCGTCCCCGGGGCGCGCGTACCCTCGCCCTGGTAGCCATAGGAGGGCGCGGGATCGCGCCAGGGTTCCTGGTCGCCCGCGCCGTAGTAATCGCGCGGGCCCCGCCCGCGATCGCCGCCCGGCCAGGGGCCCGGACGTCCGTGTTGCTGCGCCTGCCGATACGGGCCGCCTCGGGCGGCATCCCTTCCCGGATCCCTGTCGAAATCGTCGTCGCCATATCGGGACGCATACCGTGGATCGTGCTTCATTGCCGCTCTCCTTTTGCGAGTTCTGCGAAGCAGGGACAAGCCGCGGGGCGGCCTGCCTGCGTACGGCATGGAGATAAGCAAGTGATATGCCGACGCGGCCTTTCGGCCTGCCCGGCGAGCCGCCTGCGGCACTTCTTACATGCATCAGTAAGAAGTGCCGGGCGCGCTCGATAATCCGCAATCCGGACCTCAGCGCGGCGGCAGGCGCGCCGCTCGGCCGCGGAGCGGGCCCGGCGAATCTCATGGGTATGTCGCTTGCGAATACGCCACTGCTGTTCACACAAAGGAGCGTACTCATCATGAAGATTCGAGCCCTTACCTATGCGCTGGCCCTGTCGGCCGGACTGGCCTCGGGGGCCGCGTTCGCGCAGTCCGCAACGCCCACCTCGCCATCCAATACGCCGAACGACAGCACCGCCGTTCCTCCCAACCAGCCCGTGCCACCGGGACAGGTGCCGCCCGCGCCGAACGCAACGCCCAATACGCCGACCAATCCGCCCAATCTGGACAGGCACGACCAGATGAAATCGGACAGGCATTCCAGCGGCAAGTCCGGCCACCAGAGCGAGGCCAACGACAACGTGCCGGCAACGCCGGGCAGCGGCGCCACGCCGCCGCCCGGATATCCGAACACAGGCGGCTCGAAGTAAGGCGGCCCAGCCCCTGACGGGAAGGGCCGGGTTCCGCCTGAGGCGGCCCGGCCCGCTTTCCACTGGCCTCCCGCGACGGGCGGCCGATGACCTGAAGCAGACCCTCAGCAACCTCGTACCGCGGGCGCTATTGCAGCCAGCGGGCGAAGACCCCGACGAGGAACAGCACCGCAATGGCCGCCAGCCAAAGCGCCAGCACGCCCCATGGACCGCGCCGCGCCCGGGTCTTGCGGGCGCCGGGATCGGCCTGGCGCCGGGGCGTCTGGGGATCGGGGGTCGTCATATCGGCTGCTCCGGGGAAAACAGGAGAGGGTCCGGTATACGACAGCACAGTGCGTTCCCGGGCTACTCGGCGATCTCCGCAAATGCCTGCTGACGGATTTCCTGGACGGTCGGTTCGGAAAAATACTTCCTTGGATTCCCGCATATCCGGCATGGGCGCGACGCTCCGCGGTTCCCATTGTGTCACCTCTGATTCAAACCGTAGAGGCGCAAAAGCCCGCGGACCTATCGGTCGGCGGGCAATATTCGTGCAGCCGGTGAGGCTGTTGGCGCGGCAGGAGGGGCTCGAACCCCCGACCTCAGGCTTAGAAGGCCCGTGCTCTATCCGGCTGAGCTACTGCCGCGCGGTCTGGCGATGGCCCGGAAGCGATCCGGGCGCCGCATTTTACCTTGTTGCGGGCGGCTTGGGCGGCCGGCCGGCATCCAGCCCTATTCTTCGCCGATATCCGCGTGCGTGGACACCCACAGCACGACCGCGTCTTCCTGGCTCAGGCTGATCACCCGGTGCCCCATCCGGCTGTCGATGTAGAAGCTCTCGCCGGCTTTCAGGCGGGCGGGCTCGTAGAACTCGGTATAGAGTTCGACCTCGCCTTCCAGGACGTAGACGAACTCTTCCCCGCGATGGCGGCTCCAGTCGTGGAACTCTTCGAAGGCGCGGGCCTTCACCCGGGTATGGAACGGCATCATGCGCTTGTGCGACAGCGCGGTGCAGAGCAGGCGGTGGTCGTAGTACGGCGTTTCGTACTGGCGCCCTTCCCCCCGGTGGCTCAGGCTGCGGCGCCCGGTGCCCATGTGGGCGTCGGCCGAGGTGAACAGTTCGGCCACGTCCAGTTCCAGGCCCGCGGCGATCTTGATCAGGTTGTCATAGGTGGGCGACAGCAGGCCGTTCTCGATCTTGGACAACGTGGACGCGGACACGCCGGTGGCCGCGGCCGCCTGCTTCAGGGTCCAGGTCCGCGCCTGGCGCAGGGCTCGCAGCCGTTGTGCCAACACGCTCTGTTTGTTGCCTTCCATCTGTACACCCTGTCATGCCCGCGACCGCCGCTCCCGCCACCAGTCGCGCGCCTGGTAAGACCAATAAGTAAGTTGAACCGCCGCCGTGCCGAAGCCGCCGCCGTTCCAGGCAAGCCCGAAGGGTGCGAATAGCTTGTAGCGCTGGGTGTCGCCCGCGATTCCCTCGGCGACCACCCGGCCGCCGATCGAGGTGGTGTTCATGCCATGCCCGCCGAAGGCCGTGCAGTACCAGACGTCCGGCGCCAGCAGGCCGATCTGCGGCATCAGGTGCCGCGCATAGGCCATGCGCCCCGACCACGCCGCCTCCACTTTCACCCCCTTCAATTGGGGATAGACGGAGAGCAGTTCGCGGCGCAGCGACTCGGCCAGGTCGGGCGGGTCATCGACACGGGTGGTGATTCTACTGCCCCAGCCGATGCGGCCGCCATCGAGCACCCGGTAATAGTTGCCGGCGCGGCGGTCGTCGCCGATGGCGGCGGTGCTGCGGATGGCTTCCCGCACCCGGTCGCCCAGCGGCTCGGTCAGCATGATGTAGGTGGCGATGGGCAGCATCGCCCGGCGCAGCGCCGGCACCACCCCGTCGGTATAGCCGCCGGTGGCCAGCACCACGCTGCGGGCGTCGACCTCGCCCTGCGCGGTCTTCAGGCGCTTGACCGCGCCGTCCAGCTCCGCGTGCGTGACGGCGGAGTCTTCATGGATGCGCACGCCCAGCCGGGCGCACTCGCGGGCCAGCGCGCGGGCGTAGTTCAGGGGATGGAAATGGAACGAGGCCGGATCCTCGATGCCCTGGAAATAGACGTCGGACAGCAGCCGCTCGCGCACTTCGTCGCGGGTCAGGAAGCGCACCTCGCGGCCGAAGTCGCGCTGCTGGCCGTCGCACCACTGGCGCAGCGCGCCGGTCGCTTCGTAGCGCACCACCCGCAAGCGGCCGTCGACCTTGCGCGCCTCTTCGATCCCCAGGTCGCGGATATTGGCGCGGATGATTTCCACGCCTTCCATGGAAAGCCGGTAGAGCTGGCGGTAGTGGTCCTCGTCCACATGCCGCCGGATCGCGTCCGCGCCCGCGGAAAAAGCCGGCGACACCGAGCCGCCGTTGCGGCCGGACGCGCCCCAGGCGATGCGCCGCCCCTCCAGCAAGGTGACGCCCCGGCCGCGCCGGGCCAGCTCCAGCGCGGTCGACAGGCCCGCCAGCCCTCCCCCCACCACGCAGACGTCGGCGCTGTCCGCGCCCGCCAGCGGCGGGTAATAGGTGGCGGCATCGGCCAGCGTGCGCCGGTAGTAGGTGTCGATGTACTCGGATGCCATGATGCTCCGTGTCAGTGCAAGCCTGCGCCCTGCAGGCCGCCGGTCAGCCGTTTCTCGAGCCAGTTGGCCAGGCGCAGCAGCGGGTAGCAGTAGATGAAATAGATGGCGGCGATCATGCCGTAGATGAACAGCGACTTGGCGGGGAAGGTAATGATGAACACCTCGCCCTGCCGCGTCAGTTCCGTGATGCCCACCACCGACAGGATGGCGGTGCTCTTGATCAGCATGACGTACACGCCGCTCATGGGCTGCACGATCAGCCGCATGGCCTGCGGCAGGATGACCAGCCGCAGGATCTGGAACGGCTTCAGGCCCAGCGTCATCGCGCCCTCCGTCTGGCCGCGCGGCACGGCCTGGATGGCGCCCATGACGATCTCGGCCACGTAGCAGGACGTATAGACCGACAGCGACACGAAGGCGGCCGTGGCGGAATCCCAATGCAGCAGCTCGATGCCGGAACTGGGCAGCACGAAATAGAAAATGTAGAGCTGCACCAGGAACGGCGTGCCGCGCAGGATGTGGATGTACAGGCCCAGCAACGGGTGCACGACGCGGATGCGGTAGCTGCGGATCACGCCGATGACGAAGCCCAGCAGGGACCCGGCGATGATCGCCACGAAGGAAATCTTCAGCGTTTCCCAGAAGCCCTTCAGCAGGAAGGGCAGCACGACGCCGGCGGTGGAAAGATAGGAGTCCAGCATGCTTACCTCGCGTTCCAGGCGGGACCCGCCAGCCACAGGCTCACGCCCCGGGACAACAGCAGCATGACGCCGTAGATCAGCAGATAGCCCGCGGCGATGGTCAGGAAACTTTCATTGGGCACGATGCGGTCGCTGTTCATCTGCACGCCGGCGGCCACCAGTTCGAACACCGTGATCAAGGACAGCAGCGAAGTGTCCTTGATCAGCACGGCGGTCTGGCCCAGCAGGGGCGGCAGCGTATTGGCGAAGGCCTGCGGCAGCACGACGTAGCGCAGGCGCTGGCGGTAGTTCATGCCGCAGGCCTTCGCGCCTTCGATCTGGCCGCGGGGCACGGATTCGATGCCCACGCGGATGATCTCGCTCATGTAGGCGGCGTGGTGCAGGGTCATCGCGATGATGCCCAGCAGCATCTCGCTCCAGCCCTTGGCGCCGGGAACCAGCATGGGCACCGCGTAATAGACCAGGTAGATCTGCACCAGCAAAGGCGTGGACCGGATGAACTGCACATAGGCCGCCACGGGACGCCAGACCGCGCCCCGCGGCGACATATGGGCAAGCGCTATCGGAATGCCCGCCAACACCGACAACACCAGGCTGGCGCCCGCCGCGATGAGGGTGTTGCCCAGGCCCGTCGCGAACTGGCCCGCGTACTGGCTGACGATGCGCCAGTTATAAAAGTCGATCAGCCAGTCCATGGGCTCAGTGGTCTTTTTTCCAGTCGGTGGAATACCAGTACTTCACCTGTTCGGGCAGCGTGTTGTCGGCGGTCTTCAGCGTCTGCCAGTTGTCGAGCCAGAACTTCAGGCGGAAGGCGTTGGGACCGACGGCGAAGGCCAGGGGCTCGCGCACCATGATGCCGTCCAGCACCCGCAGATTGCCGAAGTCGACCAGGAACTGGTTGGCGGTGGACAGCGACATGATGCCGGCGTCCAGGCGGCCGCTGGACAGGGCCTGGCCCACCGGCGCGCTGCCGCCCGAGAACTCTTTCATGGTGGCCTTGGGCAGCATCTTCTTGCCCACTTCCGCGTAGGTGCTGGCGCCCAGCACGCCCACCGTCACGCCTTCCTTGTCGAGTTCGGCGTAGGACTTGTAGGGAGAATCCTTGGGCACGACGGCCACGGTGTCGGCGTAGAACATCGGCGCCGAGAACAGCACCTGGGCCGCGCGCTGCGGCGTGGGCGTCATGTCTGCGGCCACCATGTCGGCCTTGCCGGACAGCAGCGCCGGGATCAGGCCTTTCCATTCGTAGTCCTGCAGCACCAGCTTCACGCCCAGGTCGTCGGCCATGCGCTTGGCCACTTCCACGGCCAGCCCGGTGCGCTTGCCGGTCTTGTCCATGAAGCTCATCAGCGGCCCGGAGGTCTGCACGGCGACGCGGAGCTCGCCGCGCTTGAGGATGTCTCCCAGTTCGTCGGCCTGCGCCGGCGCGGCGGCCGCGGCCGCCGCCAGCGCGAAACCGGCCGCGCCCAGCCATTGTTTGATTTTCAGCATGTCTAACCCCTTGTGGTGAATGGACCCATGTCATTCCGGGCAAAGCACATCGCGCCGGCAGCGCCCGGATCAGCCGGACCGGCCTGGTTACTCCGGGCGCCGCGCCAGGCGCGGACGACCCGCTACGTTGCTTCCTTGCTGCTGGGACTACAGAATCTTCTCCAGGAAGGCGCGGGTGCGCGCTTCCCTGGGGTGGCCGAACACTTCTTCGGGCGTGCCGGTTTCGACGATGCGGCCCGCGTCCATGAACAACGCGCGGTCGGCCACGTCGCGGGCGAAGCCCATCTCGTGGGTCACCACCGCCATGGTCATGCCGTCGTGCGCCAGGGCGCGCATCAGTTCCAGGATGCCGCCCACGGTCTCGGGATCGAGCGCCGAGGTCGCCTCGTCGAACAACATCAGTTTGGGATCCATGGCCAGCGCGCGGGCGATGGCCACGCGCTGCTGCTGGCCGCCGGACAACTGGCTGGGATAGCGGTCGCCGAAATCGGCCATGCCGACCCGGCCCAGCAATTCGCGCGCATAGTTTTCGGCCTGGGCACGGCCCCGCCCCCGCACCACGCGCTGGGGTAGCGCGACATTGTCCAGCGCGGTACGGTGTTGGAACAGGTTGAAGTGCTGGAACACCATGCCAACCTCGGTGCGCCAGCGGTTGACGTCGGTGGCCGGGTCGGTGAGCGACACGCCGTCCACGCGGATGGCGCCGCTGTCGATGCTTTCCAGCCCGTTCAGGGTGCGCAGCAAGGTGCTTTTGCCGGAACCGGACGGCCCCACCACCACCATGACCTCGCCCCGGCCGAGCTGGCAGTCGATGCCGTCCAGGGCCCGATGCGGGGCCTGCCCGTCGCGCTGATAGGTCTTGGTGACTGCCTGGACAACCAACAACGGTTCCGCCACGGTTTCACCCTGGGAATAGTGTGGACGCCGGCCGCTTGCGCGTGCCCGGCGTCTGGCTGCCTCCTCGCATTCTTGCGCAGGAGGGGCGATGAAAAAGGTTTCGCATTTCAGGCTGGAGTTTCGTATAGTAAATTTTTTTCCAGACTCGCCACTTAGGCATAACCCTTAAGCGAAGGAACCGGCATGGATACTCCCCAAGACATCTTGCGCGCGCTCGGGCTGAACCCGGACGCGCTCACCGGCGGAACGCTGAGCGCGCGCAGCCCGATAGACGGCGCCGAACTCGCCCGGGTCCATGAACACACGGTGGCGCAGGCCCATTCGGCCATCACCCGCGCGCGCCAGGCCAGCCTGGCGTGGCGCGACGTGCCGGCCCCGCGCCGCGGCGAACTGGTGCGCCTGTTCGGAGACATCCTGCGCCAGCACAAGCGCGAGCTGGGCCGCCTGGTCAGCCTGGAAGCCGGCAAGATCATCGCCGAAGGCGAAGGCGAAGTGCAGGAAATGATCGACATCTGCGACTTCGCCGTGGGCCTCTCGCGCCAGTTGTACGGCCTGACCATCGCATCCGAGCGCCCCGGCCACCGCATGATGGAAACCTGGCATCCGCTGGGCGTGGTGGGCGTGATCAGCGCATTCAACTTCCCGGTCGCCGTGTGGTCCTGGAACGCCGCGCTGGCGCTGGTCTGCGGCAACGCCGTGGTGTGGAAGCCGTCGGAGAAAACGCCGCTGACCGCGCTGGCCTGCCAGGCGCTTTTCGCCCAGGCCGCGCAACGCTTCGGCGACGCGCCCGCCGGCCTGTCCGAAGTGCTGATCGGCGGCCGCGAGGTCGGCGAAGCGCTGGTCGACTCGCACGCCGTGGCGCTGATATCGGCCACGGGATCGACCCGCATGGGCCGCCAGGTGGGCCCGCGCGTGGCCCAGCGCTTCGGCCGCGTGCTGCTGGAACTGGGCGGCAACAACGCCATCATCGTCGGCCCGACCGCCGACCTGGACATGGCCGCCCGCGGCATCGTGTTCGGGGCCATCGGCACGGCCGGCCAGCGCTGCACCACCACGCGCCGCCTGATCGTGCACGAAAGGGTGGCCGACGACCTGCTGCAGCGCCTGCACAAGGCCTACGCCAGCGCGCCCATCGGCAATCCGCTGGACGGCGCCAAGCTGGTCGGCCCGCTGATCGACCGCAATTCGTTCGACGCCATGCAGGCCGCGCTGCAAGCCGCGCGCGAACAGGGCGGCAAGGTGACCGGCGGCGAACGGGTGCTTGCCGACGAATATCCCGACGCCTGGTACGTGCGTCCGGCCATCGCCGAGATGCCCGGCCAGACCGACGTGGTGTGCCACGAGACTTTCGCGCCCATCCTGTACGTGATGCGCTACACCGACTTCAGCCAGGCGCTGGCCCTGCAGAACGGCGTGCCGCAAGGCCTGTCGTCGGCGATCTTCACCAATGACCTGCGCGAAGCCGAAACCTTCCTGTCGGCCGCGGGCTCCGACTGCGGCATCGCCAACGTGAACATCGGCACCTCGGGCGCCGAAATCGGCGGCGCGTTCGGCGGCGAAAAGGAAACCGGCGGCGGCCGCGAATCGGGTTCGGACGCATGGCGCAACTACATGCGCCGCGCCACCAACACGATCAACTATTCGCGCCAACTGCCGCTGGCGCAAGGCATCAAATTCGGCGAATAAGTCTTTAAGGCAGGGCCCTCAAGCCGCCGCGCGTTGTCCGCAATGCGCGGCGGCTTACGCTTTCTACATACGATTAGCCTGCCTTACAAACTGTTGCCGGGGACGATGCTACATTTCCTCGTCACAAAACCAGTTTATGTCCCAATGCCTACCAGCCGTTCCGCACGCCCCATCCTGTCCCTGCGCGCCCTGGCCGCCGCCCTCGCCCTGGGCGCCGCCGGCACCGCCGCCGCGGGCGTGTCGTACCGGCTGGACCGCCCCTCGGCCGCCCCCGGTGAAACCGTCACCATCGAAGCGGTGTACTTCAACGAAGACACCGCCCGCGTAGCCTGGGAAGCCCCGCCCGAACTGGTGTTGCAATGGCGGGGCCAGGACGGCCAGATCGTGCGCAGCCTGGCCAAGCTGCGCGGCGGCCCGGCCAGCTTCAGCGTGCCGGTCAACAATTTCGCGCGCATGGCATGGACGGCCGTCGTGCCCACCACCGCGCGCGGCCTGCAGGCCGTGTCCATCGAAGGCCAGCCCGCGATGATGGCGCTGGACGCCACCGGCCGCGACAGCGGCACGCTGGCCAGCACGCCCGCCCAGGGCCCCGTGGTGGATGCGCGCAGCGGCGAGCCCGTACCGCCGGCCGTCGTCACCGCGGTCGGCGCGTCGCCGGAAGGCGGCCCGTCGCCCGACGCCAGCGCCGTGCCCACCGTGGAGCAGCAGACCGCGTTCGATCGCTTCCGCAGCTCCATCTCCGAATACAAGCCGGTGTATTTCGACATCGGCACCCGCGGACAGACCACCGCCCGCTTCCAGATCAGCGCCAAGTACCGCCTGTTCAACCCCGCGGGCGGACGGCCGGCGACCTGGGACGAGAACTTCTACCTGGCCTATACCCAGACCTCGCTGTGGGACCTGCAGGGCGACTCCATGCCCTTCATCGACACGACCTTCAACCCCAGCGCCTTCTGGCTGTCCGACAACATCTGGTCCTCCGCCAGCCAGAACTGGCGCTTCGGCATGAACACCGGCGTGGAGCACAATTCGAACGGCAAGGACGGCGACGATTCGCGCTCGGTCAACGACGGCTACATCGAACCGCGCTTCCATTACCGCTTCGACGGCGGCAGCACTCTTACCTTCGCGCCCCGGGTCAAGGCCTATTTCGGCGTGGCCGGCGAGAACCGCGACTACGCCGACTATGCGGGCCACGTCGACTGGCAATTGCGCTGGGCCCAGGACAACGGCGCCGTCGTCTCGGCCCTGTACCGCCAGGGCGACCAGAAGCGCCGCACCACGCAACTGGACTTCGCCTGGCCGCTGCAGCGCACCTGGCTGAACATGAACGGCTACCTGCACCTGCAGTATTTCAACGGGTATGGCGAAACCCTGCTGGGCTACAACCAGCGCAACGAATCGCAGTTCCGCATCGGCCTGTCGCTGGTGCCCTGAACGGCGCTACTCCTCGACGGCCAGTTCTTCCCAGGCCAGCTCGCGGGTGCGCTCCAGCGTCGCGGTGACCAGGGCGGCCGCTTCCCGCGCGGCCTGGACCAACCCGGTTCCGTTCAGCAGCCGGGCGGTGACGCTGGCCATGAACACGTCGCCGGTGCCGTGCACCGACGGCGGGATGGCGATCTCCGGATGGGTCACGACGGTCGCGTCGTCCCGGGTCACCACCACCAGTTGCAGCGTGCCCGCCGCGGCCTCCATGGGCGCGGCGCTGGTCACCACGATCCAATCGGGACCGAGCGCGATCAGTTCGCGCGCCGCGGCAACGACCTCGTCGACGGACGACAGGGCCCGGCCCGCCAGCAGTTCCAGTTCGAAATGATTGGGCGTCATGCCGTCGGCCAGCGGCACCAGCAGGCGGCGGTATTGCGCGACCAGGCCTTCGTCCACATAGAGGCCGTCGTTGCGGTCGCCCATGACGGGATCGATGTGCACTTTGAGGCCGGGACGCGCGGCCCGCAGCGCCGGCAGCCAGCCGGCCAGCAAATCCGCCTGCCCCGGCTGGCCCAGATAACCGCAGACCACCGCGCGCGCCATCCTGGTCACGCCGCGCTCGTCCAGCCCTTGCAGCAGCCCCTGGAACCAGTCCAGCGGCGTCGCGCCTCCGTGCAGGGTCGGATAGTGCGGCGTATTGCTCAGGAGGACGGTGGGCACGGCGATCGCGCGCAATCCCGCCTTGCGGAAAACAGGCATGGCGGCGTTGTTGCCGACATAGCCGTAGACGACCTGCGACTGGATGGAAACGACGTCCACCCGCGCGGTATGGGCGGGCAGCGCTGCGCCCGGCGCGCGGGCGGCGGGAATTGCGGTCATACGGCTGGCTCCGGTGGACAGGCTAGGCCATGCGGGTAATGAAATAGATCTTCTTGACGAACTGGTCCACTTCCCAGCGGCCGGTATAGCCCTCGGGCATGACGAAGGCCTCGCCCACGGTCAGTTCGTGCACGGTGCCGTCCGGGTCCACCAGGCGTGCCGAGCCCTCGACGATGTAGCCGAATTCGATATAGCCGGTGGTGTTGGACTGGAACACGCCCGCCGTGCTTTCCCACACGCCGGCCTCGGCCTTGCCGGCGTTGCCCTCGAAGGCCGTCACGGTGCGGAATGCCGCGTCGCCCGAGATCGGGCGCCGGGGCTTGCCGGGCACGGGGTTCTTCATGGGGCCGGCATCGATGCGGACGAGCCGCGATTGGTCGTTTTTCATTTGAAGGCAGCTCCTGTATCTATATGCGCATTATGCGGCGTATTCGCCCAGGCTCAGTGCGCGGCCACCACCAGCACTTCCGCCATGGCCCGGCTGACGGTGCGCATGCGGTGGGGCAGTTCGGAATCGAAATAGACGGAATCGCCGGTTTCCAGGCGGAACTGGCGTTCTCCGACCTGGACCTCGATGGCGCCCTTGAGCACCAGCAGGAATTCCTCGCCGGGATGCGGAAACACGGCTGCGGCGTCCGGAAACTCGCGCGGCGGATGCACGACGAAGGGTTCCATCGCCTTGACCTTGCGGCGCCCGGCCAGCGATTCGTAGTGGTATTCGCTGCCCAGGCCCCGGCGCTGCAGCGCCTCGCGGTCCGCGACCCGGACCACGCTGACGACCTCTTCCTGCGCGGCGTCGTCCGCCCCCACCAACTGGGACACGCCCAGGCCGTAGGCCTCGGCCAGTCTCAGCACGGTGGAAATGGACGGCTCGCTCAGGCCGCGCTCCAGCTTCGAGAGGTAGCTCTTGGTCAAGCCGGTGCGCTGCGCGAGCTGTTCCAGGGACAGGGTTTGCTGGCGGCGCAGGGCGCGCAAGCGATGCGGCAGGTCGATCATGGACTAGGGGTTTGCGGAAATACGACCGCTAAGCATGCCCTAAACCGGCTCGGCCGTCGAGCCGATACCGCGCCCCCCCATGACCTATGACAGCACGTCCGGATGCGCCCGCAACGCCCGCCGCGCGTAGTACGAAAACCCCACCTGCGAACGCTTCGGCGTCAGGATCCAATCGTGGGCTTCGCGGCCCAGCGCCGGCGGGATGGGCTGGATCCTGCCCGCGGCCATGGCCAGGAGCTGCATGCGGGCGGCCCGCTCGAACTGCAGGGCCAGCACGCAGGCCTCTTCCACCGACCCGGCCGCGATCAGCATGCCGTGGTGCGACAGCAGGATGGCGCGCTTGGCGCCCAGCGCCGCCGAGATGATCTCGCCTTCCTCGTTGCCCACCGGCACGCCGGGCCAATCCTTCAGGAAGGCCACGTCGTCGTACAGCGGACAATTGTCCATGTGCGAGATCTCCAGCGGCACCTCCAGCATCGACAGGGACGCCGCGTGCAGCGGATGCGTATGGATGATGCAGTTCACGTCCGGACGCGCGCGGTAGATCCAGGAATGGAAGCGGTTGGCCGGATTGGGCATGCCGCCGCCCTCCTGCACGCGCAGGTCCTCGTCCACCAGCAGCAGGTTGCCGGCCGTGATCTCGTCAAAGCCCAGGCCCAGGCGCTGCGTGAAATAGCGGTCCGGCTCCGGCGCGCGCGCCGTGATCTGCCCGGCCAGGCCGGAATCGTGCCCGCCGTCGAACAGGATGCGGCAGGTCAGCGCCAGGCGCTCGCGCAGGGTCCATTCCGGCGTCTCGAACTGGCGCTGCATCTCGGCCTTGGCCCGCGCGATCAATTCGTCTTTTCCCAGGTGCATCGTATCGGCCATCATTCCTCCTTCAGATTTGGTCTGTCATGCCGCTTCGATCAGCGGCGTGAAGCCGGGCAGGCCGCGCATGCGCGCCAGCCAGGCATCGATATGGGCGAAGCCGGACAGGTCGTAGCCGCCTTCCGCCGCCATGCTCGTATACGGGAACAGCGCGATGTCCGCGATGGTCGGCACAGTCCCGACCAGATAGCGCCGGCCCGCCAGGTGCGCGTTCATCCATGCCGCCGCCTTCATGCCGGTCTCGCGCCACGCCTTCATGGCCGGATCGTCCACCCGCGCCGTCCGGCGCAAATGGATCAGCAGGCGCGGCTGCGCGAACGCATGCATGTGCTGGGTCTGCTCGAAACTCAGCCAGCTACTGACCTGGGCCTGCGCCAGCCGGTCCGCCGGCAGCCACGGCGTGCCCTGCCCCAGGTACCAGAGGATCGCCTGCGATTCCGCCAGCCACTCCCCTTCCGGGGTCAGCAGCGCGGGCACTTGCCGCCACGAGTTGATGCGCGCGAACGCCTCCGTTTCCAGGTCGCCCTGCACGATATCGAAAGTACGGCGCCTTATCGGCAGGCCCATATAGCCGCAGGCCAGCCGGATCTTCCAGGCATTGCCCGAACGCAGCGTATCGGCCAATTCCAGCGGCTTGCCGGCAAGGGGGTGGGGAGTCGGGCTCATCGTCATTCCATCCTGATATTCGCGCGCCTCACGATCTCGGTCCACTTGGCCTTCTCGCCGGCGATGAAGCGCTGGTACTCGTCGGGCGTGCCGGTATATAGCTGCGTTCCCTGGGACGCCAGCCGCTCCCGCAGTTCCGGCGAGGACAGGGTTTTCTGCAAGGCGGCGTTCAGTTTCTCCAGCACCGCGGGCGGCGTGCCGGCGGGCGCGAAGAACGCGTTCCAGGAACTGATCTGCAGGCCGGCATCGCCCACTTCGCTCGCGGCCGGCACCCCGGGCGCGGAGGGCAGGCGCTTGTCGGCGGCCACCGCCAGCGCGCGCAACTTGCCCGAGGCCGCGTGCGGCATGATCACCGGGCTGGCGTCCATCACCACGTCCACCTGCTCGCCGATCGCGGCGTTCACCGCCTCGCTGCCGCTCTTGAACGGTACGTGCACGATGTCCACGCCCGCCGTCAGCTTCAACAGTTCCAGGCCCAGGTGGGGCGAGCTGGCGTTGCCCGCCGATCCGAAATTCAGCTTCGCCGGATGGGCCTTGGCATAGGCGACGAACTCGCCGAAGGTCGCCGCCGGCACGCCCGCCCGCAGCGCCAGCAGGTACGGCGAACCGGACACCATGCCCACGGGCGCGAACTTGTCCGCATCGTAGCCGAGCTTGCTGTAGATCAGCGGATTCACCACCTGGGTACCCACCGTGCCCATGAAAATCGTATAGCCGTCCGCCGGCGCGGCGGCGGCCAACTGCGCCGCGATCACCCCGCCCGCGCCCGGCCGGTTCTCGACCACGATGCCCTGCCCCAGGACGTCTCCCATGCCCTTGCCCACCTGGCGCGCGACGATATCCGTGATCCCGCCCGCGCCGAAAGGCACCACCAACCGGATCGGCCGCTCCGGATACGCCGCCTGTGCGCCCCCGCCCGCCATTGCCGCCGCCAGCGCCAGCGCGCCCGACCATCCGCGAATCTTCATCTCTGTTCCCCTTGTGTGCTGCGGATCGATTCCGCCATGACACAAAGTGTCCTATAGAGCATTGATTTTCCGCAAGGAAAACAATCCTGGGGAAAACCCTGAGCAGCGGACGGGTTTGGGAACACTACGCGAGAAACCTGCTTTCGTTTAACGTAGCCCCCCTGGCCATCAGGTATTCTCCCGCCATCGCGAGCAGTGGACGGCAGGCCAACATTCCGGCGGCCGGGAACGACGTCGTCGTCATCGAGTAATGCTCTTCACCCCCTGCCATCTCCGAATGTACAAACTCCTTATGCGCGTCCTGGACCTTCTGATCCTGTCCTCGGCCGCCGCCCTGTTCGGCGCGGTCCTGACTTCCGTGCTGTCGACCGACACCTTCGGCTGGCTGATCCCTGACGCGCCCTACCCCTACGGCCCCCGCGATTTCTATGTCGAGGCCGTCCTGGCCGGGTTGGCAGGCGTGCTTGCGCTAGCGCTGGCCGAGCGTTCGGTCAGGCTGCGTCAATCGTCACCCTGGCGTATCTTGGCGACCTTTGCCGCCGCGCTAATCACCCTGTACCTGGCGCCGCCTTCGCCGCAGGTGTTCGGCAACACCTGGGCGCCAGGCGAAGCGACCCGCGAGCTGTTCCTGGGGCAATGGCGCATAGTGCTGCCCATCGCGCTGGCGGTCACCGCTTTGCGGTCCGGCGTACACCGGGTTATGCGCTAGGTTTGTCGAGCGGGAGCGGTAACCGCAATTAGGACTGCCTTTAACGGATCGAACGCGCCGTACGGGCACAGGGGATGAGACACGGACGATTCATGATTTGCCGCATCACGCGCTTATGCCGCCATCGACAAGGATTCCCGACCCGGTGACATACGCGGCGCCAGGACCCGCCAGGAAGGCGACGGCTTCGGCGACCTCCCTGGTCTTTCCGTAGCGGGCAATAGACAGGCTTGGCAGGATGGAGGCGGCGAGAGGGCCGTCGGCAGGATTCATGTCCGTGTCGATGGGACCAGGACGAACCAGATTGACGGTGATGTCACGGTGACCCAGCTCACGCGCAAGCCCACGGGTAAAGCTCTCCATCGCGGATTTGGTCGCCGCATAGACTGCGATGCCGGCGAACGGCACCGACAGGCCTGCATTGCTGCCAATCGTGATGATGCGGCCGCCATCGGGAAGGTATTTCAGCGCGGCCTGGGTGGTCATGAACACGCCGCGCACATTGACGTCCAGTTGCAGGCATATCTGCTCCAGCGACTGCTCGGAAAACGGGCCTGAAATCAAAACGCCGGCGTTGTTGACGAGGATGTCCAGCCCCCCTAGTTCCTCCACGGTCCGCTCTACCGCGGCCTTCGCGGCATCAGGGCTGGCCGCATCGGCTTGGATGGCGACGGCGTTGCGGCCGAGGGCGCGGATCTCGGCAGCCAGCGCCTCGGCCTTCCCCACCGATTTCTCGTACGTGATAGCGACGTCCGCGCCGTCTTCGGCCAGCTTGAGCGCAATGGCCGCGCCGATGCCACGCGCTGCGCCGGTGACCAGCGCCCGTTTACGGGCGAGACCGGGCAAGGAATTCTTCAAGGCAGTGTTCATGACAGAGCGTTCTCTTGGAAGCATGCATCCACGATGCAAAAGGATTCTCGATTTTTCATATTTCCTGGCGTTTCCAGCTTAATGCGGCGGCCAGCGCCAGTGACGCGCCTATCGCCAATGAAGCCACCGCAAATCCAAGCTGCACGTCCTGAGCGCTTGCCCCATCAGGCGCGATCGCGATGAATAGACCGCCGAACAAGGCGACGCTTACTGCGGCGCTGATCTGCAAGGTGGCGTTTACCAAGCCCGAGGCCAGCCCGGCCCAGCGTGTTTCCACATGGTCCACGTTCAAGCGCACCACCGCAGGAAGGGCGATGCCCTGCCCGGCGCCAATCAGAAACAAGGGCAGCGCCAGCCACGACGACGCACCGGCCAACGCCAGCGCCGCGACCATGACCAGACCGAGCACCTCCAGAACCATGCCAAACCCGGCGGTGCGTGAGCCCATTCGCCGAGCGATGTGCGGGCTGCACAGCGGGCCAAGGAAAAACCCGATGCCAAGCGGCAGGATGGCCAGGCCGGCTGTCAACGCATCGTGGCCCAGGCCGGCGTGTTCGTACACGGCGAACACCAGGAAGAACGCGGCGAGCGCATAGAAGAGGAACGTTGATGCCAAACTGCGTCGCAACCCCCGCACGGCCAGAAGCGATGGCAGAACCAGCGGAGTTCTGCCGGCGCGCTCCTCTGCCTTTTCGTACTGCCAGAAGAGCCATAGCAACGGCATGCTCAACACCAGCGGCACGATGCCCCACCACGGCCAGTGGTGTTGCTGCCCTTCGATAAGCGGAACCACGAGCGCCAGCAAGCCAATCGCCAGCAGCACCGCCCCCGGCACGTCCAAGCGTGGCGAACGTTCGGCGCGACTTTCACCCAGCAACATCATTGCAGCCGGAATGGCAACGATGATGATGGGAAGGTTGATCAAAAAGACGCTGCGCCACCCCAGCCCCCACGGACTGGTCGAAACCAGCACACCGCCGAGCAATTGACCGCCCACCGAGGCCAAGCCGAAGGTCGCGCCGTATCGACTCAGCGCGCGATTCTTCTCGCTTGCCGGAAAGATGGCGTGTATCGATGCCAATGATTGCGGCGCCATGATCGCTGCAGATATCCCTTGCAGCAGCCGGCCGGCGACGAGCATGCCCGGCGACGGCGCCAGGCCGCACAACGCCGACGCGACGCCGAAGCCGAGCATGCCAGCGATAAATGCCCGCTTGCGGCCATAAAGATCGCCCAGGCGACCGCCCAAGATCAGCGTGACGGCATAGGCGGCGGCATACACCGAGATCACCAACTGCGAGACGTCGGAAGAAGCTTGCAGGTCCTCCCGTATGGCAGGTAGCGCCCCGTTGACGATGAAGAAGTCCAAAGGTGGCAGGAGCGTGCCGGTCAACAGGACGGCCAAGGCGAGCCAGCGACGGGGGTCAGGGGCTGCCGTCCCGGCGCCCCTCGCAGCGGAGCGTTCGGGTGACGCAAACGCGGCTTCGAGCGCTCCTGCAACGTGCCGGGGTTCAGTATTCATATCTTGAGGCTCCAAATCAGACGTGCCTGGGCGTGGGCGCACAGCGGGTTCGCAAGGACATTCGTCATGGAGCGCATGATGATCCAAACAATATTGTTCGACCACTAACATTGATGTATATTTTTCGTACATTTTTGTACGCACAGGATAGACATGGAATGGAACGACGTCCGCATCTTCCTGGCGGTCGCTCGCAGCGGATCCTTCGGCGAAGCCGCCCGGGCGCTGAACGTAAGCCATCCGACAGTGGGTCGCCGGATCAAAGTGCTTGAGGACGAAGCCAAGCAGGCGCTCTTTCGGAGAACAAAGGACGGCCTGGTGCTCACGGATGCCGGTGACACCGTGCGGGCGCTGGCGGAGTCCATGGAGGATTCCGCGCTATCCATGGAAAGGCGTCTGACCGGCAACGACCGACGCCTTGAAGGCATCCTGCGAATCTCGTCAGCGGACTGGTTCGCTGGCTATGTCCTGGCGCCCGTCTTGGTCGAGTTGACACACCGTCATCCCGCTGTCGTGCCGGAAGTGATTGCCAGCCATCGCTTACTCGATCTCTCACGGCGGGAGGCCGACGTGGCCTTTCGCATCGTGCCTTTCAGCGAACCGGATATTGTTCAGCGCCGCCTGATGCGCATGTCATATGGGGTGTATGCGTCGGCGGCAACCGCCCAGGCCTTGCAGGACAATCCCGCATCCGTGGGCGTCATTCTGATGAACACCGCACAGTCGCATTTCCCCGATGTGGCTTGGGTGCTGGAGAGGTTTCCGCGCTGCCGACGCGCGTTCACAAGCACGAATCGTTCGGTCCAGGCGCAGATGTGCTTGAGGGGCGTGGGCATCGCGGTGCTGCCGAGGCCGCTTGGCGATGCAGTCTCCGGATTGCAGCGCCTCGATACGCCGGATCAGCCTCCGACGCGGGACATATGGGTTGGCTATCACCAAGACCTGCGGCACATGGATCGCTTGCGGGCGATGCTGGATATCGCCGACATGATGCTGTCGGATTCCGCGACTGTGGAACATTGATCGGCATGCTGCTCAGGCCATGCCCGAGCGCAGGATCGGCGAATGCAAGGACTGCCGCCGGCCAAGAGCCGACGCTGGCGGTATCAAGCAGCAGACACTCAGCATGTAATTCACTGGTCGCAAGTCTCGATCAGCAGCTCCGTAAGCACTCGGATATTCCGTGAGGGATGCTGGCCGGGCGGCCGAACGACGTATGCGCCCGCGGCGGGCGGGGGATAGCGCGTCATGATCGGCACCAACGCCCCGGACGCCACATAGTCATCGGTGACCCAATCGGGCAAATACGCAATGCCGACGCCGGCCACCGCGGCCGCGACGAGCGCTGCGGCGTTGTCGGCCTTGAAGCGCCCCTGCGGCCGCACGTTGATGACTTTGTCACCGTCCAGGAACCTCCAGGATTCGGTGCTTTGCATCAGCGATTGATGCGTGGCGAGGTCCTGCGGCGTTACTGGCGCGCCATGGGCCTCGATATAGGCGGGGCTTGCAACCAGCTTTCCATAAATGCGGCCGACGCGCCTTGCGACCAGATTGGAGTCCGGTAGATAACCCACCCGGATCGCGCAGTCGTAGCCCTCCGCGATGAGATCAACGAAGCGGTCGCTATAACAGGTCTGGATATGCAGCTCGGGATGGCGTCGCGCCATTTCCGCCAGCCATGCGCCGCTCAAGGCGCCTGGACAGCGAAGCCACTTAGCTCACCACTGCAAAGGAAGCCTGAATGACTTTTCGCAACGGCCTTGATTCGCTTCTCCGTCCCGAAGATTCGGTACTCGTTCTGATCGACCACCAGCCCTATCAGCTTGCGAACGTGAACAGCCACGAACCGCAAATGGTGATCAACAACACCGCGGGCCTCGCCAAGGCGGCCAAAGCGTTCGGCGTGCCCACCATTCTGACGACGGTGATCGCCGAACGAGGCGGGCTGCTCTTTCCCCAGATCACCGACGTGTTCCCCGGCCAGGAAGTGATCGACCGCACGCTCATCAACACCTGGCAGGATCCGAAAGTGGTGGACGCCGTCAAAGCCACCGGCCGCAAGCAATTGATCATCGCCGGCCTGTGGACCGAAGTCTGCGTCGCGATGCCGGCCATCCAGGCGCTCGGCGAAGGCTGGGACGTCACCGTCGCCGCCGAATGGCAACGCGACTGGGCCCGCGCCGAACAGGCCGCCGCCATCACGGAAGTCATTATCGAACACGCCGGCGGCAGTGGCATTGCGTTCTTGTGGGAGCAGCAGTTGCTGAATACGCCGGTGCCGGCAAAGGCGGGTTGAAGCAAAGGCATGGTTCGCGAGTCCCTTCCCGCACTCGTCGCGCGGGGGAAGTGTGTATCTCCTCACGCGGCATGGGCGCCTGCTTGCGCCGGCCAGTCCCGGCCTGTTAACATTTGGGCGTTCGTCGGAGATGGCATTCCTCCGCTAACCGCTGCAATCTTCTTACTGCGGCTGATGATGCCTACAGATCCCTGGTTCTCACCGGGGCTGTAGGCATTTTTTGCGTCCTATGGCTGCGCGGATCAGGGGATTTTTCCCTCAGACCCTGAACTCCATGCCGCGCAATACACGCATAGAACAACTGGACCTCCTGCCCTACATCGGCAAATGGCTGGTCCTATCCTTCCTCGTCGCATGCCTGGCCGGCGCGGCGTCCGCGCTTTTCCTCCATGCGCTCGATTGGGCCACGTCCACCCGCGAAGCGAACCCGGCCCTGATCTGGCTGCTGCCCGTGGCCGGCTTCGCCGTCGGCTGGTGCTACCTGCGCATGGGCCGGCCCGTCGAGGCAGGAAACAATCTGATCATCGACGAGATCCACGACCCCAAGAAAGTCATACCGCTGCGCATGGTTCCCATGGTCCTCGGCGGCACCGTGATCTCCCACCTGTTCGGCGCCTCCGTGGGGCGCGAAGGAACCGCGGTGCAAATGGGCGGCGCGCTGGCCGACCAGTTGACCCACATCCTGAGAATGCGTCCGGAAGACCGCCGGATCGTCCTCATGGCTGGGATCGCCGCCGGTTTCTCCTCCGTGTTCGGCACGCCGCTGGCCGGCGCCATCTTCGGACTGGAAGTCCTGGCCATAGGCCGCATGCGATACGACGCCCTTTTTCCGTGCGTCGTCGCGGCCATCGCCGCGGACCGGATCGGCGTGCTTCTGGGCATCCACCACACCCATTACTCGGTCCCGGACGTCGCCCCCCTGGGCCTGGTGAGCGTGCTTAGCGTGGTCGTTGCCGGCATTCTCTTCGGCCTGATCGGCATGGTCTTCGCCAACAGCGCCCATGCAATCGGCGCATTCATGAAGCGGCACGTCCCCTATGCGCCGCTACGGCCATTCATCGGCGGCGCCGTAGTCGCCACGGCCGTCTGGGGCCTGGATGGCTACCGCTACATCGGCCTGGGCATTCCCTCGATCGAGCAAGCCTTCCAGCAGCCGGTGGCGCCATGGGACTTTGCCGGAAAGCTCCTGTTTACGGTGGCGTCTCTTGGAACTGGATTCAAGGGCGGCGAGGTCACTCCGCTCTTCTACATCGGCGCAACGTTCGGCAATGCTTTGGCCCCACTTCTGCACCTGCCGTTCTCGATGCTCGCCGGGCTGGGATTCGTTGCAGTTTTCGCGGGCGCCGCCAACACCCCCATTGCCACCATCGTCATGGCGATCGAACTGTTCGGCCCCGAGATTGCGCCGTTTGCCGCCATCGCGTGCATCGCGGCCTATCTGTTCTCCGGCCATAGCGGAATCTATCACGCGCAGCGCGTCGGCCATTCCAAGCATCGCGTCATCCCCGAAGGCTTGCGGATCTCCGAACTGGACGCCTACCGCAAGCAGCTACGCCAGAAATCGATGGCCGGCAATCCCGGCAAACAAATCTAGGACCCCACCAAGCATGACCACCGACCTGACCGCATTGCGGCTGTACTTTCCGATTTCCGCCCGCGCCTCGGCGACGCGCTTCTGGCATCGCCTGAGCGCGCCGGCGCTGGCCCACCACTTGATCAACGCGGCCCGGCGATCCGGCATCCAGCAAGCTGTGCTGCACCACATTCAATCGGGTTACCTGAAGGGAGAACGCCTGACTCACCATCACCCGGAAGTCACGAGCATGAGGCACCCGCAATGTGTCGAGCTGATCGACAGCGAGTCCGCCCTACGCAAGTTTCTCCACGACCACGCCGCTGAACTGCATAAGGTCCGGGCCGTGCTGCTCAAGTGCGAGATTCCGCTGCTTCCCAACGGGCAGGCCGGCTGAGAGGAACCCTGATGGTTGCCACGCTCATCGCAATCTCGACGGGAGCCGCCCTCGGTGCTCTGCTGCGGTGGTGGTTGGGAAACGCGTTCAACGCGCTGTTCCCGTCCATTCCTCCCGGCACCTTGATCGCCAACCTGCTGGGCGGCTACCTCATCGGCCTGGCGATCAGCTACTTCGGCGGCCATCCTGGGCTTCCACCCCAGTGGCGGCTGTTCATAGTCACGGGATTCTGCGGCGGATTGACGACCTTTTCGACATTTTCTGGCGAGCTGGCCGCCTTGCTGCAGCAGGAGCGCTTCGGCTGGCTGGCGGCCTCCATCGCCGTTCACGTCGGCGGTTCCCTCTCCATGACTCTGCTTGGCATCGCCACGATTTCCGCCATGCGATCCCCCCCCTGAACCCACTCTTGGAGCACGCGCCATGAAAGGATACCAACTGACCTTCTACACCCAGCAGGATCGACTCCACGGCAAGGAATCCCTGGCTGAATGGCTGCTCAAACTGGCGAAGGAGCAAGGCGCCTTGGGCGGAACGCTGTTCAGCGCCGACGAGAGCTTCGGCCATGACGGACGCTTCCATTCCGCGCATTTCTTCGAACTGGCGGACCAACCCGTCGGTGTCGTGGCAGCCGTGGACGAAGCGACCTGCACCCGGGTGCTTGAAGCCCTTCGCAGAGAGAACATCGATGTTTTTTTTGTCAAGACGCCGGTCGAGTACGGGCGCACGGGCTCATATGGAGCTCGCAAGCCATGACACACATCTTCCTCACGCGCCACGGGCATGTCGATTGGATCGCACCTGAGAGATTTCGCGGCCGAGCCGAACTACCCTTGTCTGAACTAGGGAAAAAACAGGCCGCCGCGCTGGCATCCCGGATTGCGCGAACGGCCAGGCCGTCGGCGATCTACGCCAGTCCACTGTCGCGCTGCCAGCACACCGCCCAGGCCATTTCTCAGATGACGGGCGCCCGCGTTCAGACGCTATCCGATCTGATTGATACCGACTACGGTCAATGGCAAGGCCGTACTCATCAAGAAGTGAAAAAAAGCTGGCCCCAGGAGTTCAAGAACTGGTTTGAACATCCCGACCTGACAGCCCTTCCTGACGGTGAGACCCTGGCGGCAGTGCTGGTCCGTTCGACCGCGATCCTGCGCAGGATGCTCGCGGAGCACCCGGACGATCCGGTGGTCCTCGTTGGCCACGACAGTATTAATCGCGTGATCCTGTTGCACGCGCTGGGCCTGCCACTGTCGCACTACTGGCGCATCAAGCAAGATCCATGTTGCGTCAACGAAATTCGGATTGACTCCGGCGGTTGCACAATACTTCGAATCAACGAGACCTATCATCTGATCGACGTTGAGTAGCAAGCCCCCCTTTAACTGAAGTCAAGTTGGTGGGAGCGGAGTATCGGCCGATGCACGGCGTCAGGCTGGGAACAGGCTAGAACAGCACCCCCTCCTGGGGCGCCAGGGGCGGCGGCAGGTCGGTGTCGCCCAACAGTTCTCCCACGTTGATCTCGACGCTGCGGCACAACGCGTCCAGCGGCAGGTTGTTGGGCAGGCGATCGAAGGGCTCTTCGATCTGTTCGCCCAAGGCGTCCAGCCCGAAGAACGTGTAGGACAGCACGCCCACCATGAGCGGCGTCACCCAGTCTATGCTGCCGACCAGGCAGAACGGCAACAGCAAGCAATAGATGTATACGGTCCGGTGCAGCAGCAAGATATAGGCGAATGGAATCGGCGTGCTGCGTATCCTCTCGCAACCTCCGACGATGTACGAAAGCCGCGTGAGCTGGCTGTCGATATCCGCCAGCAGAATGCTGTCCAGCCGGCCTTCCCGCCTCAACTGCGCGTATGCCTGGCTCAAATCGCGCAGCAGCACGTTGGGCGGATTCGACGCCTGCGCCAGGCGGGCCGCCCTGTCGGCGGGCAGCCACCGCGCGAAATCCTCGCTGGGGTCGCTTTGCCTCAGCATGTGCCGCAAGGCATGGGCGAAGGCGACCAGGCCGTGCGCCAGTTCGCGCCTGCGGGCGGCGGGCAGGTCGTCGGGAAAGCTCAGCGTCTGGCGCGTCAGGTTTCGCACGACGATGAGCAGTTCGCCCCACAGGGTGCGCGCCTCCCACCAGCGCTGGTAGGCGACGCTGTTGCGAAAGCCCAGGAAAATGGCCAGCGTCAGGCCCACCAGCGTCAAGGGAACCGCCCCCAGCCCGGTCCCGCTCAACGGCAAACGATGCTCCGCCAGGACCACGGCGGTCGCCAACAGCATCATGGCGACCACGCGTTTCCAAATAATGGAAACGATGGATCCCTTCAACGTGAACAGCAGCAGCCAGGGAGAGCGGGAGGCGGGGCGGACGATCATGGTGGGGCAGCGTATCGACGGGGAGAAAGCGGTTGCGCCTTACGCGTGCAGACCTCCCTGCGCGGCCTTCCGGATGCGCACCGGTATCGATTTATAAGACGGCGTGCCGCATTCCTTGTCGATGTAGTCCAGCGGAACCAGCACGTTGGCCTCGGGATAGTAAGCGGCGACCGAGCCCCGCGCGATGCAGTATTCGATCGCGGTAATGCCTTCCAACCGCAGCGCCCGGTTCGGCGACACCGTTTCGATGTCGACCAGGTCGCCATGCTCCAGCCCCTGCGCAGCCAGGTCCTCCCGGTTCATGAAGAGCACGTCCCGTCGGCCGAAGACGCCGCGGTAGCGGTCGTCCAGTCCGTATATCGTGGTGTTGTACTGGTCGTGGCTGCGAATGGTCACCAGCCTCAGCACCTCGTCGGGCCAGGGCTCATAGCGCTCCCGCACGCCGGGGAACACCGAGAACATCGCCTTGCCCGCGGGCGTGTTCCATTTGCGTTCGGTCGGCGGCAGCGGCATGCGGAAGCCGCCGGGAACGCGAATGCGCGCGTTGTAGTCTTCGAAGCCCGGAATCGTGCGTTCTATCAGGTCCCGGATGCGATCGTAGTTTTCCACCAGCCCCGACCAGTCCACCTTGCTGCCGGGCAAGGTCGCCTGCGCCATGGCGGCGACGATGGCAGGCTCGGATCGCAGTTCCGCGGACGCCGGCTTGAGCTTTCCGGCCGAGGCATGGACCATGGACATCGAATCCTCGACGGTCACCGATTGCGGGCCGCCCGCCTGGATGTCGAGTTCGGTTCGGCCCAGCACGGGCAGCAGAAAAGTCTCGCGGCCCACCAGCAGATGCGAGCGATTGAGCTTGGTCCCCAGGTGCACGCTCAGCGCCAGCCCCTTCATCGCCGCGAAGCAAAGCTCGGGGTCGGGCAGGGCCACGGCCAGATTGCCGCCCAGGCAGATGAGCGCCTTGGCCGAGCCGTCTATCATGGCCTGCATGCTTTGCACTGCATCATGGCCGTGCCCCTGGGGCGGAACGAAGCCGAATACCTCCTGCAGCTTGCCGAGAAACTCCGCGGAAGGCTTTTCCGTAATGCCGACGGTCCGGTTGCCCTGCACGTTCGAGTGGCCGCGCAACGGGCAGATGCCCGCGCCGGGTTTGCCGAAATTGCCACGCATGAGCAACAGGTCGACGATCAGCTTCACGTTGGCCGTGCCGGTGTTGTGCTGGGTGATCCCCATCCCGTAGGTGACGATGGCGGCGTTCGACTTGGCGTAGGCTTCGGCCACCTGCTCCAGGTCCTCGCGCCGCAGGCCGCTTTCGTTTTCGATGTCGGCCCAGGAGGTCGCCTCCAGGTCCGCCGCCAGCGCGTCGAAGCCCAGCGTGTGCTGCGCGATGAACTCGCGGTCCAGGACGTCGCCGCGCTGCGCTTCCAGCGCAAGCAGCGCCTTCATGATGCCCTTGAGCGCCGCCGCGTCGCCGCCGGCCCTGACCTGGTAGTAGGTGGAAGCGATGTTGGTGGAACTGAAGGTCGCCATTTCCACGATGCTCTGCGGATCGGCGAATCGCTCCAGGGCGCGTTCGCGCAAGGGGTTGAACACGATGATGGGAACCTTGCGGCGCGCCACCTCGTGCAGCGTGCCCATCATGCGCGGGTGGTTGGTGCCGGGGTTGTGGCCGATCGAGAGAATCAGGTCGGTATGGTCGAAGTCCTCCAGCGATACCGTGCCCTTGCCTATGCCTATCGACTGGGGAAGGCCGACGCTGGTCGCCTCGTGGCACATGTTCGAACAGTCGGGAAAATTGTTGGTGCCGAATTCGCGCGCGAATAGCTGAAACAGATAAGCCGCTTCGTTGGAGGCCCGCCCCGAGGTATAGAACTCCGCCTGGTCGGGCGAATCCAGGCCGCGCAGCACCTCGCCGATGCGCGCAAAGGCCGCTTCCCACGCAACCGGAACGAATTTATCGGTCGCGGCGTCGTACGCCATCGGGTGCGTCAGGCGGCCGTAGTCCTCCAGTTCGTAGTCCGACAGTTCCAGCAGGGAGGAAACCGTGTGCTGGTCGAAAAACTCCGGCGTCACGCGCTTGCTAGTCGCCTCCCAGGTAACCGCCTTGGCGCCGTTCTCGCAGAACTGGAAAGTGGAATGGTGTTCCTTGTCCGGCCATGCGCAGCCGGGGCAGTCGAAGCCGGTAGGCTGGTTGGTGCGCAGCAGGACGACGGGAGCTTCCACCACCTCCATCTGCTGCCGGACGGCCTGGGCTGTCGCCCGCAGGGCTCCCCAGCCGCCGGCCGGGCCGTCATAGGGGCGAATGCCGGGCACTTCGCGTCGTTTGGTCATGGTGTCACCTCTCGGGATGGCCTTCAGTCGAGCACCGCTTCCGCTTCGATCAGGATCAGCCATTCGGGCAATGCCAGGCTGCTGACGACGATCCACGATGACGGCGGCGGATTGCTTGGGAAACGCCGGCGCAGTTCGCCGGCGACCTGTCCGAGGTCTTCCCGTACCGTTTCGCATACATAGACGCGCAGGAAGACGAGTTGCTCCATCGTGCCGCCCGCGGCCGCGAGCACGCGCTCCACGTTCGCGAGCGCTGCCGCGGTCTGGCCCTGCAGGCCGATGTCGGCTACGCGGCCGTGGACGTCCACGGCGGCCTGGCCGGCTACGACCACCCGGCGGCCGCCGCTGGCGATGCATGCCTGGCTGTAGCCGTATTGCGCCGTGTCGAGCACGCCATCGGGGTTCACGAGTGTCCTGCTCATGGCTTTTCTCCTTCAGCCGCCCAATTCCTGGAAGGCATGCCCGTTGGCCGCCAATTCCTGGAAGATCCCGGGAGGCAGCTCGCTTTGCCACACATGCCCCGAAAACCGCCATTGCTGCGGATGCGCCAGGTCGGGCAATCCCTCTCCTTTGCGGACATACAGCCCGAGGGTGGGCTTGCCGAGGTTGATATAGAAGTCGAACTCCTGCTGGGACGGGGTCTGCTGCATGGTGAGTCTCCTTGGGGCGTCCTTGCTGCCGCGCGGCTCAAGCGCCCAGGGTGTCCGGTTTTTTGCCGTCCTTGGCGTCGCCCGAAGCCCGGGTCCTGGACGCTTTCGCCTTCGGCTTCTTCGGCTTGGACCCGGCGCCGTCCGCGGCCGCCTTATCCTGGACGGCGGGCTGCGCAGCCGGCTTCAGGGTGACCCGGTCCAATGCCTGGTCGAAATCCACGTCGACCGTATCGCCGGACTTGATCTTGTCTCCCAGGATTTCCTTGGCCAACTGGGTCTCCAGTTGCTGGCGGATCTGGCGCTTGAGTTCGCGGGCGCCGAATTCGGGTTGGTAACCCACGTCCGCCAGATGATCGATCACCCCGTCGTGAATCTTGAGGGCAATGTCCTGCGCAGCCGCCGTCCGCACGACCCGGTCGAGCTGGATCTGGACGATCGCACGTATGTTCTCCCGCGACAGGCTGTGGAAGACGATGACCTCGTCAATGCGATTCAGGAATTCCGGGCGGAAATGTCCCTTCAACACGCCCATCAACTGCTCGCGGACGTCTTTTTCCGAGGCCCTGCTCTTCTCGTCCTTTTGCAGATTTCCCATGATGATGGACGCGCCGAGATTGCTCGTCGCGATGATGACGGTGTTGCTGAAATCGACGACCCGCCCCTTGCCGTCAGTCAGGCGGCCGTCGTCGAAGACTTGCAGCAGCACGTTATTGACGTCCGGATGCGCTTTTTCGATTTCGTCCAGCAAGATGACGCAGTACGGCCGGCGCCGCACGCGCTCGGTCAATTGGCCGCCTTCGTCGTAGCCCACATAGCCCGGAGGCGCGCCGATGAGCCGCGCCACCGCATGCCGCTCCATGTACTCGGACATATCGATACGCACGACCGCCTGTTCGTCGCCGAACACGGACTCGGCCAAGGCCTTGGCCAGTTCGGTTTTCCCCACGCCCGTCGGCCCCAGGAACAGGAAGGTGGCGATGGGCCGGTGGGCCTGCCCGAGCCCCGCGCGCGACAGCCGCACGGCGTCGCTGACCGCGACCACGGCCTCGTCCTGGCCCACCACGCGCTCGCGCAGCTTTTCCTCCATCTGCACCAGTTTCTGGCGTTCTTCCTGCGTCAAGTCGGTCACAGGAATGCCGGTGAGTCGCGACACGACCTCGGCGATCGAGGCGACCGTCACTTCCAGCGTTTCCGATCCGGTCTTCCGCTGCCAGGCTTCGGTCTGCTCATCCAGGCGGGCCTGCTTGTCCTTGATGCGCTCTTCGAACCCCTTGGCCTCGTCGAAGCGCTTGCGCGACGATGCGTAGTCCTGCTCGCGCTTGAGCTGCGCGATTTCCGCCTCCAGCTCCTGCATATCGGCGGGGCGCGACGTGGCCTGGATCCTGACGCGCGCGGCGGCCTGGTCGACGAGGTCGATCGCCTTGTCGGGCAGGTAGCGAGACGTGATATAGCGGTCGGACAGCTCCGCTGCCGCGACGAAGGCGTCGTCGGCGAACGTCACCTGGTGGTGCGCTTCCAGCTTGTCCCGCAGGCCGCGCAGGATGACGATGGTCTGTTCCACCGTCGGCTCCGGGACCAGGACGGGCTGGAAACGCCGCTCCAGCGCCGCGTCCTTCTCGATATGCTTCTGGTATTCGTTCAGCGTGGTCGCGCCGATCAGGCTCAGCTCGCCGCGCGCCAAGGCGGGCTTGAGCACATTGGCGATATCCAGGCCGCCTTCTCCGCCGCCCTGCCCCGCGCCCACGATCGTGTGCAACTCGTCGATGAAGACAATAAGCTCGTTCTGCTTGGCGGTGATCTCGTCGATCAGCGTCTTGGCGCGCTCTTCGAATTCGCCGCGATACTTCGCCCCGGCCACCATCGAATTGATGTTGATCTCCACCAGCCGCTTGCCGCGCAGATTCTCCGGCACGTCGTCGTTCACGATGCGCTGGGCCAGGCCCTCGACGATCGCAGTCTTGCCTACGCCCGGTTCGCCGATCAGGACCGGATTGTTCTTCTTGCGCCGCGCCAGCACTTCTATGGTGCTTTCGATCTCCTGCGCTCTTCCCAGCACCGGATCGAGCTTGCCTTGCCGCGCCATGGCCGTCAGATCCCTGCCGAACTTGTCCAGCGTGGGCGTGCCCGTCGGCGTATCGACCCGCCCGTCTTCCGCGCCCTTGCCGACGACTTTCACGACTTTCTGGCGCAAGGCCTCCGGCGTGACGCCGTACTTCTTGAGGAGCGCGCCCGCGATGCTGTCCGGAACGGATGCCAGGCCGATGAGCACGTGCTCGGGGCCGACATAGGAATGGCCCAGTTCATGCGACGCCTGGAAAGCGTATTGGAACGCCTTCTTCAGGCGCGGCGACACCGACAGTTTGTCGGCGGACACGCCTTTATCCCGATCGCCTTTTTTTGCATGCTCATCGATGTAGGCCTTGATGTCCTGCGGCGAGAGCTTCAGTTCCTTGAACAGCGTGGACACCACGTCGGTGTCCGCCAGCACGTACAGGACGTGCTCGGTATCCAGTTCGGCGCGATGCAGTTCGACCGCCTTTTCCGCGGCCCGCTGCAGCAGTTCCAGCGTCTGCTGGCTGAAGGCGTCCGTCACGTCCACCGACTCCCTGGGCACGGAGGCGGCAAGGTCGGGTTCGGCCATGCCGTCCATCCCGCCGAACAAACCCGGCAGGCCGCCGCCCAGCAGGGAATCGAACGGATTCAGCATGCTTTGATGCCGCATGAGCTGGCGATAGTGGTAGTCGCATATCGCCATCGTCTTGCGTTTCCCTTCCTGCATCACGGTGACTTGCGCCACTGCGGGGCGGGTATGGCAGATTTCGCAAAGAGCAGCCATGATCAGTCCATCCATTCAGAAGATTAGCGCTGGCTGATACGTCCGGAACTCGGGTCCGATCAGCTCGCCGGGTCGGCAGTCCCATTCTTGGGGACGCCCAGGGCGACTGCGGCCTCCGTCGTCAGCAGCCGGAAGGTGAAACTTTCCTGCAGGTACAACTCGACCTCGGTCCTGGAGTGGCTGAGGTAGCCGATGGAGACGTCCTGGCCCAGATCGAGCTCGAAGTCTCCGCCGCGCGCGGTCAGCACCAGCCCGCCATCGATAGCGGGAGCCCAGATGATTTCGCCGTCGACCAGGCGCTGGATGTGTTGGAGCACCGGATAGCCCTCCTCGCTCCCCCCGTTGATGCTGGTGTATGCGTCGGCGCCCAGCACCAGCCGGTAGGGCCCTTGCACGCCCGCCAGGCGCAATTCATTGACGGCCTTGGCGATCACTTCCGGGTAGCCCATCGCGGCGGACGGCAAGGTCAGCGCGGGATTGCTGGCGCCGGGGCGGATGCCCTCGATGCCGGCCGCGGCGTAGCCGTCGAAGACCGCCCGGTCTTCCGCGTAGGCGATCTTGCGCGCGGCGTCCTTCAATGGCTGCCAGTCCGAATCGTCCGAGCCGCGTTCGACGTCATCGATGGCTTGGCGTGTCAGCACGAACGGCACCCGCAACTCCACCAACGCAATAGCCTGGCGCCGCAAGGCCCGGATACCGTCGCCGGGCGCCTCGATTTTCTCGACGTGGCCGGAGCCCACGGCCGCGAGGCCGGGTCCCTTCGGCTCGGGCACGTCCACGACGCGACGCGCCGCCAGGTAGCGCTTGAGAGTGCGGCTGGCCTCTTCTTCAATTTGGTCCCACGCTGCGTCGGAGACAGGAGCAAGTTCGCGATGAAGATTATTCATGGGAGATTTCATCCTTCAATGAACCGATGCGTAACGAGCCCGCCGGCGCGGCCGCCGGTCCGGCTTCGACTTCCTGGGAGGACGGCGACACCGTCGAGAACGCCAGCTCCTCGGCAGAAACCGCATCGAGGAATGTCGAGGTCGGTACGAAGAACAGGGATCCGGTGACCGCCCGGCTGACGTCGAGCAGACGGTCGTAATTGCCGGGAGGATTGCCCACGAACATGTTCTCCAGCATCCGCTCGATGCGGGCCGGCGAACAGGCATAGCCGATGAAATAGGTGCCGAACTCGCCCTTGCCCACATCGCCGAACGGCATGTTGTCGCGCAGGATCTGCAACTGCTCGCCGTTTTCCTCGATGTTGGTGAGGACGTTGTGCGCAAAGCTCGGCTTTTCCGCTTCGGGCAGCTCGATGTCGGAGAGCTTCTTCCTGCCGATGATCTTCTCTTGCTGTTCGACAGGGATGGCGTTCCACTTTCCCAGGTCATGCAGGTACTTCTGGACGATGACATAGCTGCCGCCGGCGAAGTCGGCATCCTCGTCGCCGATCAGGGTCGCATCGATCGCCGCCTGCGCCGCTGGATTCTCCGTGCCGTCGACAAAGCCCAGCAAGTCGCGGTCGTCGAAGTACCGGAAGCCTTGCACCGAGTCGACCACAGTGGCCACGCCGGCCAATCGCTCCATGATGTGGGTGGCCAATTCGAAGCAGAGGTCCATGCGCGAGGCGCGAATATGGAATAGCAGGTCCCCCGGCGTGGAGGGCGCCCGATGCACGCCGCATATTTCCTTGAAGGCGTGCAGGTCCTTCGGCCTGGGCTCTCGAAACAGACGGTCCCAGGCTTGCGAGCCGATGCCCGTGACACAGGAAAGCTCGTCTTCCCGCGCACGGAAACCCACTCCCCGCACCAAGGAGGACAGGTCCGCGCACAATGCGCGCACGGTTGTCGCCGCCTGCGGCCCCGCATTGATCGTGACGACCAGGATGATGGCGGCGCGAGTCAGTGGCGCTTCTACGGCTTGAGACGTTCTGGAAGGCACTTCGACTCCTTGATCAGGATGGCGCAACCATTACTGCCGTGGCTGCCGAAGCCCAACGCGAACGGGCATCCACGGCCTGCTCGTATCAGGTTAGAGATTACGGATATTCGCGCGCGGCTTACAAGGCTTTTCTAGCCGGCCGGAGGGGCCTCGCCGGGCAATTGAATTGCCGTCCGGACAGGATGCGGCAGCGGCCGGAAATGATCTAATTTTTCCTCTGAACCTTTTGATAACCAGCGGTTATCAAGCTCTCGGCGCCAGGGCGTGGTTCAAGATGGATTCCAGGTCCAATTGGCTTGCGATCTGCCAGGCCGCATGGGACAGCGCGGGCTGGTTGTCGCGCCGCAGCCTGACCAGGCAGACGTCCTCGGCGTGTTCCGGGGTGATGGGATGCGCCAGCAGCCCCGCCCCCTCGTACTGGGTCGGCAGCGCGCTCAAGGGCATGATGGAAAATGCCCGTCCGCTCAGGCATTCCACCAGCAGCACCCGGATATCGTTGGTTTGCAGCACCACCCGCGGCTTTGCCTCCACGGCCTCGAAACACCGGTTCAAGGTTTGGCGGTTCTGCATGTCCGGACTGAGCAGGCACAGGGGCAACTCGCCGACTTCCGACCAGTCGAGCTGGCGCGGCAGGGACGCCTGCTCGCTCGCCACCAGCACGTAGCGCTCGGAAAACAAGCGCATGACGTCGTAATCATCGTTATCGGCCACGGATCGCTCATAGAGAATTCCCAACTGGATCTCCTGAGCCTTCAGCCGGCGCAGTATCTCCGGCGTACTGAGGGACGTGACTTCCAGCGTCAATTGGGGAAGTATCTCGCGGTATTCCGCGCTGAGCAGCGTGGCGGCATGGTTGGCGGTCGGAATCACGCCTATCGCCAAGTGGCCCTGCGGCACGCTGCGAACCAGGTCGGCCTCCTGCCGCAGCCCTTCCAGGGAGGCGACCACCTGGCGCACCCACCGGATCACCCGTTCGCCTTCGGGCGTGATGCCTTCGAAAGTCCGGTTGCGCCTGATGATCGTGATCCCGAGCTCGCGCTCCAGCTCGCGTATTCCGTTTGACAAAGCCGGCTGCGATACGTGGCAGCTTTCCGCCGCCCGTCCGAAATGCCGGTATTTGTCCAGCGCCAAGAGGTAGGAAAGCTGACGGATGAACATTCACGCCCCTTGCATTTCATCGCTCACAATCAAGACTTATATTGCAGAAGGCCCGAGTCTGTCCTGGGCCGCTTCCAGCTCCTGCGCCGACAGCATATACAGGGGCGAATCCAGGAGCCGCTCGACCGCCAGTTCCACGAACGCCCGCGCGCGCAGCGGCGCCGTGCGGCTGCCGTAGTAGATATATAGGCCCAGATGGTCGCTGGCATGCTCGCGCAGCAGCGGCACCAGGCGTCCCGCGCGGACGAGGGGAGCCGCCATGACGCCGGTGATCTGGGCCACCACCTGGCCTGCCAGCGTGGCCTGGAGTTCCAGGTCCATGTCATTGGTGCATAGCGCCGGGGCAAGATGCTGTTCCACAAGGCTGTCGCCGACTCGGACGGACCATGGCATGGGCTTGCCGGTGTTCGGATGGCGGTAGACGCTGCAGCGATGCGCCGCCAGGTCGGCAAGACTGGCCGGCGCGCCGTGCCGCGCGATGTACTCGGGCGCTGCGCAGATGACGAGCTGCAGCGGGAACAACCGGCGCGCGATCACGCCTTCCGCAGGCGACGTGCCAGACCGAAAACCCACGTCGATCCGGTCCATCACCCAGTTTCCGATGCGGTCGTCGAGCTGCACGTCGGGTTGCACATCCGGATAGCGGGCGCAGAACGCTTCCAGCACCGGCTGCAGCACCGATAGAAAAGTGGAGCGGGGCCCCGCAATACGCAGCGGGCCCGCGATTTCCTCGCGCGCGCGCCGTACGCCTTGCACCGCCTTCTGCAGTGTCAGCAGGCCGGGCTGCGCCGCCTCCAGGAATTGCTGCCCGGCATCCGTCAGCGCCATATTGCGCGTAGTGCGGTGAAACAGCCGGACTCCCAGGAATTGCTCGAGCTGGGCGAGCGCCTGGCTGGCGGCCTGCGGCGAGATCCCCTGCGCCATCGCGGCCTGGCGCAGGCTGCCCAGCTCTGCCGCCCTGGCAAAGATGGTGATGGCGCGAAGTTCATTGATGGGCATGGCGCGGGAATACGGAGATATCCGGAGGCACGCGATGATTATCAAGTAAATATTGCCAATTAATCAATAAATTAGCCAATAGTCTGTTGTGAATGCAGTCGATACAGTCCCATTCACCGGTTCCGCCTCGCGGAAACCGCTGAAACGAATCCCCTCCCTCGAAAGGACTGAACCATGACTGCCCCTACCTCCCAACGCGTTTGGTTTATTACCGGCGCATCGCGCGGCTTCGGCGCCCGCATCGCCCGGGCTGCGCTCCAGCGCGGCGACGCCGTGGTGGCCACCGCCCGCAAGCCCGAAACCGTCACTCAAGCGCTGGGAGAGCATCCCGGCCTGCTGCCGGTGGCGCTGGACGTGACGGACGAGCCTCAGGCCCAACGCGCCGTCGCCGCCGCCCTGGAGCGCTTCGGGCGCATCGACATCCTGGTGAACAACGCCGGCTACGGCCTGCTGGGCGCCGTGGAAGAGGCCAGCGCCGATGAAGTGCGCCGCCTGTACGAAACCAATGTCTTCGGCCTGCTCAACGTGACCCGCGCCGCATTGCCGGCCATGCGCCAGCGCCGTTCGGGCCGTATCGTGAATTTCTCTTCCATCGGCGGCGTGCGTGCCGCCGCGGGCTTCGGCGTGTACTCCTCTACCAAGTTCGCCGTCGAGGGCCTGTCCGACGCCCTGCATGCCGAGCTGGCGCCCCTGGGCATCCATGTGAGTTCGGTGCAGCCCGGCTATTTCCGTACCGATTTCCTCGATTCCAGCTCGTTGGCCATGTCGCCGGCGCCGATCGACGACTATGCGGCCACCGCGGGCAAGGTGCGCGTGGCCGCCCGCAACCTCAACCATAACCAGCCCGGCGACCCCGAACGCCTGGCCGGCGCGATTCTCGCCTTGGTCGACGCGCCGAATCCGCCTGTGCGCCTGCCGCTGGGCACGGACACCCTGGCCGCCATCGAACAGCGCCTGGCCGCGGTCGCCCAGGAAACGGAGCAGTGGCGCGAAATCGCCTCGTCCACCGATCTATAGAAACCCGGTATCCAGGCGCGATGTTTTACCGAAGCCAGGCCGTCAGCCGCCGATCAGGACCAGGCCCGGCTGCCGCTTGCCCGGCTGTTCCTGTATCGCGCGGTTCTGCTTGCGCAGGGCCACGGCGTCGGCCTCTGCCAAGGACGTGTCCCGGTCGGTCAGGCGGAAGACCCGTATGGTGTCGTGGACCATGCTGACCTGATCGTTCAGCGAACTGGCGGCGGTGGCCAGCCGTTCGACCATGGCGACGTTCTGCTGCGTGATCTGATCGAGCTGGCCGATGGCGGTGTTGACCTGGCCGATGCCCGACGACTGCTCCTGGCTGGCATTGTTGATGTGTTCCAGCGAATCCGTGACGCGGTTGATGGCGCCCATCACCTCGTCCATGCGAGTGCGGGCCTCGTCGGCGCGCTGCTCGCCCATGTGCACGCGCTGCCCGGACTCTTCGATGAGCGCACGGATTTCCTTGGCGGCCTGCGTGGTGCGCTGGGCCAGCGCGCGCACTTCGCTGGCGACCACGGCAAAGCCTTTGCCCTGTTCGCCCGCGCGCGCCGCCTCGACGGCGGCATTGAGCGCCAGGATGTTGGTCTGGAAAGCCACGCCTTCGATGACCTGGATGATGTCGCCGATGCGCTGCGAGGCCCGGGAAATCTCCTGCATGGTCGTCACCACATTCTGCACGGCCTCGTGGCTGCGTTGCGCGGCGCCGACCGTTTCGCGCGCCATGTTCGCGCCCGATTCGGCCATGCCGGTGGTCTGGCGCACGGTGCTGGTGATCTGCTCGATGGCGGCGGCGGTTTCTTCCAGGCTGCTGGCCTGCGATTCGGTGCGCGCGGACATGTCGCGGTTGCCGCCGGCAATCTCGCTCGCACCGCCGCGCAAGCTGGCGACCTGCTCGCGCACATCGCGCACCACCGTGCGCATGGATACCGCCAGTTGCGCCAGGGCCAACTGCAGTTGGCCGACTTCGGCCTTGCCGTCGACGTGGACATGCTGGGTAAGGTCGCCGGCCGCCAGCACGTTGGCGGTGGAAATCACTTCGCGCAGCGGCTTCACGCCGATGCGGATCAGGTGGCTGGCGGTCAGCATGGCGGCGACCAGGCCCGCCAGGGCCGGCACCCACTCCGGCGCGCCATAGGGCTTGCCGATGAAATAGGCCAGCGGCGGCACCGCGGCCATGAATATGGACGACAGGACGATATGCCCGCGCAGGCCGAAAGAAAACATCCGGCCCAGGCGCCCCAACAGGCTGTTGTTCAGCACCGCGCCATGGTGCAGCGCGTGCACGCGGCGACCGTGCTGGGCCTCGCGCTGCATGTCGGCGTACAAGGCCTCGGCTTCGCGGATTTCATCCTGTGGGGCGTGGGTGCGCACCGACAGATATCCCACGATGTTCTCGCCGTTGCGCATCGGGGTGGCGTTGGCGCGTACCCAGTAATAGTCGCCATTCTTGCGGCGGTTCTTGATCAGGGCCGTCCAGGGCAGGCCCGCCTGGATGGTTTCCCACATATCGCGGAAGGGTTCTTCCGGCATATCCGGGTGACGCACCAGGTTATGCGGCTGGCCGATGAGTTCGGCGTGCGTAAAGCCGCTGACCTCGATGAAGTTGGCATTGCAGTAGGTAATGCGTCCCTTCAGGTCCGTGATCGAGATCAGGGTCTGATCCGCGGGAAAGTCGTAGCAGTTCCGGGTAATGGGCAAATTGGTGCGCATTCGATGCTCCACGACATGGGGTTCAGCCAGCCGGCTGAGCCGGCCTCACTAGCGAATGTCACTAATCTTATATAAATACATCACATTGTTGAATAAATATTTCATAGTGTGTTGTAAATCCACGCGCTGCGCCAGCGCTGTCGGCCACCGATACCCGGCGCTGGCGGATGCCGGCGGCGTACGCTTTCAGCGCCCGTCGCCGAAGGCGGCGAGCTCTTCCGGGTCCATCCACCCCTCGAGGGCGGCGAAGTCCGGCGGCTGCGGCGCAATGGGCCTGGCATTCGGCGTCCTGCTGAAACGGGGAGCCGGCGCCGGCTGCGTAATACCGTCGATGTCCAGCAGAGTCCCCCGCGCCTTGACCTGGGGGTGGCCGGCGGCGTCGCCCAGCGTCTGCACCGGCGCTACGCAAACGTCCAGTTGCGCCAGCTTTTCGCACCATTCGTCCCGGGTGCCGCGGGCGAACGCCGCTTGCAGCACCGCTCGCAGGCGAGGCCAGGTGGCCCGGTCCTGGTGGTCGCCCAGATCGCGGATGGCATTGTCGTCCAGTCCCAGCCGCCGTAGCAGCAGTTCGTGGAAGCGGCGTTCTATCGGGCCGACCGACAGCCATTTTCCGTCGCTGCATTGGTACACGTCATAGAATGGCGCGCCCGAGTCCAGGATATTGGTGCCCCGCTGCGGCTGCCAGGTCCCCGCCGCGGCCAGGCCGAAGAACGCCGTGGCCATGGAAGCGACCCCGTCCATCACCGCCGCATCCACCACCTGGCCCTGCCCCGACTGGCGGGCCTCGATGATCGCAGCCAGGATACCCATCGCCAGGTAAGGGCCTCCCCCGCCGAAATCGCCGACCAGGGCAAGCGGCGGAGTGGGCGGCTGGCCTTCGCGGCCTATCGCGTCCAGCACGCCGGTGACGGCGATGTAGTTGATATCGTGCCCGGCCACCTGCGCCAGCGGGCCGTCCTGGCCCCAGCCGGTGATGCGGCCGTAGACCAGCCGGGGATTCTCCGCCAGGCAGGCGTCCGGCCCCAGGCCCAGGCGCTCGGTCACGCCGGGACGGAAACCCTCTATCAGCGCATCGGCCTTGCGCAATAGCCGCAGCACCAGCGCGATGGCGCCGGGATCCTTCAGATCCAGCGCAATGGCGCGCCGGTTGCGCAGCAGCAGGTTGTATTTCAGCTCGCGCTTCACGCCCAGGTCGGCGGGCTGCCTGCGTTCGATCCGCAGAACCGTGGCGCCCATGTCGGCCAGCAGCATGGCTGCCATCGGCCCCGGGCCGATGCCGGCCAGTTCGACGATCCTCAATCCCGCCAAAGGTCCCATGCACTCGTCTCCAAACGTGAGGACGGCAAACCCGCCGCCGGGTCAAAGCGTCTCGATGGCTATCGCCGTGGCCTCGCCTCCGCCCAGGCACAGGCTGGCCACCCCTCGGCGCAGGCCGCGCCGCTCCAGCGCGTGCAGCAGCGTCACGATGATGCGGGCGCCGGTGGCGCCCACGGGATGCCCCAGCGCGCATGCGCCGCCGTCGACGTTGACGCGCTCGGCCGGCAGACCCAGGCCGCGCAATGCGATCAACGCGACCACCGCGAAGGCCTCGTTGATTTCGAACAGATCGACCGAATCCCGGGTCCACCCCACCCGTTCCAGCAAGTTCGCGATGGCGTGCACCGGCGCAACCGGAAACTGCCCCGGCTCCAGCGCCGCGGCAGCATGTCCGACGATGCGCGCGCGCGCCGGCAGCCCCAGCTTCCCGGCATGGCTGTGCCGCGTAAGCACCAGTGCCGCGGCGCCGTCCGATATCGAAGAAGCGTTGCCGGCCGTGACGGTTCCATCCGGATTGAATACCGGCTTGAGGCCGCCCAGGCGCGCGGCATCGCACAGGCCCGGTGTCTCGTCCTCGGCCACCAGGGCGCCAGCCGATTCGCCTCGGCGCGGCCGCGCCGCAATGGGCGCGATCTCGGCGGCAAAGGCCCCAGCCGCAACCGCATGCTGGGCGCGCAGCACGCTTTGTTCGGCGTAGGCGTCCTGCTGGGCGCGGCTGAAGCCGTGTTCGCGCGCGGCCAGGTCGGCGTAGTGCCCCATCAAATGCCCTTCGTAGGCATCCTGCAGGCCGTCGCGATACATATGATCCAGCAACTGGCCGTCGCCGAGCCGATAGCCCTGGCGCGCCCTGGGAATCAGGTGCGGCGCATTGCTCATCGATTCCATCCCGCCGGCCAGCACCAGGTCGGCCGACCCGGCGCGCAGGATGTCGTGGGCCAGCGTCGCGGCCTTCATGCCGGAACCGCACATCTTGCTGAGCGTGGTGGCCTGCACAGTGGTCGACAGCCCTGCGCCGATGACGGCCTGTCGCGCCGGCGCCTGTCCCAGGCCTGCGAACAGGCAGCACCCCATCAGCGCCTCCTGGGCGGCGTCGGACGCCAACCCTGCCTGGCGCATCGCGGCGGCCAGCGCGTGCGCGCCTAGCTGGGGCGCGGCGTAGTGCGACAACGCGCCTTGAAATGCGCCGATGGGAGTGCGTTGCGCGGCAACGATGACGACGGGATCGGAACTGGCTGACATGGATGGATGCCTCCGCGGCAAGAGATTTCTAAAAGAATGCATGGCCCTCTGACTGGCCGCGGCCTAACCGGGCATGAGACTGCGCACGAAGTCCAGCGCCGTCTCGCAGTTGCTGTCGAGCAACTGCCGTCCTATCAGGCCGGCGCAATCGCTTTCGCTCATGCCTGCGGCTCGCCATTCGTGCAATCGCGTGGTGTAAAGGCCCAAGGCCAGTTCTTCCGTTATCCCGATCGCGCCGTGAATCGCATGCGCGAGGGAGCAGACGACCGGAACGGCCTCGCCTGCGCGCAGCCTTGCGCAGGCGGCCAGGGACGCGTCGGGAAACATCGCGCCGCCGGCGCACGCCAGGCGCGCGGCCATCGCGGTCGAAGCCACCTGCTCGGCGAGCACGCTGACTTCCTGCTGGATCGCTTGGAAGCGCCCCAGTGCCCTCCCGAATTGATGACGCTCGCCCACGAATGCAAGGCAGCGCTCGAGAACGGCCTGCATGGCGCCCGCCATTCCGGCCGCGCCGGCTGCGTTGCGCCAGGCCTGCACGGCGTCGTCCGCCAGCGCCACGCGGCCGATGATCCGCGGCGACTCCGTCCACCCCGGCGCGGCGCTGGCGCGCTGCCGGAACAGGCCGGGCACCGAGGCATCCGGCGCCGCAACCAATAACAGGCAGCCATCGCGCTGGACCAGAAAACTGCCTGCCAGCCCGGCTCCCGGCGTCTGGGCGCAGCGCAATCCGCCAGGCCCCGGCAATGCTTCGGCCAGCGCAATCGGGCCCGCCGGGATCTCCTGGCCCGCTATCCGCAGCAACGCGCGCGCCAGCATGGTGTCGGCAAGCGGGTAAGGCAGGGCCGCGGCGCCCGCGGCCCGCAGCAGCCCCTCGGCGTCCGCCAGGGACAACCCCGCGCCGCCCAGGTCGGCCGGCGTCAATGCGTCGACGTAGCCCAGGGCGTCGACGTCCCGCCATGTGCTCGCGGCAAGATCCTCGGCGTCCGAGGACTCGATCGCGCGGACGCGCTCCAGCGGGCAGAGGCCCGCAAGTGCGCGCGCGAATTCGTCGTGCAGGTCATGCTGGATGGATTGCGGCATGCTGGAATCCTCTTAGAGTGAACCGGCCCTAGCGCAGGCCCAGTTCGCGCGCGATGATGCCGCGCAGAATATGGCGCGTGCCGCCCCGCAGTGAAAAGGTCGGATTGATGAGCGTCAGGTAGGCCAGCGTGCGAGCCAGGGTCTCGCCGGGTGGCGGCCGCGTGCCCCTGTTCAGCGCCTGGCCTATCCATTCGGGCACGGCCTGCTCGAACTCCGTGCCCAGATCCTTCACCAGCACGGCCGCGAGGCTGGCATCGTCGCCCTGGTCCAGGCGCTGCGTCACCGCCAGCGACATGCCGCGCAGCACGGCCAGGCGCCCGGCAAGCCTCCCGGCCAGCCGCACATGCTCCGGGTCCGGATCGGCGCTCCGCCGCAAATGCTGGAGCCACCCGTCTATCAACACCATGCTGGAGTAAATGCGTTCCGGGCCGCTGCGTTCCAGCGCCAATTCGGCCGTCACCTGTTGCCAGCCGCTGCCCTCTTCCCCGACCAGGGCGTCCGCCGGCAGGCGGACGTTGTCGAACAGGACTTCGCAGAAATGCGCATCCCCCGAAATGTCGCGGATCGGCCGGATCTCGATGCCCGGCAAGGACAGATCGAAAATCATCTGGGAGAGGCCGCGGTGCCGGTCTTCCGGGGTTCCCGAGGTCCGCACCAGCGCGCACATGTAATGCGAACGATGGGCGTTGGTGGTCCAGATCTTGCGGCCGTTCAACAGCCAGCCTTGGGCATCGGGGGTCGCTCGCGTGCGCACGCTGGCCAGATCGGAACCCGTGTCGGGCTCGCTCATGCCGATGGCGAAGAAGGCTTCGCCGCGAATGATGCGCGGCAGATAGAAATCGCGCTGCGCCTGCGAGCCGTAGCGCAGGATCAATGGCGCGGTCTGGCGATCGGCGATCCAGTGCGCCGACACCGGCGCGCCGGCCGCAAGCAGCTCTTCGCTCAATACGAAGCGTGCGAAATTGCTGCGGCCCGCGCCGCCATAGGCCGCCGGCAAGGTCAGGCCCAGCCAGCCCTGCCGGGCGAGCGCGCGGCTGAATTCCGCGTCATAGCCCATCCAGGAACGCGCGCGCCGGTCCGCCGGCATGTCCTTCAGCGCCTCGCGCAGGAAGGCGCGCACGGACGGGCGCAAGGCCTCGTCCTGCGCTGGAATCGTAGTGAGCCCAAGTGCCTCGTTGATGGCGCCCAAGATGGTCCCCGGACGTGCCCCGGCACGGCGCCGCGGCACGCACTCCAATTGATGGAAAATGCCGTGCAAACCCTGCCCGGCGCGCTTCGCGCGGGCTTCATGGCAATCTACACGCGGCTCCCATCCCAGTCTAATATTAGATTTGGACCGGGGAATACATCACAAATATCGCGAGCCCGGCGCATCGAGGGAGACAACCGTGGAGCTACGCCAGCTCAAACAGCTATTGGTCCTGTCCGAAACGCTGAATTTCCACCGGGCCGCCGAGCGGCTGCACATGGCGCAACCTCCCCTCTCAACGGCGATCAAGAAGCTGGAGCAGGAGCTCGGCGTGCAACTGTTCGAGCGCTTGCCCGCAGGCTTGCGGCCGACGCCGGCAGGCCAGATCGTGCTGCGGTACGCCCGCACCACCCTGTTCTATGCCGAAGAGATCCGGCGGGCGGCAAAAGAAGGCGCCAGCGGCGAGCAAGGCGTCCTGAAAGTGGGCTTCGTCGGTTCGTCGACCTATTCGCTGATGCCCCGGTTGCTGTCGGAATTCCGCAAGGACTTCCCTCGGGTGGACCTCATCATCGAGGAATCCACCACGGTCGATCTGCTGCGCCGCCTGGACGCGCACACCCTGGACGTGGCGCTGGTGCGATTTCCTGTGCTCGAACCTACCGCGGCGCGCGTCACGCTGCTGCAGCCGGACCATCTGATGCTGGCGGTGCCGGCCGACAGCCGGCATGCGCAAAGCGGCGATGTCGCGCTGAGCGAACTGGCCGACGAACCCTTCATCGGCTATTCGCGCACGCACGTTCCCGGCATGCATGCGCTGGTCATGTATGCCTTCCAGCAAGCCGGCGTGGTGCCGCGCATCGCGCAGGAAGCCATCCAGGTGCAGACCATACTCAGCCTGGTGGAAAGCGGCCTGGGCGTGGCCATCGTGCCGGCGATTGCCCGCCGGCAGGCCGGCAGCAATGTGCGCCTGGTCAACGTGTCGCAACTGGCCGACACGATCAAGGTAGGCATCGCCCTGGCCGTGCATCCGGACAACGCCACGCCGACCACCGCCAATTTCGTCGAGATGGCCTGCCGCCTGATGCGCGCCGTGCCCGCCGCCGCCGTCGCGTAAGGCCGGCCCGGCACGCTTACTCCTGCTGGATATTCGCGAGTTTGGCGATGCGCCGCATGGACTCGAGTTCGTCCTTCTGGAAGGCCGCCAGGGTCTCGGGGCCGCCGACAAAGGATTCGCCGCCGAGATTGGCCATGAACGCCCTGCCCTCGTCGCTGCGCACCAGCGCCTGGACCGCGCCCGACACGCGCGCGACGATCGCCGGGTCGACCTTCGCGGGGAAGAAAGCCGCCGTCCACGCATAGGCCTCGTAACCCTTGTTGCCGCTCTCCTGCATGGTGGGCACATCCGGCAGGTCCTTGATGCGCGCCGCGCTGGTCACGGCAAGCGGCCTCAGCTTGCCGCCCCGGATCAGCGGCAGCGCCGCGCTGACATCCGCAAGGCTGTACTGCACCACTCCGCCAGCCAGGTCCGCCAGCGCAGCCGACGTGCCTTTGTAGGGCACGTGCGTGGCCTTGATGCCATTTTGCTCATGGAACAGTTCCAGCACCACCTGGTAGGTCGCGGTTCCGCTGGCGAAATTCAGTTTTCCGGGAGCCTCCCTGGCCGCGAACACCAGGTCCGCCACATTCCGGTACGGCGAATTCGCCGGCACCACCAGCACCATGGGAAAACGCGCGATCGGCGCAACCGGGGAAAAATCCTCGATCGCGTCGTACGGCAGATTCTTGAAGACGGCCGCGTTGGTCGTCATGGGCGAATTGCTGGCCACGAACATCGTGTAGCCGTCGGGGGCAGCGGTCGCCACCGCCTGCGCGGCGATGAAACTGTTGGCGCCCGGCCGGTTCTCGACGATAAAGGGCTGCCCCAACTGCTCGGCCAGATGCTTGGACAGGAATCGCGCCGTCGTGTCGGCGCCGCTGCCGGGCGGCAGCGATACGATGATCTTCACGGGATGCGTGGGATAGTCGGCGGCCGCGCGCGCATTGCCGCCCAGCGCCAGCGCGGCGCCCAGCAATCCCGCAAGGCCCAAGGTCCTGATGTTCATGGTTGTCTCCGCAAGGTTGTTCCGTTCATGGCCATGGCGATTGCCGCCCCATGGCGTGTCCTGCGTTCATTCGGGCTGTATTCCCGCCATCTTCACCGCCTGCCCCCAACGCTGGACCTCCTGCCCCAGATACGCCTGGAATTCGGCCGGCGTGGAGCTGCGCAGGTCGACGCCCTGGGCAGTAAAGGGACGCGCGATTTGCGGATCGCGCACGGCCTCGGCCAGCGCCAGGTTCAACCGCTGGATCACAGGCTGCGGCGTGGCTGCGGGCGCCAGCACCCCCTGCCAGGTGCTCATCGTAAGATCCTGCAGCCCGTTCTCCCGCAGCGTCGGGACCTGCGGCAGCGCGGACGACCTCTCGGCCCCGGTCACCGCCAGGGCCTTCACCCGGCCGTCCCGGATATAGGGCAGCGCCGAACTTATCGCGTCCACCATGAACTGCACCTGGCCGCCCAGCATCGCCACCATGGCCGGGTTGGTGCCTTTGAATGGAATGCCGACCGCGCGCGTGCCGGTGGCATGCAGGAACAGCGCCACGCTCAGGTGCGTGATGTTGCCGACCCCGCCGGTCCCATAGCTGAGCGCATCGGGACGCTCCTTGAGATAGGCGATGAACTCCGCGGTGTCCTTGGGCGGCAGGTCCCTGGCCGTCATCAGCACCAGCGGGATCGAGGCGGTCAGCCCCACGGCCGCGAAATCGCGCACGGGATCATAGGGGAGTTGGCGATACAGCGCCGGGCTGATCGCCAGGCCCGAAGAATGGTACAGCAGGGTATATCCGTCCGGCCGCGCGCGGGCCACGGTCTCGCCGGCGATATTGCCGCTGGCTCCGGTCTTGTTCTCGACGATGACGGGCTGATCCAGTTGGCGCGCCACATGCTGCGCGACGGCCCTGGCCAGCACGTCCGTCGGTCCGCCTGCGGCATAGGGCAGGATCAGCCTCAGGGGCTGCGCCGGCCAGGCCTTGGTATTCGCCACGGCGGTGCGCGCCAGCGGCAGGGCTGCCAGCGCGCCCAAAGCGGCCACCAGCTTTCTTCTCGTCGTCTGCATCGGTCTCCTCCTTGTGTCGCCTCGTTATCGATTGCGCGCCGGCGAGGCTGCCGTGGCCGGGGCTGAACCGCCTCAGCCGCGCGTCTTGTGCAAATATCCGTCCAATGCGCTGGCGTGGTCTTGCGTATGATGGGCCAGCGCCTGGAAGCTGGCCGACAGTTCAAGCAATGTATCCAGGCGAGTGTGCTGCCCCTCCCGCAAAAGCCTCTTGGTCAGGCGCAGCGCGTGGCCGGAATGCTGGGCGATTTCCTGCGCCAGCGCCAGCGCGGCCGGCAATAGCGCATCCTGGCCGACCACCTCCGAAACCAACCCCATGTTCAGCGCCTGGGCGGCATCGACGCTGCGGCCGGTGAACGCCATTTCGCAGGCCCGCGACATGCCCACGGCCCGCGGCAGCAGCCAGGCGCCGCCGTCTCCCGGCGTAAGCCCCAATTTGACGAAACTCTCGGCAAAGCGGGCCTCGTCCGCCGCTATCCGTATATCGCACATGCACGCCAGGTCGCAGCCCGCGCCTATGGCCGGACCGTTGACGGCGGCTATGGTCGGCACTTCCAGATTGCACAGGGCCAGCGGCACGCGCTGGATCCCGTCGCGGTAGGCCTGGCGGCTGCGCACCGGCTCACCCAGGCCCGCGCCCACCGCGGCGGACAGGGTCTTGAGGTTTCCGCCCGAGGAAAACACGCCGTGCGCGCCGGTCAGCACCACGGCGCGGACCGACATGTCCGCGTTGATCTCGGCGCAGGCGTCGACCAGCGAATCGATGGCGTCGGGATCGGACAGCGCGTTGCGCGTCTTTTCGCGGTCCATGGTCAGGAGCAGCACGGCGCCGTGCCGCTCGCGTATCAGGAAATCAGTCATGGCCCCCTCCCGCCGCGGCGGAGCCGCCAGCCGCCGCCAGGGTCACGCCTTTCCGCAGCAACGCGTCGATGGCGTCGTCGCCGTAGCCGGCCTCCTTCAACACCTCGACGCTGTGTTCGCCGAGCCGCGGCGCCTGCCGGGCAGGATCGGGCGGAGTCGCGGACCAGCGCGACGGCACCGCCATCGTGCGCAGCCTGCCTTCGCTGGGATGCTCCACGGAATTGAAGAATCCGATCGCATCCAGGTGCGGGTCGCGCAGCAGCGACTCCACGGTGTGCATCGGCATGGCCGGAATATCCGCGGCCTCGAATGCCGCAAGCCATTCCCCGGTCGTGCGCGTGGCGATCGCGTCCGACACCAGGCGGTAGATCGCATGAATATGCTGAGTGCGCGTCCCGATGTCCCGGAACCGGGGATCGGAGGATGCCCGGCCCGGTTGCCCGATCAATTCGAAGAACGCCGCCCATTGCTTGTCCGCGTAGAGCAGCACGCAGATGTGCCCGTCGAGCGTGGCATAGGGCCGCCGGTCCGCGTTCAGGATCCGCGGGTAGCCGGGCGGCCCCAGCGGCGGCTCGAAGGACTGGCCCGCCATGTGATCGCCCAGGATCAATTGCGCCATGGTCTCGAACATGGGCACGTCGATGGCCTGGCCTTGTCCGGTTCGAGCGCGATGGTACAAGCCCGCGCTGACGGCATTGGCGGCGCTGATGCCGACGATGCGGTCGGCAATGGCGCTGGGCGCGTACCGCGGCGTTTCGCTGCCTGCCTGAACCGACAGCGCGGGAATGCCCACCGCGCCCTGGATCAGGTCATCGTAGGCGGCGCGCGCCGCGTACGGGCCGCGCTGGTCGTAGCCGTAGACGCCCACATACAGAATGGCGGGATTGGCTTGCGCCAGCTCCTGATACGAAAGGCCCAGCCGCGCCATGGCCTGGGGCCGCACGTTGTAGATCAGCACGTCGCAGGTCGCCGCCAGCCTGAGCAACGCCTCGCGGCCCTCGGGCCGCTTCAGGTCCAGCACGATGCTGCGCTTGCTGCGGTTCGCATGCAGGAAGATGCCGCCCATGCCCGGATGGCGGGCCGGGCCGATGCCGCGGACATTGTCGCCGGACGGGGGCTCGACCTTGATCACGTCCGCGCCCAGGTCTCCCAGAATCTGCGTCGCGTAAGGCCCCATCAGCACCGTCGTGACGTCGAGGATGCGCACCCCTTCCAGCGGCCCGCTCATGCGCCGCTCCCCGAACGCCCCGCCACAAAGCGCGCGCGGTGCGTCCGGCGCCCCCAGCAAGTACCACCTTCGAACATGTCAGCTCCCATTCCAGAATGCCTGCTGGACATCCTAGGTAAGAACTGCGCACGCCGGAAATACTATATTTGGGTCAGCCGATACATTGAAAATATTGGGGCGGTGTTGCGCGCCGGCCGTGCTCGGGCAGCGGATACACGCCCATCACGCCCCCGCCCACGCCAGCGAACTCGCCAGCGCCGCAACCCCCGCGCCGGCAAGCACCGCCCTGGGCGCATAGGCCAGCAGCGCTCCCAGCGCCATGGCGGCGGCCGTCAGCACTCCGAGCCATGCGGCGATGGCCACGGACACGCTCCATGCCTGCAGGCAAGGAATGAGGGCCAATCCCCACCCCAGATATCCCGCCGCGCGCCATGCCAGCGTCCAGGGAGCGCCCAACTCGCGCGCCAGCATCTGCTCCTGGTGGCGGGGCATGGACAGGCCCAGCATGGCGCTGGCGGCGAATGCCCATCCCAGGCTGATCCACGCCATCATGGCTGCGCCCCCGCCTTCGTCGAGCCGGCGGCAAGCGCATTGCCTGCCTGCGCCTCGCCTGAGGGCTTGCGCTGCGGCCGGTTCGCCGACGGCAGGCCGGAACGGGAAAGCTTGAACGCCATGAAGGCCAGCAGCGCGCCCATGGCGAAGGCGGACAGGTCGAACGCCGCCACGCTCCACAGGCCGCGCGCGATGCTGCCGGGCAGCGCGGCTCCGCCGGTCGCCGCATTCAGCGCCGGCAGCAGCATCAGCAGGCCGGCCGAAAGCGCCAGCGTATCTATCCATGCGCGGCGATGCGCGCGCACGCAGGCATACGCCAGGCTCAGCGCCCAGGCGGCGAAAAAGCCGCGGATCTCCCAGTCCGAACGGCCGGCGAGCGACGCGGGCAGCAGGCGGTTCATCCAGAAATACACCGCGATGGCCAGGAACAAGCCGGCCAGCGCGGCCACGTTCGTCGCTTCGACCAGCCGGTGGCCTTTGGGCGTGCGCCCCAGCTTGCGGCGCTCCGGCAGGCGCTTCACCACCCAGAGCACCATGCCGCTCGCGACCATGAAGCTGCCCACCATGCCGGAAAGAAACAGCAGCCAACGCAGCGCCGGGCCCGCGAAGCGGCCCAGGTGCGCGCTGGTGAACACGTTGTAGACGGCGGCGGCGGCCGTAGGCGGCGCCGCCGCCGCGGCATCGAGGCGCGCGCCCGTGGCCGCGTCGAAGACCGCCCGGCGCGGAACGCCCCGGTCGACCAGGCTTGCGCCCTGCCCTTCGCGCGCTTCGATGGTGGCCGCGTGGCCGCCGGGCCGATTCACCGTAAGAGAGCCGATGGACGACTCGGGCCAGGCCGCCGCCGTCTCTTCCAGGATGGACTGCAAGGCCGCGCGCGGCGGCGCCGGGACGGGCGCATCGTGTTCGGGGGCCTGCACCGGCGCGGCCGGCGCGCGCCGCTCGGCGAAATAGGCGCGGGAATCTCCCTGGTACGCCGCGTCGATCGGCCAGGGCATGAGCTGGTACATCAGCAGCAGCAGGCCGCTGAACGTGATCATGAAATTGAACGGCAAGGCCAGCACGGCGGTGGCGTTATGGCCGTCCAGCCAGGAGCGCTGCCCCTTGCGCGGGCGGAAGGTGAAGAAGTCCGTGAAGATCTTCTTGTGCGTGATCACGCCGCTGACGATGGCCACGAGCATGAACACGGTCGCCGCGCCCACGATCCAGCGCGCCCATATCTGCGGCATGCCGTAAAGCTCGAAATGGAAGCGGTACAGAAAATCCCCGCCGCGCGTCGCCCTGGGTTCCAGCACCTCGCCCGTGCCGGCGTCCAGCACGGCGCGCTTCAGGCCCGCCCGGCCGGCGGCCGCGCCGGGCTCCCGCCAGGACACTCTTACCGCCGGGTCCCGCGGGCCCGGCAGCGAAATGGACCAGACCGTGGCGGCGGGCGCTATGCGCGCCAGGGTGTCCATGGTCAGGCCCAGCGTATCCGCTCCCGCCTGCGACCCATGGACCTCCGGCTGCATCCACGCCGTGATTTCCGTGCGCGCGAAGCTCAAGGTACCGAGCAGGAAAATGGCGAACAGCAGCCAGCCCAGCACCAGCCCGGACCAGGTATGCAGCCACGACATCGCCTGTCGCAAGCCCTCGGGCTTCGCGTCGGGCCTCATCGCGGCGCCTCGCGGCGCCCGGCGCCGGCAGATGGATAGGACAAAAACGGTAGTGGCTTCATATCGGGAGATAAAGGGTGGACCGGGCGCATCGCGCCGCTCCGGGTTCGATCATTGCCCTGTAGACAATCCGCCAGGGGAAATCCTGACGCCGCAGGCTCAAATATTGCTATTGAGATTTGTTATCATTCCAAAAAATGGGGTAAGACAAATGAGCCGCGACGCGGAAAAGACGGACCGGGGAAACGGGTGGATATCGCTTGACGACTGCTTGAAGTCCGTGCGCCGGGCGGTCTCGGCGCATCTGGGCCGTCAGCATTCCGCGGCCGATCTGGTGCAGGAAGCCTATGCGCGCATGCTGGACCGCCCCGGCCAGGCCCGCCTGGGCAACCTGGCGGGGTACCTGTACCGGACGGCGATCAACCTCGCCTACAACGCGAGCGTGCGCAACAGCGTCGAGACCCGCGTCTACCAGGAGGTGGCGCTGAACCAGGAAACGGCATCCTTGGCCCAGGACCCTGCCCGCATCTATGCCGACCGCCGGCAACTGGCCGAGGTCATGGAGGTCATAGACAGCCTGCCGCCGCGCTGCCGTGAAGTATTCTTGCTTTATCGCTTCGAAGGCCTGGACCAGGGAGAAATCGCGTCCCGCCTGGGCATTTCCCGCAACATGGTCGAAAAGCACGTCATCCGCGCGATGCGCGCCTGCAGGGCCGCCTTGAATCCGTGAACCAGGACCGACATCCTCCCCCGCCGCCTGCGCAGGACCGCGCCGACGACATCGACGACGAAGCCCTGCGCTGGTTCATGACGCTGCGCGAAGCGGGCACGGGCTCGCGCGCCGGCGCGGCAGCGCGCGCGAAGCTCGATGAATGGCTGTCCCGCGATCCCCGGCATCGCCGGGCTTTCGAAGCCTGTGAGCGCGACTGGCTCAGGCTGCAGCCGCTGGCGGAACGCTATGCGCCCGCCCCACCGCCGCCCCGCTCCGCCCGGAGACGGCCCCGCCTCGCGTTGGCCACGGCGGCCCTGGTGGCGGCCGTCGGCGGCTATCTCGTCTGGCAAACGCAGCAGTACGCCGACTTCTCGCTATGGGGCGAGCGCAGTTTCGAAACCGCGCAGGCGGGACCCGAGGCGCTGGCCATGAGCGACGGCACCCGCGTCGTCATGGACGTGGGCACCGAGCTGGATGTCGCCTATTCCGGCCGGCAGCGGCGCGTTGCGCTGGCGACCGGGACCGCGTATTTCGACGTCGCGCGCGATCCGGCCCGGCCGTTTGTCATCGAGGCCGGAGCGGGATCCGTGCAGGTCCTGGGCACCGCCTTTGAAGTGCAGCGCCTGCCGGAAGGCTTGCGCGTCAACGTGGCGCGCGGCCATGTCCGGGTGGTCCCCGCGGACGGCGCGAATGCCGTCGAACTCTTCCCCGGGCAATCCGTGCGCCTGGAGCACGGACGCGCGACGCCGGTGCGCCCGATCTCCGAATCGCAAGTGGCGGCCTGGCGCCAGAACCGGCTCGTCTTCGAGAACGAAACCCTGGAAGAGGTCGGCCGCGCCCTGAGCCGACGCGGCGTATGGAGCGTGCAGGTCGATCCCGCCGTGCGGCATCTCCCCGTCACGCTTATCGTGCAGCTCGGCGACGTGGTGAACGCACTGCAGGCCCTGCCCGACATCGTGCCCGTCGTCGTGACGCGGGCCGGGCGCGTCCTGACGGTCGCGCCCGGCGCCAGACCCGAGCGCACTGAACCGCCACGCCTCCTCGGGCGCTGAAGCGGCCGGCCCTGCTTCGCGGTCCCGCGGATCGAAAACAAATAAAAACACGTCTCAATATCAGGATTCGGCCCGCTGGATTGTCTTTCAGGAATCGAACATCCAGAAAGGGAGGGAATCACCATGCAGGCCGGAAAGTGCGGGACACGCGTCAAGAACCGGCGGACGCCGCGCGCGGGGCGGCGGCGCCGGACGGCGCTGGCCGCCATGCTGATCTGGGGCGTCCACGTGCAAGCGGCACATGGGCAAGCGCAGGTCGCGCAGACCGGCCAGGCCGTTACGCTGAACATAGAGCTGCAGCCGCTGGAGAAGACGCTGGTCGAACTGAGCCGGTACACCGGCCTGTCGATCGCCTTCGACCCCCAGCAGGTCCGGGGCATACAGGCGCCGGCCATCCGCGGCGAAATGACGCCCGAGCAGGCGCTGCGCAGCGCATTGTCCAATAGCGACCTGGTCTATACCCTGCGCGGACAGGTCGCCACGGTCCGCCCGCAGGGCGTGGCCCAATTGGCGCCGGTCACCGTCTCCGGCGACGGCCTCTCCGGCTACATCGCCGACACGCCGACCTCGATCGCGACCAAGACCTCCCTGCCGCCGCGCCAAACGCCTTTCACGATCAACCAGGCCTCCAAGGAACTGATCCTGGAGCGCGGAGACACCAATATCTACGACACGCTGGAAGGTTTCGCCGGGGTCACGACGACCAGCGGCAACGGCGACATCGGCCAAAGCATGTCTCGCTCGATCAACGTGCGCGGCTTCTCCACCGGCGGCGCCGGACAGTTGCTGGTCAATGGCCAGCGCACGTACAGCTCGGCCTCCACGGCCCGCAGCCCCGACAGTCTGGAGCGCGTGGAACTGCTGCGCGGGCCCGCGGCGCTGTACTACGGCGCGGCCGAACCCGGCGGCATCGTCAACTACACCTACAAGCGCCCCCAGGCCGAGGCGGCCTATACCATCCTGGGGCGGACGGACAGCAAGGGCTCCTACGGCTCCATGGTCGATATGACCGGCCCCTTGAACCAGGACGCCACCCTCATGTACCGCCTGGTCGGCAGCTATACGCATACCGAGGACGACCAGGACCACATCTGGCAGGAGCCCAAGAGCGCGCTCGCCGCGCTGACCTATGCGCCGAATTCCCGGTTCGACACCACCCTGACGTACGAACGCATGGACATGCGGGCGGTTCCGGAACAGGAAAACAATATGCGGATCAGCAACCCGAACAGCCCCTACTATGGCGGCTACTATCCGGTGCCCCGCGATTTCTTCTGGGGCAGTCTCAACGACCGCGCGGTGACGCAGACGGACAGCCTGCTGTGGGACGCCCGCTGGCGGCCGAACGACAGCTTCAACCTGTCGGCGTACGCCAACTACCAGCAAACCAAGCAATGGTGGCAGAACACGCGGGTCAACAACGCGGGCAACGGCCCGGACGCGAATGGCAACGTGCAGCGCTACGTCAGCGGACGCCAGAGCCGCGACCGCAACTGGTCCGTCGGCATGGACTTGAGCGGCCAGGCCCACACCGGCGCATTCCGCCACGACTGGCTGACCGGCATGGGCTACGGCCACACGCAGACGCGCTCCAGCGGGCGCAAAGTGGCCTCGGACTCCCGGCCGGGCCAGCCCTACACGCCGGGTCCGCTGAACATCTTCGATCCCGACTACGGCAATTGGGCGTACCAGGACCGCATCTGGGAAGACCCGCTGGGCGAGCCCACCAAGCGCAATGACCTGAACCTGTATTTCCAGGACATGCTGCATTTTCCGAACGACAAGACCCGCCTGCTGCTGGCGATGGGCTGGGCCCAGTTCGACAACCGCCCCGCCGACCGCGAGCAGCGCAACAAGATCAGCAAATGGTCGCCGCGCATCGCGCTCATGCACGACTTCACACCCAGCACCACGGTCTACGCGAGCTACGGCGAATCGTTCTATCCGAACGAGTTGAACCTGCTGGACATGAGCGGCCAATACATCACCAAGCCGCAGGAAGGCAAGCAGTATGAAATCGGCATCAAGCAGGATCTTTTCGATGCGCGCGCCATGTTTACCGCGGCGGTCTTTCGCATAGACAAGAAGAACATGCCGATGGCCGCGCAGTCCGAAGGCCAGTGCGATCCCCTGGCCGCGCCGGCGCCCGGCACGCCGGGCAGCACCGACGGCACCGGCGACTGCCGCACGGGCCTGGCGGGCCTGGAGCGTTCGCAGGGCATCGAGCTCGAGCTCTCCGGCCTGCTGACGGACTGGTGGGCCGCGTCGCTCTCCTATGCGTATCTGAAGACCGAGTACGTGGACACGGCCGACCCTTACTCGCAGGGCCGCAGCAAGCCCAATATGCCGGCCCACAACCTGGCGCTGTGGAACAAGTTCCGCATCTACCAGGACCCCGACTACGGCACGGCGCACGTGGCCGTGGGCCTGCGCGCCTGGAGCAAGAGCCACAACGCCTGGCGCGATCCCAATGTGGGAACGTATTACAACCCCTACTCCCGGACCGACTACAACCCGGGTTACGGGATAGTGGATCTGGCGCTGTTCTACAACAACAAGCTGGCCAACGGCATGGACCTGAAGCTGCAGCTCAACGTCAAGAACCTGTTCGACAAGACCTATTACGACCGCAACCGGTTCGCGAACGGCTCGACCATCGTGTGGGGCAATGAACGCCGCGCGATGCTGAGCGCGGAATTGAGTTTCTAGCCTGCTATTTGGATTGCGGCGATCCGCCAGCCCCAACCGGATTTACGCTTTCCCAGATCCGCAGGAAATGGCCGGCGAGCGGATCCGCCCGCTGCGCCAGCCTGACGAGTTCAAGGGTGAAGGGAATGTGCAGGTCCGCGGCCGGCCTGAACGCCACCAGCGACGCCCATTGCCGTTCGAACGACAGAGGGGCGATGGCATAGCCCAGGCCCGCGGCGACCATGCCCGCCATCGTCAGGCTGTCGGTCACCGATACCCGGCCCTGTGCCTGGCGGATGCCGGCGGCGGCGCAGGCCTGCGCCACCTTGTCATAGTGGACGGGAGAGCGTTCGCGTGGAAACATCAGCAGCGGCTGTCCGGCCAGGTCCCGCAGCCGCAGCGGCTTTTTCCGGCGCGCCAAGGGCCAGTGCGCCGGCAGGGCCAGCGCCATCCGGTCATCGAATATCGGGATTCCCGTGAACGCGGCGTCGAAGGGCGAGCGCCAGGCGAGGATGCCCAGGTCCAGCTCATGCCGATGCAGCTTGTCGAGCTGCCCCGCCGAATGCATGGTCTCGACGCGAACCTCCACCGCGGGCGAAACCTGATGCAGTTTCAGGATGGCCGCGGTCAGTTGCGCGATACCGCTATAGCCCGGCATGACGCCGATCCGCAGCGTTCCCGCCATGCCGCGCGACGCGACCCGGACCTGGTCGCCGATGGCGCCGGCGCGGCCGAGGATGTCCAGCGCGCGCAGCCTGAGTTCCTCTCCAGGCCGGGTCAAAGCGACTCCGCGCGGCAGCCGGGTGAACAGCGCCACGCCCAGTTCGGCCTCGAGCGCCGCGACCTGCCGCGATAGCGCCGGCTGCGCGATATGCAGGAGACGGGCGGCTTCGGCAATGCTGCCGGCGTCGCAAACGCCCAGGAAATATCGCAATTGCCTCAGCTCCAAGGCGCTCTCCAATAAGCCGACTATGCCGTAAAAGTATATTCAGTATCCACCAGCAGTATTTGTGCGGTGCCTTGTTCAGTCCTAGCATTTCTCCATGGAAACCAAGCCGGATAAGCATGATGAGCCAGGCCGCACCCAACCGAAGCACCCGTTCCAGACTCAAATCTATATCGCAGCAGCATACGCCGGCGCTCAACGGCGAGCGGGCGACCTATTTCACCGGCATTGATTTCGACAAACCCGGAAAGCAGTCCGGATTCGTCTATTTCCCCCACTCTCCCCACGACGACGCCTGGGGCACCGTGCGCGTTCCACTGGCCGTCATCTCCAACGGAGAGGGGCCGACGATCCTCCTGGAGGGCGGCAACCATGGCGACGAGTACGAAGGCCCCATCGTGCTGGGCGAACTGATCCGGTCCCTGGCCCTGGAAGACGTGCAGGGACGGCTGATCGTCATCCCCGCCATCAACGCGCCGGCGGTCGATGCGGGCCGGCGGACCTCGCCGATAGACGGCAAGAACATGAACCGGGTGTTTCCCGGCGATCATGCCGGAACCGTCACCGAGCAGATCGCGGCCTTCGTCAACGACGCGCTGCTGCCCCGGTGCGACGCGGTGCTGAGCCTGCACTCGGGCGGCTCGTCCCTGAACATCGTTCCCAGCACCATCGTCATCCCCTGCCCCGACCCGGAACAGTTCCAGCGCTCTCTGAGCGCGGCGCAGGCTTTCGGCGCCCCGATGTGCGTCGTCATGGACAATCTGGGCGATCGGCGTCTTTGCGTGACCGCCGCCCTGGCGGCCGGCCTGACCTGCGTCAGCACCGAGATGGCGGGCGGCGGCGTAGTCACGCCTTCGGCGCTGGAGCTCTGCAGACAAGGCGCGCGGCGCGTGCTGCGCCTGTGGGGCGTGCTGGCCGACGGCAGCGGTCCGCCGGACGAGCCCGCCGGGCAATCCTATTTCGAGATGCGGGGCGCAAATGCCTATGTGATCGCCTCCGAGCACGGCGTGTTCGAACCGCAAGCCGTCGCGGGCGCCGCGGTCGAGCGCGGGCAGATCGCCGGCCGCATCCACTTCCTGACCGCCCCCGACAAAGAGCCGGCGACGCTCTATTTCGAAGAGCCGGGCATCGTCTATTCCACCCGGCAGTTCGGGATCGTCCGGCCCGGCAACACCTGCGCCGTGGTGGCCAGCCCTCAAAACGGGCATTTCGCCTGATGGACGGGCGCGCCCGCAAGCATGCCCGTCGCCAGGCCCCAAAGGAACCCTTGTCATGACCCTGCACGTCAGCACCCCCGTCATCCGCTCGACCGCGTTCTCGCAGCGCGCCGGACTGGATGTTTTCCTCAAGCTCGAAAGCATCCAGCCCTGCGGCTCATTCAAGTTGCGCGGCGTGGGCCATGCCTGCAGCGTGCTGCACGGCCGGGGCGCCACGCGTTTCGTCTCTTCCTCGGGAGGAAATGCCGGCTATGCAGTCGCCTACGCCGGGCGGCAGTTGGGCGTGCCGGTGACGGTCGTCGTCCCGGAAACCACTTCGGAAAAGGCCAAGGCCCTCATCCGCAGCGAGGACGCGCAGGTGATCGTGCACGGCAACTCCTGGCAGGAAGCCAATGCGCATGCCCAGGCGCTGCTCGATGACGCATCGGCCTTCATCCATCCCTTCGACCATCCCCTGCTCTGGGAAGGCCACGCCTCCATGATCGACGAGCTCGCCGCCCAATGCCCCAAGCCCGACGTGATCGTCTGCTCCGTGGGTGGCGGAGGGCTGCTGGCGGGCGTGGGAGAAGGACTGCTCCGGAACCGGTGGACCGACGTCGGCATCCTGGCCGTGGAAACCGAAGGAACCGCCTCGTATGCCGCGGCGCTGGAACGCGGCCATCCCGTGGAGCTTCCCGCCGTCTCCGGCCTGGCAACCTCGCTGGGCGCGCGCCAGGTATGCGATCGCTCGGTCGAACTGGCACGCGACCTGACGATCAAGAGCCGCGTCCTGACGGACGCCGAGGCGGTGCAAGGCTGCGCGGATCTCCTGGACGCGCACCGGCTGCTGACCGAACCCGCCTGCGGCGCCTCCATCGCCGGGATGGACAGCGTGCGTCGGCATTTCCCGGATGCGAAGCGCGTCGCGGTGATCGTGTGCGGCGGAGTGGGCGTCACCGCAGAGCAGTTACGGACCTGGCAGCGTGGCGCGCAGGGCTAGCGCTGTCTCCGTCAACACCGCTGTTTTCGCGGATCCGCAATCTTGCCGGCCATCCGTCCGCCGCCCTTGCTCCCCGCATACCAGCACGCCAGGGCGGCCATGGCGCAGGCAGCCCAGACCGCCCGATGCAGCGGCGTGGCCAAGGCGGCGCGCATGCCTGCGTCGGAGCCCAGCGCCAGCAAATCGACGGGAATGACAGCCAGCCAGAGCAATGCCGCCGCCCGCCATTGCTCCTGCCAGAGCCAGGGGCCGCGCCGCGCCAGCGCGTGCAATCCGCAAGCGCCCCAGGCCAGGAAGAAGGCCGTCACCTCGCGCTCGTGCAAGCCGGCGGATGCCGGCCAGGCAAGGCGGTTGGCCAGCAGATAGGCGGCACAGGCGCAGACCGGTCCGCAGACCATGGCCACGTTCAAACGATGCGCCGCCCGCCCGAAGGCGGAGGCGGCCGCCGCCGGCCGGGCCGTATACAGCACCAGCCCCGTGGCGATCATCGCGGCGCCGCATAGCGCCAGCAGGAAATAAATCGCGCGCAGCAGCGGCGCGGCGTAATAGCCGTAATGCAGTCCGCCCAGCGTCCGGATGAGTTGCAAGGAACCGGGATACGCCGTCCGCACGTCGACGATTTCCGCCGTGGCCGCGCGCAAGGAGACGCGGTCGGGAAACGCCATCAGGCGGTCGTCGAAGCGGCGCCACACGTCCGCCACCGCCCCTTGCGTGCCCGGCTGCCTGACCTCGATCACGGCGGCCTTGCCCGCGCCCAGGACGGACTCCGCCTGCCGCATCAGCTCCGCCAACGGCTGCATGGCCGCCGCATCGCCCGGCGCAGGCGCGGCCGGCAGCCGCGGAAAGACCTCGGCCACCATGGCCGCCAGGTCCCCGCCGTAACGGCTGTGCACGCCCGCCGGCAGATAGGACAGCAACAGCGTGCTCAATGCGGTGATCAGGATCATGAAGTGGAACGGCAGCGGCAGCACCGACAGCGCATTGTGCGCGTCCAGCCAGGCGCGGCCCGGCGAAGCGCGCGGCCGGAACGTGAAGAAATCCGCGAAGAACCGGCGGTGCACGATGACGCCCGACACCAGCGTCGCCAGCAGCGCCAGGCTGCACGCCCCCACCAGCCAGATGCCGGCCTGCCCGGCATGCAGGCTGTAGTGGAACTCCACCAGGAACTCGCCGCCCTCCGTATCGCGCAGCGCGATCTCGCGGCCGTTGGCCGGATCCAGCAGCCCGCTGCCCTCGCCCCCCTCGCCATGCCAGGACAGCGTCATCAAAGCATGGCGCGCGTCCGGCAATTCGACCCGCCACGACGCCGCGCCGGGCGCATGGCGTTCCAGCCATTCCTGCGCCAGCGCCAGGGACCGGCCCCGGCTCGCCTCGCCCGCCGCCGCGCTCTCCGGCGTCATCCAGCGGCCGATTTCAGGCGCGTATACGCTCAACGCGCCGGTCAGGAACACCGCGAACGCGATCCAGCCGAACAGCAGGCCCACCCAGGTGTGCAGCCAGGCCATGCGCTGGCGCAGGCTTCCTTCCGGATACGCGCTCATGGCGCGAGCCCCCATCGCAGGCCCAGCGCCCCGATACAGCCTGCCGCGATGGCCAGCCACACCCGGCCCGGGCTGCGCGCCGCGAAGCACCAGATGGCCACGCCCGCATAGGCGGGAATCGCCAGCAGCGCCGGATAGAGGATGGCGTCGGCCGGCGGCCATGGCAGCCAGGCCGCCGCCGCGGCCATGGCCGATACCAGCGCATAGCCGCCCACCGTGGCGGCCAGCGCGCGCGCCAGCGTCCCGCGCCAGCCGCCGCGCCGCGTCACCATGCGTATTTCATCGTGGCCAGCACCAGCCGTCCGGCGCCATAGGTGCAAGAAGTGGTCGTGATGCAGGTTCCCACATAGGTCCGGTCGAACAGGTTGCTGACGTTCAGCGCCACGCTCAGCCCGCGCATCTCGGGCCGCATCTGGCCCAGGTCGTAGGACAGGGCGGCGTCGACCAGGGTGACCGACGGAACGCGCAGCGTGTTCGCGGCGTCGCCCCAGTCGGCGCCGATATAGCGCACGCCCGCGCCCAGCCCCAGCCCCTGCAGCGGCCCGCCCTGCACCTTGTAGCCCAGCCATGCCGCCGCCTGGTGCGCCGGCGCGTAGAACTGCTTCTTGCCTTCGCGCGATTGCGGCACGCCATCGATGACGTCGACATTGGAGCTCTTGGTCACCACGGCGTCGACATACGAGTAGGAGGCGACGAGATCCCAGCCGCGGCCCAGGCTGGCCTTGCCTTCCAGTTCGATGCCGCGCGCGCGCGTCTCCCCGGTCTGGGTCTGGAAGCCCGGGGGCCGGCCCGGCGTGGTGTCGGTGGTCAGCACATTGGTCTGCGTCAACTGGTAGGCGGAAAGGGTCACCATGCTGTCGCTGCCCGGCGGCTGGTATTTCAGCCCGGCCTCGATCTGCCTGCCCTTGGACGGCTGGAACGGGTTGCTCTCGTAGTCGGTGCCGCCCGTGGGCGCGAACGAGGTGGAATACGCCACATAGGGCGCCAGGCCGTTTTCCAGCAGGTAGGTCAGCCCCGCCCTGCCGGTAAAGGCCGAGTCGCTCTGCGACACCTTGCCCGCGGTCATCCGGTTGCGGGTGGTGCTGCTCGCCATGTCGTAGCGTCCGCCCAGCGTCAGCAGCCAGTTGCCATAGGAAAGCTGGTCCTGCAGGTAGACGCCGGACTGTTCGGTGTTCTGGACGGCATCGATGCGCGGGATCAGGTCCTGCACGCCCGGCCGCGGCAGGCCGTAGACCGGATCGTAGAGATCCAGCGGCGGCACGCCGGCAATGACGTTCGCGAACTTGTAGGTATCGCGCATGTTCAGGTAGTCGAAGCCGGCCAGGAATTCGTGGCCGACCGCGCCGGTGCGGAAACGCGCGATCGCCTGCGTGTCGACGTTCAGCGTCGAGCCGGTGCCCTGGCCGCGCGACATGGTGCGCGACCAGGTGCGCATGTCGACCGGATTGAGCAAATAGCCCACGGTGGTGCGCGCCTCGCCCCGCATGTGGCTGTAGCGCAGTTGCTGCTTGACGGTCCAGGTGTCGTTGAACTTGTGCGAGAACAGGTAGCCGGCCGAAAACTGCTCCCGGTCGTAGGCGTCCCAGCCCGGCTCGCCCGCGAAGCGGTCGCGCGGAATGCGGCCGTTGGGATTGGAATAAAGCGTCCCGTCCGCCGGCAGGTTGCCGTACAGCGGCACCTGGTGGTCCTTCTGGTAGAAGCCCAGCAGGGTCAGCGAGGTGGCCGCCGACGGCCGCCAGGTCAGCGCCGGCGCCACGAAGGTCCGGTCTTCTTCCGAATAATGCGCGGACTGGGCCGCGTCGCGCTGCAGGCCCACCAGGCGGTAGCTCCATTGCCCCTCCTGGTCCACCGGACCGCCCAGGTCGAAGGCGGCCTGGGCCCGGCCATAGCTGCCGGTCTGCAATTCGATCTCGCGCCGCGGCGTCTCCGTGGGCAGCTTGCTCACCATGTTGATCAGGCCGCCCGGCGTATTCTGGCCGTACAGCACCGAGGACGGTCCCTTCAGGACCTCGATCCGCTCCAGCCCGTAGGGCTCGATCTGCAGCATGCCGAAACTGTAGGCGCCGTACGGCAGCCGCGCGCCGTCCAGGTTGTTGCGCGCCGCGTAGCCGCCGCGCAGGTAGATATTGTCGTAGCGCAGGTCCGCGCTGCCGCCGGGGGCATAGACGCCCGGCGTATAGGCCAGCGCCTCGACGACGCTGCGCGAGCCGCGCATCGTGATCTCGTCGCGAGTCACCACGTTTACCGTCTGCGGAATCTCCAGGATCGGCGTTTCGGTCTTGGTGCCCGCGGCGCTGCGCTGCGCCACCAGGCCGTCGTCCGTGCCACGGGCGTATTCGTTCGCGCCTTCCACCCGCACCGCGGGCAGCAGCGTCGGCTCCGCGGGCAGCAGCCGCAACGTATAGACATTGGCGCCGTCGCGCCGCGCCGCCAGTGGCGTACCGGCCAGCAGCCGCGCCAGCCCCGCCTCCACCGGCCAGGCTCCCTGCAGCCCCGCCGTGCGCCGCCCCTCGGCCAGGGCCGGATCGAAGGAAAGATTGATGCGCGCCGCCCCCGCGAACGCGGCCAGCGCCGGTCCCAGCGGACCGGCGGGAATATCGAACTGCGGCAGGGAGGGCGCCCCGGACGCCGAGCCGGCCGGCTGCGCCAGGACGGCGGGCGCGGCCGCCATCCATCCCAGCGCCGCGCACAAGGCGCTTGCGGCCGCCCGGCGGCTGGCCCGATGAGGCGGCCTGGCCGCGGTGTGCTTGCTTGAAACCATGCTGATCCCGACAGAGTGCTAGCGAAGGTGCTATATGGACTTGTCGGTCCAGACAGAAAAAGGTGCCAAAAAAAAAGGCCCCCACGCTGCGCGCGCGTTGCGCGCTTGCTGCCCCCCGAGGGGGCTGCCCCACCTTGCGGCGGCCAGTCTTGCGGACGCCGGCGTTATAGACCCCGACGCCCCGCGCGCGGTTCGCAGCCCAGCCATAGCCACACGCCCTACTTCACATTTTCGTCCAGGAACGCCCGGATGACCGCCCCGATCTCGGTTCCATGCGTCTCCAGCGCCAGGTGGCCGGTGTCATAGAAGCGCACGTCGGCGCCGGGAATGTCGCGCTTCCACGCCTCGGCGCCAGCCGGCAGGAAGAACGGATCGTTCTTGCCCCACACCGCCAGCAGAGGCGGCTGGCGTTCGCGGAAGTAGGCTTGGAATTCCGGGTACTTCTCCACGTTCGACGCATAGTCCAGCAGCAGGTCGAGCTGAATGTCCGCGTTGCCGGGCCGGGACACCAGGAAGCTTTCCAGCGCGATCGCATCGGGCGCGACCAGGGTCGGATCCGGAACGCCTTCCAGATACTGCCACTTGATGGAGGCCGGAGTGGGAAACTCGTGCAGCGCATCGCGGTTCGCTTGCGACGGCTCCTTCCAATATCTCTGGATCGGCGCCCAGCCCTGCCCCAGTCCCTCTTCGTATGCGTTCCCGTTCTGCGAAATGATGGCGCTCACGCGGGAAGGATGCGCTAGCGCCAGGCGCCAGCCCACGGGAGCGCCATAGTCGAAGACCTGCATGGCGTAGCGCTCCAGCTTCAACTGCTCGGTAAACCGGTAGATGGTCTTGGCGAGTTGGTCGAACGTGTAGGCATATTGGCCGCGCGGAGGGGCCTCAGTGAATCCAAAGCCCGGCAGGTCCGGCGCGATGACATGGTACCTGTCCGCGAGCATCGGGATGAGATTGCGATACATGAATGAAGACGCTGCATACCCGTGCAGCAAAAGCACCGTCGGAGCCTTGCGGTCGCCCGCCTCACGATAGAACACCTTCACGTCCCCCACTTGTTCGAACCTGTGGTGGACCTGGAAGTCTGCCGCCTGTACGCCGCCAGTCAGCACCATTGCAGCCAGGCCGGCCGCCCCGCTCACGCCATTCGTCGCCATGATGAAATTCCTTAGTAACCGTTTAAACGAATTTAGAAGGTTACTTTTAACCAAAGTAACTGGTCAATTTATTTTTTATTGGTTACATTTATCGAATGCCAGAGAACGCAAAAATCCAGAAAGCTCCCCTGTTCGTGGGAGACGACCTCGCACTTGACTTCATCAACAGTGAATTCGGGGTGGGCAAGGCACATCAAGAGTGCTTTACCGACGACGACGCCGTGCTGGCATGGTTGAAGCTGGCCGGCGTGCTTCCTGACGAGATCGACACCGCCCCGAAGGGCCTGATGAAGCTCGCCCTTCAGTTGCGCGAGAATGCAAAATCCTTGGTGAATGCAGCCAAGCAGGAAGAACGCGCGGACGCCGCCGTCGTCAATCACGTGCTCCAGGCGGGCCGCGCATCGAAGGAGTTGGAATGGGACAGCGCGAGCAGATCTTTCAAGGTGGTCAGGCGGCGCCCCCGGGAGGACGCCGCCAGCTTTCTGGAACCCATTGCCCAGGCCGTCGTCAAGCTGCTGGCCGACACGCCGTTGGACCTTGTCCGGCAATGCGAAGCGCACGACTGCACGCTCATGTTTCACGACAAGACGAAGTCGCATCGGCGCCGCTGGTGCAGCATGGCCCTGTGCGGCAACCGGATGAAAGTCGCGGCGTTCCGGTCGCGCAATCAGGGCGTTTCTTTAAAGTGACAATGACGCGCTTGCGAGATGCGCCGACGGATCGACTGCAATCGCGACCTTTCCTCGGACACCGTTGTTGGGACTTTCCAGCCGGGCATGGGCGAGCGGAATGTCGGCAAGGGAATAGACGGCGCCCACGTGCGGCCGCAATTGGCCGCGCTCGATCAATGCACTCAACTCATCGAGCTTGCCGCGGTTTTGCCTGGTGAACACGAAGTGATAGCTCGCGTTCTTGCCCCAGGCCTGAATGAGGTTCTGTGGTCGGGCAATGTCCACGATCGAGACGACGCGGCCCAGTTGCGCAAGCACGTCGGGGCTGCGCGATAGCGTGTCGCCGCCGATGGTGTCGAACACGACATCGACTCCGCGGCCCCCCGTTACCCGCATGACGGCCTCGGCATAGTCCTCTTTTTCATAGTCGATGACCACGTCGGCTCCCAAGCTTCGCGCGAACTCGAAGTTGGCTTCGCGCACGGTCGTGAACACCCTTGCCCCCATGGCTTTCGCGAGCTGGATTGCCACGTGGCCGACGCCTCCCGCGCCGCCGTGTACCAGAATGCTCTCTCCCACTCTCAGTGCCGCGCGCACCACCAGCGCTTCCCACGCCGTTCCGCCCACCAAGGTCAGGCTTGCCGCTTCCAGATGGCTCAGCGAGGGAGGCTTCTTCGCGACAATGCTTTCGGCGGCAACGTGGTACTCCGCGTAACTACCCGGCCCGTCGAATATTTGCGGGGTGTACCAGACCTCGTCCCCGGGAGAGAAGGCCGTGACACCTGGCCCGACGGCTTCGACCACGCCGGATACATCGTGTCCGGTAATGGCCGGCAGTTGCACCAGGTCGGGATAATCGCCGCGCCGGACCTGGTAATCCAGGGGATTGATGGAGGTGGCATGTACCCGGACCAGGACTTGTCCCGCGTGCGGCACAGGCTGGGGCACGTCGCGAAGCTCGAACGATTCCGGGCCGCCAAATGATGTCAGTACGATCGCTTTCATTGCATATCCTCATTTCGGTAAAACGGAATATCGGGATTTTCCGATATTCAGGGGCAAAAAAATTACAGCTCTTTGCCGATGATCTCGGCCAGAGCCCTGATGGTTGCTTCGTTCCGCTTGTAATAGGTCCACTGGCCGATGCGCTTGACTTCGACCAGGCCGGCTCGTTGCAGCGTCGCAAGGTAGTCGGACACCGTTGACTGCGACAGGCCCACGCCCTCTTGGATACTGCTGACGCAGACCCCCACCGTAAGAACGTCGCCTTCGTCCTGCGGAGGGAAGTTTTTCGCCGGATCCTTCAACCCTTTCAGGATTTCAAGGCGTGTGCGGTTTGAGAGCGCTTTGAATATTTCGAGCAAGTCCATGGCCGCATAATATCGGAATTTAGCGATATGTCAATACGCAGGTCGACGGTCGCGCCCGGCGTGCGGCCAAGCCTGGGCGATTGCCCGAATCGCTCAGGCCGGCACCACGGTCACCCAGTAGCGGCTGCGGTACACCAGCCGCACCGGCAGGCTGCGCGACACGGCCAGCAGCACCGCATCGGTGTCGTCCACCTGGAATCCCCCGGAAATGCGCAGATCCGCAACCGCGGGATCGCAGCGCAGCAGGCCGGGACGGTAGCGCGCAAGCTCTTGCAGGAAGTCGGCCAGCCGCAGGCCATCGGCATACAGCACCCCGTCGAGCCAGGCCTGCGGCGGATGCTGGCTGGCGCGCGGCGGCTCTACCTGGCTGGCGGAAAAATCGGCGCTCTGCCCGGCGCTCAGGACGAGGCCGGCGGAGGCCTCGCGCGGCTGCAGCCGCACCTGTCCCTCGATCACGGCGACCCGGCTGCGCGAGTCCAGTTGCCGGACGCCGAAGTAAGTGCCCAGCGCCTGCGCGCTGCCTTCGGCGGTGCGCACGAGCAGGGGCCGGGGATCGGGAGGCACGGCATGCGCGGTACGCAGCAGGATCTCCCCTTCCCTGAGCAGCACCAGCCGCTGCGCCTCGGAATAGTCCAGGTCCACCGCGCTGGCGGTGTTGAGCACCAGCAGGCTGCCGTCGGGCAGCTCGATCCGCCGGCGTTCTCCGCTGCGCGTGGCGTAGTCGGCCGTCCAGGCTTGCCAGGGCGCCGCGCGCCAGGCCAGCCAACCGGCCGGCAGCGCGACGATCAGGCCCGCCAGCACGCGCAGGCTCGCGCGGCGCGACGCGCCCGCATCCAGCGAGGCGCGGCCCAGGCCGGGCGGCAGGCCGCCGAGCTTGGCCAGCACGGCCTGGGCGCGACTCCAGGCGCGGTCGTGCTCGGCGCTGCGCTGGCGCCAGCGTTCACAGGCTTGCTGGTCGGCTTCGGAAAAACGGCCCGAATGCAGCCGCACCAGCCAATCGGCCGCTTCGCCCGCTATCTTGGGGTCGATGGCGTCTGGCGCGGACATCATGGCGCGGCCAGGATGCAGTGCTTGAAGGCCTCGGCCATGTAACGCTTGACCGTGCGCACGCTGACGCCCATCTCGGCGCCGACCTGCTCGTACGTCAGCCCGTCCAGTTGGGACAGCAGGAACGCGGTGCGGACCTTGTCCGGCAGGACGGCCAGCAAGGCATCCACTTCCCGCAGGGTCTGCTGTATGGCCAGGCGCTGCTCTTCGGAGGGAACATGCCGGGCGGGCATGGCCGCCAGCGCATCCAGATAGGCTTGCTCCAGCGCATGGCGCCGGTACATGTCCACCATGAGACGCTTGGCGATGGTGGTCAGGTAGGCGCGCGGCTCCTGCAGTTCGGGCATGGCCCGGCGCCGGTAGGCGCTCAGCAGTCCGACGAAGGTGTCCTGGGCCAGGTCGGCGGCATCGGCGCTGTTGCCCAGCCGCCGGCGCAGCCAGCCGAACAGCCAGCCGTGATGCGCGTCGTAGAGACGCTGCACGGCGACGGCGGAAGTCTGCTCGGAGAAAGACATGGCAAGGCGCGGTCCGGTTCTTCAGGAATGGGAATTACTCGCAATTATCGCCACAAACCCATATGCCGGCAATGCCGCAGCCTCAATACAGATTGCGCTTGGCGTCCTGCTTCAGCGCAAAGTCGATCAGCTTCGCCGGGAAAATGGTCTTGACCTGGTCCCGGAACATCTGCCCCAGCGTGGGCAGCGCCGAGCGCGGCACGCGCTTGTCGGGGTTCCAGAGGTCCGCCCGCTTGAGCGCCTTACTGCAATGCAGGTAGACCTCCCGCGCCTGCACGACCACCACCGAACGCGGCCGCTTGTCCTGCACCACGAAACGCTGCATCAGGCTTTCGTCGACCGACACCCGCGCCACGCCGTTGACGCGCAGCATCTCGTCGATGCCGGGAATGAAGAACAGCAGGCCCACCCCGGGTTCGTGCACCACGTTGGTCAGGGTGTCCAGGCGGTTGTTTCCGGGCCTGTCGGGAAATGCCAGGTGGAAATCGTCCAGCACGTGCGCAAATCCGGGCTCCCCGCCGCGCGGGGACACGTCGGCCAGCGCCCCCGGCCGGCTGCTGCCGATGCAGAAAAACGGCGACAGCGCGATGAAACTGCGGGCGTGCGCGTCGAACCGGTCCATCGTCTTGTCGACGACCGCCGCCGGCGGCTTGGCGTAGACACCGCGCAGGGCGGTCTCCGATTCAAGATCGTTCCTGGCGTCCGAGGCGGCTGCCCCATCGGGGCCGGCTGCTGGCGGTCCGTTCATCGGCTGCTCCTGGCATGGACATGGGCGGAAGTGCGCCGCAATAGCGCCGGGAAATTATAAATGAGAACCAATATCACCAACACTCATCCTTACGGTTTTCTGAATCCATGCATAAAGGGTGTACTCTGGATACGGCAGGGACGGCGGCCAGCCGCCGGCGCTGCCCGTCGTAGGAGACCCGCTCATGGCTGCCCTCTTCCCAGGCCTGACGTCCGGAACCTATTCGATGCTCCGCATGCTGCGCGGCCTCGCCGCGGCATTGACGGTGGCTGTGCTTGCTGCGGCCGGCGCAAACGCCCAGCCGCCCGGCGACGGCCGGCAAACCGCCGTCGTGCTGTCCCTGGACGGCATCGTCGGCCCCGCCACGGCGGACTACCTGATACGCGGACTGGGCGCCGCGCGCGAACAGAATGCGGCGGTGGCGGTGCTGCGCATCGACACCCCGGGCGGCCTCGACGCCTCGATGCGCGACATCATCCGCGCGATCCTCGCCTCCCCGGTACCCGTGATCGCCTACGTGGCCCCCAATGGATCGCGCGCGGCCAGCGCGGGCACCTATATTCTCTATGCAAGCCATCTCGCCGCCATGGCGCCCGCGACCAACCTGGGCGCAGCCACGCCTATTGCGCTGGGCGGCAATCCCGGCCGGCCGCCGGACCCGGCCGGCGGAAAGCCCGCAACCGACGACGAGAAGAAACAGCCGGCCCCGGCCCCCAAGGACGCCAGCGAGTCCAAGGCCATCAACGACGCCGTGGCGTATATCCGCTCGCTTGCCGCCCTGCGCGGGCGCAACGCCGACTGGGCGGAGCAGGCGGTCCGCTCGGCGGCCAGCCTGTCGGCCGGCGAAGCCCGCGCGCAGAACGTGATCGACCTGATCGCCGACGACCTGCCGGACCTGCTGGACAAGGCGGACGGACGCACGGTCAGGGTAGGCAACAACGAGGTCACCCTGCACACCAAGGGGCTGGCGCTGCAGGAGCGCGAACCCGACTGGCGCACGCGCATGCTGGGCGTCATCACGAACCCGAACCTCGCGCTCATGCTGCTGATGGTGGGCGTGTACGGCCTGATCTTCGAATTCATGAGCCCGGGCGCCCTGTATCCAGGCGTCGTCGGCGCGATCTGCCTGCTGGTCGGACTGTACGCCTTGTCCGCGCTGCCGCTGACCTACGCGGGCGTCGCGCTGGCGCTGCTGGGGGCGGCGCTGATGGTGGCCGAGATCTTCACCCCGTCCGTCGGCATCCTGGGCATAGGCGGCGCGATCTCCTTCGTGCTGGGCGCGCTCCTGCTGGTCGACACGGACACGCCCGCGTACGAGGTTTCGCTGCCCATGGTGGCGGGAGTGGCCGTGGCGAGCCTGGGAATGACCCTCCTGATCGCCCGGCTGGCGCTGCGCTCCCGCCGCGCGCCGGTCGTCAGCGGCGTCGAGGCGCTGATCGGCCAGCGCGTCGCGGTGCTGAGCTGGGCCGGCGCGCAAGGCTATGTGTCGGCGGCCGGGGAGCGCTGGCGCGCGGCGGGTCCGGCCGGACTGGCGGCCGGCGACACGGTGGTGATCGAGTCGGCCGAAGGACTGACCTTGCACGTGCGGGCGGACGCCGGCCCGCTGCCGCCCCAGGAGCCCATGTAGCGCCCGGGCCCCGCCACGCCGAAACCCTTACTTTTGAGGAGCCTGCCATGTTGATGAACCTCGCCTTCTACGGCCCCATTATCGTGCTGGCGCTCGCGCTGTTCGCGCTGGCGGTCCGCATCCTGCGCGAATACGAGCGCGGCGTGATCTTCACGCTGGGCCGCTTCACCGGCGTCAAGGGCCCCGGGCTGATCCTGATGATTCCCGTGGTCCAGCAGATGGTGCGCGTGGACCAGCGCATGGCCGTGTTCGACGTGCCCAGCCAGGACGTGATCTCGCGCGACAACGTGTCGGTCAAGGTGAACGCCGTCATCTATTTCCGCGTGATCGATCCGGAACGCTCCGTGATCCAGGTCGAGAACTTCCGGCAGGCCACCAGCGAACTGGCGCAGACCACCCTGCGCTCGGTGCTGGGCAAGCACGACCTCGACGAAATGCTCTCGGAGCGCGACAAGCTGAACAACGACGTGCAGGAAATCCTCGATTCGCAGACCGACGCATGGGGCATCAAGGTGGCGAACGTGGAAATCAAGCACATCGACCTGAACGAAGGCATGGTGCGGGTCATCGCCCGGCAGGCCGAGGCGGAGCGCGAGCGGCGCGCCAAGGTCATCCACGCCGAAGGCGAAGAACAGGCCGCGCAAATGCTGCTGAATGCCGCGCGCACGCTATCGCAGCAACCCGAGGCGATGCAGTTGCGCTACCTGAGCACGCTGGCCATGATAGGCACGCAGAACAACTCGACTATCGTTTTTCCCTTTCCGACCGAGCTGGGGCAGGCGTTGAAGGCGCTGGTGGGAAAAGAGTGAGTCGGCCGGCCGGAGCCGCTACATGCCGGCCAGCTTGTCGATGATGGACTGTCTTATGTTGTCGATGTGGCGCATCGTCTCGGCGGAGGCCGCTTCGGCGTCTCCTCTCGCCAGCGCGTCGATCATTGCCATGTGCTCGCCACAGACGGGGACCATGCGTTTTTCGAGCCGCTTGAGCGAGAACATCCGCGTCTTTTGACGCAAATTGGCGATCATGCTGGCAAGCAGCTCATTGCCACAGTATTCGGCGATCAAGCCGTGCAGCTCCGCATCCAATTGCTGGTGCAGCGGGTCCGCCGGAGAGTCCATGTTCATCAGCGCTTCTATGCGCTTGCGCAGGTCGGCAAGCTTGTCCGCCGGCACATTGCCGGCGGCGCGGGCCGCCGCGTCCGATTCGAGCATCCGGCGTATATAGAGCCCCTCCATCAGCTCCTGCAGCGTGACCTGGCGCACGAAGAGCCGGTTATTGGACTTCCGCTCGAGCATCCGCTCGCCTTCGAGCCGGTGCATGGCCTCCCGCAGCGGCGTGCGCGACACGCCAAGCCGTAGCGCAAGCATGCGCTCCTGCACTTGCTCGCCCTGTTTCAGCTCACGCGACAGGATCAGGTCGACCAAAGCGTCGTACGCCTGGTTCGCCAGTCCCTTGCCATTGCCTTCAGCCTCCTGGCCCTCTTGTTCTGTGAGTTGACCCGTAGTCATGGCTCCTTTTCGCGCCCGATTCCAAAAAATGCAGTTTGGCACACATTCCTGTCCCGAGAACCCGTGCCGGTCGATCGCTCGGTACCGCCTGCGCCATCCAAGGCGTCCTGGGCCCCTTTCCGCGCAAACATTAAAGCAGCTTCAATGTTAGCAAATATAGGTATATAGGTGGTATACCGGATGTACTTATGCTTGTATACCACTCAAGATCAGATTTCCTTCCACGCTGTTTTTGGGTTCCACATGACCACTGCCCCCCTCGACTTGCGTTTGTCCGACCGACTTTCCGCGGCCAGCCCCTCGGCTACCGGCGCGGTCAGCGAACTGGCCCGCCGCCTGGACGGCCAAGGCCGCTCCATCATCAGCCTGAGCGAAGGGGAACTGGATTTCGACACCCCCGCGCATATCCAGCACGCAGCGATCAAGGGCATCGTGGACGGCCATACGCGCTACACCGCCGTCGGCGGCTCGCCCGCCCTGAAAGCCGCGGTGATACGAAAATTCGCGCGCGACAACGGTCTCGACTACGCCGAATCGGAAGTGATTGCGGCCACCGGCGCCAAACAGATCCTGTTCAACGCCATGCTGGCAACCATCGACCCTGGCGACGAAGCCCTCATCGTGGCGCCGTTCTGGGTTTCCTACAGCGAAATGGTGAAGATCGCGGGCGGCGAGCCGGTCATCGTCACGCCCGATGAAGGCCGGAACTTCAAGATCACGCCCGAACTGCTTGCCGCCCGCATTACGCCGCGCACGCGCTGGCTGATCCTGAACGCCCCTTGCAATCCTTCGGGCGCGCTCTACACGCGCGACGAACTGCGCGCCCTGGCCGATGTCATCCGCCAGCACCCGCGGCTCATGGTCCTGTCGGACGATATCTACGAGAAGATCGTGTACGAAGGCGAATTCACCTCGTTCGTGCAGGCCGCGCCCGACATGCGCGAGCGCACCCTCACCGTAAACGGGGTATCCAAGACCTACGCCATGACCGGGTGGCGCCTGGGCTACGCCGGCGGACCAGCCTGGCTCATCAAGGCGCTGGAGCTGCTGCAATCGCAAAGCACCAGCAACCCCTCATCGGTCAGCCAGGTAGCAGCGGCGGCGGCGCTCGACGGCCCGCAGGAATTCCTGGACGGCTGGCGCGACCGGCTCCGCTCCCGCCGGGACATGGCCCTGTCCATCCTGCAAGAGGCCGCTCCCCTGCTGACCATCGCGCGTCCGCCTGCGGCGTTCTATCTCTTCGCCAATTGCGCCGGCGCCATCGGCGCCCGGACGCCCAAGGGAGAACGGATATCGACAGACGCGGATCTTGCCCGTTACCTGATCGAAGAGGCGGGAGTCGCGGTGGTCCCCGGCACGGCGTTCGGGCTGGCGCCCTATTTGCGGCTGGCATTCGCCCTGTCCGACGAACGCCTCAAGCTCGCCTGCGAGCAGATCGTCGCAGCGTGCGCGCTGCTCACCCGCGACTGACAGATACCGCGCTGCAGACATCTCACGCCATGAAACCCAAAACCTTGCACGATGTGAGGATCGAACCCGTCGGCGACCGTTGCCTGCTGATCCGCCTGGGCGAACAGGTCGACGTCGAGATCAGCCGAGCGGTGCATGCCGTTACCGCGCTGCTCACCGCCGACAAGCCGCAGGGCGTCATCGACGTGGTGCCCGCCTTCACCACCGTCGCCGTGCACTTCCAGCCGGCTGCCTTTCCGAAGAATGCGGGGCTTCCCTCCGAGCAGCTTGCGCGCCGTCTCGAATCCCTGTTGGCGCAGGACTGGCCGGTACTGACCACAGAAGGCCGCGTCATCGAGATACCGGCTTGCTACGGCGGCGAGTTCGGTCCCGACCTGGAGGATGTCGCGCGGCATTGCGGCCTGAGCGTCGACGAAACGATCAGGCTGCACAGCGGCGCGCCGCTCACGCTCTATGCTTTTTTCTTCTCTCCCGGCAATCCTTTCGCCGGACCGCTGGACCCGCGCCTGCGGATCGGGCGCCGGAACTCTCCGCGCACACGCGTGGAGGCCGGTTCCGTCGCCATCGCCAACGGCCTTTCCTCGATTTATCAGGATGCCTCGCCTGGCGGCTGGAACGTCATCGCCCGTACCCCCTGGAACCTCTTCGACGTGCGACAAGCGCCTCCGACTCGCCTGCGCCTAGGGGACCAGTTGAAGTTCAGGCCGATATCTCCCGACGAATTCCAGGATTTACTGGAGGCGCGGCCATGAGAACCATGCTTGTCGACCGTCCGGGCATGCTCAGCACGCTGCAGGACACGGGGCGCCTGGGACATCAGCAATACGGCGTTTCGGTCAATGGTCCGATGGACGAATGGTCGCATCGAGCGGCCAACGCCCTCGTCGGCAACCCCGAGGACGCAGCGGTGCTCGAATGCACGCTCAACGGGCCTCGCCTGTCCTTTTCCGAACATACCTTGATCGCCCTTTGCGGCGCTCCCATGAACGTGACCGCCGATGGGCAGCCCGTGCCCTACGGGCGCGCGGTGCTGCTGCGCCGCGGCGTCGTCCTGGACATCGGCGCCCGCACTGCCGGCGCGCGCCTGTACCTGGCGGTGAGGGGCGGCCTGGCGCCCGAACCCGTGCTTGGCAGCCGCAGCACCAACCTGCGCGCCGGATTCGGGGGATTCCACGGCCGTCCGCTGCGCAAAGGCGACCACGTACCGCTGAGTCTTCCGCGACGGGGCGCGCCAGCCCTCCCGATCGAACGCCGGATGGTGCAAAGCGGGCTGCCCATGCTGTCGGGCCTGCCCGTCGATGTGTCGCCGCCGGCCAGGCCCGAAGGACAGTTGCGTGTCATCCCGGGTCCGCACTGGGCTGCGTTCACAGAGGCCGCCCGCAAGCACTTCGAAAGCCAGCCATACCAGGTCACGCCTCAATCCGATCGCATGGGCATACGTCTGAAAGGCCCCGCCTTGATGCTGGAACAGGCAATGGAACTGGTTTCGGAGGCTACGGTCTTCGGCACGGTGCAGGTCCCTCCCGACGGCCAGCCGATAGTGCTCATGGCCGACCGCCAAAGCGCGGGCGGCTATCCGAAGATCGGATATGTCGCCAGCGCCGACCTTCCCTTGCTCGCCCAGGCCATGCCGGGCGACGAGCTGCGGTTCGAAGCCGTCACACAGGCCGATGCGGAAAACGCCTGGCGAGGCTTTGAAGAACGCTTGCAGCACCTGCGCCAAGCCGCCGTCCGCGCCTTGGAATCGTGAAGCACCAGGAGAAACCACTATGCCATCTATCGATATCAATTGCGACATGGGCGAAAGCTTCGGGCCCTGGGTCATGGGCCAGGATCTTGAACTGTTTGCGCATGTCACCTCCGCCAACATCGCCTGCGGATTCCATGCCGGCGACCCCGACGTCATGCTCAAAACCGTGCGCGCGGCCATCGCCGCCAATGTCGCGATCGGCGCGCACCCGGGATTGCCCGACCTGCAAGGCTTCGGCCGCCGGGCCATGGCGATGACGCCGGACGAAATCTATGCGCTGGTTATCTATCAGGTCGGCGCATTGGACGCGTTTGCCCGTTCCCAGGGCAGCCGCCTGCACCACGTGAAGACGCATGGCGCCCTTTACAACATGACCGCGCGCGATCCCGCGCTGGCGAAGGCGGTGGCGCGCGCCGTCCACGACCTGGATCCGGCGCTGCCGATCTACGTCGCCAACGCCGCGATCGCGCAAGCGGCCCGCGATTACGGCCTGCCCACCGTCTTCGAGGTCTATGCGGACCGCAGCTATCAAGACGACGGCACGCTCACTCCCCGCTCTCAGCCCCACGCCATGATCGAGGACGTCGACCAGGCCATCGCCCAGGTCAAGCGCATGGTGAAGGACGGCGTGGTGCGTTCACTTTCGGGCAAGGACGTCCCCATCGCGGCCGACACCCTATGCATCCATGGCGACCAGCCCGGCGCCGTCGAGTTCGCAAGCCAGATCCGCACCGCCCTGGAGGCCGAGGGCATCGCGGTCAAGACAATCTGACGAAACGCAGCACCGGCCACTCCCGCTCCTCCGAAAGGCGAAAAGCCCCGTTCCCCCTCAAGGAAAGACTCGCATGTACTCTGCCCTGGCTACCTCATCCCTGGCTACCTCCCGCAGCAAGCGCCCCCTCCTGGCGCTGGCGCTCGCGGCCTCCCTTGCCTTTGCCGGCACCAGCGCGCTGGCACAGACGCAGGGCGGCACGCTGCGCGCCATCGTGCAACCCGAACCGCCCATGCTGATGCTGGGCCTCAACCAGCAAATTCCGACCCAGTACGTCGCGGGCAAGATCTACGAGAGCCTGCTGACCTGGACGCCGGCCCTCGAGCCCGCGCCGGGACTCGCCAAATCGTGGGCGGTCTCCGACGACGGCAAGGTCTATACCTTCGAACTGCAATCCGGCGTCAAGTGGCATGACGGCAAGCCTTTCACGGCCGACGACGTCGTGTTCTCCATCGACAAGTTCCTGCGCGAGGTGCATCCGCGCGCGCGCGTCATCATCACCCAGTTCGTCGAATCGGTCACCGCGGTGAATCCGGAAAAGGTGGAGATCCGCCTCAAGCAGCCCTTCGCCCCGTTCCTGAAGGCGTTCGTCAGCGACAACATGCCGATGGTGCCCAAGCATATCTACGACGGCACGGACTACAAGACCAACCCGGCCAACCAGACGCCCATCGGGACCGGGCCCTTCAAGCTGAAGGAATGGAAGAGAGGTTCGTACATCATCCTGGAGCGCAATCCGGACTATTGGCAGAAAGGCAAGCCTTATCTGGACGAGATCGTGTTCAGCGTCATCCCCGATGCCGCGTCGCGCGCGGTGGCGTTCGAGCGCGGGGACGTGCAGGTGCTGCGCAGCGGCGATGCCGACAGCGTCGACGTGCGCCGCCTGAAAGCCCTGCCGAACGTGCAGTACACCACCAGCGGCTGGGAAATGTTTTCGCCCCAGGCCTATATGCAAATGAACCAGCGCAAGCCGCCTTTCGACAATGTGCTGGTGCGCCGGGCAGTAATGGCCGCCATCAACCGGAAGTTCGTGGTCGACAACATCTTCTTCGGCCTGGGCAAGGTCGCCACCGGGCCCATTTCGTCGGGCACGCCCTTCTACGACGCCAAGGTCCCGCCGTACCAATACGACCTGAAGGCCGCCCGCGCGCTGATCAAGGAATCGGGCGTAGACCTCTCCAAGACGCCTATCAAGATTCTCTCCTACCCCTACGGGGCAGTGTGGGATCGACTGGGCGAATACACCCGCCAGAGCCTCGAGCAGGTCGGATTCAAGGTCGAGATCGAGCCCGCGGACGCCGGCACCTGGTCCAAGCGCGTCTCCGACTTCGACTTCGACCTGACCTTCAGCTTCACCTCGCAGTATGGCGATCCCGCACTGGGCGTCTCCCGCCTTTATCTGGAGCGCAACATCGTCAAAGGCTCTGCCTTCGTCAATAACCAGGGATACAAGAATCCGGCGGTCGACGCCTTGTGGGACAAGGCGGCGAGCACGACGTCCAACGAAGAGCGCCAAAAGCTCTATGACGAAATCCAGCGCCAGCTGGTTGCGGACGTGGCCAACGGATACCTGTTCGAGATCGAGAACCCCACGCTCTACAGCAACAAGGTCCACAACCTGGTGAAGTCGGCCATCGGCCTGCATGACACCTTCGCGGACGTGTACCTGGACAAGTAACAACCGGCGGCCGAGTGGGCCTGCTTCCGTTGCAGGGAGCGGGTCCCTCGAACGCCAGAACACCGTGGAATCGAACGCATGCAGAAACTGTCCTTCCTGGTCTCGCGCCTGGGCAAAGCCCTATTCGTCATCCTGGGCGTGGTGATCATCAACTTCATGCTGATCCGTATGGCGCCGGGCGATCCCGCCGCCGTGCTCGCAGGCGAATCCGGATCGTCGGATCCAGCCTACGTCGAGCAATTGCGTCAGCAATTCGGCCTGGACAAACCCGTTTACGTCCAGCTCGCAACCTATCTGAAAGGCGTGGCCCAGTTCGACCTCGGCTATTCGTACCGCGAACGGCTGCCCGTGTTCGATCTGATCATGGACAGGCTACCCGCCACGCTCCTGCTGATGGCTTGCGCCTTCGTCTTTGCGCTGCTGTTCGGCGTGCTGTTCGGCATCGTCGCCTCGCGCTGCCGCTACCAGGGAAAACACCCCTGGGTGGATAGCGCATTGATGACGGCCTCCCTCTTGATATACGCGACGCCGCAGTTCTGGCTGGCGCTCCTGGCGATCATCTTTTTCTCGCTGCAGCTAGGCTGGCTGCCGCCGTTCGGCATGGAAACGGTAGGCAGCGGGCTCGCCGGATGGGACCGGGCCAAGGACATCGCCACGCATCTCGTCCTTCCCACGGTCTCCCTGGGCTGCTTTTTCATGGCGGTCTATGCACGCCTGACGCGCGCCTCGATGCTCGAGGTCCTGGGCATGGATTTCATCAAGACGGCACGCGCGAAAGGCGTGCCCGTGAACCAGATCATCCGCCATCACGCGCTGCGCAACGCCTTGCTCCCCGTCGTCACCTTCGCCGGGATCCAGCTCGGCCAGATGGCCGGCGGCGCGGTGCTGACCGAAACCGTCTTCGGCTGGCCGGGCATAGGCCGCCTGATGTTCGACGCCCTGCTGCAACGCGACTACCAGCTTCTCCTGGGCGTTTTCCTGATCACGTCGACCATGGTCGTGGTGTTCAACCTGCTCACCGATCTGATCTACCGTTTCGTCGATCCGCGCACCCAGGAAAGCTGAGGGACACCACAATGAAGAAATTCCTGAACAGATTCCTTGCCAATCGCGGCGCCGCCGCAGGGACGTTCCTGCTGCTGATCGTCATTGCGGTTGGCGCGTCGGCCTCGCTCTTGTATGAAGAGTCGCCATGGATGATGGTGGCGCAGCCGCTCATCAAACCCTTCACGGATCCCGCCTACCTCCTGGGAACGGACATGCTGGGCCGAGATATCGCCGCCGGCCTGGCTTACGGCGCCCGCGTCTCCCTCATGATCGGCGTCATCTCCACCCTGGTGGCGGTGTTCGTCGGCATTCTGGTGGGCGCGCTCGCCGGATACTACGGAAAGTGGGTCGACGACGCCCTGATGCGCGCAACCGAATTCTTCCAGACCGTGCCTCAGCTGGCGATGGCCATGGTGCTGGTTGCGATATTCAAGCCTTCCCTCTACTCCATCGTCGGCGCGATTGCGATGGTCTCCTGGCCTCCCGTCGCCCGCCTGGTCCGCGCCGAATTCATGACGCTGAAAACGCGCGAATTCGTGCAGGCAGCCGTGGTCATCGGCCAGCGGCCCAGCCGCATCATCCTCACGCAGATCCTGCCCAATACCGCCTCGCCCATCATCGTGACGGCGTCGCTCATGACCGCCACCGCCATCCTGACCGAATCGGCGCTGTCCTTCCTGGGCCTGGGCGACCGCAATCTCATGAGCTGGGGCTACATGATCGGCGCGGCGCGCACCATGCTGCGCGAATCGCAGTGGATGAGCCTCTGGCCGGGACTGGCGATCATGCTCACCGTGCTGGCCATCAATCTGATCGGCGAGGGTCTCAACGACGCTCTCAATCCGCAACTTCGCAAGCGTGGAGCCTGATCCCGTGACCAAGAACACTTTGCCGCCTTCCGATCCGCCCTTGCTCTCCATCAGGAACCTGAGCATCGCCCTGCCCTCGGGAGGCGACCGCGCCTACGCCGTCCGGGACATTTCCTACGACATCCACGCAGGAGAAATCCTGTGCATCGTCGGAGAATCCGGCTCCGGGAAATCCATGAGCGCCAATGCCATTATGGGTCTGCTTCCCCACTATCTCCGCCCGGAAACCGGGCAGATCCTGCTGGGCGGCCGCAATCTGCTGACGCAGGACGAAGACGTCCTGCGCAGCATGCGCGGACGCGAAATGGCCATGATTTTCCAGGAGCCGCTGTCCGCGCTGAATCCCTTGCTGACCGTCGGCGAGCAGATCGCGGAAGTCATGCGCGTGCATAACGCCTACCCAGGCGAAGCCAGGGAACGGCGGGTGCTGGAACTGCTGGAACTGGTGGGCCTGCCCGATCCCGCCGCCATCCGCCACGCCTGGCCCTTCCGGCTGTCCGGGGGCCAGCGGCAGCGCGTGATGATCGCGATGGCCCTGGCCCTGGAACCGAAACTATTGATCGCCGACGAACCCACCACCGCGCTGGACGTGACCACGCAGGCGCAGATTCTTGCGCTGATCGCCCGCATCCAGCGGGACAAGGGCATGGGCGTGATGTTCGTCACGCACGACTTCGGCGTCGTCGCGGAGATCGCGGACCGGGTCGCCGTGATGGAAAAAGGGATACTGGTCGAACAAGGCACGGCCGAGCAGGTCCTGAACCGCCCGCGGCATCCCTATACCCGCAGGCTGATCGGCGCCGTCCCGCGGCAGCGCGCGTCGGCCACCTCGCGCAACGCGCCGGCGGGCGGCCCGGTCCTGCAGGTCGAAAACCTCCACAAGACCTACGCCATGGGCGGAGGACTGTTCCGCAAAGGCCGGGTCGTCCATGCCGTCAATGACGTGAGCTTCACGGTCAGGCGCGGCGAGACCCTGGGCATCGTCGGCGAGTCCGGATCCGGCAAGTCCACCATCGGGAAATGCCTCCTCAAGCTCCTGGACATCGACGGCGGCCAGATGCTCTTCAACGGCCAGGATATCGCGCCATTGTCCGAGGCTCAGTTCAGGCCCAAGCGGCGGAACATCCAGATGATCTTCCAGGATCCCTTCGCCTCGCTCAACCCACGCCACACGGTGGGCCGGATCCTCTGCGACGGCCCGCTGGCCAGCGGCGTTTCGCGCCAGCAGGCCGAAAAGCGAGCCCGCGAGCTGCTGCAACTGGTGGAATTGGACCCTTCCGCGTTCGACCGGTACCCCGGAGAGTTCTCGGGCGGCCAACGCCAGCGTGTCGGCATCGCGCGCGCCCTGGCCATGGATCCCCAACTGATCGTGGCCGACGAGTCCGTCTCCGCACTGGACGTCTCGGTGCAGGCACAGGTGCTGAAACTGCTCCACGACGTCCAACAGCGGCTGCGGCTGGCGCTCATCTTCATCACCCACGACCTGCGCGTGGCGGCACAGATATGCGACCACCTGCTGGTCATGCACCGCGGCCGCGTGGTCGAACAAGGCCCGCCGGCGCAGATTTTCGACGCTCCCCAGGATGCGTACACGCGGCAACTCATCGCAGCCATGCCCGGACGCGGCTGGGATCCTGGCGCCGCAATCCTGAATTCCGATTCCCTGAACGATACGGCCCTGGCCTCCCAATTCCCATGATAGAACCCGACATGGCCCTGGCCTCAAGCCTCTTCGAGCAACTGCACGCATTGAGCTTCGACGGCGTAGGCATCACAAGAGACACCTACGGCGCCGGCGAACAACGCGCCCATGACTTGATGGCGGACACCGCGCGAAGCCTGGGCCTCGACGTCCGCAGCGACGCGGCGCTCAACCTGTACCTGACGCTGCCGGGCAAGCGCCGGGATCAGCCCGTCGTCATGACCGGCTCCCATCTGGACTCCGTTCCCCGGGGCGGAAACTATGACGGCGCCGCCGGCGTCGTCGCCGGCCTGGCAGTCCTTGCCGGATGGATCAGGCAAGGCGTCCAGCCCGATCGCGACGTCACGGTCATGGGCATACGCGCCGAGGAAAGCGCCTGGTTTCCCGTTTCCTATATAGGCAGTACCGCCGCGTTCGGCCTGCTGGATCCGCAAGCCCTGCGCAGCCGCCGCGCCGACTCGGGGCGGATGCTCTCGGAGCACATCGGCGAGCTGGGCGGGCAGCCCGAGGCGATCGCCAGGGGCGAAGCCGCATTGCGCGCCGAAGCGATCGACTGCTTCCTGGAACTGCACATCGAGCAAGGCCCGGTCCTCCTAGGAGAGGGCCATGCCCTCGGCGTGGTGACCGGCATCTGCGGCAGCCGGCGCTACAGGCAGGCTCAGGTAAAGGGCCGGTATGCGCACTCTGGCGCCACGCCGCGGACCCATCGTCAAGATGCCGTCGTCGCGCTGGCCGCGCTTATCGAACGGCTCCAGCACGAATGGCGCGGCCTGGAAGCCGACGGGCACGAACTCACGCTTACCTTCGGCCAGGTCTATACGGACCCTCTGCAGGCCGATTTCAGCAAGGTTCCGGGACAGGCGAACTTCTGCGTCGACATCCGCTCCCGCAGCGTCGACACCTTGCGGCTGGTCGATTCGCTGCTGCTGAAAACCGCGAGCGAACTGGAATCCTCCCATGGTGTCCGCTTCGAATGGGGCCCGGCCACAGGCAGCCAGCCCGCGATCATGGATGAATCCCTGCGGCAAGCGTTGAACGACGCCGCGCTCGCGGTGGGTGCGCAGCCCCGGCAGCTCCCCAGCGGGGCCGGCCATGACGCAGCCACCTTCTCCAACCGGGGAATTCCCACCGCCATGCTGTTCGTGCGCAACGCGAACGGAAGCCACAACCCCGACGAGTCCATGGACATGGACGACTTTGCGGCGGGGACGCGCAGCCTGGGCCTGGTGCTCGCCATGCGAGCCGGACTGGCCGGATCGCCGCTCCCCTCCTCCATTTAAGGATTCTTCAGCATGCCGATTTGCGTCATAGCACAGCCCATCCATCCCATTGGCGCCCGGATACTGCGCGATGCGGGCGTGGAGGTGCTGCAATCCTCCGGCCCCGGCCTGGATGCCTTGCGCGAAGTCATCGTCCAGGCGGACGCGGTCATTGTCCGCGATAGCCTCCCCGCCGCGCTCATGGATGCGGCGCCGCGCCTTTGTGTCATCGCCAACCACGGCACCGGAACCGACAAGATAGACGTCGCCCATGCGGACTCGAAGGGCATCCCCGTCGTCTTCACTCCCGAGGCGAACATACATTCCGTCGCGGAGCACGCGCTGATGCTGATGCTGGCCACCGCCCGCCAGGCGGCGCAGGCGGACGCGGCGACGCGCAAGGGACATTGGCGCTTCAAATACGAACAGCCCATGTTTTCGCTCCGCGGGAAAACGCTGGGCATCGTAGGCTGGGGCCGCACCGGCCGCCTGCTCTGCGACATGGCCGCCCAAGCGCTCGACATGCGAGTCATCGTCTGGTCGCCCAGCCTGCCCCCCGAGGGCCTGGCGCACTCCGCCGCGACGCGGGTCGGAACGCTACAGGAACTGCTCCAGGCATCCGACGTCGTATCGCTCCATCGCCCCTTGCGCGCCGACACCAGGCACACGCTGGACGCGGCCGCGCTGGGCCAGATGAAACCCGGCGCCATCGTGATCAATACGTCCCGCGGCGGGCTCATTGACGAATCCGCGCTGGCAGAGGCGCTCCGGGGCGGACGCCTGTTCGGCGCCGGCCTGGACGTCTTCGAAACGGAACCGCTGCCGGCAGGATCGCCGGTGGCAGGACTTCCCAACGTCGTGCTCACGCCCCATGTCGCCGGCTCGGCCCAAGAGGCCCTGGAGGCCACCGCCCGCCAGTGCGCCGAGCAGATTCTTTCCGTGCTCGCCGGCCGGCAGCCTCCCCACCTCGTGCACCCTCAGGCATGGGGCCGCCGCCGGCAGCCCATGCCCTCCCACCTTACCGAGCGCCTGCCATGACTCTCCCTATCGTCAGCCTGACTCAGGGCCATCTGCCCCTGCTCATTTCCATTCCCCACGGCGGCGAATGCCTGCCCGAACCCTTCCTGCGCCGCATGACGCCAGCCGCCCACAAGATCGCGGATACCGACTGGCATCTTGCCCGGCTCTACGATTTCGCCCGGGCAATGGGCGCGTCGGTGCTGCAGGCCAACTATTCGCGCTACATCATCGATGTCAACCGGCCCAGCGACGGGGGGAATCTCTACCCCGGCAGCACCACCACCGGCCTCTGCCCGACTGAGAGTTTCCTGGGCGAGGCCCTCTACCGCGTCGACGCCGCGCCGCCGGACGAGGCGGAAACCATCCAGAGAGTCGCCCGGTACTGGCAGCCTTATCACGATGCATTGCGCCAAGAACTATCGCGCCTGCGGGAAAGGCATGCCCACGTCCTGCTTTGGGAAGCGCACTCCATCGCCAACGTGCTGCCGCGCCTTTTCGAGGGCCGGCTGCCCGATTTGAATATCGGCACATTCAGCGGCGCCGCATGCGCGCCCGCACTACGCGAAGCGGCAATCGCAGCCGCCAGCGCCAGCCCGTTCAGCTGGGTGGCCGACGCTCGCTTCAAGGGAGGCCACATTACGCGCCACTATGGCCAACCCCACACCGGCGTGCATGCCGTGCAACTCGAAATGTCGCGGCATCTCTACATGGACGAAGACCCCTCGTTCGCCTATCGCGAAGACCTCGCGGCGGCCGTGCTTCCTACGCTGGAACGCATGGTCGGAAACACCTTGCAAGCGCTGGATCGCCTGCCATGAACGAAAGACCCATGATCAGTCTTTCCGACATCCGGGCATATGCGCGTCGCCTGCGCCTGCGCGGCGTCCAATCGTTGGAGATCCAGGAGGGAGACCGCCTGGTGAGCATCCGGGTCGAAGATGCCTCGTCTCCCGGCGCCTCCTCCGAAGAGGAGACCGTCGCCGGATCGGGAACAGCCTCAATCGCCGTTCGCAGCGCCACGCTGGGCCTGCTGCGGCTCGTCCACGGCGACAGGCTGGCCATCCAGATCGAAGCGGGAGACGAGGTGGCCGAAGGCCAATTGCTCGCGCTGGTGGAGCTCGACGATAGCCTCGCGCCCGTGAACGCGCCTGCAGACGGCGTGATATCCGCCGTGCTGGCCGCGGAAGGCCAGATCGTGGACTACGGCATGCCCCTGTTCCAACTCACGCCGATGCAAAGCTGAGCGATGACGCAGAAAACCCAATTGATCCTAGACCTGATAGACCTCGTCGCCGAGGAGCGGATCGCCGAGCTGCACGTCCGCGAGCCGGCCTTTAGCGTCCGCGTCCAGCGGCGCGCCGGCGGCCCGCTTCCTGTTCCAGCCCTGGAAACCATCCCCCCTCCCGAGAAGCCGTCCCCAGGAACGACGGCTACCTCGCATAAGGTCTGCGCCCCGATGGCGGGTACGTTCTACCGAGCGTCCAGGCCTGGCGGCGAACCGTTGGCGCGGGAAGGAAGCTGGACAGCCGCCGGCGCGCCCCTTTGCGTCATCGAAGCCATGAAGATGATGACCGAGGTTGCCGCCGAAGCGGGCGGAACGATAGTCCGGGCGCTCTGCGAAGACGGACAGACGGTCGAGCAAGGACAGGCGTTGTTCATCATCGAACCGGGAGAGGCCCCGCATGTTTCGTAAGATTCTTATCGCCAACCGCGGCGAAATCGCCTTGCGCATACAAAGGGCCTGCCATGAATTGGGCATCCAGACCGTGGTCGTCCACTCCGAGGCGGACCGCGACGCCTCTTACCTGCGGCTGGCCGGCGAGGCGCTTTGCATCGGCCCCGCTCCGTCCGCAAGCAGCTACCTGAACGTGCCCGCCATCCTCGCCGCTGCCCGGCTGACGGGCGCCCAGGCGATCCACCCCGGCTACGGATTTCTCAGCGAGAACGCTGACTTCGCCGAAGCGGTGGAGGCCGCCGGCCTGGTCTTCATCGGTCCGACCCCGTCGGCGATCCGCATGATGGGCGACAAGGTCAAGGCCAAGCAGGCCATGCTGCGATCGGGCGTGCCCTGCGTGCCCGGTTCGGACGGCGTGCTTTGCTCCGATGCCCAGACCCTCTTGCGGCAGGCCGGGAGCATCGGCTTCCCGCTGATCGTCAAAGCTGCGGGCGGCGGCGGAGGCCGGGGCATGCGGGTGGTCGAATCCGCAGACACCCTGCTGGCGGCGGTCGAGACCACGCGCGCCGAAGCCGTGGCAGCCTTCGGCAATCCGGACCTGTATATGGAGCGGTACCTGGAGAAGCCCCGCCACATCGAAATCCAGGTCCTTGCCGACCATCATGGCCAGGCCGTCTGGCTGGGCGAGCGCGACTGCTCCATGCAGCGCCGGCACCAGAAAGTCGTGGAAGAATCCCCCGCCCCCGGAATCGCGCGCCACGCCATCGAGACGATCGGCGAGCGCTGCGCCAGCGCCTGCAGGTCGATAGGCTATCGGGGCGCGGGCACCTTCGAGTTTCTCTATGAAAATGGGGAGTTCTACTTCATCGAGATGAACACGCGCTTGCAGGTCGAGCATCCGGTCACGGAACTGACCACCGGGATCGACCTCGTGCAGATGCAGATCCGCATAGCGGCCGGAGAGCCCCTGCCCTGGGGCCAGGACCAGATCCGCCGCCGCGGCCACGCTATCGAATGCCGGATCAATGCCGAGAACGCGGCGTCGTTCATGCCGTGCCCGGGCCGCATTACGCATTGGCAGCCTCCGGGGGGGCCCGGCTTGCGGGTCGATTCCCATGCCTATGCCGGCTACGCGGTGCCGCCGCATTACGATTCGATGATAGGCAAGTTCATCGCATTCGGCGATACGCGCGAACAGGCACTGGCCCGTATGCGCGTCGCACTGCGCGAGGCGGTCGTGGAAGGCATCGACACCAATATCCCGCTGCATCGCGACCTGTTCACGGATCCCGTATTCTGCCTGGGCGGCGCCGGCATCCATCATCTGGAATCCTGGATAGCCTCACGACAGGCATCCCTGCATTAACCCCGCCGCCCCGCAGGCTTCTGCGGGTTCGGTAACTCATCGCAAGTCATTTCCACCCTATTGAAAGGAAATCCCATGAGCTTGATCGAACAGAAATTCGCCAGACTTTCCACCGACAACGCGCCTGGCCAGGAGGTCCGTCAGAGCGGAGCTGGGTTGGACGCCTTGCTGAAGGGCGACACTCTGTCTGGAACGCCGGTGGACTTTTCGCATGGCGACGTGAACGACAGCGCGTTCGCCCCCACGCCGGGTTCGCTCGACGCGTTCGTCGCCGGCGTGGAGAGCGGGGGAGAACAGGCCTACACCGAATACCGCGGGCGCGCCGACTTGCGGATGCAGGTAGCCGAACACCTGGCCCGCTTCACGGGCAGTCCCGTCTCGGGCGCGGACGAGCTGATCATCACCCCGGGCACGCAAGGCGCCCTGTTCCTGTCGATCGCGTCGACCGTCGCGCCCGGCGACAAGGTCGCCATCGTGCGCCCCGACTATTTCGCCAACCGCAAGCTGGTCGAATTCATCGGCGGCGAAATCGTTCCGATCGAGATGGACTACCTGAACAGCACCGACCGGGCGGGCCTGGACCTGGGCCAGCTCGAATCGGCCTTCCAGGCGGGCGTGAAGACCTTCCTGTTCTCCAATCCCAATAATCCCGCCGGCGTGGTTTACTCGAAGGATGAGATCGGGCAGATCGCCGCGCTGGCCAACCGCTATGGCGCCACCGTCATCGTCGACCAGTTGTACTCCCGCCTGCGCTATTCGGGCGTGGAATACACGCACTTGCGCGCCGCCGGCATCGACCCCGGCAACGTCATCACCATCATGGGGCCGTCCAAGACCGAATCCTTGAGCGGCTACCGGCTGGGCGTGGCCTTCGGCGCCCCCAAATTGCTGGATCGCATGGAAAAACTGCAAGCCATCGTGTCGTTGCGGGCCCCCGGCTATTGCCAGGCGGTGCTGCGCACCTGGTTCGAGGAACCCGAAGGCTATATGCAGGAAAGGATCCAGCAGCACCAGGCCATCCGCGACGACTTGCTGCAAGTGCTCCGCACCGTAGACGGCCTGGCTGCCCGAACGCCCGAAGCGGGAAGCTACCTGTTTCCCAGGCTGCCCAAGCTGACGGTGTCCCCAAAGGATTTCGTGCGCATCCTGCGCCGCCAGGCAGGCGTAACGGTAACCCCCGGCACGGAATTCAGCCCGGATGCCGGTGACAGCATCCGCCTCAACTTCTCGCAAAACCGAGCCGCGGCGCGGCACGCCATCGAGCGGACGGTCGAACTCATCGGCCGCTACCGCGCTTGAACCCAGGAGACTCCCATGACACGCCAGGCTTTTTCCAGCGACCGTACCCCGCCGCCCGCCGGCACTTATAGCGTCGCCATCCAGGCCCAAGGCCTGGTTTTCCTCTCGGGCCAGACTCCGCGCGACATCCACAATGTCCGCCACGGCGACAAGCCCTTCGCCGAACAGGCGCGGATGGCCCTCGACAACCTCCAGGCCGCGGCCGAAGCGGCGGGCCTCTCGCTGCGCGACGCCGTCAAAGTGAACGTATTCCTGAAAAACCCGGCGGATGCCAAGGAGTTCGACGCGATATACGCCGGCTACATCGGCGATCCGCCTCCCGCGCGGACGCTGACCCAGTCCAACTTCGCCGGCTTCGACATCGAAGTGGACGCCGTGCTGCTCGCCCGCCAGGCCTAGCCGGACGGCATGGGCAGGACTTTTCTACCTAAGAGGAATTTCCAATCATGAGCGCACGCAGCGGGCTCATCAACGAGACAACCAAAGGCGTCTACGTCATCGCCGCCACCCCGTTCTCCGACAATGGAGAACTGGATCTGGAGAGCATCGACAGCCTGACCGATTTCTATCTGGAGAAAGGCGTAACCGGCCTGACGATTCTGGGCATGATGGGAGAAGCGCCCAAGCTGACCGAGGCTGAAACCACGATCGTGATGCAACGCGTGCTGAAACGCGTCAACGGCGGCGCCCCTGTGGTCGTCGGCGTAAGCGACGCGTCGGACCGCAATGTCGAACGCCTGTCGCACGAGGCCATGTCGCTGGGGGCAGCCGGCGTCATGATTGCGCCGGTGCCGAACCTGAAGACCGACGACCAGGTCTATGGGTACTACGCGAACATCGCCGCGCAACTGGGCAAGGATATTCCGATCTGCCTGCAGGACTTTCCCCAATCCACGGGCGTGCATACATCCGTGGCGGTGATACATCGCTTGGTCGATGCATTTCCGCAGATCGTCATGCTCAAGCATGAGGATTTTCCCGGCATGCGCAAGCTGAGCCAGGTCCGCGAGCAAAGCGCGGCCAGCGGCAGGCGGCGCATCAGCATCCTGGTGGGGAACGGCGGCCTGTTCCTGCCGCAGGAAATGCTGCGCGGCGCCGATGGCGCCATGACGGGATTCGCCTATCCCGAAATGCTGGTGCAGGTCTGCCGACTGTTCCATTCGGGAAAACCGGAGCAGGCGGAAGACCTGTTCAACACTTACCTGCCCTTGTTGCGCCATGAGTTCCAGTATGGCATCGGCTTGGCCTTGCGCAAGGAAACGCTGCGCCGCCGCGGAGCGATCCGTTCCGCCTACGTCCGTCGTCCCGGGCCTGTGCTGGACGCCACCGATCACGCCGAGCTGTCCCGCCTGATCGGCAGACTGGAAGCCGCATTGGGCTAGGAAAGGCGCCCGACAAGCGCGGCGTCGTCAGGCGGCAAGCGCCAACATACTGTCGCGCAACCGCAGCACCGACGCGCAGGACGTATCGCGGTGCGTCACCAGCGACAGGGACAGCGCGTCCCGCGCCTCGGCGTCGGCCAGCGGCACGAAGGCCACGTGGGGCGTGGAGTACGCGCGCGTCACGCCCGGCACCAGCGCCAGGCCCATGCCGCTGGCCACCAGGCTGACCACCGTCTGCACCTGGATCGCCTCCTGGCTGATGCGCGGGGAAAATCCCGCCTTGCGGCATAGCGCCTGCGCCACGCCATGCAGGCCCGGCACCTTCAGCGGCGAATACAGCACGAAGTTCTCGGCGCGGGCCCGTTCCAGCCGCACCGGTCCGCCCGCGGCCAGCGGGTGGCCGGCGGGCACCGCCAGGATCAGGTCGTCGCGCTCCACCACCCAGGAATCCAGCGCGGCGTCCTCGGCCAGCGGCCCGCGCACCAGGCCGGCGTCGATATCGTTGGCGCGCAGCATCGCCACCAGCCCGACCGTGCTGTCCTCGCGCAGATCGAGCTGCAGGTCCGGATACTGGGCGCGGAACGCCGGCAGGCAGCGCGGCAGCAGCATGTACGTGGCCGACCCGACGAATCCCAGCCGCAGCGAGCCCCACTCGCCCAGCGCCACGCGGCGGGCCGCCTGGCGGGCCTGTTCGGAATGGAACAGCGCGCGGCGGGCGTCGGCCATCAGCGCCAGCCCGGCGGGCGTCGGGGTCACGCCCTTGGCGCCGCGCACCAGCAGCGGCACGCCCACCGCATGTTCCAGCTTCTGGATCGACACCGATAGCGCGGGCTGCGCGATATGCAGCAGGTCGGCGGCGCGCCGGTAGCTGCCCTGCTCCGCGATGGTGACGAATTGCCGAAGCTGCCGTAGATCCAAAGCCATAACAAATTCCATATCGCCCAATACCTAAGCCATATTAGACGCGTATGCGCGAGGCCGATAGCATTTCCCCCCATGACAGCCTCTACCCTTTCCCGCGCCAGCGCGCTGGGCGGCGTGCGCATCCTGGACCTGACTTCCGTGGTGTTCGGTCCCTATGCGTCGCAGATACTCGCCGACTACGGCGCCGACGTGATCAAGGTGGAAGCGCCCGCCGGCGACTCCACGCGCCGTACCGGCCCCTCGCAAGAGCCCGGGCTGGCCGCCATTTTCCTGGGCCTGAACCGCAACAAGCGCAGCATCGTGCTGGACCTGAAGCAGGCGTCGGCGCGGCAGGCGCTGCTGACGATGGTGGACCAGGCCGACGTGCTGATGCACAGCATGCGTCCCGCCAAGATGGCGGCGCTCGGCCTCGGCCCGGACACGTTGTGCGCGCGCAATCCGCGGCTGGTGTATGCCGGCCTGTACGGCTTCGGCGCGGGCGGCGCCTACGACGGCCGGCCCGCCTACGACGACATCATCCAGGGCCTGTCGGGCTTCGCCGATCTCGTCGACCGCCAGACAGGCGCGCCGCGCTACCTGCCCACCGTGGCGGCCGACAAGACCTGCGGCCTGATCGCCGCCCACGCCATCCTGGCCGCGCTGTTCCAGCGCGAGCGCACCGGCGCGGGGCAGCACCTGGAAGTGCCCATGTTCGAGAGCATGGCGTCCTATGCGCTGGTCGAGCACTACTATGGCAGGCACCTGCGCGACGAGCCTGGCGAGGCCGGTTATCCGCGCGTCCTCACCCCCTGGCGCAGGCCCTGCCGGACGGCGGACGGCCATGTCTGCCTGATGCCCTACACCGACGCCCATTGGCGCGACTTCTTCATGGCCGCGGACCGCCCGGACCTGGCGGAGGACCCGCGCTTTGCCGATATCTCCGCCCGGACGCGGCACATCGGCGAGCTCTACGAGCTGCAGGCGGAAATCGTCGCGGCGCGCGATACCGCCTACTGGCTGGACCTGTGCGACCGGCTGGAAATTCCGGCCGCGCCCATCAACCGCCTGCAGGACCTGGAAAGCGACCCGCACCTGCAAAGCGTGGATTTCTTCGTGCCGCTGGAAAGCGCGTCGGGCAGCCGCTACCGCTTTCCCCGCAATCCCGTGCGCCTGCAGCATTCCCACGTGCCGGCCGCGATGCCCCCGCGCCTGGGCGAACACACGCGCGACGTGCTGCGCCAGGCGGGCCTGGACGAAGCCCTGATCGCCGAGCTCCTGGAAACGGGCGCCGCCCGCGACGCGCTTTCCGCAACCATCGACAACAGCAAGGACCCCGCATGACCGCAGAAAAAAACGCCGCCATCGCGCAGCTCGGCCAGGGCTATTACTGGCAGGACCTGGCCGTGGGCCAGCGCTTCCATACTTTCCGCCGCACGGTCACCGAGACCGATATCGTGAACTTCATCAGCGTCACCGGGATGCTGGAGACGATTTTCATCGACGCCACTTATGCGCACGGCGCCATCCAGGGCCGCCCGGTCCCCGGCGCGCTGACCTATGGCCTGATCGAAGGACTGATCATGCAAGGCATGGTGCAGGGCACCGGGCTGGCGCTGCTGGAAGTCCACAAGAAAATGCTGGCGCCCGTGGTCGCGGGCGACACCATCTGGGCGGAAATCGAAGTGACCGGCGTGCGTCCCACGTCGAAGCAGAACCGGGCCGTGGTCACGTCCGCCATCGAAGTCCGCAACCAGCACGGCAAGCCTGTGATGGCCTACACGGCCACGCGCATGCTGGCGGGCAGGCCGGACTGATTCCCCATCGGGAGGCAAAGCGCCCCGCGCAGAGGGCGCTGCCGCCTGGACGCGATTCGCGTTATCCAAGAACACAAGGAGACAAACCATGAAGAAAGCAGTGCTGGCGTGCAGCCTGGCCATCCTGGCGCTGGGAGGCGCCGCCGGCGCCCAGGCCGCCTGGCCCGAACGTCCCGTGACCATGGTGGTGCCCTTCCCGCCCGGCGGGCCGACGGACCTGGTGGCGCGCGTGCTGGCCAAGCAGTTGACCGATCAACTGGGCCAGACCGTGGTCGTGGAAAACAAGGGCGGCGCCAACGGCAACATCGGCATGCAGTACGCGGCGGCGGCCAGGCCCGACGGCTATACCGTGCTGTACAACACGTCCTCCATCGCGCTGAGCCCGAATCTCTACCGCTCGCTGGCGTTCGACCCGGTCAAGGACTTCGCGCCGGTTTCGACCACGGCGGTCATCCCCCTGGTGCTGCTGGTCCATCCGTCGGTGCCGGCGGACAATGCGCAGGCGTTCGTGGAGTATGCGCGCCAGCATCCCGGCAAGCTGTCGTATGGCTCGGCGGGTGCCGGCAACGTCACGCATCTGGGCGCGCTGCTCCTGCTGCGTTCGCTGCAGATCGATGCGGTGCACGTGCCGTATCGCGGCAGCGCGCCCGCCATGACGGACCTGGTCGGCGGACAGGTGCAGATGATGACCAACACGCTGAACGACTCGCTGGGTTTCATCCGCGAAGGCAAGCTGCGCGCGCTGGCGGTCACCAGCCCTGCGCGCAGCGATCAGCTTCCCGACGTGCCGACCGTCGCGGAGACGGTGGCTCCCGGGTTCGAGATGGGCGCCTGGCAAGGGGTGGTGGTGCCGGCGGGCACGCCGGCACCGGTGATCGAAAAGCTGAACGCCGAGATCCGCCGCGCGCTGCAATCGCCCGAGATGCAGAAGCAACTCAAGGCGCAGGGCGCGCAGGCGCTGGGGTCCACGCCGCAGGAATACGCCGCTTACATCAAGAGCGAAATCGCACGCTGGGGCGAGGTGGTGAAGGCCGCCAACGTGAAGCTGGACTGATCAAGGCTCTCAACGTGGCAGCAAGCGAGCGCCGCGTGCGCGGCCCGAAATGGGCTAGGTCGCAGCCCCGTTGCAAGAACGACCGCCCCGCCGCCGGGCCGCCCCAAGGCGGGGCAGCCCCCTCGGGGGGCAGCAAGCACGCAAAGCGTGCGCGGCGTGGGGGCCCCCCTTCCATTCAGCGGCCGGCGGCCTTGGCGCTGATGCCGTTGGCCACGCCCATGTCGACCTTGGGCACGTCGCGGATCAGCACGCGCACGTCTTCGCCCGAAATATCGATGCTGGAGCAGACCGCCTGGTTCAGCGCCGCGATCAGCGCCGCCTTCTTGGCCTCGTCGCGGCCCTCGATCAGCGCCACGTCCACACGCGCCATGCGCTTGCCGATCTCGCCGGCCACGATCACGTTCTCCGCGGGCACTTCCTGCAGCACGATGCGCACGCTGGGCAGCGGCGCGGCGATGCTTTCGACGACGGCGCTGGACGCCGCCTTCAACAGCGTGGCTTTCTGGGCGGCCGAGTGGCCTTGCATGATCTGGACATTCAAAATGGGCATGACGGCTTCCGATGTTCCGAATGGGGACGAGCCGGCCGCAACGGCCGGCCGACCATCATATCCGGACTTTGCCTATGCGCAGGCACGGTCCGGATACGGGTCTTCCCTGTCAGGCGGCCTTGTCGCCGTGTTCCAGCTCGGGCTCCGCCTGCTGCTGGGCCGCGGCCTCGTCGGCGGGCGCCTGTGTGTCGGCCAGGGCCGGCGTGACCAGCTCCACGACCTTCTTGCGCGACAGCATGCCGATGAACTCGTCGTCCTCGCCCGTCACCGCGACGGGCTGGTCGCTGTGCACCAATTGGGCCAGCACTTCGCCCAGCCCCGCCGTGGCCGGCACGGACGCCAGGTCCTCGACGTAGCGGGACACGTCGCGCACGCCGTCCTGGATGGCCTGCTCGGCCGCCTTGGCGGTCAGCACGCCGGCCAGGCGCTTGCCGTCCAGCACGGGGGCGTACTCGTAGTCCAGCGCGCGCATGCGGTCCATGGCATGCGCGGGGCGCGAGCGCATCGTCAGCGTCAGGCGCGCCGGGTTCACGGCGTGCGTGGCGTTGAGCACCTTGGTGCGGTTCACGTCCTGCAGGAACGACTGCACGTAGTCGTTGGCCGGATTCAGCAGAATGTCTTCCGGCGTGCCTTCCTGCACCAGCTCGCCGTCCTTCAGGATGGCGATGCGGTTGCCCAGGCGCAGGGCTTCGTCCAGATCGTGCGTAATGAATACGATGGTCTTATTCAGCTTGGCCTGCAACTGCAGCAACTGGTCCTGCATTTCGCGGCGGATCAGCGGATCCAGCGCCGAGAACGCTTCGTCCATCAGCAGGATTTCGGCGTCGGTCGCCAGCGCCCGGGCCAGGCCCACGCGCTGCTGCATGCCGCCGGACAACTGGTGCGGATACTGGTTCTCGAAACCCGACAGGCCGACCTGGTCCAGCCATTCGCGGGCGCGCTTTTCGCGCTCGGCGCGGCCTACGCCCTGCACGGTCAGGCCGTAGGCGGCGTTGTCCAGCACGGTGCGGTGCGGGAACAGGCCGAAGCGCTGGAACACCATGCTCATTTTCTTCTGGCGGAAGATTTCCAGGTCGCGCTTGTTCAGGCTGACCACGTCCACCCCGTCGACCAGGATGTGCCCGGCGCTGGGCTCGATCAGCCGGTTGAAGTGGCGGATCAGCGTGGATTTGCCGGAACCCGACAGGCCCATGATGACGTAGATGCTGCCTTCTTCGATGGACAGGCTGATGTCGCGCAGGCCCAGCGTGTGGCCGCTTTCGGCCAGGAGCTGCTCTTTGCTCATGCCGCCCTGGGCGGCTTCCAGCCATTTCTTCGGGTGCGCCCCGAAAATCTTGTAGATGTTCTTGACCTCGATCTTGCTCATCGCTGGCCTCCCTTGCGCATGCGCTGTCCATACGATTGCGTGATCCGGTCGAACAGCACGGCCAGCACCACGATACCCAGCCCGGCCAACAGGCCGCGGCCCACTTCCAGGCGGTTGATCCCGAGCAGCACTTCATAGCCCAGGCCGCGCGCGCCGATCATCGACGCGATCACCACCATCGACAGCGCCATCATCGTGGTCTGGTTGATGCCGGCCATGATGTTGGGCAGCGCCAGCGGCAGTTGCACGCCGAAGAGCTGCTGGCGCGGATTGGCGCCGAAGGCCCGCGACGCTTCCAGCACTTCGCGGTCGACCAGGCGGATGCCCAGGTCCGTCAGGCGGATCAGCGGCGGCACGGCGTAGATAACCGTGGCGATGATGGCGGGAATCTTGCCCAGGCCGAACAGCATGACCACGGGGATCAGGTACACGAAGCTGGGCATGGTCTGCATGACGTCGAGCACGGGCAGCATGCCGGAACGCAGCCAATTGACCCGCGCCATCAGCACGCCCAGCGGGATGCCGATGAGCACGGACAGGCCCGCCGCCATGATCATCAGCGCCAGCGTCTGCATGCCTGCGTCCCACAGGCCCAGCACGCCGATCACGCACAGCAGCGCGCCCATCGCCAGGCTCAGGCCGATGCGGCGGCTCACGCCCCAGGCAAGCGCCACCGTGGCCGCGACCACCGCCCACCAGGGCGAGTTGCGCAGGAGCTGCTCCAGCCACACCAGCGCATGCAGGACCGGCTGGGAAAGGGATTCCAGCGTGTCCGCGTAGTTGGTGACCAAATGATCGACAAAGCCGTCGATCGCCCCCCGGACCTGCCGGGCGGGAATAATTTCAGGAAACATTCGTTCTACTCCATTCTGGCGCGCTCACGGCCCGTGCCGCCGCCGCAGGCCGCGGCATCGGACAAGGCAATGAAACCAAGGGGCTTCCGCGACGGAAGCAGTCCGCCAGGCCGGCGGCACAAGCGCGCATCGGGCCGGGCGCTTGCGCCCGGCCGGCGGCCATCCCGGCAAAGCAGTCCGGCCCCGGGAAGGGCCGGTACGCGCCGCTGCGGCGCGCAGCCAGGCTCACGGCGGATTACAGCGCGCTTTGCACGCGCCCGGCGACGTCGGCGGGAACCCACTTGGTCCAGACGTCGGGCTTGTTCTTCAGGAACCACTTGGCCACGGCGGCGGATTCGTCGCCGGACTCTTCCATGTGGGCCAGGGTCTCGTTGATCACGGGCAGCGGCACCGACACCTTGGACAGGAATTCGGTGAGCTTGGGAGCCTCCTCCGAGAACTTGGTGTTTACGGCGGTGAAGACCGGATTGTCGGGATAGGCGCTGGGCTCGGGATTGGCGCACTTGGGCGCCGTCAGGCACTTGTGCTTTTCCGCGTCGTAGGGCGGCATTTCCAGCTTGACCAGGTCCATCGCACCGACCAGCGGGGTGGGCGACCAGTAGTAGAAAACCACGTTCTGCTTGCGCTTGTAGGCCGACATCAGGGCCGCCTTCTGCGCCGCGCCCGTGCCGGGCGAGTACAGCGTGTAGGTATCGTCCAGCTTCAGGGCGTGGAACAGGTTGTTGCTGGTCACTTCGCAGCCCCAGCCCGCCGGGCAGCCGTAGAAGCGGCCCTTGCCGGGCTCTTCGGGATCCTTGAACTGGTCCTTGAACTTCGGCAGGTCGGCCGCGGACTTCAGTTCCGGCAGGCGTTCGGCCGTGTAGCGCGGGATGTACCAGCCCTCGGCGCCCATGTAGAGATCGCCGATGCGCTTGACCTTGCCGGTTTTCTCGGCGCGGTCCCAGGGATCGGCAACGCTGTTCAGCCAGATTTCGGTATTGATGTCCAGGTCGCCGCGCTCGAGCGCGGCCAGGGCGGGCAGGGTTTCGGTGGGCAGGGTTTCGGTTTTGCAACCGTAGCCCTTTTCCATGATGAAACGTTCGACGTCAACCAGGACCAGGTTGGATTCCCAGTTCATGGCGCCGAAATTGACTGGACGCTTGAGCTCGCATTGGGCGGCGTCGGCGGCCTGGGCCGAACCGGCGAATGCAAAGAACACGGCCGCGGCGGCCAGGGTCTTGACAGGGGTAAAACGCATTGGCTTTTGCCTCCATAGGTTCAGGGACACACGCCGGGTCGGGCCCGAGGTGCCATGGAGCTAAGGGGGTTGTGCGGAAGACGGGCAGAACCGCCAATACAAACCGACACTAGCAACAAGACCGGCCGCGAGGATGCGGGATCTTGCAAGACAGGAGTTTCAAAAACGCGGTTTTTGAAAACCCACAGAAAGTGAACAAACTGAACGAAGAAGCCAGCATCTTAAACGAAATTGACGCTCAGCCCAAGCCCATACCTGAACAAAACAGATACATTTTGGAAAAATACCGTCCGGGATTACCCCGATCGCCCCCAGGGAAATCGCCGTTTTCTCCTAGGGAAATTTGGCCTGGCGCCAAAGATACATTCAGTTAAAAATATATTCTTATTAGTACATCCTGGCAGTTTCCCGGCAGCCCGGAATGCGCTTTCCCGCCGCTGCCGAGGGGTCCGTCCGGAACGCCGCTAGCGGCGTTCCCCGTATATATAATCCCGCCGCCACGGGTAGGCCAAGTCCGCCGGATTGTCCAGTTCGTCCGGACGGCCGGTCGCGGGCGGCTGGGCCAGTATCTGGTGCAGCGCAATCCAGCCGTGCTCGAACGCCATGGCGCACCCGGCCAGGTACAGCCGGTACGCCCGCAGCGAGCGTTCGCCCTGCGCGCCGCCCAGGATCCGCGCAGCCTCGGGCAGGCGCGCCTCCAGCGCATCGCTCCAGGCCCACAGGGTGCGCGCGTAATGGGGCCGCAGGTTTTCCACGTCCACCTCTTCCAGCCCGCCGTTGGTCAGGGCTTCCATCACGACGCTGACGTGCGTCAGCTCTCCACCGGGGAAAATGTACTTTTCGATGAACTCGCCCATGCCATTGCCCAGCTCGGCGTTGTAGACGCCGGCCGCAGTGATGCCGTGGTTCATGATCAGCCCGCCCGGCTTGAGCAGCCGGCGCAGCTTGGCGAAATACCCCTCCAACTGGGCTCGTCCCACATGTTCGAACATGCCGACCGACGCGATCTTGTCGTAGGGAGCGGACTCGTCCAGCTTACGGTAATCCAGCAGTTCGACGCGGACGCGGCCGGCCAGGCCTTTTTCCTCGATCAGGCGGCTGACGTGCGCATGCTGGTTGCGCGACAGCGTGATGCCCGTGGCATCCACGCCGTAGTTCTCGGCGGCCCAGAGCAGCAGCCCGCCCCAGCCCGCGCCCACATCCAGGAAACGCTCGCCCCGCCGCAGCCGCAGCTTGCGGCAGATGTGGTCCAGCTTGGCCTCCTGGGCCTGGGCCAGCGTCATGTCGGGCTGGCGGTAATACGCGCAGGAATAGACCCGGCGCGGGTCCAGCCAGAGCGCGTAGAACTCGTCGGACAGGTCGTAGTGGAACTCGATCTGTTTGGCGTCGCGCTCCACCGAGTGCCGCCAGACCGACATCACCTTGCGCACCAGCTCGGTCAGCCAGCCGCCCCGGGCGGCATCCACGGGCGAGCCCGGCAGCAGCGCCGCGGCCGCGGCCATGACGTCGCGCATATTGCCTTCGATATCGATGCGGCCTTCCACGTAGTCCTGCCCCAGCACGCCGACGGCGCCTTCGGCCAGGTGCACCAGCGCGGTCTTGTCATGGGTCACGAAACGGACGCGGGGGTCGGGCGCCCCCAGCACGGCGCCGTCGGGCAGCACCAGTTGGACGGTCACGGGCAAGGCCTGCAGCTTGCGCTCCACCACAGACAACAAAGGATTCACGGCTACTCCCCTGGATGCGTACGGACCCTGACGACTTTATCGGAAAATCGCCGAAACTTGCATGTAAGCTTATGCGTGATACAGTCGCTGACTTGGCCCAAAACATGCAACAAACCGCATCGGCGCCCTGTCTTGCGCTTTACAGCGATCCACATGCCCCCTTCACAATCTTTCCGCAGCGGCCTGCCCGGCTGGCTTATTCTCATGGGCGCGCTGACGGCGATCGGCCCGTTCGCCATCGACATGTATCTGCCCGCGTTCCCCACGATCGCGGCGAATCTCGGCGTGTCGCGCGGCGATGTCGAACGCACCCTGGCAGCCTACCTGATCGGACTGGCGCTGGCGCAGGTCTTCTACGGCCCCATGGCCGACCGCTACGGGCGCAAGCCGCCGCTGCTGGTGGGCCTGGCGCTGTTCATGGTGGCGTCCCTGGGCTGCGCGCTGTCCGGATCGGTCGAAGCGCTTACCGGCTGGCGCGTGGTGCAGGCCATGGGCGGGGCCGCCGGCATCGTGATCCCGCGCGCCGTCATCCGCGACCACTATGAAACCCATGAGGCCGCCCGCGCCCTGTCGCTGCTGATGCTCATCATGGGGCTGGCCCCCATCCTCGCGCCGCTGATCGGCGGGCAATTGCTGGCCGTCGCCAGTTGGCGCAGCCTGTTCTGGGTCATGCTGGCCGGCGGCGCGATCCTGATGACGGCGGTCCTGAAGATCATGAAGGAATCGTTGGCGCCCGAACGCGCGGTGCCGCTGCGCTTCGGCACCATCCTGCGGAACTACCGCGACCTGTTCGGGCATCGCGGCTTCATGGCGCACAGCCTGGCGGGCGGCTTCGGGCAGGCCGGCATGTTCGCCTACATCATCGGCTCGCCGCGCGTCTTCATCGAACTCTACGGCGTGCCGCCCCAGTACTACGGCCTGCTGTTCGGCACCAACGCGCTATCGCTCATCGTCTGCTCGCAGATCAGCGCCCGGCTGCTGCGCACCTACACGCCGCGGCAACTGCAGCGCGCCGCGCTGACCTCGCTGGCCTGCGCCAGCCTGGCGGCCGCCGCCTTGACCCTGGCGGGCTGGATGACGCTGCCGCTCCTGATGCTGTGCCTGATCGGCTATATGGGCAGCCAGGGCTTCGTGAACCCCAACTCCGCCGCCCTCGCGCTGGCGGAACAGGGCAAGCGGCTGGGCGCCGCGTCCGCGCTATTGGGGACACTTCAATTGTCCTGCGGGGCGCTGGCCGGCTTCGCGGTCAGCGCCTGGCAGGCGGACAGCGCCCTGCCCCTGACCACCACGCTGGCGGTCTGCGCCTGCCTGTCCTGGCTCTCGGGCCGCGTGGCGCAAAAGCACACCCGCTAGGCTGTCTGCTTGATTTATTTACGTTTTTCGTATTAGAATCTACGTCTTCGTATGAAGTTTCCCGTGCAGGACTACTATGCTTTGTAGTTCGGCACTCTGACCCCAACCGCGCAGCGTCAAGTTTCCAGGAACATTTTCCAGGGAATCCGCGGGTGGCAGGCAGCGGGTATAAGCACTGGGCGAACCGGAAATTCCGGTTCCCCTCATCCACTAAGATGGGTGGCCGGCAAAGCGGCACTCGCGGCAAGCGCGCAGTGCTTCTCAACAGCCCGGCGGCTACAACCCCGTCTACCCCCAAGCGATGCGCGTAAAGAACGACACAAAGAGGTGCATCCATGGCACGCGTATGCCAAGTGACCGGCAAAGGCCCGATGGTGGGCAACAATGTTTCGCACGCAAACAACAAGACCAAGCGTCGCTTCCTGCCCAACCTGCAATCGCGCCGGTTCTGGGTTGAAAGCGAAAACCGCTGGGTCCGCCTGCGTGTTTCGGCCAAGGCCATCCGCACGATCGACAAGAACGGCATCGACGCCGTCCTGGCCGACATGCGTGCCCGCGGCGAAATCGCCTAATCGGCCCTCCCGCCAATCTACATACTAGGAGCACGACATGGCCAAAGGTATCCGCGAAAAGATCAAGCTCGAGTCGACCGCCGGCACGGGTCATTTCTACACGACCACCAAGAACAAGCGCAACATGCCCGAGAAGATGCTGATCAAGAAGTTCGATCCGGTCGCTCGCAAGCACGTCGACTACAAGGAAACCAAGCTGAAGTAATTCAGCCGGCATTCCGGAAAGTCCCGAAAAGGCCCTGCATCGCAGGGCCTTTTTTCGTCCGCTCACAGCGCCTGCCGGCCTCTTTGCCCGGGACGTCCGCCGATGGCCAGGACGATGGCGAACGCAATGAGCCCGGCTCCGGCCAGGAAGGTGGCGGTGAATGCCCCGCCGACCTCCCGCGCCGCCTCCCCGATACCCTGCGGCCCCAGGACGGCGGCGAACAGGCTGGGCATGACGGAGGCGCCGGTCATGAAGCCCAGGTTGCGCGACAGCCCCAGCAATCCCGACAGCATGCCGCGCTGCGCCTCCGCCGCGCCCAGCATGACGGCCGTATTGTTGGCCGCGAGGAAAAGCTGGAACCCCGGCGTAAGCAGCGCCAAGGCCGCCACATAGCCCGCGACGCCCAGGAACCGGGGAAACACGGCCAGGCAGACCAGGCCGACGGCGGTCTGCAGCAAGCCCAGCAGCAGCGTGCGGGGCGCGCCGAAGCGATCGGTCATGCGTCCCGCGGGAATGCCCGAAATGGCGGCCACCAGCGGCCCCACCGCCATGACCAGCCCGGTCAGGACTTCGTTCAGGCCGAGGCCGAACGCCAGGAAGAACGGCCCGACCACCAGCGCCGCCATCATGACCGTGGACATCAGCAGATTCATCGCCAGCGAGGCGCCCGTGATCCGGTCGCGCAGCAACGCAATGGGCACCAGGGGCAGCGCCGATCGCGATTCGACGACGATGAAAAGCCCGAGCGCCGCCACGCCCAGCGCCGCCAGCAGGCCTGGATTAAGCGCCATGCCGGTCCTGCCGCCGACCGTCGCCAGCGCATAGAACACCAGCGTCATGACCAGCAGGACCGCGCCCGGCCAATCCAGGGACCGCGCCGGAACAGGCTTGCGCGAAGCGGAAGCCGGGATCGCCCGCAGCGCAAGCGCCCCGATGCAGGCGGCCAGGCATGCCAGCAGGACGAACGCCGACCGCCAGCCCCAGACGGAAATCAGCACGCCGCCCAGGGAAGGCCCCAACGCCGTGCCGATGGCCGACATCGTGCCGAACAGGCCCATCGCCGAGCCGATCCGTTCCTGGGCGACCGCTTCCCGCGCCATCGAGAGCGGCAACGCCATGAGGATCGCGCCGCCCACACCCTGGATCGCCCGGCCGGCGACCAGCGCCCCCAGGGTCGGAGCAGCCGAGCAGAACAGCGACGCGGCCGCGAACACGATCAAGCCGGCCATCAGCACGCGGCCGTGCCCATAGAGGTCGCCCAGCTTTCCGGCCAGCACGATCATGACGGTGATCGAAATGAGATAGGCCAGCACCACCCATTGCACCGGCGGGACCGATGCGGAGAATGCCTGCGCCAGGGTCGGCAGCGCCACGGTGACGATGCTGACTCCCAGCGATGCGAGCAGCGTCGCGCCCGCGAGCGCCGCCAGCACGGGCGGTGTCTTCTTCCTGCGAAATAGCGTTGCCATGGGGCCTCCTTGCCGGGTCGGGTAACGGCAACTACTATGCAACTTCAAGTCAACTTGAGGTCAAGCATGGATCTTCTCGATATCGGCGTGCTGTCGAAACGCAGCGGCGTGCCAGCCTCCACGCTGCGCTACTACGAAGAAGTCGGGCTGATCCAATCGCGGGCCAGGCGCGGCCTCAGGCGCCAATACGGAGAGGAAACGCTGACCCAGCTCATGCTGGTCTTCCTCGGGAAAACGGCGGGGTTTTCCCTGGAAGAGATCAGGGAAATGTTCGACAAGGACGGCGCCCCCAATTTGCCCCGCGCCCTCTTGCACGAGCGGGCGGACGCCCTGGAGCGCCAGATCCGCCGATTGAGCGCTCTCAAGGACACGCTGCGGCACGTGGCCGATTGCCCCGCGCCCAGCCACATGCAGTGCCCCAATTTCCAGAAGCTCCTGCGCGTCGCGCAGAGAGAAGCGATGCCGGCGGAACAAGGCCGCAAGAAGTGAAAACAGGCAGCGCGTTATTGCGGCACGGCAAAGACACATGCTTCAATTGGGCCGCCGCTCCTCGCCCCGAGGAGCCCGATTCCTCTCCACGCGACACCTGCCATGCTCCGTCCCTGCCTCACCCTGCTGCGCCGCGCGCTCGCGCCGGCCCTCCTGGCCCTGGCGCTGGCCCCGGCCGCCTCCGCCAAAGACAAGGAGCCGCCGATCCGCATCGGCGAAATCAACAGCTATAAGGCGATCCCCGCCTTCCTCGGCCCCTACAAGAAGGGCTGGCAGTTGGCCCTGGAACAGGTCAACGCCGGAGGCGGCGTGCTGGGCAGGAAGCTGGAAGTCATCTCGCGCGACGACAACGGCAATCCCGGCGATTCGGTGCGCGCGGCGCAGGAATTGATGGCCCGCGAAAAAGTCGAACTGCTGTTCGGAGGCTTTCTTTCCAACACCGGGCTGGCGCTGACGGACTTCGCCAAGCAGCAGAAGGTGTTTTTCCTGGCGGCCGAACCGCTCACCGACAAGATCACCTGGCAGGACGGCAACCGCTACACGTACCGGCTGCGCCCGTCCACCTGGATGCACGTGGCGGCCCTGGCCCCCAAGGCGCTGGCCCTGCGCAAAAAGCGCTGGGCCATCGTCTATCCCAATTACGAATACGGGCAATCGGCCGTGGCCACGTTCAAGGCCATGATGACGTCCTTCCAGTCCGACGTGGAATTCGTGGCCGAACAAGCCGTGCCGCTGGGCAAGGTGGACGCCGGCGCGGTCGTGCAGGCGCTGGCCGATGCCAAGCCCGATGCGATTTTCAACGTGCTGTTCGCGGCCGACCTGACCCGCTTCGTGCGCGAAGGCAATACCCGCGGCCTGTTCGAGAACCGCGCCGTGGTCTCGGTGCTTTCGGGCGAGCCCGAATACCTGGAGCCGCTGGGCGCCGACACGCCCGAAGGCTGGATCGTCACCGGCTATCCCTGGTACGCCATCGACACCCCGGACAACACCGCCTTCGTCGAGGCCTACAAGAAGCGCTACAACGAAACCCCGAAAGTGGGTTCGGTCGTCGGCTACGCCTCGCTCATGTCGATCGCCGAGGGCCTGAAGGCGGCCGGCGCGGTGGACACCGAAAAGCTCGTCGACGCGTTCGCCGGCCTGAAGGTGGACACGCCCTACGGCCAGATCCAGTACCGCAAGATCGACCACCAATCGACCATGGGCGTCTACGTGGGCGTGACCGCGGTAGAAGACGGCAAGGGCGTCATGAAGGATTTCGCCTATATCGACGGCGCACGCCTGCAGCCGCCCGACGAACAGGTCCGCAAGATGCGTCCGGCGCACTGATGAGCGTTTCCGGACTGCTGCTGCAGTTGCTCAACGGCCTGGCGGACGCCAGCGCGCTGTTCCTGGTGGCCGCGGGCCTGTCGCTGATCTTCGGCGTGACCCGCGTGGTCAACTTCGCGCACGGCTCGTTCTACATGCTGGGGATCTACCTGGCCTGGACCTTCACCGGCTATTTCGGAAACGGCGCGGGCTACTGGGCGGGGCTGCTGCTGGCCGCGCTGGCGGCGGGCGCCATCGGCGCGGGGGCCGAATGGCTGGTGCTCAAGCGCCTGTACAAGGCGCCCGAACTCTTCCAGTTGCTGGCCACCTTCGCGCTGGTGCTCATCATCGGCGACGCCGCGTTGGCGATCTGGGGCCCCGAGGACCTGTTCGCCGCCCGCGCGCCCGGCCTGTCCGGCGCCGTGCAGATCCTGGGCCGGCGCTATCCCGAATACGACCTGCTGCTGATCGCCGCCGGCCCGGTGGTGCTGGGCCTGCTTTGGCTGCTGCTGATGCGCACCCGCTGGGGCCGGCTGCTGCGCGCCGCGGCCGAAAACCGCACGATGCTGGCCGCGCTGGGCGTCAACCAGGCCTGGCTGTTCACCTCCGCCTTCACGCTGGGCGCCTTCCTGGCCGGTCTGGGCGGCGCGCTGGCTGCGCCGCGCGTGCCCGCCACGCTGGGGCTGGACCTGGAGGTCATCGCCAGCGCCTTCGTGGTCGTCGTCGTGGGCGGCCTGGGGTCCATTCCCGGCGCCTTCCTGGCCGCCCTGCTCATCTGTTCGGTCAAGGCCCTGTTCATATTCCTGGGGCAGGTGCAGGTCGGCCCGTGGGCCTTCAACCTGTCCAAGCTCACCTTGCTGGCGGAGTTCGCCGTCATGGCCGTGGTGCTGGTCGTGCGGCCCTGGGGCCTGCTGGGCAAGCCGCCCTCGCCCTCCTCGCATGCCGCCCCGGCCGAGCGCCCCATCGCCCCTGCGGGCCGCGGGCTGCGGCGGGCCTACGGCCTGCTGCTGGTCCTGCTGGCGCTGGCGCCGGTGGCGGCCGTCCAGTGGCCTTACCTGGGCATCCTGCTGACCGAAATCCTGATCGCGGCGCTGTTCGCCGCCAGCCTGCACTTCCTGACGGGCCTGGCCGGCATGACGTCCTTCGGCCATGCCGCCTGGTTCGGCCTGGGGGCCTACGGCGCGGCGCTGCTGCTGAAGCTGGCGGCCGTGCCGATGGAGGCGGCCCTGCTGCTCGGCCCCTTCGCCGCGGCGTTCGGCGCCCTGCTGTTCGGCTGGTTCTGCGTGCGCCTGTCGGGCGTGTACCTGGCGATGCTGACCCTGGCCGTGGCGCAGATCCTGTGGGCGCTGGCCTATCAATGGGACGACGTGACGGGCGGCAGCAACGGCCTGATCGGCCTGTGGCCGTCGGCATGGCTGACGGACGGCCCGTGGTTCTATTACGCGACGCTGGCGCTCTGCGCCGCCGGCGTCTGGTGGCTGCGGCGCCTGGCGTTCTCGCCGCTGGGCTACGCGCTGCGCGGCGTGCGCGATTCCCCGCTGCGCGCCGAGGCGCTGGGCATGGACACGCGGCGCGTGCAGTGGGCGGGCTTCGTGGCGGCGTCCTTCGCCGCGGGCCTGGCAGGCTCGCTCTATGCTTTTTCCAAGGGCAGCATCGCGCCCGACGTGCTGGCCGTGAGCCGCTCGGTGGACGGCCTGGTCATGGTGCTGCTGGGCGGCCTGCAGACCCTGGCCGGCCCGCTGGCGGGCGCCGCCGCCTATACCTGGCTGCAGGACGCCGCCGCGCGCAGCACCGAATACTGGCACGCCGTGCTGGGGCTGGCCATCCTGGTCCTGGTCATGGCCTTTCCGGAAGGCCTGGCCGGCGCCGCCGCGCGTTTGCGCAGGAGGCGCGCATGAGCGCCGCCGCGCCCCTGCTGCAGGTCCGCGAACTGCGGAAATCGTTCGGCGGCATCGACGCGCTGGCCGGCGTGTCCTTCACGCTGGACGCCGGCCGGATGCTGGCGCTGATCGGGCCGAACGGCGCCGGCAAGTCCACCTGCTTCAATGTGCTGGGCGGCCAGTTGCGTCCCGACTCCGGCTCGGTCCTCATGGACGGCCGCGAACTGGTGGGCCTGTCCGCCGGCAGGATCTGCCGGCTGGGCGTGGGCCGCAGTTTCCAGACCGCCGCGACCTTCCGTTCGATGACGGTGCGGGAAAACGTGCAGACGGCGCTGCTGTCCCGCGACCGGCTGCTGTTCAATCCCTGGCGCCGGGCCGGCCGGCACGCGGTCGACGAAGCCATGGCGCTGCTGTCCCAGGTGCAGATGGCGGACAAGGCGGCCGAGCCTTGCGGCACGCTGGCCTACGGGGACGTCAAGCGGGTCGAGCTGGCGATGGCGCTGGCGCACGGGCCGCGCCTGCTGCTGATGGACGAGCCCACCGCCGGCATGGCCACCAACGAGCGCCACGCGCTGATGCGCCTCACCCGCCAATTGGCCGACACGCAACGCATCGCGGTACTGTTCACGGAACACAGCCTGGACGTGGTGTTCAAGCATGCCGACCGCATCGCCGTGCTGGTGCGCGGCAGCCTGCTGGCGGAAGGCGAGCCCGCGGCGATCGCGGCCGACGAACGGGTCAAGGCCGCCTACCTCGGCACCGACGCGCCCTCGCCGGGCTGAGGCTGGCATTCCCAGAAGATCCTGGCCTGGCAGCCCGCGCAGATGCCGCGGTCCAGCCTGGCGTAGATGCTGCGCAGCGCCGTCGCCTTGTCGGGAAATACGTGATCCTCGCCCAGGCGGTCCAGGAAACCCGTGCGCCGCCACATGGCCAGCACCTCGGGACGCGGCCGGTGGAAATACAGGTCGCCGCCCATCGCCCTTCTCGCGGCCAGTTCGTCCTCCCAGACCTGGGCGCCGGCCAGGTCGATGAAATTCATGCTCTTGGCCATCACCAGCAGGTGGCGCGGCGCGCCGGGCTCCGCCCGCAATTCGTGCAGGCGCTGCGCCACGTGCGTCGCGGCGCCGAAATAGACCGATCCCTCCATGCGCAGCAGCTTCAGTTGGGGGCATTCCGGCAAGGCATCCTGCTGGTGCTCCAGCACCACGAAACGCCGTTCGGGCCCACGCGAGTCGAAGCCCATGGTGCGCATCGCGGGACGCGAGGTGCGGTGCAGGTAGACCATCAGCGACAGCACCGTGCCCAGCAGGATCGCCACCTCCATGCGAATGGTGATGGTGGCGGCCAGGGTGGCGCCGGCGATGACGCATTCGCTCGGCTGCGTGCGCAGCAACTGGCGCCAGCGCGGAACGTCCAGCAAGGTCCACGCGACCAGCAGCAGCAGGCCGGATATGGCGGCATGGGGAATCCTGGCCAGCAGCGGCGCCGACAGCGCCACCAGCGCCATCAGCAGCAGCGCCGAAAACACCGACGCCAGCGGCGTCCTGGCGCCCGCCTCGTAGTTGGGAACCGAGCGGTTCAGCGACCCGCAGGACAGATAGCAGGAAAAGAATCCGCCCACGATATTGGATAGCCCCTGGCCCACGAATTCGCGGTTGGCGTCGATGCGCTGGCCCGAGCGCGTGGCCACGGCCTTGGCGATGGAAATCGATTGCGCCAGGGCCACGATGGTCAGCGCGAAGGCCAGGCTCAGCAGGTCGGGCAAGGCGCGCCAGTCGACGCTGGGCACATGGAAGGGAGGCCAGGGCTGGGCAATCGCGCCCAGCACGGACACCGGCTCGCCGCCGGCCAGCGCGTTGTACGCCGCGGCCGCCATCACGCCCGCCGCCAGCCCGGCCAGCATGTACGGTTTGCGCTTGTCCAGCCGGCGCACCAGCAAGGCCACCGCCAGGGTCGCCAGCGTCACCAGCAGCGCGCCCCCATGCGCCTGTCCGATATTCGTCCCCAGGCTCGCCAGCAGGGCGCCCGCGCCGTGCGAGCCGGGCGCCGGCAAGCCCAGGGCGTCCTTCAAGGCATGCACCGCGATCAGGATTGCCGCCCCGCTGGTGAAACCGAACAAGGCGGACGGCGAGATGAAATGCGCCAGCGAACCCAGCCTGAGAAAGCCCACCAGCCATTGCATCGCCCCGACCAGCACCGTCACGGCCAGGGCTAGCTGTATGTAGGCCGGGCTGCCGGCGGCGGCCAGCGGCGTCAGCACGGCATAGAGCGCCAGCGAATTGGCATTGGTGGGACCGGACATGACGTGCCGGCTGGAGCCGAACAGCGCCGCGACGATACAGGGAACGATGGCGGAATACAGGCCGTATTCGGGCGGAAGGCCCGCCAGCATGGCGAAGGCCACGCCCTGCGGCAGCACCAGCAGCGCGCCCAGCAGGCCCGCCGCCGCATCCGCGCGCAAGGTCTGCGCGCCGACCTCGTCCACCCACGGGCCGAACAGCCGGCGCGCTACGTTCATCCCCCCTTGCCTCATTCCTTCTCGTCCCCAGGCTTCTGCTTTTGAAAGGCCGTCTAGCGTAATCCCTAGCCCCCGCGTGCGCAACGCGCCCGCCTATTTCAGGTAGCGGCGCTCCAGCTCGCGCATGGCGGCATCGCCTTGCAGGGCGATGATTTCCTTGACCGAAGGCAGGCCGGCGTCGACCCCGTGTATGCCGCCATCGCGCCGGATGCGGGCGAAGACGTCGCGCATCGCGCCCACCGCGGCGCGGATGGCGTGATTGCCGTAGATCACCAGGCCGACCTTGCCCAGCGCCTGGATGTCGGACTCGCGCAGTTGCGGATAGGCGGTGGGCACCAGCACCAGCGGCGCGCGCCCCTGCCACGCCGCCACGAAGGACAGGATCTCGCCGGGTTCGCTCTGCCGGGAATGGATCAGGATCGCGTCGGCGCCCGCGGCTTCGTACGCCGCGGCCCGGGCCAGCGCTTCCCGTTCGCCCGCCCCCGCGATCAGCGCCTCGGTCCGGGCGATCACGCAGAAATCCGGGTCGCGGCGCGCGGCGCAGGCGGCTTCGACCTTGCCCTGGAATTCCTCGATCCGCACCAGTTCCTGCCTGCCGGAAGCGCGCAGGCTGGTGTCCTTGGGAAAGGTCTTGTCCTCCATGACCACCGCCGAAACGCCGGCCGCCTCGTACTGCGGCACGATGTAGGACACGTTGATCGCATTGCCGAAGCCCGTGTCGATGTCCGCAATGACGGGCACGTCCACCGCCACCGCGATCGCCCGCATCATGTCCAGGTGCTGCGACGGGGAAAGAATGTTGGCGTCGGGCACTGCGTGGCTGGCCGAGAGCTCGAAGCCGCTGCCCCATATCGCGTCGAACCCGGCTTCGGCCGCCAGCCTGGCGGACAGGGGGTTGTGCGCCGACATGGCGTGCATCAGGACGGCATCCTGCAATTTCTGGCGGAAGCGGGCGTTGCGATTCATGCGGGTAGGCCTGCGGAAACCCGGCGCGGCGCGCGCCGGCCAGCCCCATCGTAGCGCCAATCCGGCGCCGCGGACTCAGCCCGCCTCGCCCCCGCGCCGCGCCTTCATGGCCTGGCCGATGGCGGCCAGCGCCTCGTCGGGGATCAGCCTTGCCGCCATGGGCAGCAACTCGTCCTCTTCGCGCCGGATGTGCGCGGCATAGGCATCGGTGAAATCCTTGACCTCGTCGGCGGGCAGATCGGCCGGCCGCCCCTCGGCGATCCCCGCGAGCGCCTGGCGCAGCGGTTCCCAGCGCCTGGCCAGTTGCCGGTGTTCGGCAACCAGCCCGTCCACCAGCGCGTGCAGGCAGACCGCGTCGGACCCGGCCATGGAATCGATCAAGGCCGGGAACAGGTCCTCTTCCTCGTCCTCGTGATGGTGCGCGGCCGCGGTGTCGAAGTATCGCAGCACGCTGGCCGCGGCCGTCCGGGCCGCGGCGTCGCTGCCGTGCGCAGGCAGGTGCGCGGCCAGCCGCCCGAGCGTGGCGCATTGGCGCGCGATGCGCCCGTGGCAGGCCGACAGCAGGGCCAGCGGATCATCCGCTCCCGGCGCCGGCGCCGGACCTCCAGGAAAACTCACCGCCATCGCACACCTCCGTTATCCCGCGTGGCCGCGCCACCACAAGCGGATGGAGTCCCAGGCGCGTCCCGCGAACCCCGCCTCGGCCACCGGTTCGAGCGCCACCACGGGAAACTGCATGGCGGGCTTGCCGTCCACCAGCACGCGCACCGAACCCACCGTGGATTGGGCCGCGATCGGCGCGACCAGCGGATCCTGCGGCGTCCAGACCGGCTCCACCTTGGCGCCGGCGGGCACGGTCACGTAGGCGTCGCGCGTGAATCCGGCCTTCAGGCTGTCGTTCTCGCCCTTCCAGACCTCGGGCGTCGCCACGGCCTCGCCGCGCGCGTAGAGCTTGATGGTATTGAACCCCTGAAAGCCCCACTCCAGCAACTCGCGGCTTTCCTGGGTGCGCAGTTTGTCGGACGCCGTTCCGACGACCACCGTGATCAGCCGGCGCTCGTCCTTGCCGTTGGGCCGCTTGGCGCTGGCCACGATGCAATAGCCCGCCGACTCGGTGTGCCCGGTCTTCAGGCCGTCCACGCTGGGGTCCAGCCACAGCAGCCGGTTGCGGTTCGGCTGCGTGATCTTGTTGTACGTGAACTGCCTGGCGGAATCGTAGGTCTTGTAGAGCCGGGGATAGTCGCGGATGAAGCGCGCGGCCAGGACCGACAGGTCGCTCGCGGTGGAGTAGGTGCCCGGATCCGGCAGCCCGTGCGGGCTGGCGAAATGCGTGGCGTGCAGGCCCAGTCTGGCGGCGGTGTCGTTCATCCGCGCCACGAAGGCCTCGACGCTGCCCGATACCGCCTCGGCCAGGGCGATGGCCGCGTCATTGCCGGACTGGATCATCAGGCCGCGCAGCAGGTCGTCCACCGACACTTTGGAGCCGGGCTCCAGGAACATCTTCGAACTGCCCGCCGGCACTTTCCACGCGCGGGTCGATACCGTGACCATCTGCGCGGCCGACAGCTCCTTCTTGCTCAGGGCCTCGAACACGACGTAGGCGGTCATGATCTTGGTCAGGGACGCCGGTTCTATCCGGACCGTCGCGGCGTGCGAGGCGATGACCTGCCCGCTGGTCTCGTCCAGCAGGAGCCAGGCCTTGGCCGACAGCGCCGGCGCGGGCATGGATTGCGCCATGGCGCCCGAAACGCACGCGGCCGCAACGATCAGGCTGGCCGCCAATTTCTTCATCGACATATAGCTGCTTCACTTCCATGCATGGTTTCTCTTCGGCCGCAATTGGAACACGCGAACGGCGCTTGGTTCACTGGCTGGCGGCGGCTGAAAGAATGGGCGATGAATGTCACGACATCTTGCAGGGACCCTTGCAGAAGGCACTTTCTGCGTGGAAAACAACAAACAACGGCCGAAAACCCGCTGGAAAGCCGCATTTATCGCCACTCTTCCGCTATCATCGGGCGCGTAGCGTCAAATGCCGATAACCGGCACGCGCTGCTCCATGTCCTCAACATACGGATTTTGACCATGGCCACGAAAGCAAAAGCTCCTGCCAAGAAAGTCACCAAGACCGCCGTCAAGGCACCCGCGAAGAAGGCAACTGCCGCCAAAACCGCTGCGAAGCCCGCTGTGAAGCCCGCAGCCAAGAAGGTCGTCGCCGCCAAGAAGGTCGCTGCTGCCCCCAAGGCCATCAAGGCTGCCCTGAACAAGACCCAGCTCATCGCCTACATCGTCGAGCAGTCCGGCGTCGAAGCCAAGGCCGTCAAGGCCGTGCTGGCCAGCCTGGAAACCTCGGTGCTGGGTTCCGTGGACAAGAAGGGCGCCGGCGAATTCACGCTGCCCGGCCTGTTCAAGGTTGCCGTGCAGAAGGTTCCCGCCAAGGCCAAGCGCTTCGGCAAGGACCCGTTCACCGGTGAAGAGCGCTGGTTCCCCGCCAAGCCGGCTTCGGTGAAGGTGAAGGTTCGCCCGCTCAAGAAGCTGAAGGACGCCGCGCAGTAATTCCGCGCGACTATCCGGTCAAGCCGGAAGGGCCCGCCTCGCAAGAGGCGGGCCCTTCTTTTTTGCCGCGCGCGTTGCGCGGTCCGGGATGCCGCTGTTAGAATTTATCTTCACGTAAAGATACTTTACCTGGAAATAAATGGCACCCACGAACGATCTCGTCGACCTGGTGATTTCGCAATGGACCGAGGAATGTCCCAGCCAGGACTTCTCGCCCATGGCCGTCGTCACCCGCGTATTCCGCCTGAATGCCCTGGCCACGCGCAACGTGAACCGCAGCTTTCGCCGCCACACCCTGCACCAGGGTGAATTCGACGTGCTGGCCACGCTGTACCGCAGCGGAGCGCCCTACGCCCTCAATCCGCAGAAGCTGGTCGCGGCCCTGCTCCTGACCTCCGGCGCGATGACCAACCGGCTCGACCGCCTGGAACAGGCCGGGCTGCTCGCGCGCAGCCCCAATCCGGACGACCGGCGCGGCGTCATCGTGTCGCTTACCGCCGAGGGCCTGCGCCTGGTGAAGGCGGTGCTGAAGGACTACCTGAAGGACCTGAACGAATTGCTGGAGCCGCTGTCGGCCAGCGAACGCAGGCAATTGGCCGGCCTCCTGAAGAAGATGCTGGTCAGGCTGGACCAGGAAACGCCCGGCGGCATCGACGCCTGAGCCCGCCTCCCCTGCCCTTTCCCGGCCCCATCCGCTATTCCCGAGACCCATGAATTCCGCATCCCGCTCTCCCCAGGCGCCGGCGCTCACCGCGCCCATCGTCCTGCTGATGTCCGTCGCCACCGGCCTGGCGGTCGCCAGCAACTACTATGCGCAGCCGTTGCTGCACACCATCGGCGAGCAATTCTCGCTGTCCACCGCCGCGGCCGGCGCCATCGTCACGACCGCGCAGCTCAGCTATGCGGTCGGTTTGATGCTGCTGGTGCCGCTGGGCGACATGTTCGAGCGCCGCAGCCTGATCGTCCTGATGAGCCTGCTGTCCTCGGGCAGCCTGCTCATTTCCGCCTTCGCCCCCAATATCGCCGTGCTGATCGTCGGCACCGCGCTGACGGGCATGCTGTCCGTCGTGGCCCAGATCCTGGTGCCCTTCGCCGCCACGCTGGCCGCGCCCCACGAGCGGGGCAAGGCGGTGGGCACGGTCATGAGCGGCCTGCTGCTGGGCATATTGCTGGCCCGCACCGTCGCGGGCGTGCTGGCCGACGTGGGTAGCTGGCGCACTGTGTACTGGGTGGCGGCCATCCTGATGCTGGCCATGTCCGCCGCGCTGTGGCGCCTACTGCCCCGCTACCAGAGCCCCGCCGGCCTGAGCTATCCGCGCCTGCTGGCCTCCATCCTGAAGATGTTCGTCGAGGAGCCGCTGTTCCGCGCGCGCTCGCTCCTGGGCGGACTGCTGTTCGCGGCCTTCAGCATGCTGTGGACGCCCCTGACCTTCCTCCTGGCGAGCCCGCCCTATCAGTACAGCAATACGACGATCGGCCTGTTCGGCCTGGCCGGCGCCGCCGGCGCCTATGCCGCCAACCGCTTCGGCCGCCTGGCCGACCGCGGCCTGGGCAACCTGGCCACCCGCGTCGGGCTGCTCCTGCTGCTGGGTTCCTGGGGACTGATGGCTTTCGGGCAGGCGTCCGTGATCGCCCTGCTGGCGGGCATCCTCATACAGGACCTGGCGATACAGGGCGTGCACGTCACCAACAGCAGCGCCCTCTACCGCATGCGCCCCGAGGCCCGGAGCCGGCTGACGGCCGGCTACATGACCAGTTATTTCATCGGCGGCGCGTCCGGTTCGCTGGTATCGTCCTGGCTGTACTCCCATTTCGGCTGGCCCGGTGTGGTCACGGCGGGCGCGGTCCTGGGAGCGATTACGCTGGCGTACGGCACCCTGGCGCGCAGCGCGCGCATCCCGGAAACGGCGCCGTCGCCTGCCCGCGCCTAGCACCTCCTATAATCAGGGGTTTTGACCGCCACCGAGCCAGGCCGCCCCGCGCCCGGCCGGCCTGGCGGCTCACCCTTTTTTGCCACCGTGCACGAGCCCATGCAGGAACGTTACCTCCCCAATATCGTCGAAGCAGCCGCCCACCAAGACTGGCAGGCCCGCGACGTCTACCTGGTCCACGAACACGCGACGAACGCCGACGGCTCCGAAAAGCCGAAGTTCTACGCCTGCTCGATGCTGCCTTACCCCAGCGGCAAGCTGCACATGGGCCACGTGCGCAACTACACCATCAACGACATGATGGCGCGCCAGCTCCGCATGCGCGGCTACAACGTCCTGATGCCCATGGGCTGGGACGCCTTCGGCATGCCGGCGGAAAACGCCGCCATCAAGTCCAAGGTGCCGCCGGCGAAGTGGACCTACGACAACATCGCCTACATGAAAAAGCAGATGAAGGCGATGGGCCTGGCGATCGACTGGTCGCGCGAAATGTGCGCCTGCGATCCCCAGTACTACAAGTGGAACCAGTGGCTGTTCCTCAAGATGCTGGAAAAGGGCGTGGCCTACCGCAAGACCCAGATCGTCAACTGGGATCCGGTGGACCAGACCGTGCTGGCCAACGAACAGGTGATCGACGGCCGCGGCTGGCGTTCGGGCGCGCTGGTCGAAAAGCGCGAGATCCCGGGCTACTACCTGCGCATCACGGATTACGCCGACGAACTGCTGGGCGCAGTCCAGAACGACCTCCCCGGCTGGCCCGAGCGCGTGCGGCTGATGCAGGAAAACTGGATCGGCAAGTCCGAAGGCCTGCGCTTCGCCTTCCCGCACAAGATCGCCGGCCCGGACGGCCGGTTGATCCAGGACGGCAAGCTGTACGTCTTCACCACCCGCGCCGACACCATCATGGGCGTGACCTTCTGCGCCGTGGCGCCGGAGCACCCCCTGGCCACGCAGGCCGCCCTCTCCAATCCGCAACTGGCGGCGTTCATCGAGCAGTGCAAGCTGGGCGGCACCACCGAGGCCGAAATGGCCACGCGCGAGAAAGAAGGCATGCCGACCGGCCTGTTCGTCACGCACCCGGTCACGGGCGCCGAGGTCGAGGTCTGGGTCGGCAACTATGTGCTCATGACCTACGGCGACGGCGCCGTCATGGGCGTGCCGGCGCACGACGAGCGCGATTTCGCCTTCGCCAAGAAATACTCCCTGCCCATCGTCCAGGTCGTGGACGTGGCCGGCAAAGCCTACTCCACCGATGCCTGGCAGGAATGGTACGGCGACAAGCAAGCCGGCCGCACCATCAATTCCGGCAAGTACGACGGCCTCTCGCACAAGGAAGCCGTCGACGCCATCGCGGCCGACCTGGGCGCGCAGGGCCTGGGCGAAAAGCAGACCACCTGGCGCCTGCGCGACTGGGGCATCTCGCGCCAGCGCTACTGGGGCACCCCGATCCCCATCATCCACTGCGCGGATTGCGGTCCCGTGCCGGTGCCCGAAAAAGACCTGCCGGTGGTGCTGCCGGACGACCTCATCCCCGACGGCAGCGGCAACCCGCTGGCCAAGAACGAGGCCTTCCTGTCCTGCTCCTGCCCCAACTGCGGCAAGCCGGCGCGCCGCGAGACGGACACGATGGACACTTTCGTGGACTCGTCCTGGTATTTCATGCGCTATACCTCGCCCGGCAACGACCAGGCCATGGTCGACGCTCGCAATGACTACTGGATGCCGATGGACCAGTACATCGGCGGCATCGAGCATGCCGTGCTGCACCTGCTGTACGCGCGCTTCTGGACCAAGGTCATGCGCGACATGGGCCTGCTCAACTTCGACGAGCCCTTCACCAAGCTGCTGTGCCAGGGCATGGTGCTGAACCACATTTATTCGCGCAAGACGCCCCAGGGCGGCATCGAGTACTTCTGGCCGGAAGACGTCGAAAACGTCTACGACGCCCGCGGCGCCGTCATCGGCGCCAAGCTGAAGTCCGACGGCTCCGAGATCACCTACGGCGGCGTGGGCACGATGTCCAAGTCCAAGAACAACGGCGTCGATCCGCAATCCCTGATCGACACCCTGGGCGCCGACACGGCCCGCCTGTTCGTCATGTTCGCCAGCCCGCCCGAGCAGACCCTCGAATGGTCCGATTCCGGCGTCGACGGCTCCAACCGCTTCCTGCGCCGCCTCTGGTCGATCAGCTACGGCAAGCGCGAAGCCGTGGCGCGCGGCCTGGCCCATGGCGCCGACTGGGCCCAGGCCCCCGCCCCCGTGAAGGACCTGCGCCGCGAAGTCTACGCCCTGCTCAAGCAGGCCGACTACGACTACCAGCGCATCCAGTACAACACCGTCGTGTCCGCCTGCATGAAGATGCTGAACGCGATCGACGACGCCAAGCTGCCCGAAGGCGCCCCCGCGGACGCCGCTTACGCCGAGACGCTGGGCGTGCTGCTGCGCGTGCTGTACCCCGTGGTGCCGCACATCACCTGGCACCTGTGGCGCGACCTCGGCTACGCGCAAGAGCTGGGCGACCTGCTCGACGCGCCCTGGCCGCACGTGGACGAAGCGGCGCTGGTCGCCGACGAGATCGAACTGATGCTCCAGGTCAACGGCAAGCTGCGCGGCTCGATCCGCGTGGCCGCCAAGGCAGCCAAGGAAGACATCGAGCAGCTCGCGGCCGCGCAGGAAGAGGTCGCCCGCTTCCTGGAAGGCCGTCCGCCCAAGCGCGTCATCGTGGTTCCGGGCAAACTGGTCAATGTCGTAGGCTGATGAGGTCAAGCATGCACTTCGCCGGGCAACAAACGCACTCCTCCCGCCAATCCAGGCTGCTGCGCGGCGCCTGCCTGGCGCTGTTCATGCTGCTCTCCGCCTGCGGCTTCGCCTTGCGGGGAGTCACCCCGATGCCGTTCGAAACGCTGTACGTCGGCATCCCCGACAACACCCAGTTCGGCGCCGACGTGCGCCGCGCGCTGCGCGCGGCGTCGCCGGACACCAGGCTGGTCGGCAGTCCCAAGGAAGCCCAGGCCATCCTGCAGCAGGTCTCGGATGCCCGGACCCTGCGCGAGGTCTCCCTGAATGCGCAGGGCCGCGTCGAGGAATACGAACTGGGCATCAACTACACGTTCCGCCTCATCGACGCCCAGGGCCGCGCGCTGATCCCCGACACCACGCTGTCGATCTACCGCGAAATGCCCTATGACGACCAGGTCGTGCAGGCCAAGCAAGGCCAGATCGAAACCCTGTACCGCGCCATGCAGCGCGACCTGGTGTCCCGCCTGTTGCGCCGCATGACCGCGCCGGACGTGCGCAACGCCTTCGAGAATGCCGAGCAGCGCGGCGAAAGCGGCGAGATCCCGCTGTACGATCCGACCGCGCCCGAGCCCGCGCGCACGCCGACGCCCTGGCATACGCCGTCCACCACCGATCCGGCCATCCTGCGCTAAATGGCACAGTCCCTGGACGCGGACCGCCTGGCCGAACACCTGCAACGGCCGGGCAACCGGCTGGCGCCGCTGTATACGGTGTCGGGCGACGAGCCCCTGCTCGTGACCGAGGCGGTGGACGCACTGCGCGCCTCCGCCCGCAATGCCGGCTATACCGAGCGGCTGTCCATGGTGATGGACGCGCGCAGCGACTGGAGCTCCGTCACGGCGGCCACCCAGAGCGTGTCGCTGTTCGGCGACCGCCGCATCCTCGAAATCAAGATCCCCACCGGCAAGCCCGGCAAGGCCGGCGCCGACACCCTGGTCCGGCTGGCCGAGCAGGCCGAGAAACAGGCCGACGCGGACACGCTGGTGCTGATCGCCCTGCCCCGCCTGGACAAGGCCACTCGCGACAGCCGCTGGATGCAGGCGCTGAACCGCGGCGGCACGATGGTCGATGTCGCCAATATCGAACGGGGCCGCCTGCCCGCCTGGATCGGCATGCGCCTGGCGCGCCAGAACCAGCGCGCCGACAACGCCACGCTCCAGTGGATGGCCGACAAGGTCGAAGGCAACCTGCTGGCCGCCCACCAGGAAATCCAGAAGCTGGGCCTGCTCTACCCCGAAGGCCAGTTGGCGGCCGAGGACGTGGAGCGCGCGGTGCTGAACGTGGCGCGCTACGACGTCTTCGGGCTGCGCGACGCCATGCTCGCCGGCGACACGGGCCGCACCATCCGCATGATCGACGGCCTGCGCGCCGAGGGCGAGGCGCTGCCGCTGGTGCTCTGGGCGGTGGGCGAGGAAATCCGCCTGCTGGCCCGCGTGGCCGAGGCGCGCGCCCTGGGACAGGACGTCAATGGCCTGATGCGCCGCCTGCGCATTTTCGGCGCGCACGAACGCCTGGCGCTGCAGGCCCTGGGCAGGGTGCAGCCGAACGTCTGGCCCGCCGCCGTGCAGCACGCGCACGAAGTGGACCGCCTGATCAAGGGCCTGTCCGTGCCGGGCCGCCTGTCCGATCCCTGGGAAGAAATGACCCGGCTCGCACTGCGTGTCGCCGCCGCCGGCGGACGACCGTGAAGGCGGCATAGCCGCCGCCTTCGCCTAGCCCTTCCGGCCGCCCGGCCGGAGGTTCGCCCGGCCGCCCGGCCGGATATACACTGATTCTCCAGGCGGCTTCCGGGCCGCCCCACATCCATGATCGACGCCGCCATGTCCTCGTCCTCCATCGAACAAGCCATGCTCACCCTGGGCGAGAACGCCCGCCGCGCCTCGCGCGCCATGATGCGCGCCACCGGCGCCGCCAAGAACCAGGCGCTGCTGGCCATGGCCGACGCCCTGGCCGCCAGCCATGACGAACTCAAGGCAGCCAACGAAAAAGACGTTGCAGCGGCCCGCGCCAACGGGCTGGAACCCGCGCTGCTGGACCGCCTGACCCTGTCGGACAAGACGCTGGCGCACATGGCCGAAGGCCTGCGCCAGATCGCCGCCCTGCCGGACCCGATCGGCAGCGTTACCGCCACGACGGTGCGTCCCAACGGCATGCGCGTCGCCCAGATGCGCGTCCCGCTGGGCGTGATCGGCATCATCTACGAATCCCGTCCCAACGTCACGATCGACGCCGCGGCGCTGTGCCTGAAGTCCGGCAACGCCGCCATCCTGCGCGGCGGCAGCGAAGCCCTGCACTCCAACATCGCGCTGGGCCGCATCGTACAGAAAGGCCTGGCCGCCGCCGGCCTGCCGCAGGACGCGGTGCAGGTCGTGGCCACGGCGGACCGGGCCGCGGTCGGCAAGCTCATCACCATGACCGAGCACATCGACGTCATCGTGCCCCGCGGCGGCAAGGGCCTGATCGCCCGCCTGTCGCAGGAAGCGCGCGTGCCGCTCATCAAGCACCTGGACGGCAATTGCCACGTCTATATCGACGCGGCGGCGGATCCGGACAAGGCGCACGCCATCGCCTTCAACGCCAAGACCTACCGCTACGGTATCTGCGGCGCCATGGAAACCCTGCTGGTCGACGCGGTGGCCGCCGTCTCCATTCTGCCCAGCCTGGCCGCGGATTTCACCGAGCACGGCGTCGAGCTGCGCGGCTGCCCGCGCACCCTGGCCCTGCTGCCGCACGCCAAGCCGGCCACCGATGCAGACTGGGCCACGGAATACCTGGGCCCCATTCTGGCGGTGCGCATCGTCGATTCGCTGGACGACGCCATCGAACACATCGCGCGCTGGGGCTCCGGCCATACGGACGCCATCGTCACGGAGGACCTGTCCGCCGCGCAGCGCTTCCAGCGCGAGGTCGACTCCAGCTCGGTCTACGTCAATCTGCCGACCTGCTTCGCGGACGGCTTCGAATACGGCCTGGGCGCCGAGATCGGCATCTCCACGAACCGCCTGCATGCGCGCGGCCCGGTCGGCCTGGAAGGCCTGACCACCCTGAAATGGGTCCTGAGCGGCGAAGGCCAGGTCCGCGGCTGAGCCGTCTGCCGCGAACTCCGCCGCGGCGAGCAGAGACTGACGCGGCCCTGAACACGGGGCCGCGGCCAGCCTTCTACAATACGGCCAGGCAATCCGCCAGGCTTCTTGTCATCCGAACGCGGCCTACCGCGCAACCTCGAGACTCCCAATGCATTCACCCGCCATTTCCATGGCCTTCAGCCTTTTCGTGCTGTGCTTCATCACCTGCTCGATCAGCGGCATCGTCCTGTTCTTCTTGAAGAGCAAACAAATCAACGCGGCGCTGAAGCACCCCTACCTGCAGCACCGCACGTTCGCCCAGTATCCGCTGGCGGTGCGGGCCGCGATCACGCTGGATTATTTCTTCCGCCTGATGTTCCCGGGCACCCGTTTCTGGCTGGTCGGCAACGCCAACGACCTGCTGGGCCACGTCGATCCCAAGAAGACGCCGCTGTCCGTGAAATGGCCGATCGTCGGCTTCTGGGGCTCTTGCTGGCTGGGGCTGATCGCAATGGTCGCCCTCTGGATCATGCTGTACCTGGGAGTCTGAGCGCATGCAGATCAGGATCGAAGACTATGCCGGCAGCCTGGAGGCCGCCCGTTATCTGATCGCCGCGCGCGAATCCGGCATCGCCGGCCCCCGCCTGCCCGCCGGCTGCCGTCCGCAAACGCTGGGCCAGGCCTTCGCCGTGCAGCAGCGCACCGCGCAATTGCTGCAGCAGGACCGCCAGGACGGCATCGCCGCCTGGAAGAGCGCGCTGCCCTCGCCCGAGAAGACCGTCGTCGCGCCCATCTACGCGTCCACCGTCGCCTACTCCGAAGCCGGCCCGATCGCCGCGCGGACCGACGTGCTGCGCATCGAACCCGAGATCGCGTTCGAGATCGGCCGGGACCTGCCGGCCCGCCCCGAACCCTATACCGAAGCCGACGTCGATGCCGCGATCGCCGGCGCCCGCCTGGCGCTGGAAGTGCTGGGCTGCCGCTACGCCTCGCCGGAACACGCCAGCCTGCCCGAGTTGCTGGCCGACCACATGTTCAACCTGGGGCTGGTGCTGGGTCCGCGCATCGCATCGCCCCATTCGGCGCCCGGCAGCATGAGCATCACGCTGTCCGTGGACGGCGCCGAAATCGAACAGCACGCGGGCATCCACCCGAACGACCGCCCCAAGGCCGGGCTGTACTGGCTGGCCAATTTCCTGCGCGAACAAGGCCTGGGGCTGCGCGCCGGCCAGCACGTCATTACCGGTTCGTACGCCGGATTCCTGGACGTGCCGGCCAACCGCGAAGTGGAACTCGCCTACGGCGACCTCGGCGTCCTGCGCCTGCGGTTCGGCAGTTGATCGACGGCAGGCGTGGTCCGCGTGTTAGCGGGCCGCGGGCTCCGCGATGCCGATGGGTCCGCCTGCCGCCTCGATGATCTCGCCCGCCGCCAGGCACAGGTCTTCGCGGTAGCGCCCCGCCACCACTTGCACGCCGACCGGGCTGGCCTCCGCGCCGCTCATGGCGGAACCCATGGCGACCGACAGGCCTGGCAATCCCATGAACGGCACGCCGATCTGCGTCATTTGCGCGCGCCAGACTCGGGCATAGGCCTCGTCGCCCTGCAGGTCGAGCTGGTCCGGAAAGGGAAGCTCGGCGGATACCGGCAACAGCAGCACCGGATACTCGGCGAAGAACATCTCCCACATGCGCGTCAGCGTGGCGCGGCGAGTCAGCACCGCCGAGAAACCGGCCAGGTCGATGCTGGCCACCTTGTCGCGCTGGCCGGCCAAGGCCACCAGCGCGCCGCGGTCGCCCTCTTTCTCGGCCGCCGCGACCAGGGCGTCGTAGCCGTCCGCCAGCCACATGCGGATCTGCAGGTCCGCCGCCTCCTGCATGGGCGGGATGGCGTCCAGCGTGTCGACGGTCCAGCCGGCCTCGCTGAGCCGGCGCGCCGCCTCCTGCAAGGCCTTGACCACGGCGGGCTCGGTCTCCATGCCGTCGGGGTTCAGGCACAGCGCGGCCTTGCGCGGCGCATCGGGCCCCGTCAGCGGAGCCGGAACCCACCAGGGATCGCGCGGGTCCGGCGCCGCCAGCGCGGCCAGGCCCAGCCGCAAATCGGCGATGCTGCGGCCCAGGGGACCCGATACCGCGGTGAGTTGCGCGCCGATGGGGCGTTCCGGCAAGGCCGCGTTGTACGCCGCCACGCGGCCCAGCGACGGCCGCAATCCATGCACGCCGCAGGCATAGGCGGGGTAGCGGATGGATCCGGCAATGTCGGTGCCGTGCGCCAGGTGCCCGATGCCGGCCGCGACCGCGGAGGCCGCGCCGCCGGACGAACCGCCCGGCGTCAGCGCCGGATTGCGCGGGTTCAGCGTGTCCCCGTGCAGCTTGTTGCCGGTGAACCAGCGCAGCGAAAACGCCGGCGTGTTGGTGCGGCCCAGGATGACCGCGCCCGCGCGCCGCAGATTGTCCACCACCGGGCTGTTGTCGGCGGCGATCAGGTCTTTCTGCAAGCCCACCCCGTTGGTGGTGGCGAAACCCGCCTGGTCCACGTTGACCTTGACCGTGACGGGCACGCCGGCCAGCGGGCCCGCCTCCTCGCCGCGCGCCAGGGCCGCGTCCACCTCGTCCGCCTGCGCCAGCACCGTTTCCGGGCGATGGTCGACGACCGCATTGATGGCGGGGTTGACGGCATCGAGCCGCTGCAGCGCGCTTTGCGCGGCTTCGCGGGCGGACACTTCACGCTTGCGGATGCGGGCGGCAAGCTCAACTGCGGACAAACGCCAAAGATCGGACACGCGCGACTCCTGATTCATGGTTTTGCAAGGCACGCCCACCTTAGCGCCGGCGGCGGCCGCCCACAAGCGGCCCCGTGGCGCGGGCCCCGCTACTTGTCCTCTTCGAAGACCTCGACGATCGCGTCGGCCACCGCGCGCACGCGGGCCGTGCGGTTCAGGTCCCCGTGCATCACCAGCCAGAGATCGTAGGGCTCGCTGCGCGTCGGCCAGATGCGGACCAGGTCCGGATAGTCCGGCGCCATGTGCGTGGGCAGCTCGCCGATGCCCAGGCCCGCCACCACGGCATCGATGATCATCAGGCCGGAATTCAGTTCCAGCCCGATGCGGCCGTTGCCCGTCGGCTCTCCGCAAAACGTATCGGACCAGCCGGGCAGCACCGACTGCTGGTAGGCCACCAGCGTGTGCCCCGCGAAGGCCGTTCCCGGACGCGGCTCGCCGTGAGCGGCCAGGTAGGAGCGGGACGCATACAGCCCGACCTCCTTGCGCGCCAGGTGGCGGTAGATCAGGTCGGGGTTGTCCGGCCTGAGGTTCCGGATGGCCAGATCCGCCTCGCGGCGCGTCAGGTTGCTTAGCTGGATCGCCGTGGACAGCGCCACGCGAATGGCGGGATGCTGGGCGTGCACGCGCCGGATGGCCTCCATGACGAAATACCTGGCCACGGTCTCCGACGTCGCCACCCGCACCGTGCCGGACAGCCTGTGGTCCAGCCCCTGCATCTGGCGCTGCAATTGGTCGGCCGCCTGTTCCATGCGCTCGGCCGCGGCGAACGCCAGCTCCCCGGCCGCGGTGGGCACATACCCGCCCGGCGTGCGCAGGAACAGCCGGGCGTCCAGCGAGGACTCCAGCGCCGCCAGCCTGCGGCCGGCCGTGGCCTGGTCGACCTGCAGCAGGGCCGCGGCGCCGCGCAGCGTGCCGACCCGGTAAATAGCCAGGAAAATCCGGGCGTTATCCCAATCCATAGGGAATCCAGTTGATGCATTTATGCATCACTATAAAGCAGTTCTTCGTCTTTTTTGCATCAAAAAAAGCTCCTAAGCTTCCCCCTCCGAAAGCCGCCGAGCCCGCATCATGACTTCCGCCTGCCCCCACGCCTCCACCCTGGACGCCAAACCCGCCGCTGCCGCCGGCTGGCTGCCGCTGGTCACGCTGGCCATCGGCTTCGTCATGGCCATGCTGGACGTCACTGTCGTCAATGTCGCGCTCCCCAGCATCGCGCTGCAGTTCACGGTGCCGCTGACCGACCTGGTCTGGATCGTGGACGGCTATACGCTCACGTTCGCGGCCCTGCTGCTGGTGGCCGGCGCGCTGGCCGACCGCTACGGCGCCAAGACCGTCTACCTGGCGGGACTGGGCGTCTTCACCTTCGCCTCCCTGCTTTGCGGGCTGGCGCCGAACGCGGACACCCTCATCCTGGCCCGCATGCTGCAAGGCCTGGGCGCGGCCTTGTTCATGCCCAGTTCGCTCAGCCTGCTGACCCATGCCTATGACGACGAGCACGTGCGCAACCGCATGCTGGCCGCGTGGTCGGCCATCGTCGCGGTCGCGGGCGCGGCCGGTCCGCTGATGGGCGGCATGCTGATCCACCAGTTCGGCTGGCGCGGAATCTTCCTCATCAATATCCCCCTGGGAATCGCGGGCCTGTGGCTGGCGCGCCGCCGCATCCTGGCGGCTCCCCGCCGGCCGCGCGCGCTCAATCCGCTGAGCCACCTGCTGGGAGTGATCGCGCTGTCTGCGCTGTGCTTCGTGCTGATCCAGGGCAACGCCTACGGCTGGGCCTCCGGCCGCATCGCGACCACGGCCGCGCTGTTCCTGGCCGCCACCGCGCTGCTGGTGCGGCGCGAGCGCCGCCACGCCGAGCCCATCATCCCGCGCGCACTCTTCGCGACCACGCAGTTCGCCGCGGCCAACGGCGTCGGCTTCCTGATCAACCTGGCGGCCTACGGCCAGCTCTTCCTGCTCAGCCTGTTCCTGCAGCAAGCGCGCGGCGCGGACGCGCTGCAGACGGGCATCCAACTGGTGCCCATGCTGGCGGTGTTTTCCATCGGCAACCTGATCTCCGGCCGGATCTCGGCGCGCTGGAACGTGTCGGCATCGCTGCTGGGCGGCGTATCGCTCGCCACGGCCATGAGCGCGGCCGCCATCTTCGCGATCACGCCGGACGTCGCCTACTGGCCTTTCGCCGCCATCGTCGCGCTGGCCAACCTGGGCGTGGGCATCGCCGTGCCGGCCATGACCAGCGTGGTCATGCAGGTCTCGGGCAAGAGGCATGCGAACAGCGCGGCGGCGGCCTTGAACGCGAACCGCCAGTCCGGCGCGCTGGTCGGCGTGGCCCTGATGGGCACCATCCTGCACCTGCTACCCGAATGGCGCGAGGCCCTTCCCGCCGCCTACATCGTGATCTCCGCAGGTTATCTGGCGGCCGTCGCGCTGGGATGGCGGCACCTGCGCCGGGCACGCAACGCCTGAACGCCGGCGGGCAGCTCGACGGGCCGCGGCAGCCCCGCGCGTGGCAACGGCCGGGCGTTTGCTTCACAATGCTCCTATCCGCCCAATCAGGAGCCCCGCATGTCCAGTTCCGCTACGTCCCTTCCCGCCATCCGCAAAGTCGCCATCGTGGGCGCCGGCACCATAGGCGCCAGTTGGGCCGCGCTGTTCCTTGCCCATGGCCTGGAAGTGGTCGTCAGCGATCCGGCTGCCGACGCCGAATCCCAGACGCGCGCCCGCGTGCAGGCCGCCTGGCCCGTGCTGGCCGAACTGGGCCGCGTGGTCCCGGGCGCCTCGCCCGACGCCCTGAGCTTCGAACCTGACCTGGAGAAGGCGCTGGCAGGCGTGGACTTCGTGCAAGAAAACGCGCCCGAGCGCGAAGACTTCAAGACCGAGCTGTTCGCGCGCATGGACGCCGTCCTGCCGCCGCAGGTCATCGTCGCCTCGAGCTCTTCCGGCCTCATCATGAGCCGCCTGCAATCGCGCTGCCGGCATGCTGCGCGCTTCGTCATCGGCCATCCCTTCAATCCGCCGCACCTGATCCCGCTGGTCGAGGTCGTGGGCGGCGAGCAGACTTCGGCGGACACCATAGACCGCAGCATGGCCTTCTACCGCAGCATGGGCAAATACCCGATCCGCGTGAACAAGGAAGTGCCCGGCCACATCGCCAACCGCCTCCAGGCCGCGCTCTGGCGCGAAGCCATCCACCTGGCGGCCGAGAACGTCGCCAGCGTCGCCGACATCGACGCCGCGGTCTCGCAAGGCCCCGGCCTGCGCTGGGCGCTGTTCGGCCCGCACATGACGTTCAACCTGGGCGGCGGCGAGGGCGGACTGGCGCACTTCATGGACCATCTGCTCGGCCCCGTGCAGACCTGGTGGGACGACCTGGGCGCACCGGACGTCACGCCCGAGCTGCAACGGCGCCTGATCGAAGGCGTCAACGCCGAAGCCGGCGGGCGCAGCATCGCCGACCTGGCACAAGCCCGAGACGCCGACCTCACCGCCCTGCTCAAGGCCCTGCAACGCTGAACCGGCGCATCCGGACCCAAGGAATCCATCCGCATGATTTCCGTAACGCAAGACACTCAACGCTCCCGCTACACCGCCACCGTCGATGGCGTGCTGTGCGTGCTCGACTACCAGTTGCAAGGCGACGTCATGACGATCACCCATACCGGCGTTCCCAGCCAGGTGGGCGGCCGCGGCATCGCCGCCGAGCTGACCCGCCATGCCCTGGAGGACGCGCGCGCCCATGGCTGGAAGGTGCGGCCCCTGTGCTCCTACGCCGAGGTCTATATGCGCCGCCACCCCGAATACAACGATCTGCGGGCCTGAACGGCGCCGTCGCGACCATCGTGGCAAAACCCTCCCGTAATGCCGCCGCCGCTTGCCCCTGCGGCGGCCCCAAGCCCTACTCCGCATGCTGCGCACGCTGGCACGAAGGCCCGCTCGCCCTGCAGGCCCCCGACGCCGAGTCGCTCATGCGCTCGCGCTACAGCGCCTTCGTGCTGGACAAGCTGCCGTATCTGCTCGCCACCTGGCATCCCGGCACGCGCCCCGCGGCGCTCGAACCCAATCCGCCCGACCTGAAGTGGCTGGGCCTGGACGTGAAGAAAGCGCAGCTCCAGGATGCCGACCACGCGACCGTGGAATTCGTGGCGCGCAGCCGCCAGGCCGGCCGGGCCCACCGCCTGCATGAGCTCAGCCGCTTTGTGCGGGAAGAGGGACGCTGGTATTACGTGGACGGCGACCTGGGCTGAAGCCGGCGCGTCACGCCGCGGCCGCCTGGCTGTCGTGGCCGATGGCCTGTTTCAACGCCGCCACCAGGTGCTGTTCGGCCGTATTCAAGGCGCGCTGGTTGCCGACGATGGCCAGTTCCGTCGGCGGCGCCGGCGCAAAGCCCGCGTCTTCGCCCAGCACCGCATGCGTGCCCAGGCGCGCGAACGCCGGCAGCAGGCTCACGCCCAATCCGGCCGCGACGGCTGCCTGCACGCCAGCCAGGCTGTGGCTGTGATAGGCGATATGCCACGGCCTGCCCGCGCTTTCCAGGGCGTAGATCGCGCGCTTGCGGTAAATGCAGCCCTGCGGGAACAGGACCAGCGGCACAGCGGCGCCGTCCGGAATCCGCTGTTTGCCGCCCACCCAGACCAGCCGTTCCGGCCATGCCGCCAGACTGGGTCCATCGCCCGGCTCGCGCTTGACCAGCGCCAGGTCTAGCTCGCCTGAAGCCAGCGCGCTGCGCAGATTCATGCTCATGCCGCTGCTCGTTTCCAGCCGCACTTCGGCATGGCGCGCGGCAAACCCGGCCAGCAGCACGGTCAGCCGGGACACGTCGAAATCTTCCGGTATCCCCAGCCGCAGCACGCAGGCCTTGCGAGGCGCCGACAGCACGTGCTCGGCCTCGCCGGCGATGGCCAGCAGGCGGCGCGCATATGCCACCATCAGCTCGCCGTCCTCCGTCGCCGACACATTGCCGCCCGCGCGGTCCCTCAATAGCAGCGTCTTGCCGACGCCCTGCTCCAGCTTGCGCACTTGCTGGCTGACGGTCGATTGCGTGCGATGCACCCGGCTCGCCGCGCGCGTGAAGCTGCCTTCGTCCACGACGCACACCAGGGTCCTGAGCAGTTCCAGATCGAGCATGGCGGGCCTGTTATTGAATAATCAACTGAAGAGAGTTCAATAATTAATTTTACGACTTTGTGGGCTCCCCCTAAGCTGGAACCGTCCCACCCCCGTTCAAGTAAAGGAACCGATATGCCCCTGGCGCACCTGCCCCGTCCCGAATGGCTCACCTTCGATTGCTACGGCACCCTTATCCAATGGGACGAAGGCCTGCAGGCCGCCGTCGCCCGGATCCTGGCCGCCGACGTCCATGAGGGGCAGCCTGCGCCCACGCCCGTGCAGTTCCTGCATCGCTACGACGGCCACGAACACCGGCTGGAGCGCGAGCAGCCGCAACGCCGCTTCGCCGACATCAGCCGCGAATCGCTGCGCCTGACCATGCAGGAACTGGGCCTGGAATATCGGCCGGAGCACGCGGAGATGCTGGTCGGCAGCATTTCCGCCATGCCGCCCTTCCCCGAGGTCGTGGACACGCTCGCCGCGCTGAAGCGGGCGGGCTTCCGGCTGTGCATCATTTCCAACACCGACGACGACATCATCGCGGGCAATGTTGCGCAGTTGGGCGGCCATATCGACCGCGTGGTCACGGCCGAGCAGGCCGGCGCCTACAAGCCCTCGCGCCAGATATTCGCCCACGCCCACGACAGCCTCGGCGTCACGCCCGGCGAGGTCGTGCACATATGCGCCAGCCCCCATCTGGACCACGCGGCGGCGCGCGATATCGGTTTCCGCTGCGTCTGGATCGACCGCGGCACAGGCCGCCAGCCCTTGCCTGACTATCGGCCGGACGCTACCGTAGCGACTTTGGACCGCGTGCCCGGCCTGTTCCACGACGCCGGCTGGCTATGAACCACGGGGCGCGGGCCTCCCTCCACTCCCGACTGAAGGCAGCCATGAACCAAGAACCCCACTTCGCCGACGCGCTCTTCCGCGCGGAACCCGTCGCCGCCCTGCGCGCCGACCTGGCGCTCGCATTGCGGGCGGCAGCCGCGCATGGCCTGGGGGAAGGCGTCTGCAACCATTTCAGCGTGGCCTTGCCCGGCGATCCGGACCATTTCCTGCTCAACCCGCGCGGGCTGATGTGGAACGAGGTGCAGGCGGACGACATCGTGCTGGTCGACGCCCACGGCAACAAGCTCGCCGGCCGCCACGCAGTCGAACCCACGGCCATGTTCATCCACGCCGCCATCCACCGCATCGCCGGCAAGGCCTGTGTCCTGCATACGCACATGCCTTACGCCACAGCCTTGACGCTGATCTCGGATCGCGCACTGGACACCACTCTGTCGCAGAACGCGATGCGCTTCCACGGACGCCTGGCCATCGACGGGGACTACAACGGACTGGCGCTGGACGTCAGCGAAGGCGAACGCATCGCCCACGCCATGCAAGGCGCCGACATCGTGTTCCTGGGCAACCATGGCGTCGTCGTCTGCGGCGAGCGCATCGATTATGCCTACGACGATCTCTTCTTCCTGGAGCGCGCCTGTACCGCCCAGGTATTGGCGCAGTCCACCGGACGGCCGCTGGTTCCCGTCGCTCCGGATCTCGCCGCCAAGGTAGCCGCCCAGGTCCAGGGCGAACGCCTGCAGTCCGAACTGTTCTTCGAAGCGCTGCGCCGGACTCTTCCGTAAACGTTGCCTCGCTGACTTTGCGTCGCTGACTTTGCCTCGCTGACTTTGCCGCGCTCGAGCGCGCCCCGATATTCGAACCCGGCCCTAAAGCAAAACCCCTCGCGGAACATTCCGGCGAGGGGTTTTGTTTTGTTGGGACGTTTTGTTGGGACGGCGCGCGCCGTGCATTATTTGGCGTGGCCGCGCCCCAAAGACAAAACCCCACAGGTATCACCT